>Ga0209023_10001966_pt1 | contig 26513 bp, 15 predicted proteins | sample LakOneMetagenome_FD_187468 | JGI IMG/M metagenome (GOLD analysis project Ga0209023, IMG submission 187468) | Freshwater and sediment microbial communities from Lake Erie, Canada (SPAdes) (version 2) | ecosystem: Environmental > Aquatic > Freshwater > Lentic | place: Lake Erie, Canada...
CGTGGTCACGGGCCGTATCGAAAAGGGTATCGTCAAGGTCGGCGAAGAAGTCGAAATCGTCGGCATCCGTCCGGTTCAGAAGACGACCTGCACGGGCGTCGAAATGTTCCGCAAGCTGCTGGACCAGGGCCAGGCTGGCGACAACGTCGGCGTTCTGCTGCGCGGCACCAAGCGCGAAGACGTCGAGCGCGGCCAAGTGCTGTGCAAGCCGGGTTCGATCACGCCGCACACCAAGTTCGTGGCTGAAGCCTACATCCTGAACAAGGAAGAAGGCGGCCGTCACACCCCGTTCTTCACCAACTATCGCCCGCAGTTCTACTTCCGCACGACGGACGTCACCGGGATCATCAAGCTGCGCGAAGGCGTGGAAATGATCATGCCGGGCGACAACGCCGAGCTGGACGTCGAGCTGATCACCCCGATCGCCATGGACCAGGGCCTGCGCTTCGCCATTCGCGAAGGCGGCCGCACCGTCGGCGCCGGCGTGGTTGCCAAGATCGTCGAGTAGTCTCGACTTTCTAGCCACGGCTAAAGACTGCGAAGGCCCCGGCGGAAACGCCGGGGCCTTTTGCTTTGGGGGGCGCTGGATCGCGTGACGCCAAACGGCTATGTCGGCAACCGGCTTGACGTTTGCCAGTAGCCGCGTCACGTCAACATCTGGTGGGGGACTTGATGATGGGCTGGCGGAGCATCCGCACCGCGCCGTTATTCGGCTACGGGATCGCGGCGGTCGCGGCGTTGGCGGCCTTTTGCCTGCGCCTGCTGCTCGACGGCTGGTTTCCGCCCGGCTTCCCCTATGTGACCTTTTTTCCCGCCGTGGTCATCACGGCCTATTTCGCCGGGGCCAGGCCGGCGATCCTCTGCGCCGTGCTGTCGATGGTGGGCGCGGGCTACTTCTTCGTCCCGGCCTATAACGGCTTCCACATCAACGTCGCCACCGGGATGGCGCTGTTCTTCTATGTCTTCGTCGTGGCGGTCGACATCTTCTTCATCGACGGCATGCGCGGCGCGATGCGCCAGCTGGCGGCCGAGCGCGAACGCTATGAGCGGCTGGCCGAGAACCGTGACCTGCTCTATCGCGAACTGCATCACCGGGTGAGCAACAACATCCAGGTCGTGGGCGCGTTGCTGCGTCTGCAGGCCGGCGGGGTCAGCGACGGCGAGGCCCAGCGCGCCCTGACCGAGGCCGGCGGCCGCATCGAGACAATCGCCCGGATCCAGCGCGAACTGCACAATCAGGTCGGCGATCCGTCTCCCTTCCGCGACTTCGCGCGAAGCCTTCTGGCTGACGCCAACGCGGCGGCCGGCAGTCCCGCCGAAGTGTCGCTGGAGGGCGGTGAGGCGCCGCTGCACCCCGATCAGGCCACGCCGGTGACCCTGGTGCTGCTGGAAAGCTTCAACAACGCCATCGAGCACGGCTTCAAGGGCGGCGCGGGCCAGGTGCTGGTCCGCCTCGACCAGAGCGGGGACGAGCACGTGCTGATCGTGCGGGACAATGGCGCCGGGCCGCCGCCGGGCTTTGATCCCCGCGCCTCCGCCAGTCTTGGCCTGCGGATCGTTCGCTCGATGGCCGGCCAGCTTGGCGGCGTCTTCGATCTGACCCGCCAGGACGGCTGGACCGTCTGTCGCTTGACCTATCGGCCCAAGGCGCTGGAGTCCTAGGCGCCGGGCCTTGCCGCTCGCGGCGCGCCCGGCTCTACTCTCCCCGACGTCTGATCTGGGGGAACGGCATGACCATCACATCCAAGCGCTCTGGCCTTGTCCAGGATCGCCGCGCGCTGCTGACGGGGGCGGCCGCCCTCACCCTGTTTACGCCTGGCCTCACCTTCGCCGCCAGCGGGGATCTGGCCGCCGTCCGCAAGGCCGCCGAGGCCGGCTTCGACGCTTCGGTCAAACGGATCCAGGACTGGATCGCCCTGCCATCCATCGCCGCCGAGGACCGCGACATGGACAAGGGCGCCGACTACATGATGGCCCTGGCCCGGGACGCCGGCTTCCAGCAGGTCGAGAAGGTGCCCACCGACGGCTATCCCGGGGTGTTCGCCACGCTGGACGTCGGCGCCAAGCGCTGGATGGGCATCTACTTCATGTACGACGTGAAGCAGTTTGATCCCGCTGAATGGAGCTCGCCGCCGCTGGAGGCGCGCATCGTCGACAAGCCCGGCTTTGGCAAGGTCATCGTCGGTCGCGGGGCCGTCAACCAGAAGGGCCCGGAGGCGGCGTTCCTGGCGGCGCTTCACGCCCTGCGCGCCGCCGGCCGCAAGTCGCCGGTCAATCTGGTGCTGGTCTGCGAGGGCGAGGAGGAGATCGGCAGTCCCCATTTCCACCAGATCGTCACCCGCCCGCACATTCTGGCGGCGCTGAAGCGGTGCGAAGGCGTGGTCATTCCCGCCGGCTGGCAGAGCCCCAGCAATGGCGGCGTCAGCGTCAATCTGGGCGCCAAGGGCGTGGTCGAGTTCGAACTGGTGGCCAGCGGCGCCAAATGGGGGAGGGGCCCGAAGACCGACATCCACTCCAGCGAAAAGGCCCGGGTCGACAGCCCCGCCTGGCGTCTGGTCCAGGCCCTGGCCACCCTGGTCACGCCGGACGGCAATACCCCGGCGATCGACGGCTATTTCGAGAAGGTGCGGCCGCTGACCGCGCGCGAACGCGAGCTGATCGCCCTGGCGGCCCAGCGGATGAGCGAGGCCGACGCCAAGCGTTCGCTGGGCGTGGATCGCTGGATCGACGATCTGCCGTGGGAAAAGGCCCTGGAGCGTCTGGCCTCGCAGCCGACCGTCAATATCGAGGGGCTGGTCTCGGGCTATACCGGCCCTGGCGGCAAGACCGTGCTGCCGGGCCGCGCCGTCGCCAAGATCGACCTGCGCCTGGTGCCCAACATGACCATGGCCGACTGCGTGGCCAAGCTGCGCGCCCATCTCGACAAGCGCGGCTTCCAGGACATCGAGGTCAATGTCAGCGGCGGCTATGATCCCACCGAGACCGACGAGAACAGCCGCCTGATCCGCGCCGAGCTCAATACCTACAAGCGTCTCGGCGTCGAGACCTCGGTCTATCCGCGACTGGCCGGGTCGTGGCCGGGCGCGGTGTTCACCTCGGCGCCCGTCGGCCTGCCGGCCGGGCAGTTCGGCCTGGGTCACGGCAGCGGCGCCCACGCGCCGAACGAGTACTACGTGATCGAGTCCTCCAATCCCAAGGTCGAGGGACTGGTCGGGGCCACCATGGGCTATGTCGATTTCCTGTACGAGATCGCCGCGATCCGCTGAGGACCCGAACTGAAAAGGGCCCCGGTTCGCACCGGGGCCCTTCACACTAGAGCCGATCGGCCGGCGCCCCGTCCGGTGTCGCCGAGACCGGCGCTTCGCGCGGCGTGGTCCAGCGGGCCAGCTTGGGCTTCAGCCAGTTTTCGAAGTCGTCGATGATCTCATAGACCACCGGCACCAGCACCAGCGACAGTACGGTCGAGGTGATCAGGCCGCCGATCACCGCCACGGCCATGGGCTGGCGGAACTCCGAGCCCTTGCCGATGCCCAGGGCGGTGGGCAGCATGCCGGCCATCATGGCCAGGGTGGTCATGACGATGGGGCGGGCGCGCTCGCGGCAGGCTTCCAGTATGGCGTCGCGCTGGGGCTTGCCGGCCCGTTCTTCCTCGATGGCGTAGTCGACCAGCAGGATCGAGTTCTTGGCGGCCAGGCCCATCAGCATCAGCAGGCCGATCAGCGACGGGATCGACATGCTCATGCCGCAGACCAGCAGGCCCGCGAACGCGCCGCCGATCGCCAGCGGCAGGGCCGACATGATGGTGATCGGCTTGAAGAAGCTGCCAAACAGCAGGGCCATGACGCCGAACACCAGGAAGATGGCCGACAGCAGGGCGATGGCGAAACCGCCGAACAGCTCGCCCATCGCCTCCTCGGTGCCGCCCGTGGCCTTCTCGACCCCGGCGGGCAGGTTTTTCATGATCGGCAGGCTGTCGACCTCGGCGGTGGCCGAGCCCAGCACCACGCCCGGCTGCAGGTCAGCCTCGGTGGTCAGCTGTCGCTTGCGGCCGTAACGCTCGATCTTGGCCGGACCAGCCTGGAACTCGACATCGGCCACGGCGTCCAGACGCGTATAGCCGCCGGACGCGGTCGGCAGTTGCAGGGCCTTGATCTGGGCCAGGTCGCCGCGAATGTTGTCAGGCAGCCGCACCCGGATCGGCAGGCGGCGCTCGCCGTCGGTCAGCTTGGCGACATTGGCGTCGATGTCGCCCACCGTGGCCACGCGGGCGACGGCGGCGATGTCGGCGGCCGAGACGCCCAGGCGGGCCGCCTCGTCGGTGCGCGGACGAATGACGATTTCCGGACCGCTGGGCGGCGAGGCCGGGCGCGGGTCGGCAATGGTCTTCAGGCCGCGCATCTGGCGTTCCAGGGCGAGGGCGGCGCGTTCCAGCGCCGTGCCGTCCTCGCTGGTCAGGATGGTGGAAACCTCGGCCGAGCCGTCGTCGCTGAGCAGATTGACCCGCACATCGGGCAGATCCATCAGCTTGTCGCGCATCAGGGCCTTGATCTGCGGCACCCGCAGTTCGCGCTCGTCATGCAGCACGATGGTCACCGTGCCGTCGCGCAGGTCGCTGCCGCCGGAGCCGCCGCCGGGACCGCTGGCGGCGATCACCGAACCGATCTGGGCGAAGACATGCGAGGTCTCGGGCCGGGCCTTGAACAGCTTGGTGATCGACTGGACGGCGCGGTCCATGTCGGCCGCCGTGGCCCCCGGTGGGCCCTGGACCTTGAGATAGTAGTAGTTGTTGTTGGCTGGCGGCTGGAAGCCGGCGGGCAGGCCGCTGGCCATGAAGATCGAGAAGGCGAAGATCACGCCGCCGATGATGCAGGCGACGATCCGGTGATCGAGCGCCCATTCCAGCACGTTGCGATACAGGCCCTTGAACGGCTTGCGCGGGTGGGGATGGGTGGCGGGCTTGAGGAAATAGGCGGCCAGCAGCGGTGTCAGCAGACGCGCCACGACCAGCGAGAACAGCACCGCCACCGCGACGGTCAGGCCAAATTCCCGGAAGAACTGGCCCGGAATGCCGGGCATGAAGGCCACCGGCGCGAACACCGCCACGATGGTGAAGGTGGTCGCCACGACCGCGAGCCCGATCGCGTCGGCGCCGACCATGGCGGCGGCGTAGGGCCGTTCGCCGGCGGCGACGCGTTTCTCGATGTTCTCGATCTCGACGATGGCGTCATCGACCAGGATGCCGATCACCAGGGTCAGGCCCAGCAGGGTCACGACATTGAGCGAGAAGCCCATGACGGCCATGAAGATGAAGGTCGGGATCAGCGACATCGGCATGGCGATGGCGGTGATCAGCGTGGCTCGCCATTCGCGCAGGAACAGGAACACCACCACGGCCGCCAGCAGCATGCCTTCCAGCAGGGTTGCCCGGGTAGCCTCGAAACTGGCGCGGGTGTCGTCGACGATGGAATAGATCTTGGTGAAGGTGACGTCGGGATGGGCCTCCACCAGCTTGTCGATGGCGATCTTGATGCCGTCCTCGACGCGGACGTCGCTGGCGTCCTTGGTCTTGCTGACCTGGAAGGCGACCACCGGGCGGCCGTCAAGGCGGGCGAAGGAGCGCGCCTCGCCGGCGCCGTCGCCGACCTCGGCCACGTCGGTCAGGCGCACGAAGCGGCCGTTGCCGGTGGGAATGGTGATGGCCCGCAGCTGTTCGACGGTGCGGGCGGCGGCCAGAACGCGGACGGTCTGTTCGCGCGCGCCGATCGCCAGTCGTCCGCCGGGGGCGTCGAGGCTGAAACTGGCCAGGGCGGCGTTCAGCTGCGGCGCGGTCAGGCCGGCGGCGGCCATGCGGTCGGGATCGATGACGATGTTGATCTCGCGATCGACGCCGCCGACCCGCGCCACCTGGGCGACGCCCTTTTCGCCCTGCAGGCTGCGGCTGATGGTGTCGTCGACGAACCACGACAGCTCGCTGATCGTCATGGACGGCGAGGAGACCGCATAGGTGATGATCGGCAGGGCATCCAGATCGACGCGCTGGACGATCGGCTCATCGATCTCACGCGGCAGCAGGGCCCGCGACTGGTCGATCTTGGAGCGCACCTCGTCGGTGGCCTTCTGCAGGTCCTCGCCGATCTCGAACTCGATCGAGGTGGTCGAGACGCCCTGAACGACCGAGGAGCGGATGCTCTTGACGTTCGAGATTCCGGCCAGGGCGTCTTCCACCTGGCGGGTGATCTGGGTTTCCATCTCGCCGGCGGCCGCGCCGCTCTGGGTGATGGTCACCGCCACCAGCGGGAACGAGACGTTGGGATACTGCTTGATGGGCAGCATCATGTAGCTGGCGATGCCCGCCAGGATCAGGGCGATGAACAGGACCGCGACCGGGATCGGGTTCTTGATCGACCAGGCGGATATGCGAACGCCAGCCATCAGCGCGCGGCCTTGCCATTGGCGTCGGTCGGCTTGACCAGATCGCCGTCGAGGGTGAAGGCCGAGCCGCCCAGCAGCACGCGCGAGCCGACCGGCGGGCCGTCCAGCAGCTCCACCCAGCCGCCGCCGCGCTGACCGGTGCGGACCGGCGCCTGGCGGGCGCGGTTGGAGGCGTCGACGGTCACCAGGGACGAGCCCTCGGCGTCATAGCGGATCGCGGTTTCGGGCGCGGCCTTCACCTTGCGGCCCGAGGCGGCGAAGATGGCGCGGCCAAAGCCGCCCGGGCGCAGGCCCTCATCGGTGGGCAGGCGCAGCCGCACCTTGCCCAGGCGCGTCGCCGCGTCGATGCGCGGACTGATCAGGCGCACGACGCCGGACACCGAGCGGCCGTCGGGCAGCATGACCTGAGCCGACTGGCCGACCGCGAGGGACGACAGCTGGGCGTCGCCGACCTCGGCGTCCAGCTCGACCAGGCCGTCGCGGGCGATGCGGAACCAGGGCGTGGTCGCGCCGCCCGAGATCTCACCGGGGCGCACGGTGCGTTCCAGCACCCGTCCGCCGACCGGCGCGGTGATGGTCATGCGGCCCGAGCGCGTGCGCAGTTCGGCCAGGGCCGCCTCTTGGGCCTTGGCGGCGTAGCGGCGGCTTTCGATCTGTTCCTGGCTGAGGACGCCCTGGCCGTCCAGGCCGGCGACGCGCGCGGCCTCGGCCTGGGCCTGTGCGGTCAGCGCCGCCTGCTGGGCGATCTGGGCGCGCAGCAGGGTGTCGTCCAGCTGGACCAGCGGCTGACCGGCGCGGACATAGGCCCCTTCCTCGACATAGACCTTGGCGACGCGATAGCCGGCCAGCTCCGAGCCGACGGCGGCTTCCTCGCGCGGGACCAGCTGGCCGGAGGCTTCGAACCCGGCGCCCAGCGGCCGGCTTTCGACGCGGCCGACCGTGACGGCGCGGGCCGGCTGGCTCGAGGCCTTGGCGGCGGCGGGCTCGTCCTTCTTGCCGCCACAGGCGGTGACACCCAGGGCTGTCGTCAGGAGCAGGGCGGCGATCAGGGTGCGGTTCATCAGGGCGGATCTCATCGCGAAGAGGCTTTTTCGGGAACAGCTTGGGGCGACCAGCCGCCGCCGAGCGCCTTGTAGGTCTGGACGGCGCGCTGCAGGGCCTGGCCCCGCGCGCCGCTGAGGGCGGTGCGGGCGGCGCGCCAGGACTGTTCTGTCTGCAGGGCCGAGGTCAGGTCGGTCAGGCCGGCGGCGTAGCCGCGACGGCTGGCCTCATAGGCCGTGGCCGCGCGCCGCTCGCCGGCGCTCAGCAGGGCGACCCGGCGCTGGTCGGCTGACAGCTGGAGCAGGGCGCCCTCGGCTTCGCCGAACGCGGTCTGCACCGACTTTTCGTAGGTGATGGCGGCCTGTTCGGCGCGCGCGTCCTGGGCGTCGATATCGGTCAGTAGCTTGGGGATGTTCAGTACGGGGACCGACAGGTTCAGGCCGATCGACCAGGCCGAACTGCTGGTCGACGACGTGGCGCCCGGCGTCAGGAAGCTGGGCGAGACCGCCTTGGTCAGGCCGACGCCCGGAGCCAGGGTGAAGGTCGGGAACAGCGCCAGCTCATTGACCTTCAGATTGGCCGAGGCCGAGGCCAGCCGCGCCTGGGCCTCGCGCACGTCGGGGCGGCGGGCCAGCAGGGTTCCGGGGATGGCGGCGGGCGCGGGTGGCGCATCGGCCAGAGCGGCGGAGACCGGCAGGCTGGCCAGCGGGTCGATCCCGCGCCCGACCAGGATCAGCAGGCTGCGCCGGGCGACCTGGAGCTCGGCCTCCAGGCTGGCGACCTGGGCCTCGGCCTGGGCCAGGTCGGCGGCCGCGCGGTCGGAGTCTGAGCTGGGCGACAGCCCGCGCGTGGCGCGCGTCCCGGCGACATCGGACAGGGACCGGGCGATACGGGCGCTCTCGCGCGCGTCCTCCAGCTGCACGGCCAGGACGCGAGCCTGGAAATAGGACTGGGCGACATTGGCGGCCAGGGCGGCGCGGGCGCCTTCATAGCCAAAGCGCGCGGCGGCCAGATCGTTGTCGACCACGCCCCGGGCCGCGCGGCGGCGGCCGATCAGGTCCAGCTCCCAGCTGACATCGAAACTGGCGCTGTAGTTTTCGCTGTCGCCGCCCTGGGTGAAGCCACCCGGACCGCTCTGGTCGATGATGTCGGTGCTGGTGCGGCTGGCCGAACCGGTCAGCGGCGTGGAGGGGATATAGAGCTGCCGCACCTGGCCCCGGCGCACGGCGCGGGCCTCGTCCAGCCGCGCGGCGGCCAGGCGGGCGTCCTGGCTCTGTTCCAGGGCGGTGTCCACCAGCTGGGTCAGGGCCGGATCGTTGAAAACCGTCCACCAGCGATCCAGCGTCTGGTCGGGCAGGGCGACGCCCGCGGGGGCCTCGAAGGCGGCGGGCAGGCGCGTGTCGGCCGACCGGGGCGCCGAGACGCAGGCCGACAGGGTCAGGGCGGCGAGACCGACAGCGGCGATGGCGCGCGCGTTCGAGCCTGTAGGACGATGGCGCCCAGCGGCGTCCGTCGCGACGAAACTCATGAAGTCCAACCTGATCCGCGGCCCGTCGGCGGTTCGCCGCATCGACCCTTGTCCCTTCCAATTAGGCGTGTCCGGCCCGCCGGAAAACCCCTCTGTTGATCATTGATCGGTGAACGGGCGCCTTGGCCAGGTCTCATGCCAGACCCTGACGCCACAAGGTGTCAGCAGCGGCGTCGGAACCCGCTTTGCGGCGCCCCCAATCCCACGACGGTTGACGTACCGTCAAAACATACCGCATCATCGAAACAGGTGTTCGAATCCAGGTTCGAGCCTCGCCTCGCGGAGTTCGCGCGCGGCGGTTATGCGTGAGTTTTCCAGTATCCGGCTCAGGGAGATCCCAAGAGTGTCGGTTATGTGCGGCGCATCATCAGACTTCGAAAATGCTGCAACGCCAGATTTCGCCCGCTATGGCGAGGCCTGGCGCGCGGCCTGCTGTGCGACGCGTCCCGACGACTGAGGTCGACCCCGGCCCCCAAAAATAAGCATCAAAAAAGCAAACGAGGGAGGGAAGCATAATGAAAAGAACCGTGTTCCTGCGGGGCGGCTCGTCACTGGCGTTGGCCATCGCCCTAACCGCCGGGGCGGCCCACGCCCAGACCCGGCCTGACACCGCGCCCACCGAGGTCGAGGAAGTCGTCGTCACCGGGTCGTTCATCCGGGGCACCCCCGAAGACGCCGCCCTGCCGGTCGATGTGATCGGCGCCGAGGAACTGCAGAAGCGGGGTTCTCCCTCCACCGTCGAACTCCTCAAGGCCCTGTCGGTCTCCAGCGGGGTTCTGGGCGACACCAACCAGTTCGACAGCCGCGCCCAGGGGTCCGAAGGCTCCGGCTCGGTCAATCTTCGCGGGCTTGGCTCGCAGCGCACCCTGGTGCTGCTGAACGGCCGTCGCCTGGCGATCAACCCGTTCGGCGCCGCCGGCGCCGGCATCGTCGACACCAACATCATCCCCGCCGCCGCCATCGGCCGGCTGGAAGTGCTGAAGGACGGCGCGGCGGCGACCTATGGCTCGGACGCCATCGCCGGCGTCGTCAACTTCATCACCAAGAAGAATTTCAACGGCCTGGAAGTGGGCGCCGACTATCGGGTGATCGATGGCTCGGACGGCGATCACAGCCTCAACGCCACCTTCGGCAAGATCTGGGACAACGGCAACCTGCTGGTCAGCGCCGGCTGGCAGCATCGCTCAAAGCTCAGCGTCGCCGAGCGCAGCTGGGCCAACACGCCCTATCTGAACAATCCGGAAGCCGGCTGGTCGGCGGCGGGCAGCCCCTCGACCTTCATCCCCCTGGCCAGCACCACCAGCGGCATGCGCGACCCGGGCTGCGCGGGTCTGAGCGGCTTCCCGGGCTTCAGCGGCCTGACCCCGGTCTGCTACTGGCACTACACGCCGTTCGACAATCTGGTCGAGAAGTCGGACGCGATCCAGATCTATGGCGAGGTCAATGCCGACCTTTCCGACAAGACCAAGTTCCATGTCGAGGTGCTGTACGCCCACACCGACGTGCCTGACTGGAACACCTCGCCTTCCTATGCCGCCCTGGCGGTTCCCACGGCCGAAGCTTCGCCCATCGCCGGGCGCTATATTGTTCCGGCCAGCAATCCGGGCCTTCAGGCCTTCATCGCGTCCAACCCGACCGTTCAGCTGACCAATCTGGTCAACGGAACCCAGTTCACGGCGCCGGGATCGATTTTCGCCTTTGGCGCCATCAACGCCGCCAACCGCCCCTTCGGCATCGGCGGCAACCCGGCTTTCGACTACGGCCCCTCGATCGGCTCACGTAGCTTCGACGCCTTCCGCGTCTCGGGCGACCTGAAGGGCGAGTTCGACAACGGCATCGGCTGGGAAATGGCGCTGACCTATTCCCAGGAAGTCGGCATCCGCACGGGTTACGACACCCTGGTCAACCGCTACGCCCTTGCGCTGCAAGGCCTGGGCGGCCCGACCTGCGACAGCAATCCAAGCCTGCCCGGCATCCAGGGCACGGCCGGGGTCGGCGGTTGCATGTACTTCAACCCCTTCGCCAGCGCGATCCCCAGCAACGCCATCACGGGCGCGGCCAATCCGGCCTACAACGCCTCCCTGGCGATCAACAAGGACCTCGCCAAGTGGTTCTTCCAGAAGCTGTCGACCAAGCAGTCCTCGCGACTGTTCGTCGGTGAGGCCGTCCTGAACGGCAAGACCGGCATCAGCCTGGCCGGCGGCGACGTGGCCTGGGCGGCGGGCGTCCAGTATCGCCGCAGCTACTTCAAGGCCGACTACAACGACATCAGCAACGCGGCGATCAATCCGTGCGTCAACACGCCCGACTTCGGCGTCACGACCTGCACGGGCTCGCAGCGCAACGGCCCCTTCATGTTCCTGGGCGTGGGCAACGAGGCCGACAACCAGTCGGACGTGATGGCCGCGTTCGGCGAACTGTCGGTGCCGATGACCGACACCTTCCAGGTGCAACTGGCCGCCCGCTTCGAGGACTATGGCGGCGCGGTGGGCGACACCTTCAATCCCAAGGTCTCGGCGCGCTGGCAGGCCCTGCCCTGGCTGGCCGTGCGCGGCTCGGCCGGCTCCACCTTCCGCGGCCCGCCGGATCCGATCACCACCACCACCTCGGTGACCTCGCTGCAGAGCATCCTGGGCACGTTCCGGGCGGTCGACATCTTCGGCAACCCGAACCTGGATCCGGAAAAGGCCAACACCTACAACGCCGGCCTGCTGTTCAGCGTCGGCAACCTGAAGGCCAGCATCGACTACTTCAAGTTCGACTTCAAAAACCCGATCGTCACCGAGCCGGTGGCGGGTATCGTCAACGCCCTCTATCCGAACGGCGCCACGGGGGCCAACAACTGCGCCCTCTATCCGGCCCTGGCCGCGCGGTTCACCTTCAACGGCGCCTGCGGTCCGCCCACCACCATCGCCCGCCTGAAGACCAACTACATCAACGGCGCGGCGGTGAAGAACTCGGGCTTCGACTTCGCGCTCGACTACCGGTTCGACAACGTCCTGGGCGGTGAGCTCGCGGTCGGCGGCAACGCCACCTACATCTCCGAGTACAAGGTCGGCGCCACCAGCGTCGAGGGCGTGGTGGTCGAGAAGGCCTTCGACGCCGTCGGCCTGCTGAACTACCAGACCACGGTCGTGCCGATCCCGCAGTGGAAGGGTGACATCCATGGCGAGTGGAGCATGGGGCCGCACAATGTGCGCCTGACGGTCCACTACATCGACTCCTACACCGACCAGCGCACGGCGCCCTTCGCGGCCAACGCCTACAAGGACACCACCGGCGCGGGCGTGCAGATCACCAACGGCAAGACGATCGACGCCCAGATCCTGACCGATCTGGCCTATCGCGTCTTCCTGCCCTGGGACACCACGGTCACCGCGGCGATCACCAACCTGTTCGACAAGGATCCGTCCTACGCCCGTCTGGACCTCGGCTACGACCCCTTCACCGGGGATCCGCTGGGCCGGACCTACAAGATCGGTCTGCGCAAGAAGTTCTAGATCTCGCTGGAGAGACCAAGACGGAAGCGCGCCCTTCGCGGGGCGCGCTTCTTTCGTTTGGCGATGGCGCCCGACGTCCTCAGATATAGTCGAGCAGGCTAGATCCGCCGTTGGGGCCGTTTGCGCCGCTGAAGAACGAGGCCAGCTGGCTGCGCATGTCCTGCAGCTTGACCATCTGGTCGTACAGCTGCGGCGTCCAGCCGGCGGCCTGGCGCTCCTCGCCGGTCATGCCGACATAGCGCGCGATCATCGCCTTGCCGAACGCCGACGGGTCGTCGGAGGCGCCGGTGGACGTGTAGCTGTCGCGCACCGCCTGGCCGTCGCGCGTGCGGATCTCGGCCGCCGCCTCGCGGATCTCATGTTCCGAGAACAGCCCGTCGCGATTGAGTGAGATCGCGGCCAGCGAGCGGGCGTCGAACCGGGTGAAATCGATCTCGCCTGACTCCGGATCGGTCGCCATGCCCTCTGCGGTCGTCGTGGCGTATTGCCGGTCCAGCACCGCCCGCACGTCGCTGGCCACCTTGCCGAAGTCGCGTGTGCGGGGACTGGCGACCACCCCGCCGGCGTCCTTCAGATAGGCGGCGATCGGGTCGCCCTCGATGCCGGCGGGGGCGATGCCGGGGCGGTCCATGGCCTGCTTGCGGCCCTCGGTCAGGGCCGCCTTGTCCTTGGCCCACTGGCCCGTCGCCTTTTCTTCAGGAGAGGCGGTCTCGAGATGGTCCAGGGCGGCCTTGTAGAGGCCGGCATAGTCGCCGGTGATCCGGGCGCTGGCGGCGGGGCCGGCCAGGACGGCGTCGCGGCGCGACTTCAGCTCCAGCGAAGTGACGACCTGCTCCTCGATCGGGAACTTGCCGCCGCGGTTGCTGGCGACGGCGTAGAGCTCGCGGCGATCCAGCCCGGCCAGATCGATGGTCGCCTTGCCGTCCTTCAGGGCGCTCGTCGCCCTGGCGGCCTTCAGCAGGCTGTCGAGGGCGGAGCGGGCCTCGGCGACCACGCCATCGGCGGTGCGGGTGTCGGTCTGGGCCTTCAGGGCCGCCTGGGCCTCGGCTGACAGGGTGACGGTGACGGCCGCCGTGGCGTTGTTGGCCGCCTTGGCCTGGGCCGAGGTGTCCGCCGTGTTCGCGGGCGTGGTCGTCGTATTGGTCGCCAGGCCGGCATTGGCGTAGCCCGTGACGTACGGCGAAGATCCGATGATGGTCATGGGGGCACTCGAAGCGATTCAATCGCCGCAAGAGTAACAGCCCCGCCACGGTTTGAAATCCTGCGAAATCAAACCTCTGGTTGGTTAACGCGTGAAGACGCCCATCATCAGCGGACGGGCGAACAGCTCGGCGGCCTCGTCACGCTCGACCCCGGGCACCCAGGCGCCCAGGGCGGCGGCGGCGTTGAGCATGGAATTGATCATGTGGGCGGCGATCATCGGATCGACGGGACGGATCGAGCCGTCGGCGATGCCGTCCGAGATCATCGCCGCGAACCGTTCGGAGCCCCGGCCGTAGCCTTCGGCCATGTCGTGGCGGATGTCGGTGGGCAGGGCCCCCATCGACGAGGCGCGCAGCAGGGGGCCGTGGTCCGACAGCTGATAGGCCACCAGGGTCGCGGTGGCGGCGGCCACCTGGTCCCACGACGAGCCCTTGCTGGCGCGGGCGTCGACCTGAGACTTGCGGGTCACCGCGAAGGTGCGCTGGAAGCACTCCACCACCAGGGCGTCCTTGTCCTCATGGTGGTGGTAGAACGAGCCCTTGGTCACGTTCAGCGCCGCCGAGATGTCCTCGACCGAGGCCCCGCGATAGCCGCGTTGATTGATCAGGCGGGTGGCGGCGACCAGGAAGGTCTCGCGCCATTCCTGGCCCTCTGACGAGACCGGGGTCGGATCGGGCAGGGCGGCGGGCGCCCACGTGCGACCGGGCGCGGCCAGGCCGCCGATCAGGATGTCGTAGATCTTGTCGCGGACGCGGTCGTAATCGTCCAGGTCGTAGCGCCGCAGCCAGGTGCCCGACCAGAAGACCTGCTCCATCAACAGGTGGGTGCGGGCGTTGCGCTGGCGCTTTTCGAGATGCTCGAAGCCCTCGCCCTCGAAGAAGCCGCGCACCCGGCGGAAGAGGTCGTTGAAGGCGTTGGAAACCGACGAGCGCAGCGGCTCCTTGAGGGCCTTGATCTCGGTGAAGCTGGTCAGGGGCGTGGCCTCGCCGAGCCGCACGCGACGGTTCAGATCGAGATACAGATCGATGAAGGTCTTCAGGCGCGAGGGCGGATCGGGCTGGGCCGCCGCCTGGGCGATCATGGCGTCGAACCGCTCCAGGCCGCGCATGAAGCAGGCGGCCGCCAGATCGTCCTTCTTGCGATAGTAGTAGGTGACGCTGGTGGTGATCAGGCCCACCCGGGCGGCGACGTCGGCCAGGGTCATGCCGCGAACGCCCTGACGGTTGAGGATCGCCGTGGCCGCCGCCAGGATGGCTTCCTTTTTGCGCGCATAGCGCGCCGTGGCCACGCCACCGATCCGTCCATCATCCATACGCAGGACTCCCCAAGCACCGAGTACGCCGGTTGCTGGACTAATCGGTCCAATTTAGGCGCGCCGAGGGGCGGCGCAAAGGTCGCGCTTCGATTATCTCGACAATAACAGGCCTTCGGACCCTGCGTTTTTCAGCTTTGTTGCAGAATGCCGATCGGCTGGGCGCCGTCGACGTCATCCAGGGCGGCGGCCAGGGTCTGGATCAGGGCGGCGGGCGACAGGGGCTTGGCCACCGCGCCGTTCATCCCGGCGGCCAGATAACTGGCCTGCTGATGGGCCAGGGCGTTGGCGGTCATGGCCAGGATCGGGGTGGCGCCGATCGCGCCGCCCAGGGCCCGGATGCGCCGGGTGGCCTCGATCCCGTCCATGCCGGGCATCTGGATGTCCATCAGGATCAGGTCAAAGCCGCGCTCGGCCGCCTCGACGCCCTGGGCGCCGTCCTCGGCGCATTCGACGCTGGCCCCCAGGGCCTCCAGCATACGCGAGGCGACCATCCGGTTGGTGGCGTTGTCCTCGACCAGCAGGAAGCGCCGGCCGGCGAACAGCGGGCGCTCGATCTCCTCGCTGGACGCGATGGCGTCGGCCCGCGCGGCTTCGATTTCCAGCCAGAAGGTCGAGCCCTGGCCCAGGGTGCTGGTGAAGCCGATGTCGCCGCCCATCAACTGGGCCAGGCGCCGGGTGATGGCCAGGCCCAGGCCGGCGCCGCCGAACCGGCGGGTGGTGGAGCCGTCGGCCTGGCTGAAGCGCTCGAACAGGTGGCGACCGGCCTCCTCGGCTATGCCCACGCCGGTGTCCTGGAATTCGAAGCGCAGGCGCAGGCCGGCGTCCGAGGGGCGGGTGGTCAGGCGGATGTCGATACCGCCTTCAAGCGTGAACTTGGCGGCGTTGCCCAGCAGGTTAAACAGGGCCTGACGCAGCCGCACCGGATCGACCGACACCCAGCCCAGATCGGCGGGCGTCTCTACGCGCAGATAGAGGCCGCGCTGGCGGGTCTGGGCGCGCAACAGGTCGGCGACGCCGCGCAGCAGGGCGGCGGGATCTGCGGGCTCCGGGGCCAGTTCCAGCTTGCCGGCCTCGACCTTCGAAAAGTCGACGATGTCGTTGAGCAGCTCCGACAGCATGGCCCCGCAGCCGAGCGCCTCGTTGAGCAGCTGACGGCCATCCTCCGACAGGGTCTCCTGCTTGAGCAGATGCAGAACCCCCAGCACGCCGTTCATCGGCGTGCGGATCTCGTGGCTCATATTGGCCAGGAACTGGCTCTTGGCCTCGGCGGCGTCCAGGGCGGCGTCGCGGGCGGCGACCAGTTCGGTGATTTCCTGGCTGATGCCGATGACGTCCCAGACGTCGGGGCTGGGGCCGCGCACGCCGCGCCAGGCGGCGCGCATGATCACCCAGACCTGGTTCTCCGGATCCAGATAGCGGTAGTCCACGACGCGATGGTCGCCGGTCTGCAGCGTGGCCGAGAAATTTTCCCAGACCCGCGCCCGGTCCTCTGGGTGGATCGACTGGGTCATCTCGGCGACGCTCATGGTGCGCGCGCCGCCCTGGGGCGAGGAGGGCGTGGGGATGTCCTGCTCGAAGACATAGACCCCTTTGCGGGGGTTGAACTTCCAGACATAGACGCCAGCCGTGGAGCGCAGCATCTCGCCGGCGCGCTCGGCCTGCTGGCGGGCGATGGCGCTGGCGCGGTCGGCGCTGAAGTCCTGCATGACCACCAGCAGAACGGCCGGCGACAATTGCCTGGACTGCGAGCGCACCCACAGCCACCCGCCGCCCTTGCGCGCCAGCCGGTGCTCGGATCCGGCGCGGCCCTCGACGCGCAGCGTGCGGTTCAGGGCCTCGAACACCTCGGCGTCGTGCAGATGGAAGAAGTCGCGGATCTGCCGGCCAAGGCTTTCCTCGGGCGACCAGCCTGTCAGGGACGTCCAGGCCGGATTGACGCGCGATATGGCGCCGCGCTCCAGGACCACGAACATGTCGAGGCTGTTCTGGAAGAACCAGTCAGCGGCGGCGTCCTCCGTGCTCGGGACGGCCTTGTCGCTCAGGTCCTTGCCCATCGGCGTTCCCTCGTTTTCAATAACCATGCACGAGACGAGTAAAGCGAGCGTTGCGCCAAAAGGCCTCGTCGCCAACAAAAACAACGCCTTCCCTGCGGAGGCGATCGCAGGGGAGATGTAGAATCGTGAGCACGCCTGAAGCCGTGGGGCTGTCGTCCGAGCGCCTGAAGCGCATCGAGACCTTCATCCAGGAAAAATATATCGCCAGCGGCAAGCTGCCCTGCGCCCTGACCCAGGTCTGGCGACGCGGTCAGCTGGCCTATACGTCCGTGCTGGGATCGGCCGATATCGAGCGGGGCAAGCCGCTGAAGGCCGACAGCCTGTTTCGCATCTATTCGATGACCAAGCCGGTCACCAGCGTCGCTTTCATGATGCTGGTCGAGGAGGGCAAGGTCTCGCTCGACGACCCTGTCCATCGCTTCATTCCGGCCTGGCGTGACCTCGGCGTCTTCCAGGCGGGCGTGCAGGGCGCGTTCCAGACCAAGCGGGCGGCCGAGCCCATGCGCATGCTGGACCTGCTGCGCCACACCGCCGGCCTGACCTATGGCTTCCAGCAGCGCACCAATGTCGACGCCGCCTATCGCAAGCTGAAGCTGGACGGCATCGACAGCGAAGGCGGTCTGCAGGAGTTTGTCGACCGGCTGGGAACCGTGCCGCTGGAGTTCAGCCCCGGCGAGGCCTGGAACTATTCGGTGGCCACCGACGTGCTGGGCTATCTGGTCGAGAAAATCTCCGGCCAGCCCTTCGACGCCTTCCTCAAGAGCCGCATCTTCGATCCGCTGAAGATGGTCGACACCAGCTTCTTCGTCCCGGAAAGCCAGCGCGCCCGCTTCACGGCCTGCTACGCCCTGACCCCGTCGGGCAAGATCGTGCTGCAGGACGATCCGGAAAAGAGCCGCTACCTGACCGACCCCTCGGTCAAGTCGGGCGGCGGCGGTCTGGTCTCGACGGCCGACGACTATATGCGCTTCTGCCGCATGCTGCTGAACGGCGGCGAGCTGGACGGCGCGCGGCTGCTCAGCCCCAAGACCATCAGGCTGATGACCATCAACCACCTGCCGGGCGGCAAGGAACTGACCGAGCTGTCCAAGTCGCTGTTCAGCGAGGCGGTGTTCGAAGGCCTGGGCTTTGGCCTGGGCTTTGCGATGACGGTCGACCAGGCGCGGACCAAGAACATCGGCTCGCACGGTGAGTATTTCTGGGGCGGCATGGCCTCGACGGCGTTCTGGATCGATCCGGTCGAAGACCTGGCGGTGGTGTTCATGACCCAGCTGATGCCGTCGACCGCCTACCCGATCCGGCGTGAACTGCGGACGCTGGTCTATTCGGCGTTCACGGAGTCAGCGGCCTAGCCGTCGCGCGAAAGAAAGCGGCGCGGGAGCCGGGCTCCCGCGCCGAAGTGCGCTTTACCTAAGTTCGACGCATTGGCCACAACGCGCCGCGTCCGCGCAAAATCCATGACTTCGAAATTCCGGGACGCTTGCAAGTCGCGTCCCAAGCCTCAGCTCCCACGCGTACGCCCTCCCCCAGCCCGATGTTCTCTTGAAAGTGCAGGGCAGACCGCGTTCACCGCGTCATCCGCCCCCACGGACGATCTTGGCTGAAATCACTGTTTCGAATTTGTAGTATGTTCCCGGTGTCGTCAACGCCGGCTGCCCACAAATCGGGCGCCGCTTCGTCAGGCTGGACATCCGCGTCTGGCCGTGCAGGTTTTGTCGTCAAACAACCGTTCAAAAGAGCAGGGGTGGAAACCGCCATGACCGCGATCAACGCCGTCACCGATCTAACTGTCGAAGGCGACATCGGCGTCGTCACGCTGAACTCGCCGCCGGTCAACGCGCTGTCGGCCGCCGTGCGCGAAGGCCTCTCGGGCGCGTTCGACGCCGCCATCGCCGATCCGGCCGTCAAGGCCATCGTGCTGATCTGCGAGGGCAAGACCTTCATCGCCGGCGCCGACATCACCGAGTTCGGCAAGGCCATGACCGGCCCGTCCCTGCAGGACGTGCAGAACACCATCGAGAACTCGCCCAAGCCGGTGATCGCCGCGATCCACGGCACGGTGCTGGGCGGTGGTCTGGAAGTGGCCCTGGTGGCGCACTATCGCGTCGCCGTGCCCTCGGCCAAGGGCGGCCTGCCTGAAGTGAACATCGGCCTGCTGCCGGGCGCCGGCGGCACCCAGCGCCTGCCGCGCATCGTCGGCGTCGAGAAGGCGCTGGAGATGGTCACCAGCGGCCAGCACGTGCCGGCCAAGGCCGCGCTTGCGATGGGCCTGTTCGACGAGCTGGTCGAGGAGGGCGCCCTCCGCGCCGGCGCCATCGCCTACGCCCAGAAGGTGCTGGCCGAAAAGCGCCCGCTGGCCAAGGTTCGCGAGCTCAACGCCAAGGTCGAGGCCGCCCGCGGCAAGCCCGAGATCTTCGCCGAATTCCGAGCGGCCAACGCCAAGAAGTTCCGTGGCTTCATGGCTCCGGAAAACAACATCAAGTGCATCGAGGCGGCGGTGAACCTGCCCTTCGACGAAGGCCTGAAGGCCGAGCGCAAGCTGTTCATGGAACTGATGACCGGCAGCCAGTCGGCCGCCCAGCGCCATGTGTTCTTCGCCGAACGCCAGGCCGCCAAGATCCCCGACGTGCCGGACGACACCCCGATCATCCCCGTCAAGAAGGTCGGCGTCATCGGCGCCGGCACCATGGGCGGCGGCATCTCGATGAACTTCCTCAACGCCGGCATTCCGGTGACGATCATCGAGATGAAGCAGGAGAACCTCGATCGCGGCGTCGCCACGATCCGCAAGAACTACGAGAACACCGCCAAGAAGGGCCGCCTGACCCAGGACGACGTCGAAAAGCGCATGGGGCTGCTGACGCCCTCGATGCAGCTGGAAGACCTGGCCGACTGCGACCTGATCATCGAGGCCGTGTTCGAGCTGATGGAGATCAAGAAGGAAGTGTTCGGCAAGCTGGACAAGATCGCCAAGCCCGGCGCGATCCTGGCCTCGAACACCTCCTATCTCGACATCGACGTGATCGCCGCCTCGACCTCGCGGCCGGAAAGCGTGATCGGCCTGCACTTCTTCTCGCCGGCCAATGTCATGCGTCTGCTGGAAATCGTGCGCGGGGCCAAGACCGACAAGTCGGTGATCGCCACCTCGATGCAGATCGGCAAGAAGATCGGCAAGGTCGCCGTGCTGGTCGGCAACTGCCACGGCTTCGTCGGCAACCGCATGCTGGCCCAGCGCCAGCGCGAGGCCCAGAAGCTGATCCTGGAAGGCGCCATGCCCTGGGATGTCGACCGGGTGCTCTATGACTTCGGCCTGCCCATGGGCCCGTTCGCGATGAGCGACCTGGCCGGCCTCGACATCGGCTGGGATGCGGCCAAGACCTCCTCGTCCACCGTGCGTGAAGTGCTGTGCGAGATGGACCGTCGCGGCCAGAAGAACGGCAAGGGCTTCTACGACTACGACGAAAACCGCGTCGCCAAGCCCTCGGCCATCGTCGAGGAAGTGATCCGCGACTTCGCCGAAAAGCGCCAGATCCAGCGCCGCGACATCACCGATCAGGAGATCCTGGAGCGGTGCCTCTATCCGATGGTCAATGAGGGCGCGAAGATCCTCGAAGAGGGCAAGGCCATCCGGGCGTCCGACATCGATACGGTGTGGATCAACGGCTATGGCTGGCCGGTCTATACGGGCGGCCCGATGTTCTGGGGCGAACTGGTCGGCCTCGACAAGGTGCTGGCCAGGATGAAGGAATTCCACGCCACGCTGGGCGAGGACTTCAAGCCGTCGGCCCTGCTGGAGCGCCTCGTGGCCGAGGGCAAGGGCTTCAAGGACGCATAACCCGCTTCCTTCCCCCTTGATGGGGGAAGGTGGCCTGCGAAGCAGGTCGGATGGGGGTGAACGCGAAGCGTTCCGCGCGCGGCCGATGCAGCATTCACCCCCATCCCCGACCCTTCCCCCATCAAGGGGGAAGGGAGAAGAGGACGAAGCATGACCACCATCGCCGCCATGATGTCCGCCGACTATGGCGTGATGGGCGACATCCTGCGGCTGCGGACAGCGCAAAACCCTGACCATCCGGCCATCGTCATGGAAACCGGCGAGGCGGTGACCTACGGCCAGTTCGACGCCCTGGTCGACCGGGTGGCGGCGGCCCTGCAACGTGACGGGATCAAGCCCGGCGAGGCGGTCGCGGTCTGCGCCCTCTCATCCATCCCCTACACGGCGGTGTTCCTGGGCGGCCTGCGGGCCGGGGTCGCGGTAGCGCCGATCGCGCCGTCGTCGACGCCGGAGTCGATCGCCGGCATGGTCGCCGACTGCGGGGCCAGGCTGTTCTTCCTCGACGCCGGTGTGGCCGAGGCCCAGACGCCCGCGCCGGTTCCGGTGCGCCAGATCGCGCTGGACGGCTCAAGCGCGGGCGAAGCTTTCGACGCCTGGCTTGCTCCGGAAGGCGCCAAGCCCAACCCGGTCGAGATCGCGCCCGAGGCGCCGTTCAACATCATCTATTCCAGCGGCACCACCGGCACGCCCAAGGGCATTGTCCAGTCGCACGCCATGCGCTGGAAGCACGTCTTCCGGGGCGACGCCGTCGGCTATGGCCCCACGGCGGTCACCCTGCTCTCGACGCCGCTCTATTCCAACACCACCCTGGTCTGCTTCTTCCCCACCCTGGCGGGCGGCGGCACGGTGGTGCTGATGAAGAAGTTCGACGCCGGCAAATATCTGGAACTGGCCCAGCAACACCGCATGAGCCACACCATGCTGGTGCCGGTGCAGTACCGCCGCCTGATGGAGCGGCCCGACTTTGACAGCTACGACCTGTCGACCACCCACCTGAAGTTCTGCACCAGCGCGCCGTTCGCGGCGAACCTCAAGGCCGATGTGCTCAAGCGCTGGCCCGGCGGGCTGGTCGAGTATTTCGGCATGACCGAGGGCGGCGGCACCTGCATCCTGATGTGCCACGAGCACCCGGACAAGCTCCACACCGTGGGCCAGCCGGCGCCGGGACACGACATCCGGCTGATCGACGAGGACGGCGTCCAGGTCGGCCCCGGCGTGGTCGGCGAGATCGTCGGACGCTCGGCCGGCATGATGAACGGCTATCACGGCCAGCCCGGCAAGACGGCCGAGGCGACCTGGGTCTCGCCCGAGGGGCTGCGCTTCATCCGCACCGGCGACGTGGGCCGGTTCGACGAGGAGGGCTTCCTGACGCTGATGGACCGCAAGAAGGACATGATCATCAGCGGCGGCTTCAACATCTATCCCAGCGACCTGGAGGCCGAGATCGTCAAGCACGAGGCCGTCGCCGAGGCCGCCGTGGTCGGCGTGCCGTCGGACGCCTGGGGCGAGACGCCGGTGGCCTTCGTGGCCCTGAAGGCCGGGGTGAGCGCCAGCGCCGACGAGATCAAGACCTTCGTCAATAGTCGGGTGGGCAAGACCCAGCGGGTGGCGGAACTGCACCTGGTCGATGCTTTGCCGCGCAGCCACATCGGCAAGGTTCTCAAGCGAGAACTGCGCGACTCATGGCAGGTTTCGTCGAAAGTCTGAGCCTTCTCCCGCGACGGCGCGCCGCAGTGGGGCGAACGGAATCGTTTGTTACGGTTGCTTAACCATAAGGTGACGCCATAGGGCGTAACCGGTTTCTCGTGGAAGCGCCTGCCCCATGCGTCCTTCGCCCGCCGCCGTTCCCGTTCCGCAGCCGACCACAGCCAAAAAGCGCGCGCCCTCCCTGCCGGTGGACTTCGACGCCGTGACCGAGGCCCTGCGCGCGGCCGGCCATGGTCCGGGCGAGGAGGCGGGCCTGATGTCGCGCTTCTGCCGCCCCGTCGCCGTGCGGGTTCTGTCGGATCATGCGCAGGCCGTTTCCGTCTCCCTGACCGCTTTGGGCGTCCGTCCCGGCGGCTATTGCGTGGTGTCGGCCCTGGCCTGCTCAGAGACCCTGGCCGGCGTTGACGCGGCGGGCCTCAAGCCCTGGCTGGTCGATGTCGATCCGTTCAGCTGGATGTTCGATCCCTCGCACCTGCGCGAGCGCCTGCCCGAGGCGCCCGGTCCGCTGGAAGCCATCCTGCCGGCCGGCGCCCATGGCCGCGCCCCCGACCTGCGCGCCTGGGCCGCTTTTCGCGACGAGACCGGCCTGCCGATCCTGGTCGAGGCCGTCGAGGCCTTCGACGTCATCCAGAGCGCCCCGGTGCCGGTCATTGTCGGCCTGCCCAGCGGCCAGGGCGTGTTCGTCGCCTGCGAGGACGCCACCCCGATCAACGCCATGGACGCGCCGCTGTTCGAAGGCGAGGCGGGCCTGGACCTGTGGCCGCAGAGGCGTCCGCGCCTGGCCACCGCCGCCCAGCGCCTGCGGGTTCTGCTGCTGGACGCGCCGATCGGTTTCCAGCCCGGCTGGGGCATGAGCTGGGTCTCCGAGACCTGCGCCTTCAGCCTGCCCGACGACACCGCCGCCGGCGTGCTGACAAAGCTCGGCGAGGCTGGCGTCGAAGCCGTCGGCGCCTCGTTCCGCACCCGTGACATGGACGCCGACGAGACCCCGGTCGCCGACCGCCTGGCGGGTTCGGTGGTGGTGATCCGGATTGATCCGGACCTCGGTCTTGAGGCGTTGGACGATATCGCCGCGGTGCTGCGGACGGCTGTCGCGGGTTAAGGCTCACACCTCGAACGACCCAAAACCCTTGTCATCCCGGAAGCGCGTAGCGCTGTCCGGGACCCAGGGGCAACCGCACTGCATTGGCCCCTGGGTCCCGGCTCTCCGCTTCGCTGCGGCCGGGATGACAAATTTGGTGGCTGTGGCGAGAAACTCAGTTCGCCGCCGCGTAGGCGTCTACGCCCGCGATTCGTTCGGCCTTTTCCGCCTCGCTGAGGAAGGACCCGGCGAAGCTGTTGCGGGCCAGGGTCACCAGCTCGTCGCGGCTCAGGCCCACCGCCGTCGCCGTGGCCATGTAGTTCTCCAGCAGGTAGCCGCCGAAATAGGCCGGGTCGTCGGAATTGACCGTGGCCTTCAGGCCCAGGTCCAGCATGCGCTTGAGGGGGTGCTCCTCCAGCGTCTTCACGCCGCACAGCTTCAGGTTCGACAGCGGGCAGACCGTCAGGGTCGTGCCGTCCTTCACCAGGCGCGCCGTCAGGGCCTCGTCCTCCAAGGCGCGGTTGCCGTGGTCGATGCGGTCGACCTTCACCAGGTCGATGGCTTCCCAGACATAGGCCGGCGGGCCTTCCTCGCCGGCGTGGGCGACGATCTTGAGGCCCAGATCACGGGCGGCCTGGAACACGCGGGCGAACTTGGCCGGCGGGTGGCCGACCTCCGAGCTGTCCAGACCGACGCCGGCGATCTTGGCCAGCCAGGGCTTGGCCTGCTCGAGGGTGGCGAAGGCGGCGTCTTCGTCCAGATGGCGCAGGAAGCACAGGATCAGCTTGGAGGTGACGCCCAGCGTCTTCTCGGCCTCGTCCATGCCGGCCAGCAGGCCCTTCATGACCACGTCGAAGGCGATACCGCGATCCGTGTGGGTCTGGGGGTCGAAGAAGATCTCGGCGTGGGTGCCGCCATCGGCCGCCAGGCGGCGGAAATAGGCCAGGGCCAAATCCTTGAAGTCGACCTCCGTGATCAGCACGCCCGCGCCCTGGTAATAGATGTCTAGGAAGTCCTGCAGGTTGGAGAAGGCGTAGGCCGCGCGGATCTCGTCTACCGACTTGTAGGGCAGGGTGATCCCGTTGCGCCGCGCCAGTTCGAACATCAGCTCGGGCTCGAGGCTGCCCTCGATGTGCATGTGCAGCTCGGCCTTGGGCAGGCCGCGAACGAAGGTGGTCAGGCTGGTGTCGGTCATGCAGGTTTATGGTCGCACCAGCGGCGCGTGATCAACCGTCATTGCGGCGCCGGGCCCGCAAATACGACCCGATAAACCCGGACATTCCCGATGAGCCCGATACCGCGCGCCCGGTGTTTACAGGCGGCGCGGCGTAAGCTTGACTATCGGCAGAACGATGTTCGTCGACTGTTTTGAAACCAAAGGATGTTCATGCGCCGTGCGCCGCTGCTGATCGCCCTGGCGGGCCTGCTGATGGCGGCGACGCCGGCCGCCGCCGCCGACCCCATCATCGACATGCACCTGCATGCGTCGGCTGCGGACGAGCAGGGACCGCCGCCCCTGGCTATGTGCGCGCCGATCGATCCGATGCCGACCTGGGACCAGCGCCAGCCCTGGACGGCCGGCCTGATGGGCATGTTCAAGTCGCCAAAATGCGCGAACCCGGTCTGGTCTCCGGCCACGGACGATGAGATCCGCGACAAGACCCTGGCCATCATGGCCAGGCGCAACATCATCGGCGTGGTCAGTGGTCCCTACAAGCGCGTGATGGCGTGGCGCGCCCTGGCCCCCGACCGGGTGCTGCCGGGGCTGATGCCGTCCGAGGCTGAACTGGGCAAGCCCAAGGTCCTGCTGGACGATTTCGGCAAGGCCAAGGCCGCCGGCCAGTTGGCGGTGATCGGCGAACTGGGCTTCCAGTACGAAGGGATCGGGCCCAACGATCCGCGTCTGGAGAACCTGTGGGCCGCCGCCGAGGCCGTGGACGTGCCCGTCGCGATCCACATCGGCCCCGGCCCTCCCGGCATGGCCTATATGCCCGGCTCGGGCTATCGCGCCCGGTTGAGCAGTCCGCTGCTGCTGGAAGAGGTGCTGGTCAAGCATCCCAGGCTGCGGGTCAATGTCATGCATGCGGGCTTTCCGATGCTGGATGACACCCTGGCCCTGCTCTACGCCCATCCGCAGGTCTATGTGGACACCGGCGTGATCGTCTATTCCCAGCCGCGCCCGGCCTTCTATCGCTACCTGCAGGCGCTGGTCGACGCGGGCTTCGGCGAGCGGGTGATGTTCGGCTCCGACCAGATGGTCTGGCCCGAGACCATCGAGCGGTCCATCACCGTGATCGAAGAGGCCCCCTTCCTCACGCCGCAGCAGAAGCGGGACATCTTCTACAACAACGCCGCGCGGTTTCTGCGGCTGGATGAGGCGACGATGGCGCGGCACCGGGCGATGTAAGGGCGCGGCCGGTTTGGGGCCGCGCAGAAAAAGTGTCGCTTTCCTGGCGCGGCGACTGGAAATCGCGATGCGAAGCCGGTTAAGTCCGCTCGCTCGAAAGTTGATGATCGCGAAGGGCCCATGACCGTTTCCCAGAAGCTTCTGCCGGGTGTGCCGGTCATCGAGTCGATGCTGTTCGCGGCCTCGCTGGACGACATGGGCCTGTCCAACAGCGAGCGCGACATCGCCGTCCAGCTGAACGAGAAGGGCTTCGCGGTCTTTGACTTCCCCGACGAGGACATCGACCAGCGGATCGAGCGCATCATCGCGGCCCTGACGCCGGAATATGATCTGGAGCACTACCGCGCCAACGGCTGGGCCCGGAAGGATCAGCGCGTTCAGGACGCCTGGCGCACCAACGAGGATGTCCG
>Ga0209023_10001968_pt1 | contig 26500 bp, 26 predicted proteins | sample LakOneMetagenome_FD_187468 | JGI IMG/M metagenome (GOLD analysis project Ga0209023, IMG submission 187468) | Freshwater and sediment microbial communities from Lake Erie, Canada (SPAdes) (version 2) | ecosystem: Environmental > Aquatic > Freshwater > Lentic | place: Lake Erie, Canada...
GTGCAGTTCGGCTGGGGCAGCCGCCAGCGCCGCATCCAGGCCGCCGAGATCGACGCCACCGGCGCCATCGCCGAGACCATCGCCCAGGACAAGGAACTGACCAAGAAGCTGCTCGACGCCGCCGGCGTGCCGGTGCCGCAGGGCCGCAGCGTGAGCGACCCCGACGACGCCTGGGCGGCCGCGCTGGAAGTGGGCCTGCCGGTCGTGATCAAGCCGAAGGACGGCAACCAGGGCAAGGGCGTGACGGTCAACGTCACGACCAGGGAACAGCTGACCGCTGGCTTCCACACGGCGTCCGAATTCCGCGACGACATCCTGGTCGAGCGTTACCTGCCGGGCCACGACTACCGCATGCTCGTCATCGGCGACAAGCTGGTGGCCGCCGCGCGCCGCGATCCTCCTTTCGTGGTCGGCGACGGCGTGCACACGGTGCGCCAGCTGGTGGAAGAAGTGAACAAGGACCCGCGCCGCGGCGAGGGCCACTCCACCTCGCTGACCAAGATCCGTTTCGACGACATCGCGCTGGCGACCCTCGCCGCGCGCGGCCTGAACGCCGATTCCGTGCCGGACCGCGGCCAGCGCGTGGTCCTGCGCAACAACGCCAACCTGTCGACCGGCGGCACCGCCACCGACGTGACCGACGACGTCCACCCGGATGTCGCCGCGCGCTGCATCGCGGCCGCCCACATGGTGGGCCTGGACATCTGCGGCGTCGACCTGGTGTGCGACTCCGTGCTGAAGCCCATCGAAGAGCAGAACGGCGGCATCGTCGAAGTCAACGCCGCGCCGGGCCTGCGCATGCACCTCTCGCCCTCCTTCGGCAAGGCAAGGCCGATCGGCGAAGCCATCGTCTCGACCCTGTTCGAGGAAGGCGACGACGGCCGCATCCCGGTGGTCGCCGTGACCGGCACCAACGGCAAGACCACCACCGTGCGCCTGATTGCCCACCTGCTCACGGCATCGGGCCTGCGCACCGGCATGACCAACACCGACGGCGTCTACATCGAAGGCCGCCGCATCGACAGCGGCGACTGCTCGGGCCCGCGCAGCGCGCGCAACGTGCTGCTGCACCCGGACGTCGACGCGGCCGTGTTCGAGACTGCGCGCGGCGGCCTGCTGCGCGAAGGCCTGGCCTTCGACCGCTGCCAGGTGGCGGTGGTGACGAATATCGGCGCGGGCGACCACCTGGGCCTGAACTACATCACTACCCTGGAAGACCTGGCGGTGCTCAAGCGCGTGATCGTGCAGAACGTGGCGGTCGGGGGCATGGCCGTGCTGAACGCGGCCGACCCGGTGGTGGCGGCCATGGCCGACGTCACGCGCGGCGACATCACCTTCTTCGCCCTCGACGTGAACAACCCCATCATGGCGATGCACCGCGCCCAGGGCCGTCGCGTCGTCTTCGTCGAAGACGGCCATCTGGTGGCGGCCCAGGGCAGGTTCGAGATGCGCATCCCGCTGGGCGAGGTGCCGATCACCCGTAACGGCGCCATCGGCTTCCAGGTCGAGAACGTGATGGCCTCGGTGGCCGCCGCCTGGGCGGTCGGCATCGACTGGGACCGCATCCGCGTGGGCCTGAAGACCTTTGTCGGCGAAAGCGACAACGCGCCTGGCCGCTTCAACGTCTTCGACTACCGCGGCGCCACCGTGATCGCCGACTACGGCCACAACCCGGACGCGATCGCCGCCCTGGCCAATGCGGTCGAGGCGATGCCGGCCAAGCGCCGTTCGGTGGTGATCAGCGGCGCGGGCGACCGCCGCGACCAGGACATCACGCAGCAGACGCAAATCCTGGGCAAGGCGTTCGACGACGTGCTGCTCTACCAGGACCAGTGCCAGCGCGGCCGCGCCGACGGCGAAGTGCTTGCGCTGCTGCGCCGCGGCCTGGACGGGGCGACCCGCACCACCCATGTCGAGGAAATCAACGGCGAATTCGTCGCCATCGACCGCGCCCTGTCGCGCCTCGAAGCCGGCGACCTGTGCCTGATCCTGATCGACCAGGTCGACGAGGCCCTGGCGCACATCGCGCGCCGCGTCGCCGAGGGTTGATGCCCTCCTCCATCTCCCATGTGCCGGCGCTGCCGGCCATGGGTGCCGGCATCCTGCTGCGGGCCTTGTTCAAGCGCCAGCGGCATCCGCTACCCGGCACGATGCCGGAACTCTCCAGTGCCTATCGTCTCGACCGGCTGCCGCTCGACGACATTGCCCGTTATCGCGCAGCCTTCGGCTTCGCCAGTGACCGTACTCCGCTCACCTGGTGGTACCTGCTGGCCCAGCGCGCCCACCTGGCGACCATGCTGGCGCCCGGCTTCCCCTTCCGGATCGCCGGACTCGTCCACATGGACAATGCGCTACGCGCTTGTCAAGAACCCACACCCGGCCAGCCTTTGCTGATCGCGACCGTGCTGCGCCTGCTGCCGCCCTCCTCCAGCGGCGCGCTGCGCTGCCTTCTAGAGACCACGGGCAGCAGCGACGGCGCCCGGGTGTTCAGCTGCAGCAGCACCTACCTGATCCGGCGCGGCGCGCGCGGTGGAGCGAGCCCCGAGGAAGGCGGCGCCCCGCGGGGGATCGTTGCCGCGCAGTGGACACTCGATGCGGCGGCAGGCCGTCGCTATGCGCGGGTGTCGGGCGACTGGAATCCGATCCACCTGACCGGCTGGAGCGCGCGGCTCATGGGCATGCGCGCGCCGATCATCCACGGCATGCACACCCTCGCCACGAGCTGCGCGGCGCTGGAACGGGAAACGGGAAAGCATGCACGCGCCATCGACTGCCGCTTCCGCGCGCCGGTGGCGCTGGGAAGTACCGTGGCGCTGTCGTTCGACGCGGCGCTTGGGGAATTCGTGGTGGAAGCCGCCGGCAGGCCGGCGGTGACGGGATCGATCGCGCTGGCCTGATGGCGCAGCGCGGATTCAGGCCTGGCGGCGCTGGCGGCGGCGCAATGCGCCCAGTGCGGCCAGGCCGATGCCGAACACGGCGAGGCTGGCGGGTTCCGGCACGTCGGCTGGCGGTGCTTCCTGGCCGTTGAAGATCAGGCTCGACGAGAACACTTCGAGCGGATCCATGCCACGGGTATCTTCGAAATATAGCTGCCACTGGCCGAACATGTCCATGCCGTCGAAGGCGCTCAGCGCCTCCAGCGGACGGAAGGCGCCGGCTTGCACGCGCTTGCCCAGCGTTGCGCTTTCGTCGGTGAAGGTCAGCAGGATGCGGCCGATCCCGGGCGTGTCGCCCTCGTCGAAGGTGCCCTTCTCGATCAGGCTGAGCACACGGCCATCCGGGCCGATCAGGCGCATCACGATCTCGTCTTCGTAGGGCGTGTCCCTGCCTACGCAGGCGCTGCCCTGCGGGTCGATGAAGGGGTTGTCGCACTTCGAGAACTCGACGGCGATGTTCAGGTCGCTGATCAGGCCGTGGGTGGTGACGTCGAAGGTGACCAATCCCGAGGAGGCGTCGAAGTCACGGTAGGTGTTGTCCGTATAGATGACTTCGGCGCTGGCGCTGGCTGCGGCGAACGTCATGGCAGCGCCGACCAGGAATGAAGTGATTGCTTTCATAGAAATCCCTTTTAGTTTTCCTTGGCTAAGCAATTTTCGCACCACCTAGTACTTTTCCAATGAATACAAATACTTACCAAGTGGCCTTGGGGGAATTGATTGCCGGCTGTAAAATTTTCCGACAGCAGCTCAAGTAAGATGCCAATGATGGTCCGGGGTTATCCGGCTACTCCCAGGTTCCGTCGATCGTGTCTTTGTCGAACGCGTGTACGGGCTCCTCATGATCTGCCGTCATTTTGCCGGCGTCGGTGGAAGTCCCGATGAGACCAAGAGGGTCTCCAACTACCGCTATTTCGGGCAGCAGCGATCTTCCCTCAGCAATGCAACGCGAACGTCCCGCAATTGTCCTTTTTGCAGCGCTGAGCTACCTGATCGCGGTAAAATGACAAGTCCTGGCTTCGCCCCCGCTTTGCCGTACGACCACCGAAGAAATGAACGCTCCCTCTGAAATCAACGCCGCTGCGCTCAAGAGCAGTACCGCGGAAAAAGTCACACCGATGATGCAGCAATACCTGCGCATCAAGGCCGATTACCCCACCATGCTGGTGTTCTACCGCATGGGCGATTTCTACGAGCTGTTCCATGAGGATGCCGAGAAGGCCGCCCGCATCCTCGGCATCACGCTGACGGCGCGCGGTTCTTCCGGCGGCCAGCCGATCAAGATGTGCGGCGTGCCCTTCCACTCGCTGGACGGCTACCTGGCCAAGCTGGTCAAGATCGGCGAGTCCTGCGCGATCTGCGAACAGATCGGCGACCCGGCCCTCTCGAAAGGCCCGGTCGAGCGCAAGGTGGTGCGCGTGGTCACCCCCGGCACCCTGACCGACAGCGACCTGCTGCCCGAAAAAGCCGACCGTCCGCTGCTGGCCCTGTGCATGCACAGCCAGCGCAAGACCATCACGGTCGGCATGGCCTGGCTGTCGCTGGCCAGCGGCGTGCTGCGCCTGATGGAATTCTCGGGCGAGCAGCGCGCGGTGGAGTCGCGCCTGGCGCACGAACTCGAACGCATCTCCCCTGCCGAGATCCTGCGCGCCGACTGCGCCGACCTGTTCGAGTCCGAGCCGGTGGCGCACACCCAGCGCATGCCCGAATGGCACTTCGACGTGCTCAAGGGCCACCAGTCCCTGCTCGACCAGCTGGGCGTGGCCACCCTCACCGGCTTCGGCGCGGACGGCCTCGGCGCCGCCTTCGGCGCGGCCGGCGCGCTGCTGCGCTACGCCCAGTCGACGCAGGGCCGCGGCCTCCAGCACGTCAAGAGCCTGGCCTGCGAACTCGAAAACGAATACATCGGCCTGGATGCAGCCACCCGCCGCAACCTGGAACTGACCGAGACCATCCGCGGCCAGGAGTCGCCGACCCTGTTCTCGCTGCTGGACGGCTGTCGCACCGCCATGGGTTCGCGCCTGCTGCGCCACTGGCTGCACCACGCGCGCCGACGCCAAGCAGTCGCGCGTTCGCGCCACGAAGCCATCGCCGCGCTGGCGCAGGCCGAGGCCACGCACGGCTTGTCGAGCACGCTGGCCAACGTGCCCGACATCGAACGCATCACCACCCGCATTGCCCTGCTGTCGGCGCGCCCGCGCGACCTGTCCTGCCTGCGCGACGGCCTGAAGCAACTGCCGCTGCTGCGCGAAGGGGTGGCGCGCTGCTTCGTCCCGGGCGACACCTCCCTGCTGCGCGAGATCCACGAGCTGCTCGAGCCGCCAGCAAGCTGCCTCGACCTGCTGTGCCGCGCGATCGCGGAAGAGCCGAGCGTGCAGGTGCGCGATGGCGGCGTGTTCGCACGCGGCTATGACGCCGAGCTCGACGAGCTGCGCGCCCTGTCCGAGAACGCCGGCCAGTTCCTGGTCGACCTGGAGACGCGCGAGCGCGCCCGCACGGGGATTGCCAACCTGCGCGTCGAATACAACCGCGTGCACGGTTTCTACATCGAGGTCACCAATGGCCAGGCCGACAAGGTGCCGGTCGACTACCAGCGCCGCCAGACGCTCAAGAACTGCGAACGCTACATCACGCCGGAACTGAAAGCCTTCGAGGACAAGGCGCTGTCGGCCCAGGACCGCGCGCTGTCGCGCGAGAAGATGCTGTACGACGTGCTGCTCGGCGAGCTGGCGCCTTTCATCACGACCTTGCAGTCGGTCGCCGGCGGCCTGGCCCAGCTGGACACCCTGGTGGCGCTCACCAACCATGCGGTGCGCAACAACTGGTGCGCACCGCAGCTGGTCGACGAGCCTTGCTTGAGCATTGTCGCGGGCCGCCACCCGGTGGTGGAGAACCAGATCGAACGCTTCATCGCCAACGACTGCCGCCTCTCGGACGACCGCCGCCTGCTGCTCATCACCGGCCCGAACATGGGCGGTAAATCGACCTTCATGCGCCAGGTCGCCCTGATCACGCTGCTGGCCTATGTCGGCAGCTACGTGCCGGCGACGAGTGCGACGATCGGCCCGATCGACCGCGTCTTCACCCGCATCGGCGCCAGCGACGACCTGGCCAACGGCCGCTCGACCTTCATGGTCGAGATGACCGAATCGGCCGCGATCCTGAACGGCGCCACCGAGCACTCGCTGGTGCTGATGGACGAAGTCGGCCGCGGCACCTCCACCTTCGATGGCCTGGCGCTGGCATGGGCCATCGCGCGCCACCTGATCGAGACCAGCCGCAGCTTCACGCTGTTCGCGACCCACTATTTCGAGCTCACCCAGCTGCCCGAAACCCATCCGAGCGCGGTCAACGTGCACCTGTCGGCGGTCGAGCACAAGGACAGCATCGTCTTCCTGCACGCGGTGCAGGATGGCCCGGCGTCCCAGAGCTACGGCCTGCAGGTGGCGCAGCTGGCCGGCGTGCCGCCCGCCGTGATCCGCGCCGCGCGCAAGCACCTGGCCCGGCTCGAATCGCAGGCGCTGGATGCGACGCCGCAGCTCGACCTGTTCGCCGCGCCGGGCGTCGAAGCGGACGAGCCGCCGGCGCCGGTCATCGAAGCCGTTTCGGACGATGCGCTGAAGTCCGCACTCGATGCAATCGACCCGGACGCGCTCACGCCGCGCGAGGCGCTCGAACGGCTCTACGAGCTCAAGCGCCTGGCCGCCTGATGCCGGCGCCCCGTCCCCTCGTCCTCATTGCGCTGCTGGCGGCCGCGCTGCTCGCCAGCGGCGGCGCTTCTGCCGCGCGCGACAAGAAGAAAGAGAAGGACAAGGACGGCAATGCCCACCACTTCGCCATCGTCGGCCACCGCGCCGCCAACCAGGGCGAAGAGGGCTTGAGGAGCGCGCTCGAGGACGCGAGGGACGAGGAGCTCGCCTTTGTCGTCGTCACCGGCATCAAGGGGCCGAACGAAGCCTGCGGCGACCGCATCTACCAGAAGCGGCGCGAGCTGTTCGACAAGGCCAAGCGCCCGGCGATCCTGTCGCTGTCGGGCAGCGACTGGACCGGCTGCCGCAATTCCGCGGGCCGCACCAATGCCATCGAACGCCTGAACCGCCTGCGCGAACTGTTCTATGGCGAGCCCGAATCGCTGGGCAAGAACAAGATTCCGGTGACCCGCCTGTCGAGCAGCCCGCGCTTCCGCAGCTATGCCGAAAATGCGCACTGGAAGATCGGCAAGGTGCTGTACGCGACCATCAACCTGCCGGCGGCGAACAACCACTACCTGCCGGCGGCAGGCCGCAACAGCGAGTTCGAGGACCGCGCAGTGGCCAACCGCTTCTGGCTCAACCGCCTGTTCGCGATCGCCAAGCAGGACAAGGTGAACGCCATGGTGCTGTTCGCGGAAGGGAATATGCAGCCGCTGCTACAGCCGGCCAACGGCCTGCGCGCGCTGCTGCAGCGCTCGCCCACCGGCTATGACGGTTTCGCGGACACGCGCCGCCAGGTGCAGATGCGGGCGGCAAAATTCCCGGGCCAGGTGCTGGTGGTGGACAGCGCGGGGCTGCCGAAGGAAGCGAAGCCGGCAATCGAGTGGCTCGGCAATGTCGGACATCTGTCCGTGGGCGCGCATGCGGTCGAGGTGCGCGTGGCGGAGGATGGGAAGAACGTATTCAGCCTGGGAGACGTGCTGCGCTGAGCACGCGGGATGCCGGCGGCGCCAGTGAGCGCCGCAGGCATCGCTGCGATCAGTTCAGCGGCTGGCTGCGGAAATGGTCGCCGTCGTCGCCCTCATCCACCTCATGGTGGTGGCCATGCTCGCCATGCACGTGGCCGTGGGCGATCTCTTCGTCCGACGCAGCGCGCACATCCACGACCGACAGGTCGAAGCGCAGCGCCATGCCGGCCAGCGGGTGGTTGCCGTCGAGGACGACCTTGTCGTCGGCGATGTCGGTGACGGTGAAGATGGTCGGCTCTTCGTCGACGCCTTCGGCCACGCCTTCGAACTGCATGCCGACTTCGAGCGGCTCAGGCAGGCGCTTGCGGTCTTCGACCTTCACCAGCGCCGGGTCGTAGTCGCCAAACGCGTCGTCCGGCTCGACCTGGATCGTCGACGAATAGCCCTTTTCCTTGCCGTCGAGTTCTTCTTCGATCTTCGGCAGGGTATTCTCGTAGCCGCCGTGCAGGTACACCATCGGCTGGGAGCCCTCCTCGATCAGGTTGTTCTGGGCATCCGACAGCTTGTAGTTCACCGTCACGACCGTATCCTTGGCAATTTTCATCGCAAATCCTTTCGTTGTGAGGTCGGGATTATAACGCCTGCCCGGCCGTGGTTTTGGTCCGGCTGGTTATAATGGCGCATGAAAAAATTACAGCTTCTTGGGAATATTACTCCCGCCCAGTTCCTGCGCGATTACTGGCATAAAAAACCGCTGCTGATCCGCGGCGCCATCCCGGGCTTCAAGCCATTACTGAAATTCGAGAAGCTCGCCGAGCTCGCCGCCCAGAACCACGTCGAGTCGCGTCTCGTCACCATGAAGGGTGGCCAGTGGGACATGCAGCACGGCCCCTTGCCCGAACTGCCGTCGCGCAGCGAGCGCGAGTGGACCATGCTGGTGCAGGGCATCAACCTGGTCGACGAGCGCGCCGACGAGTTGCTGCGCCAGTTCCGCTTCGTGCCGGATGCGCGCCTGGACGACCTGATGGTCAGCTTCGCCACCGATGGCGGCGGCGTCGGTCCCCACTTCGATTCCTATGACGTGTTCCTGCTGCAGGCCCACGGCAAGCGCCGCTGGCGCATCGGCGCCCAGCAGGACCTGAGCGTGGTCGAAGGGCTGCCGCTCAAGATCCTGGCCAATTTCGAACCGGAAGAGGAATTCGTGCTCGAGCCGGGCGACATGCTCTACCTGCCGCCCCACTACGCCCACGACGGCGTGGCCGAAGGCGAATGCATGACCTACTCGATCGGCTTCCGCTCGCCGTCCTTCCAGGAACTGGGCGAAGCCTTCCTGCAGTTCATGGCCGACTCGATCGACCTGCCGGGCCGCTATGCCGACCCGGAACTGCAGCCGGCCAAGAGCCCGGCCGAGATCCCGCGCGAAATGCTGTCCACGATTACTGAAGAGCTGAACAAAGTGCGCTGGGACGAGGAGGACGTCGCCATCTTCCTGGGCGAATACCTGTCCGAGCCGAAGCACAACGTCTTCTTCACCGGCCCGGCCAAGCCCTTGACGGTGGGACGCTTCATGGAAACCGCTGGCAAGCGCGGCTTGAGGCTGTCGAGCAAGACCCTGATGCTCTACCGCGGCAAGAACGTCTTCATCAACGGCGAATCTTTCGCCGTCGGCCGCGCCGACAAGGCGGTGCTGGACGTGCTGGCCAACGAGCGCCGCCTGGATGGCGCCTTGCTTGCGAATGCGACCGACGACGTGCTGGAAGCGCTGTACACCTGGTACCAGGACGGCTGGGTGGAGCTCGGCTAAGGGAAAGAAGGGAGGTAGCCATGCAGGAAACGGACAAGGCGCCGTCGACGACGCGCTTCGACACCCGCGCCGAGATCGAAGCGCACACACGCGCCTGCCTGGCGGCCGCCCGCATCAGCCTGGACCTGTTCGACCCGGATTTCGCCGTCTTCCCGCTGGGCGCGAGCGAATTCGACAGCGCACTGCGCGCCTTCCTGGCCGGCGGCGGCGTGCTGCGTCTGGCGATGCACCGCCCCGCCCACATCGAGCGCCACTATCCGCGCCTGCTGCGCCTCCTGCGCGACTACAGCCACGCCGTCGAATGCCGCGCCACGCCGAAAGCGCTGCACCATCTCACCGATTCCTTCTGCATCGTCGACAACCGGCACGTTCTCCGGCGCTTCCATAGCGACCACATGCGCGGCGAGATGGCCTTCGACGCGCCGGGGGCAGCCGACGTGCCGCGTCACCGCTTCGATGCAATCTGGGCCGAATCGCGTCCGGTTTTGCAGCCGACAACGACCGGCCTGTAGATGTCAACCGATCTACTGCCCAGTGCGTTAATAGCCTTGATTACCTGGGATTTTGCTGCGGTTGCATCTTGTAACAAGATAAACCTTAGCAAGGCACAAAATACTTTCGCCAGAGCATGAGTTTCCTGTTGCGATTCAGTAAATTTGGCTATAATATCAGGTCAGGAGATTCCGTTGCTTATGAGGCAGTATTGCCTCATATGACATGCGCGAGAATTCCTCTGAGCAATAATTACCGGTAATTATTATTCAAACAAGCAGTACTTACTTTTAAGAAATTAAGGAAAATCATGAAAAAATCCCTGCTGATCGTTTCCCTGATGGCTGTTGCTCTGGCTGCTTGCAGCAAGAAAGAAGAAGCTGCTCCGGTCGCTCCGGCTGCTGTCGAAGCACCTGCTGCAACCACCGACGCAGCTGCTACCACCCCGGCCGCTACCGACGCTGCTGCTACCACCGCTCCGGCTGACGCTGCTGCTGCCGCTTCGGCTGCTGCTTCGACCGCTGCTGACGCTGCTGCTGCCGCTTCGACCGCTGCTTCGCAAGCTGCTGACGCTGCTACCAAGTAATCAGCGCAAGCTCGATTCGAAAGACCGGCCTGCGGGCCGGTTTTTTTACGTCTGTACACCTGAAACCGAGGTTTCGTAGCGTGGGCAGGTTCTGCCCACGCGTTCAAATTACGTATCGTGGCCCGCTCCGTGGCGCGAATCCGTTCGTTGAACGCGTGGGCGGAGGACCGCCCACCCTACATAAACCAACAGCAAATAAAAAAACCGGCCATCGAGGCCGGTTTCCATATAAAGCGCCGAAACCGATTACTTCAGCTCGTCCGTCAGCAGGCGCAGGATCTTCGCGCCGGTCTCGCCGGTCTCCGACTTGCCGTCGTTGGTCTGCACCGTCACGTCGCTGGTCGCCGCACCCTGCTCGGCCTTGACCAGCACGCGGTAGCGCTGGGCTTCCTTGGCCTTCTCGTCCGCGCCGAAGGTGAACAGGCGCTTGAAGAAGCCTTCCTTGTTGGCGGCGTCCGGATCGACGTAGCGGACGAAGTACACGCCCTGCACGCGGTCGCGGTCTTCCACGGTGAAGCCGACGCGGTCGAGCGCCAGGCCGACACGGCGCCAGGAGCGGTCGAAGCCCTCGTCCAGGCGGATCACGCCGCCCTCGAGCTTGGCGTGCTGGGTGGCGACCGGGGCGTTGGCGACCATGGTCTCGGCCTGCTTGCTTTCCTTCTGGCCGGTCAGCTGGGCGACCAGGCGGCTCAGGAACTGCGACTCCAGGCCCGGATCGTTCGGACGCACGGTCCAGATCGTGGTTTCCTTCTGGCTGCCTTGCAGCACCTCTTCGGCGCCGCGGTGGCTGATGAAGATCTCGGTCGAGCCGTCCGGCAGGCGCTCGAGGCGGGTGCGGAACTTGTCGCGCTCGCCGGTCGAGTAGGCGCGGTCGAAGACCTTGCCGATGGCGCCGCGGATGAAGTCCTGCGGGATCTTCGAACGGTTCTCGACCCAGTTGGTTTCCATGGTGCCGGTCGTGAGCGACTCGGTCTCGACGGCGAAGCCCTGGTTTTCCCAGAACTGGCGCAGTTGCGGCCACAGCTGCTCAGGGGTCTGCTTGACCACCAGCCAGCGCTGGTCGCCGTTGCGCTGGACGCTGACGGCTTCGGTCGAGATCGGGCCGACGGTGCCGGCCATGCCGACGGCGCCCACGACAGGCGCACCCGCCTGGCCGCCGGCCTGCTGCTGGTAGCCCGAGGCGGTCGCGACGCCCTTGCCGTCGGGGATGGCATAGCGGTTGTCGCGCTGCAGCGCGGTCAGGTCCGGCGGGACTGCCAGGTCGGCGGAACGCTTGGCGCCACGGTAGTCGACCTTGTCCGATTCGAAGATGGTGGTGCAGGCCGAGACGCTCAGCGCGATCGCGGTAAGCGTCAGCACGCGCGCGGCGGCAGGAGTCGTGATAGTGCGTTTAGTCATGTGTTCGATATCAGGTAAGGAACCCTCGCGGGTTCAGGCAGAGAGAAGGCCCGCCTGGGCCAGTGCGCCGCGCACGGTATCGTGCCAGGACGAAGACAGCGGCGCGAGCGGCAGGCGCAGGCCGGCCGGCATCTTGCCCATTTCAGCCAGCGCCCACTTCACCGGCACCGGGTTCGGTTCGACGAACAGCTTGGCGTGCAGGTCGAGCACGCGGTTGTTGATCTCGACGGCGCGCTTGACGTCGCCGGCCATGGCGGCGGCGCACAGCTCGTGCATCGCGCGCGGGGCCACGTTGGCGGTCACCGAGATATTGCCCGCGGCGCCGCAGAACATCAACGCCATCGCGGTCGGGTCGTCGCCCGAGTACACGGCGAAGGATGGATCGACGCTGCGCAGCAGCTCGATGCCGCGGCCGACGTTGCCGGTCGCGTCCTTGATGCCGACGATGTTGTCGATCTGCGCCAGTCGCACGACGGTCTCGTTGGCCATGTCCGCCACGGTACGGCCCGGCACGTTGTACAGGATTACCGGCAGGTCCACCGCCTCGGCGATGGCGCGGAAGTGGCGGTACATGCCTTCCTGGCTCGGACGGTTGTAGTACGGCACCACCTGCAGGGTGGCGTCTGCGCCCACTTCCTTGGCGTGGCGGGTCAGCGCGATGGCTTCGACCGTCGAATTGGCGCCCGCGCCGGCGATCACCGGGATGCGGCCGGCGGCGTGCTCCACCGCGAGCTTGATCAGTTCGCCGTGCTCTTCCGGAGAGACGGTGGCCGATTCGCCGGTGGTGCCGACGATCACGATGCCGTCGGTGCCCTCGGCGATGTGCCAGTCGATCAGCTTGCGCAGGGAGTCGCGGTCGAGACTGCCGTCCTCGAACATCGGGGTGACGATTGCTACGATGCTGCCCTTAATCATATGCGTGACGCTGCCAGTTAGTTAAGAAAATACATAAAACGCTGATTGTAGCGGATCACCCGCCTCTATGGTTCATTCGCTACCAGATTATGGTCGAGCTTCGCCTCGGTTTTGACGAAGGCGGGCCCGGCCGCGCACAGGCGCTGCACCTGGGCGGGATTGGGCCGGTCCACGTGGCCGTCTTCATAGGCCAGCACCTGCAGGCCGCCCTCGCGCGCCAGGGCCAGCAGCTCTTCCGGCGCCAGCAGGAAGTCCGGATTCGAGGGCTTGCCGTAGACCTGGTTGCCCTGGGCGAAGGTTTCGTAGACGAGCAAGCCGTCCGGCGCCAGGCTGCGCGCCAGGTCGGCAAACAGCGGGCGGTGCAGGTAGTTGGTGACCACGATCAGGGAAAAGCGCCCCGCTTCGAAGGGCCAGATGGCGCCTTCGGCTTCCAGGTCGTGCGCCAGGGTTTCGACGTTCTCGCCCGCGAGCGGCGCCAGCAGCTCGGCGTTGCGGTCCAGCGCCAGCACGCGCAGGCCGCGCGCGGCCAGATAGCGGGTGTGGCGCCCGCTGCCGCAAGCCAGGTCGAGCGCCTCGCCCGCTCTTGCGAGCGCGGCGAAGCGTGCGACCCAAGGCGAGACCGGCAGGTTCATGAACGGGTTCATGCGAGCAGCAGCGAGAACGGCGAAGCAAACAGCTGGATCAGGATCCGGCCCAGATGCATCACCGGCATCACCCAGAAGGACAGCAGGTTAAAGAAGAGCAGCGCCAGCACGATGTAGAAGCCGTAGGGCTCGATGCGTGCAAACTTGTAGGCCAGGCGGTTCGGCAGCAGGCTGGTCAGCACGCGTCCCCCATCCAGCGGCGGGATCGGCAACAGGTTGAAGGCGAACATCAGCAGGTTGGCGATGATGCCGGCCTGCGCCACCTTGTGCGGGAAAGCCTCGTTGACGTTCAGCGCCACCAGCAGGATGCCGAGGATCAGCCAGCCCAGGGCCATGATGAAGTTCGCCCCGGGTCCGGCCAGCGCCACCCAGGCCATGTCGCGTTTCGGATTGCGCAGGCGGCCGAAGTCGATCGGCACCGGCTTGGCATAGCCGAACACGAAGCCGGTCGTGAGATACAGGACGGTCGGGATGATGATGGTGCCGAACAGGTCGATGTGCACCAGCGGGTTCAGGGTCATGCGCCCCGCGGCATAGGCGGTGTTGTCGCCGAAATAGCGGGCGACGTAGGCGTGGGCGGCTTCGTGCAGGGTAATCGCAAAAAGAACGGGGAGCGCGTAGACGGCGATGTTGCGTATTGTTTCATCCATATCGGGATTCTATCAGAGGCGATTGCCTCGCAGTCTGTGCCTTCAGGCAAGCTTAAGGACGGCTCACAAACCGAAGGCCGCCGGGTCGCCCCTGCCCTCGCGCACCAGTTCCGGCGTGGGGCCGGTCAGGTCGACCACGGTGGTCGGCTCCAGGGTGCCGGCGCCGCCGTCGATGACGAGCTCGATCTGCTTGCCGAGGCGCTCGAGCACCTCGTCCGGGTCGGACAGCATGTGGTCGTCGCCCGGCAGCTGCAGGGTGGTGCCGATCAGCGGTTCGCCCAGCTCCTCGATCAGGCCGAGCAGGATGGCATTTTCCGGCACCCGCACCCCGATGGTCTTGCGCGACGGGTGGGACAGGCGGCGCGGCACCTCGCGGGTCGCCTCCAGGATGACGGTAAAGGGGCCCGGCATGGCGGCCTTGAGCAGCCGGTACTGGGCATTGTCGACGCGTGCGAAGTGGGCGATCTCGGACAGGTCGCGCACCAGGAGGGTCAGGTGGTGCTTCTCGTCGACCCCGCGGATGCGGCGCAGCTTCTCGACGGCAGCCTTGTCGTCGAGGCGGCAGACCAGGGCATAGGCCGAATCGGTCGGCGCGGCGACGATGCCGCCGCTACTGATGATCTGGGCGGCCTGCTTGAGCAGGCGCTGCTGGGGATTCTCGTGGTGGATCTGGAAATACTGGGCCATCGCAACCTTTCAATTGTGTCTCAAGCGCTTAGCGCAGCGCCTGCAGCGCGGCGATCCGCTGCTCCATCGGCGGGTGGGTGGAGAATAGCGCGCCCCAGCCGCCGCCGCTGCCCGAGATGCCGGACGCGGCCATCGACGAGGGCAGCGCGCCCGGCTCCAGGCCGCCGAGGCGGGCCAGCGCGTGCTGCATCGGGACGGACGAGCCCAGCAGCTTGGCGGAACCGGCGTCGGCGCGGAATTCGCGCTGGCGCGAGAACCAGGCGACGATGATCGAGGCCAGGATGCCGAACAGGATCTCGCAGACGAAGACGGTGACCATGTAGCCGATGCCGGGACCGCGGTCCTCGCTGCGGAACAATACCTTATCGACAAAGAAACCGACCACACGCGCCAGGAACACCACGAAGGTGTTGACCACGCCCTGGATCAGGGTGAGCGTGACCATGTCGCCATTGGCGATGTGCGCCACTTCGTGGCCGATCACGGCCTCGACCTCGTCCTGGTTCATGTTCGCGAGCAAGCCGGTGGACACGGCCACCAGGGCGGAATTCTTGAAGGCGCCGGTCGCGAAGGCGTTCGGTTCGCCATCGTAGACGGCCACTTCCGGCATCTTGATGCCGGCGCGCTCGGACAGGCGGCGCACGGTGTCCACCAGCCAGCGCTCGGTGCCGGTTGCGGGCTGCTCGATGACGCGCGCGCCGGTGGACCACTTGGCCATGGGTTTGCTCATCAGGAGCGAGATGAAGGAACCGGTGAAGCCGACCACCAGCGAGAACACGGCCAGCGCGCCGACGTTGATTCCTTCTCCCGTGACGGCCCGGCCCACGCCGAGCAGGTTGAGCACGAGCGACACCACCAGCACGACGGCAAGGTTGGTGGCGAGGAACAACACGATACGTTTCATGGACGAGCCTCCGGGCAGCAAGACGATGTCAGGCTGCCAAGATTGGGCTGGGATGGGGAAAACTCAAGGGTAGGCCGATGAACTTCGTAGGGTGGACGGCTTCGCCGTCCGCGCGTTCAAACAGTGCAAAACGCAGAGGCTGCCTCTATTCGGCAGGGAGTTGAACGCGCGGACGGGAAACCCGTCCACCCTACCAGTCGTGCCAGACAGGCGTCAGCTTGCCGGGAAGCGGCGGCAGCTCGGCAAACTCGACCCGCGATTCGCCCGGCGCATGGAAATCGGTCCCGCGCGAGGCCAGGAAACCATAGCGCCGCGCCTTCTCGGCATATTCGCCGTACTGGTCCGGCGTGTGGCTGCCGGTCACGACCTCGATGGCGGCGCCGCCGAGCTGGCGGAATTCGTCGAACAGCGCGCCTTCGGCCGTGTCGCTGAAGGGATAGCGGCCCGGGTGGGCAATCACCGGGATGCCGCCGGCGCCGCGGATCCAGCCGACCGCCTCCCCGAGCGTGGCCCAGCGGTGCGGCACATAGCCCGGTTTGCCTTCGGTCAGGTATTTGCGGAACACTTCGGCGGGTGTGGCGCACACGCCGATCTCGACAAGATAGCGCGCGAAGTGGGTGCGCGACATCAGGTCCGGGTTGCCGACGTAGCGCAGCGCGCCCGCGTAGGCGCCGGGGATGCCGGCGTTTTCCAGCTGGGCCGAGATTTCCTGCGCGCGCGCCTGGCGGCCGTTGCGGGTCGCGGCCAGGCCTGTGATCAGGGCGGGGTTGTCCTCATCGATCCGCAGGCCGACGATGTGCACGGTCTCGTTGGCCCAGGTCACGGAAATCTCGACGCCGGCCACGAAGCGCATGCCGAGCTCGCCGGCCGCCTGGCGTGCGGCCTTGATGCCGCCGATCTCGTCGTGGTCGGTGAGCGCCCACACATCGACACCGCTTTTATGGGCGTAGGCCGCCACCGCGGCGGGCGCGAGCACGCCGTCGGAGACGCTGGAATGGCAATGGAGATCGACTTTCATGGTCCGGCAGTTCGCAAAAAGCAGTGAAGCGGAACATTCCATTGTACGCGCCAATGGCCTGTTCCGCTTCCCGCGGGACGCGCCCGTGCCGGTCTTAGTTGGATTGCAGCATCGAGCGCACCGTGGTCTCCTTCGCCAGCACGTAGTCGTGGCCGGCGAGGACGATGTTGGTGGTCGGCTGGATCACCTTGATGTTCACGAACACGGCTTCGCGGGTCTCCGCGTAGGAGCCGACCACGACCGCCTGCGCATTGTGGGTGTGCGCTACGTCGCCGATCTCGCGCGTGAGCATGAGTTCGCCCTGCCCGCGCTTGAGGTAGACGCTGTTGCGCAGTTTCATTTCCAGCATCTTCATGCCGCCCTGCGCGAGGCGGGTCGAGAGCTGCTCGGACACCAGGCGGCCCAGCATCGAGGTCTGCTCCAGCGCGTCGATGTTGACGATGGTGGCCATGATCAGGGGCTTTTCATCGAGCAGCTTGCCACGCAGCTGCAGTGCCAGCGCATCGGCGGCCCGGTAATTGGCAGCAACGAAGGCATTCGCCGAGACCGAGGTGTAGTCGGGCTCAAGCCGCTGGCCGGCACAAGCGCCCAGCAGCAGCGGCAAGGCCAGCACGGCGGCGCGCGGGAAGGAGAATCGCATCATGGCCTCAATGGTTGCGGACCGCGAAGGTCTTCGATGGCTGGAAGGCGGCGTCGTACAGCGCGCGGTCGGAGTCGACCGTGTAGTACACGGCCGTGCTGCGCGCGTAGTAGCGAGAGTCGTCGGCCAGCGACAGGTTGACGATGATCTCGGTCTTCGGGGTGTCGCCGGTCGCGAACTGCGAACGGAACCAGGTATAGGCGTCATGGCCGGCAATGGCCGCCGTGGCCAGCCACTCGGCGCTATGCTCGATGCCGGTCAGCACCCAGGCGCCGGCCACCAGCGCGGTGCGCTCGCCGGCAAACCTGTATTGCGGACGCTTGGGCGAGAAGGCCACCACCTGGGTGTCGAGCTCGATGCGCAGCGTGTTCGCATCCGGCACCTTGACCACGGCATAGCCCTGGTTGACGAGGGCCGTCACGAGGTGCGAGCTGACGCCCTGGGCGAATGCGCTCGACTGCTGCGAGCTCACGTAGAGCGGACGCTTGGCGTTCACCTTCAGCGAGGGCGCGAGCTGGCCCGTCATGTGGCGCGCGATGACGCCCCAGTGTGCGGCCGCCTGCAGCTTGTCCTGCGTGGTGCTGGGGAAGTTGGTGGCCACCGGGGCCGGGCTGTAGGGAATGGCGCAGCCTGCCGTCAGCAGGGCGCCGAGAAGCGCGAGGCCGGCTCGAAATCGCATGAAGATGAAGGTCCTGTCAGTCTGTCCCGATGGCGCCGGGACGGCGCGGGTTCGGCAAGGGACTGTAGCACAGGAGTTTCCTTACGGCAATTACACTACAGAGGTGTGATGGCTGCTTACAACGATGCTCAGCCCGGAACCTCGGCGTCAAGCAGGAAGGCTTCGATCATCGCCGCCAGCAGTTCCGGCTGGTCGTGGTGCAGCATGTGGCCGGCCTGCGGCATCATGCGCGCCGTCACCTTTGCCAGATGCTCGCGCCGGCGGTCGATCTCCGCCCTCGCCCCCTCCTTCGGCCCCATCCAGCGCCACATATCCGTCTCTTCCGCCTCGATCCACAGCACCGGCGCCGTGATCTGCGTCCAGCAGGCCAGCACCTCGTCCGCGTGGTAGAGCAGCGGCCCGGTCATCTTGTGGGCGGGGTCGCCCAGGATGCGCCACTGGCCATCGGCATCGAGGGCCGACCAGTGGCCGGCCAGGAAGGCCGCGCGTTCGCTCGACAAGCGCGGGTTGGTCTTCTGCAGGCGGGCCGCCACCTCGTCCAGGCTGGCGTAGCCGCGCATTTCCGGCGTGGCGCGCAGCTCGTCCAGCCATTTGGCGTAGCGGCCGGGGGCCTGCGAGGGGCGCGTGGCCGGCAGGCCGAAGCCTTCCAGGTTGATGAGCTTGCGGATGCGGGCGGGACGGATGCCCGCGTACAGGCTGACGATATTGCCGCCCATGCTGTGGCCCAGCAGATTCACGGCCTCGCCCGGCGCGTAATGGTCGAGCACGGCCTCGAGGTCGGCCAGGTAGTCGGGGAACCAGTAGGTGTCGCCGTGGGTGCGCTCGCTCAGGCCGAAACCGCGCCAATCGAAGGCGATGACGTGCCAGTCGCCCTTGAGGGCGTCGACCACGAACTGGAAGGAAGCCGCCACGTCCATCCAGCCATGCTGCATGAAGATCCTGGGCGCACCGTCGCGGCCCCAGTGGCGCACGTGGCAGGTCAGGCCACGGATGGTCAGGAATTCGGAACGGGAGGCGTGCATGGCTTCTCAATAAAAGAACGATCGTTCGCATTATACGGCGTCGAACTTGATTTCGCACGGGACGTCCCCATTTGCTGGCGACCGGACGATGGCGGACGCAGGGTTTACAATAGCGGCATTTCAACCTTCCGCGAGCACATCCATGGCGATTTACCAGCTGGGCGAGCATGCGCCCGAGATCGACGCTTCGAGCTTCGTGGCCGATTCGGCTACCCTGATCGGCAAGGTCACGCTCGAGGCCAACGCTTCGGTGTGGTACGGCGCCACGCTGCGCGGCGACAACGAACGCATCACCATCGGCGAGAACAGCAATGTGCAGGAAGGCACGGTGATGCACACCGACATGGGCTTTCCCCTCACCCTTGGCAAGAACGTGACGGTCGGCCACCAGGCCATGTTACATGGCTGCACGGTTGGCGATGGCTCGCTGATCGGCATCCAGGCCGTGATCCTGAACGGCGCGAAGATCGGCAAGGGCTGCCTGGTGGGCGCCGGCGCCCTGGTTACCGAAGGCAAGGAGTTCCCGGACGGTTCGCTGATCCTCGGTTCGCCTGCCAAGGTCGTGCGCACCCTGACGGAAGAAGACCTGCTGCGCCTGCAGGCCAGCGCCGCGAGCTATGTGGCGCGCGGCCAGCTGTTCAAGGCGCAGCTCAAGCAAATCGGATAAGACAATGACGACTGAAGCAATGACCACCCCGCGCGACACCCTGCAAAAATTCATCTTCGACAACGCCGCCGTGCGCGGCGAGCTGATCGAGATCTCCGACACCTGGCGCGAGATCCAGGCGCGCCACGCCTATCCGAAGGCCGTGCGCGCGGCCCTGGGCGAGATGGTCGCGGCCAGCGCCCTGCTCTCGGCCAACCTGAAGTTCAACGGCGCCATCGTGATGCAGATCTTCGGCGACGGCCCGGTGCGCCTGCTGGTGGTCGAATGCGACGCCCAGCTGCGCATCCGTGCAACCGCCAAGCTCGCGCCGGACGCCGAGATTCCCGAGGCCGCAACCCTGACCGACATGTTCAACGTGCACGGCAAGGGACGCTTCGTGATCACCCTCGACCCGGCCGACAAGATGCCGGGCCAGCAGCCCTATCAGGGCGTGGTGCCCTTGACCGGCGAGAACATGGCGACCGTCATCGAGAACTACATGCTGCGTTCCGAGCAGATGGACACGCGCCTGTGGCTGGCGGCCGACGACAACGTCTCGCGCGGCCTGCTGCTGCAGAAGCTGCCGCGCCACAGCGGCAAGGACGACCAGCAGAAGCAGGCATCCGAAGCCGAAGACCTGGAAACCTGGAACCGCGCCGTGATGCTGGGCCAGACCCTGAAGCGCGAGGAACTGCTCTCGACCGGCATCGAGACCCTGCTCAAGCGCCTGTTCTGGGAAGAGACCATCCGCGTGTTCGACCCGCAGCACCCAGAGTTCCACTGCAGCTGCACGCGCGAGAAGGTCGGCAACATGCTCAAGATGCTGGGCCAGCCGGAAGTGGAATCGGCGCTGGCCGACCTGGGCGAACTCGGGATCAACTGCGACTTCTGCGGCAAGCACTACGCCTTCGACAAGGTCGACTGCGCCCAGCTGTTCGCCAGCGACACCCCGGTGGAAACCATGATGCCGGCCAGCGGCAGCATCCAGTAAGGACCGGACGACGATGCGCGACACGCCCCGTAGCCAATTCCCCCACTTCCTCGCGATTCCCACGCGCTGGATGGACAACGACAGCTACGGGCATGTCAACAACGTCAACTACTACAGCTTCTTCGATACGGCGGTCAACCGCCACCTGATCGAGCAAGGGGTGCTGGACATCCACCAGGACCTTGTTGTCGGCCTGGTGGTGGAAACCGGCTGTCAGTATTTCAGCGCGATCTCCTTCCCCGACATCGTGCACGCCGGCGTGCGCGTCGCGAAGCTCGGCAACTCCAGCGTGCGCTACGAGATCGCGCTGTACCGCAACGACGATCCCCTGCCCTCGGCGGCCGGGCACTTTACCCACGTCTACGTGGACCGCGCCACCAACCGGCCGACGCCGATTCCCGCCGCGACGCGCGCCGTCCTCGAACGGCTGTCATCTACGGCGTGACTCCCAACGCCGCCATGATCCTGCCGATGTCCGCCGCATACACCTGCGTCATCGGCTGGTAAGGCGTCCGGCAAGGCATCGCCAGCGTCGTCCCATCCTCCAGTCCCAGCGCCACCACATGGCGCGCCGCGCACGCCGCGACCACGGCCGGCACGGCCTGCGCCGTGCCGAATACCGGCAGCCCTTCGGCGCTCGTCACCACCGCATCCTTGCGCAGCGTCCTGCACTTCGGCAGGGTGTCGAGCAGGATCCTGTCGGGTGCCGGCGTGATGCTGCGCCCGCCCGCGCAATCCTCCTGCATCAGCCGGGTGATCGCCTGCAGCATCATGGCGTCGACGTGCGCCTGGCGCGGCGCCCGCGGCGTCGCCAGGCCGGTCTCGCCAAGCACGTCCGCCCACCGGGTGCGCATCGCACCGGCGCCTTCCAGCACGGCCGGCAGCACACGCGGCGCGCAGGACGCAGCGCCGCATTCGATCGCGCGCATGAATTCCGGCCGGGCGCCAAGCCGCAGTTGCGCGTAGAAGCGGTCCAGCCGCGCGTAGGGCGTGCCCTCGCCCTGGCGCGCCGCCAGCGCGTAGACGTAGGCCGGCAGGCCGCAGCTGTATTCGAGACGGCGCGCATCGATCTCGCGGGCCGGCATCGCGCGCCAGCTGCGCTCGCCCGTGCCGAGCATGCAGTCGGCCAGCGCATCGTCGAGCTCCGCCGCCGCCTGCTGCGGCGTGAGCCAGCCCTGGTGCAGCGACACGCTCCAGCGCAGGAACTCGGCGCCGCCTTCGTGGATGAGGCGCCTGTCCGGATAGCTGTCGACCGCGTCGCGCACCTGGAAACGATGACTGACTTCGTGCGCCACCAGCTTGTTCATCTGGCGCTGGTACTGGGGCGCGGGGTCGGCCGGCCAGTTGAACAGGGTGAGCAGCAGGACATCGCCGGCGCTGCCGCCGATGTTCGGCCCGCCCGGTTCCTCGGCCAGGCCGGCGGCGATGATGGGAGGGACGTAGTCCGCCAGCGGCATCGCCTGCTTCAGCACGCGCGTGACGCCGTCGGCCACGCTGCGGATCTGGGTGACGGCCGTCGCGCTCAGCGCCGGGTCGAAGTAGTCGACGCCCGCACCGGGCTGGGGCGCCGGGAACAGCAGGCTCGAGGCGTCGGCGTGCGCCGGGGCACTGCGATCGAAGGAGCGCCCGGCGGCGCGGATGGTGGCCGGGCCGGCGAAACGGTAGCTGACCGGTCCGCAGGCCTCGTCCACCGCGTAGTTCGACATATGGGCGTACAGGGCCTGCCCCACCGGGAAGGAGCCGGGATAGCCGGCCACCTTGTCGCTGGTGGCGGGCACCCGGAAGCGCAGCGCGGCGCAGGCCTGGGCGCCGCGCGCGAGCGTGTCGCCGCCGGCGGTCCCACAGCCATCCTGCGCCTGCCAGCGCGCCCGGATGCGTGCAGCGTCCGCGCCCTTCTTCAGGAAGGACAGCGTGCTGCAGGCGGGCGGCAATTCGTATGTGGCCTCGAGGGCGTCAGGCGCCGCCAGGCGCACCGTGACGGTAACGCCGGCGGCCGCGGCCTGCAGGCCGATGGCGCACAGTCCGAGGGCCAGTGCGGCGCGGATCATGGCATGGCGGCCGGCTCGGGCTCCGCGAAGGTGTACACGACCAGGGCGTCGTTGTCCCAGCTCTTGTCGCGCAGCGGGGCCTGGAACACGTGGCCATTGTCACGCAGCGGCAGCCCGGACTTGCGCTCGCCCGAGACGACCACGGCCGAGACCAGGCGCTGCGGCGCGCGATACAGGTAGGCCGTCATCGGCAGGTTGCAGATGCCGCCGGCGGCCACCGCGCCGGCGCGGTACATCAGGGGAATCTCTTCCTTGCGCACTGCGGCCCGGACCTCGCACTCCAGACGCAGGTCGCCCAGCCGGCGCGCGTTGGCCGGCACGCCGGGCGTATTGATGCGCGGACGCCAGCGGAACTGGTCCTTCTTGCGGTTCAGCAGCAGGTCCGCATTGTCCGACAGCGCTTCCTGGCTGCGCGGCAGCACGAAGGTGCCGTCATGGTCGAGCGGCAGCGCGATGTCGACCGTGTTGCCGGCGAGGCGCAGCTGCAGGCCCTCGGGGTTCGCCATCTTCCCATCCCTGGTCCAGAGCTCGAAGCGCAGGCTGGCCTGGGGCGCCATGCGCGCGTGCTTCTCGTCCCACACGTCCAGGCCGCGCACCATGTGCCGGTAGGGCTGTAGTTCGGGGTCCTTGATGCTGCTGACCTGTACCTGTTCGGCAGGGGCATCCTGGGGCGCGCTGTCCTGCGCGAAGGCGGGGGCGGCCATCGCCAGCAGGACCGCCATGATCGACAAGGGCTTCATGCATCTCCAATCCGGATTTCGATGCACCGATTGTAAAGACTTCGGGCCGCTGAAAATGCGCACATCCTCACGACCCGCTGATGAACCGGGACACTCGAAATGCGCGATTTTTTCAAGAGTGCTAAGCTGATGCATCTTTGACAGTGTTGTCGATTTATACAAACACTGCAGTACTCACCACAGGAGAAACGCGATGCACATGGATACTGGAATTAGCACCGATGACCGCGCCAAGATCGTCGAATCCCTCTCGACCGTCCTGGCCGATGCCTACATGCTGTACCTGAAGACCCACAACTTCCACTGGAACGTGACCGGCCCGCTGTTTTCGAGCCTGCACGTGATGTTCGAGGAGCAGTACACCGAGCAGTGGAACGCGCTCGACGAGATCGCCGAGCGCATCCGCGCCCTGGGCCACTTCGCCCCGGCCACCTACAAGCGCTATGCCGAGCTGTCGAGCATCAAGGAAGAACCGGAAGTGCTGTCGTCGAAGGAAATGCTGCGCCAGCTGGTCGACGGCAACGAGACCCTGATCCGCACCCTGCGCGCGGGCGTCAAGGTCGCCGACGGCTTGGAAGACTATCCGACCGCCGACATGCTGACCACCCGCATGGAAGTGCACGAGAAGAACGCCTGGATGCTGCGCTCCTTCCTGGAGCAGGGCGCCGGCGCGCAACAGGGCGACGCTTCCTCGGACTGATTCCGTCCGCAGCGGAAAGCAAAAACGCGCCGACAGGCGCGTTTTTTTCTTTGCCGATCGTAGGGTGGGCGGCTCCGCCGCCCACGCGTTCAACCAGCCGTGGAATATTCGCGTCGCATCCAGTCACAAGGGAGTTGAACGCGCGCACGGCAGAGCCGTGCACCCTACGAAAAGCAGCCGATTCAGCTGCGCCCGCCCGACATGTGCAGGTCAACCACCTTCATGATCTCGAGGGTGAGATCGAGGTTGAATTCCTCGGCCATCAAGGCCGCCCGCAGTTCCTCGCGCGGCATGCCGACGCCTGCCGCCAGTTCGCCCAGGCCGGGCGCCCCCGCCACCGCTTTCATGGCGGCGGAGATGGCGGCGCCGTCGCCGTCCTCGAAGGCCTCGGCCAGCAAATCGGCGATCGTGTCGAGCGAATCGAGTCCGCCTGGGTTCTTGGGTGCGCTCATGATGGTCCGTGATTGGGCGGCGGCGCTCAGTGCGTCACCTTCTGCTTGTCCTTGTTCTTCGGCTCCGGCGGAGGCGGCGGCACCGTCATCGAGACCGCGGGCTGCTCGTCCTTGCGCAGCACCTGCACGAAGATTTCATTCTGCTTGATCATGCCGAGGTCGAAACGCGCGCGCTCCTCGACCGCTCCCAAACCGTCGCGCAGGTCGCGCACTTCCGATTCGAGCATGGCATTGCGGGCCTTGAGCTGCTCGGTCTTGAGGCGGGTCGCCTCGACCTGGTCGCGCATGTCTGCAACGAGCAGCCAGCTGCCCTTGCCCAGCCACAGCGGGTACTGGATCAGGATCAGCAGGGCGGCAAGCGCAATGGTGATGAGTCGCATGACAGATACAATGAGGCCGGCCTGCCCACAGGGGGCGGCCGGCCGGCTTCACATTACTTCAGGTTGTAGAACGCGTCGCGGCCCGGGTAGCTGGCGATGTCGCCCAGGTCTTCCTCGATGCGCAGCAGCTGGTTGTACTTGGCCATGCGGTCCGAACGCGACATCGAGCCGGTCTTGATCTGCAGGGCGTTCAGGCCCACGGCGATGTCGGCGATGGTCGAGTCCTCGGTCTCGCCCGAACGGTGCGAGATCACGGCGGTGTAGCCGGCGCGCTTGGCCATCTCGATGGCGGCGAAGGTCTCGGTCAGGGTGCCGATCTGGTTGATCTTGATGAGGATCGAGTTGGCGATGCCCTTCTGGATGCCCTCTTTCAGGATCTTGGTGTTGGTGACGAACAGGTCGTCGCCCACCAGTTGGACCTTCTTGCCCAGGGCGGCGGTGAGCGTCGCCCAGCCGTCCCAGTCGCCTTCGGCCATCGCGTCCTCGATCGAGATGATCGGGTACTTGTCGACCCAGGTGGCCAGCATGTTGGTGAAGTCGGCCGCCGACAGCGACAGGCCTTCGCCCTCCAGCACGTACTTGCCGTCCTTGTGGAACTCGCTCGCCGCGCAGTCCAGGCCGATCGCGATCTGCGGGCCGGCCACGTAGCCGGCCTTCTCGATCGCCTGCATGATCAGCTGGATCGCTTCCTCGTGGCTGCCGACGTTCGGCGCGAAGCCGCCTTCGTCGCCCACCGAGGTGGCCAGGCCCTTGTCGTGCAAGATCTTCTTGAGCGAGTGGAACACTTCGGCGCCCCAGCGGATCGCTTCCTTGAAGCTCGGCGCGCCGACCGGGATGATCATGAATTCCTGAATGTCCAGGTTGTTGTCCGCGTGCGCGCCGCCGTTGATGACGTTCATCATCGGGACCGGCATCTGCATCGCGCCCGAACCGCCGAAGTAGCGGTACAGCGGCAGGCCGGCTTCCTCGGCCGCGGCCTTGGCGACGGCCATCGACACGGCCAGCATGGCGTTGGCGCCCAGGCGGCTCTTGTTCTCGGTGCCGTCGAGGTCGATCAGGGTACGGTCCAGGAAAGCCTGTTCGTTGGCGTCCAGGCCCATGATCGCTTCGGAGATCTCGGTGTTGATATTCTCGCAGGCCTGCAGCACGCCCTTGCCGAAGTAGCGGGACGGATCGCCGTCGCGCAGTTCGATCGCTTCGCGCGAACCGGTCGAGTGCGACGAGGGCACGGCGGCGCGGCCCATGACGCCCGACTCCAGCAGCACGTCGCACTCGACGGTCGGATTGCCGCGCGAGTCAATGATTTCACGGCCGATAATATCAACGATGGCACTCATGTTCTACAGTCTCCGGAAGTAAAAAGGTCAGTGTGTGCTGCGCGCGCACGCGCCCAGCCGCAGGCGCGCGCGGCGATATGCTGTTACTTGAAGTCGGCTTCGAGGAAGCCGGTCTTCTTGACGATGCGGTCGATCTCGACCAGGGTCGTGAGCAGTTCCTTCATGCGGCCG
>Ga0209023_10001969_pt1 | contig 26500 bp, 34 predicted proteins | sample LakOneMetagenome_FD_187468 | JGI IMG/M metagenome (GOLD analysis project Ga0209023, IMG submission 187468) | Freshwater and sediment microbial communities from Lake Erie, Canada (SPAdes) (version 2) | ecosystem: Environmental > Aquatic > Freshwater > Lentic | place: Lake Erie, Canada...
ACCTGCTCACTGGGCTTGCTTCGGTCCATGGACGTTGGGCCCAACGCGCTCGAGGCCACGGCCCGTCGCCTCATCGCTGAGGCCATCGAGCCGCTCACCGAGTGACGCTCATGGTCATGAGGTCCAGGAGCACTTCCAAGCAGACTTGCCTGCAGCATCCTGCCACCCGGAGCTGACATGAAGCACATGATCGAACAGACCGCCGAAGGCTTAAGCATCACGGCAGCGGCCCCTCCCGAGAAACAGAAGGCCCTTCTCGACGAGTTGGCCAAGTGCGCGGCCGGTACCTGTTCGTGTCCCACGCCGCAGTACGAAAAACTGCAGTCCATCGAGATCAGCGCGCAGGGATCCGGCGTTACGGTCAAACTCACGGTCAAGCCGGGTGAAGCGATCGACACCGACGACATTGAGCGCTGCCTCGATCACACGGCGCGGCAGATCGGCGCCTGACACTCGCGCCGGAAATGGGCGCTGGTCGCCAAGCGCGCTGCCGCGCCGCCGTGAATCCGGACCGCAGCCAAAGCGCAAGACCGGTGACCGTCAAGGCGGCGAATCCGGCCCCTGCCTAGAAGGTGAACGCCGAGCCGAAGGCGCCCCACAACAGGCATCGCGACCGCGCTCGAGGCGACCATCGCGATGCCGCTGGGCCGATTTAAGCAGCCGCAGGCCGTGCGGCGCTGATCCCCGGGCGCGATATCGGCAACCATCGCAGCCAGCAAGCCGCTGCGTCATGCCCAAGGACTCGCCCGCAGCGCGACGCCCAGGTCGAGCAGCAACCACCCCAGGCCCGGCAGCATGCGGTGGCTCGTCGCATCGGCCAGCTTGCCGAACGGGTGTTCCGTCCCCGAGTAGACCAGGTTCATCGCCAGCATCGCGAGCGGCACCCAGGCCGTCGGCACACCGAGCCACGAGGTGCGCAACCCCAAGGGACGCCTCGCTGAAGCGGGCCAGTATGAAACCGCGCCAATCGCCAGCACCCGCCAGCACGCGCTGCGCGGGCGCGCCAGGGCTTCTCGCCTGATTGGGTTCACGGCCCGTCCCGGCATCGGGTACACCAGCTCGCAGACCCCGAATGTCAGCAAGGCAACCGCCAGCAGCCCAGGGATCAGGTCGACCCGGCAGACGACGCGGAAGTCGTTCGCCCGCAGCGGCATCAGCACCATCGCCAGCAAGGGACTGACGAACGCGCCAACGGTGTCGAGTGACTGGTGCTGGCCGATGGCCTCTCGCGGACCGCAGGCGGCCTGATGTCAGCGGACAGCGTATCGCCATGGGTGACGATCCCCGCGCGGCTCCCGATCCAGTGGGAAAGGTACAACAGTTCCCTCGCACCGGCGCGCAGGAGGGGCTCAATCTCATCGTGAATCGGCCGACAACCCGGCATGGCGCCCCGCTACCCCGAACTCTGGACCACCGCAGCGGCGACGGCGCCCCGTGGGGTCAGCATGATGGGTCGGTGGCTGGACGCCGCGCGCATCGGACTCAGGACGCTCAAGAGCCGACTGACCCTGGCGGCGATGGGAAGCCTCGTCATCGGAATCGGCAGCGTCAGCGTGCTGTCGCAACACCGGGTCGAACGCGATCTGATGGCGCAGACGCGTGAGCGCGAAGTCGCGCAGACGGCCCGCCTTGCCGCCGACCTCTCGCAACGCGCCATCGCGCTGCAGCAGATGCTGCGGTCGACCGCCGAACAGATCGACCCTACCCTGGAGCGCCTCGACGATGCGCTCGAGCAGCACCTGCAGGCCCAGCCGGCCCTGCGGCACGAATTCTCCAACCTGTTCGTGGCCGCGCCGGACGGACGGATGCGACTGGTCATCGACGACGCCGGCCCACGCCGACCGCAGGTGTCGATCGCCGACCGGGACTACTTCCGCGCGGTGCTGGCGGAGAAGCGTCCCGTCATCTCCGGTGCGGTGCCAGGCCGCGTTTCAGGGGAACCCGTCATCGTCTTCAGCCATCCCATCATTCGAGATGGCCAAGTCAGCTCTGTCATCGGCGGCGCCATCCGACTGTCCAGCAGCAGCCTGGCGGCCTTCCTGCTGGACCGGGGCAACGACGTAACGCAGCCGGAACTGCTCGCGATCAGCGACGAACACGGACAGGTCCTTGCGCATCCCACACGCGACTTGCTGCTCAAGCCGCTTTCGCAGGATGCGCAGTTGTCGACCGCCGTCGCCGACTGGGAGTCCCGCGGCGCACCTGTCGAACCTTCCGGGCTGATCCTGCGCCAGCCCGACTCGATCGCCACGGCCGCCGGCGTCGCTGGGACCGGCTGGGTGGTGTGGCGTGCCATGCCGGAGTCCAGCTTGCTGGGGCCACTGCGAACCTCGCGCATCGAGACCTTGCGCGATGCGTGCCTGGCCATCGTGGTTCTGGGTCTGCTGACCTTCTGGCTGGTCAAGGTTCAGCTTCGGCCGCTGCGCCAGCTCCAGGACCGCGCCTTGCACCTGTTCGATGTGGGTCACGACATCCACGAGGGCTGGCCCGGCGAAGGCGGCGAGATCGGATCGGTGGCACAGGTGCTTCGCCACGTCGGCGCCGAGCGCGCCCACCTCGAATTGTTCACCCACCAACTGCTGGGCCGGCTGGATTCCGTCATGGCGGCGGCACCGATCGGCATCGGCTTCACTCGCAATCAGCACTTCGAGCTCGTCAGCAAGGCCTGGTGCCGGCTGCTGCTGCGTGATGAATCCGAATTGCTCGGGACTCCCGCCAAGCTGATCTTCGCGAGCGAGACCGACTATGACCAACTGGGACAACTGGTCGGCGCAGCGTTCGTTCAGGACGGCGACTATGGTGGTGAATGGCGCTTCCGGCGCAAGGACGGATCGCTGTTCTGGGGGCAGCTGTGCGGTCGACCGGTGGATCCGGGCGACCCTGCGGCGGGCACGATCTGGACGCTGGCGGACGTGACGCACTCGCGTGCCAGTCGGGAGACGCTGGAATGGTCGGCCACGCATGATCCCCTCACCGGGTTGGCCAATCGGGCGGCCTTCGAGACGCGGCTGAGATCGGTGCTCGGTCATGCGCCGGCCGCTTTGCTCGTCATTGATCTGGATCGCTTCAAGCCGATCAACGATGCGCATGGACACGCCGCTGGTGATGCGATGCTCAAGCAGGTCGCCGCCGCGTTGTCATCCCTGGTGCGCGCAGGCGACCTCGTGGTGCGGACGGGCGGCGATGAATTTGCCGTGGTCCTCGAGCGCTGTCCGGCCGATGCAGCCCAACGTGTCGCCGCCGAAGTGCAGCGGGCGATCGCGCGGGCCGAGCTCGTGTGGGATGGCCACACGCTTGGCGTCGGCGCGTCGGTCGGCGTCGCGCCCCTGTCAGACGGCCACGCCAGCATTGAGGCCTGGGTCGCAGACGCAGACAGTTCCTGCTATGCGGCCAAAGCGGCCGGCCGCGGCACCGTGCGCCTGGCGCGCGGCGGACAGTCCAACGTCATCGAACTGCCGCGGGTGGATCAGACCGGCTGAGCTCCTGTCCGGCAGCGTCGGCACTGCTTCGCGCCTGTACGGCGCGTTGAACAAGCTCAAGCCGCACGATGAATCGCCGACAACGGATACAAGAGATCCCGGGCTACAAGCCCACCACCTTGAGACGTCTTCGAGGAAAGTACCGCAACCATGACAACCGCCTCGATAGGTTCCGCGGTCACTCCGCCGTCCATCACTTCCCGACCCGCGCAGAGCGCCGGTTTCTTCTCTCATCACGGCGTCTGGGCGCCAGGCGTGCGGCTTTTCCGTTCGGTGCGTTTCAGCGCCAAGGCAGTGATCATTTCGCTGGTCTTCGTCGTGCCCCTGCTCTGCCTCATCGTCTGGCAACTGCAGCATCAGGCGGCGCAAGCGCTCCAGGCCAGGAAGGACGCCACGCGTCAGCACGTGGAGGTGGCCCACGGCATCCTGAAGGCCGCGTACCTGCAGGAGACCTCCGGCAAGCTCGGCCGGGACGCCGCCCAGGCGCTGGCCAAACAGACCATCGCCGGCTTGCGCTACGAGGGCACGGAGTACTTCTGGATCAACGACATGCATCCGCATGTCGTCATGCACCCGATCAAGCCGGACCTCGATGGCAAGGATGTCTCCGATCTCAAGGACCCGAACGGACTGCCCCTGTTCAAGGCCTTCGTTGCCAAGGTGCGCGACAGCGGCAAGGGTTTTGTCGCCTACCAATGGCCCAAGCCTGGCAGTGACAGGCCGGTCGACAAGATATCGTACGTACAGGGCTTCGAGCCCTGGGGCTGGGTGATCGGGTCGGGCATCTACGTGGGCGACTTGCAAGATGCGGTGCGCCGACAAATGGCCTGGATGGCCGCCGTGGTCACCGGCGCGCTGCTGCTCGCCGGATACCTGTTCCTGAGTTTCTACCGGGTCATGGACGGCGGTTTGAACGAAACCCGGCGACACCTGCGAGCCATGACCGCCGGCGACCTCACGACATCACCCTCGCCGTGGGGCCAGGACGAGGCGGCGCAGCTCATGCTCGAACTCCGGGCCATGCAGGAGTCGCTGCGCCAGATGGTCCTGCGTGTACGCCGCTCCAGCAACGAAATCGTGCACTCCAGCAGCGAAGTCGCCTCGGGCGCAATGGACCTGTCGGCCCGCACCGAACAGGCGGCAGCCAACCTCGAGGAGTCGGCCGCATCGATGGAGCAGATCTCCGCGACGGTCAAGAACAGTGCCGAACACGCCGGCGAGGCCGCCCGCGTGGCTGCGGGCAATGAGACGGTCGCCGGCGCCGGTGGCCAGGTGATGCGCGAGGTGGTCCAGACCATGGAGAGCATCCGCCAGTCGTCGACCCGGATCGGCGAGATCGTCGGCACGATCGACAGCATCGCGTTCCAGACCAACATCCTGGCGCTGAACGCGGCGGTCGAGGCTGCGCGCGCGGGCGAAGAAGGCCGGGGATTCGCAGTGGTGGCTTCGGAAGTGAGGTCGCTGGCCCAGCGCTCGGCTCAGGCCGCCCATCAGATCAAGGAACTGATCGGCGGCAGTGTCCAGCAAGTCAATGCCGGCGCATCGGTGGTCAACGACGCCGGCGCGAAGATGAACGAGATCGTCGACGGGTCCAAGCGGGTCAGCGGGCTGCTGGGCGAGGTGGCCGACGGCTCGCGCGAGCAGAGCCTGGGCATCGCACAAATCGGCCAGGCCATCAACGAACTCGACCGGATGACCCAGCAGAACGCGGCGCTGGTGGAACAGACCGCCGCCGCGGCCGCGGCGATGAAGGACCAGGCGAACGCCCTCGCCCACGAGGTGGATCGGTTCAAGCTGCCAGCCGGTCTGGAGTTGCCAGCCGCCTCGGCCGTGCCGGTCGCGACCGACTTCGACTTCGACCAGGCGATCGATGCCCATCGCCAGTGGAAGATTCGCCTGCGCAAGGCCATTGCCGAGAAGACACATCTCGACGCCGAGACGATCTGTCGTGACGATCGCTGCCCGTTGGGGCAATGGCTCCACGGAGACGGAGGCCGACGCTGGGGCGCGCGTCCCAGCTTCGTCGCGTTGCTGGACACACATGCCGAGTTCCACGGGGTGGCCGGCAACGTCGCTCGGCGGATCAATGCGGGAGCGCTGGATGAAGCCGAACGGCTGATCGGCTCAGGATCGCAGTTTGCGCAGGTGTCGACCAAGGTCGCTACCTTGCTGACCCGAGCCAAGCGAGGGCTGTAGCCAGCCGCACGCGGGTAGGAAATGGCGCCCGGATCATGCCGGCCCGGGTTCGAATCGCGACGGGCTTCTGGCTGGTGCCGCCGCCAGACCGAGGTCGCCACAAAGCAGTCGCTTGTGTCTGCCGCATTCACTGCCTTCGCGTATCGAAGTCGGTGGTCCTGAGCACGACGACCTCCTGCGACCTGGCCGCGAAACGCCGGTGAACGGCGACTTCGATGGCCGCTTCGCGCTGCCGGCAGGTCTTCAGCCATGCCTCGGCGCCAGTGGCCGAGTGCAAGCCGAACTCGAGAACCTTTCCGGGGACCAGGGCCTGGACGTCTCGAATACCAAACCGGACTTGCACCTCGACGCCCTGGATGGCAATGCTGCGCCGGGGACGGGCCGTCGGCATGGCGCGGGACAGTAGTGCAGAATTCTGGTTGCCTTGATGAGTCTTTGTGTTCGAGCCGTCGAAGCGCGAGCCAGCAGGTCACGATCTTGCAACCCGATGGGACCATGCGTCTTGCCAACGACCATGTCCTCTTGCCCTTGTTCGCACAGATCGAGCGGGCTATGCCGAGCGCGTCCGCGTCGAGTAGCGGCAAGGTGTACCGGCGCGATGAAGACCGGCGTCAGCAAGCACCAATTGCGTGGCGATGGCGCTGCCCCTGACCCTGTGGCCTGGCGGTTCGAGCATCGGGACACTGGCCAACGGCATGGCGGAGTGGCTCGATCCTGAGGTTGGCTGAGATCTTATGCATCGCGGGACTGGGCGGCGACGCGCCCGAAGCTGCTGCGCGCGACTACCGTCGCCGATGCCACGAATCGGACGACCGTCGCCGTCACCGCGCGTGTGGATGTCGTGGCCTCATCGGCCCGTGCGCCGCCGAGAATCGTTCCTCGTAGAGTGCCGCGAACCGGTTCACTACCTCGCACCACTGCATTCGCTGCTCGCGCGTGCTACTGATCCGATGTCGCCCTATGTACGCGCCGCTCGAATCGCGCCCTGTCTTGCCGGCGCATCTCGCGGGCGACGAAGTCGGCCGCTGCCGTTGGCTTCATCACCCCAGTGCGCTCGAATTTCAGCATCACGTGGGCGATCTCGTTCGACTCCTTCCGTGCGAGGTGCGGTTCGATTTCGGCGATTCGCGCGGCACATTCACTCACCCACTCTTCGGCCGTTCTCCCGTACAAGTTGTGTGTGGCACCCGAAACCGCCTGCGGGCTGCCACGGTCGGACCTGCGTCGTTTCGGCTTCTGCATTCCCAATCCTTCTCTCCATGCGACATTCGACGAAACATCCCGCAGGCATCGGGACGCTCAAGAGCACAACCTCAGCCGATCGGTCTGCTCGCCAAACTGACCTGCAAGATGGGCTGATCAGTTCAATTTGAGCCTGGATTGATGGCAGGCGACTTACACGAGCCGTGGCCGACGTGAGCAGCTAGGCAGAAGTTCACGAACGCCGCGACCATGTTTGACGTTTCCGTTGATCGATTCCAATGCCGGACATCGCTCTGTGGCTCGATGCACGGGCGCGACGGCCGCTCAGATCGCAATCTCCACTGCCAGTGCGCCGGTGGTCCGCGTGGCCGACGCCAACGAGTCCGTCACGCCAGAGTAGCCGCCATTTGCCAGCGGCCAAGTCCGGTGGAAGACCACGCTACGGGCGCGCTTGTAGCGCAGCAACGCCGAAGGCAGGTTGCTCGCCTTCGTTGTGCACGCCATGATCTTCTGGCGAGCCGACCCGCCGCACGCGGTTCGGGCCAACCACTGGGGCCGTTCGGAAGCGCGCCGGCAGTTCGACCAGAAGCACCTGTTATCGCTGCCTTGATCTGTCTCGGGATGCGATGCCTCAGTTCCTGACAGAGACACGGGTCGCACATGGGAGAACGTCCGCCTGTGCGATGACAGTACCCGAACTCGGCTTCATGTTGCCTCTGGGGTGCCTCGCGATTGCTCGCCAATGCGATTGATCAGCAACTCGATCTCCCCGCGCAACTTGGACGGAAGGTCTCGCCTCAAAGCGGTCTCGAGAAGGACCTCGCGCATTCTGGTGGACTCCTCACTCACGGTCCGGGCTGTCACCATCGCGGTGTCGAGCGCCATCAGCGTCTGCTCACAAGCCGCCCGAAGTGCGTGCACTGAGGAACCCTCGGACGCACCCACCGAGAGCTGCGAGCAAGACTCGGCCAGAGAGTCTCGAGCCGATGTCGCCAGACCCATGACAAGCTCGCCGAGCGCACCGGACAGGGCATGAAATGCACTGAATTCGCTGGCAAGCGCACGGTAACTTCCCTCAGGCGGCGATGGCCCCAGCATCGCATGCGCTTCCAGTCGACCTTCGAACAGCCGGAGAAGGACGTTTGTTGCGCGCAGTAGATCGTTGACGTCAGCGCCCGTCGCTGCGCTCGACGCAAGTGCATCCCTGATGTGCTGCATAGCGGCTGTACTCCTCGCGCCCGCAACTCGCTGCATTGTGATCTTCGACGGTCTGATGCTAGCCGCTCATTGCGGCTCATGCCTTCGACGCAGCATCATTCGTCGCCATCCCGGTGCTTTTCGACCCTTCTTGAGCCATTCGGTGCGTGTGAATTGAGGGATCCTGGTCCCGAGCTTCGGGCCGGAGTCAATGTCACGTCGGGCGTGGTCGTGAACGACTCGCCTACTGCCGGCGACTTAGCCGCTGCACACTGCCCGCGTTGGCTTTGCCCGGCATGGGTCCCATTCGCACGGGGCCTGAAACTCCCTGCGCCACGCGAAGCGCCCTGCGCAATCCCACCCCCGCCATCAGCCCCGCAAGCACGACCAAGCCCACGCCCGCGCGGCGCTGATCGCCCTGAAGGTAGTTCACGCACAGGCGCACCGGCGCGTCGACGTAGAGCAGGCCGGCGGTCGCCGTCATCCAGGCGAGATTGCCGACGAAGAAGAGCAACACCTCGGCGTGCAGGCGGCGCCAGCCGTCCGCGAGCATCCAGCCGGCCAGCCACCAGCCGGCGATCTTGGCCAGCTCGGCGAGCGGATACATCAGCGCGGCATCGAGCGCCGACGGCAGCATCCAGACCAGCGCGACGCTGCTGACCAGCGTCGCGCCGGTCCAGCCCTGCCAGTCGATCGTGCGCTGCCGTCGCAGCCACCAGCGCGCCTGCGGCCGACGAAGGCACAGGACGCCTGCCGACGCGCCGGCGATGAACAGCACGGGCAACTCGACCAGCATGTGCAGCGCCATCCGCGCCTCGATGGCATGTCGCAGCGTCGGCCACAACAGCGCCAGCGGCAGCACGGCCAGTGCGAGCCACCCGGCCCCCTGCGCGGGCACCAGACCGCACACGAGACGGCACTTCACCGCGGGGCCTCGCGCCGGGTCTCTGCCAGGCGATGTGCGGCCAGCAACGCCTGCGGCCACTGATCGACCTCGTACAGCCCGCGCAGGCGCCCGCGTTCGTCCAGCAGGTGGATGGCGCCGTTGTGCACGAAGCCGCCGTCCCCGTCGGGGATCACGACGACGCCAAGCGATCGCAGCAGCACATCGGCAGCGGCGGACGTGGCCGGCACGGCGAACGCCCAGCGTCTGGGGTCGGCGCGCAGTTCGGCGGCATACTGCGCCAGCCGTGCAGGCGTGTCGTGCTCGACGTCGAACGAGATCGACACCAGCCGCACGCCCTCCTCTGCGGGTGCTGCGCCTGGTGGCGCCGCCAGCGCCTGCTGCATCTGCTGGTATTCGCTGCCCAGCGCGCGACAGACGCCCGGACAGCGCGTGTAGATGAAGTCGACCAGGTAGGCGCGGGGTCCGATGCCGGCGTCGCCCCACAACCGCAACACGCCGCCGTCGGTGCCGCGCAGGAGCAGTTGCGGTGCCTGCAGTTCGCCGGCCTGCCACTGCATCTGCCGCCGCCCGTCGAAGGTCCAGACCTCGAAGCCATGGGTCCAGCGCTGCAGCCCCGCGAGCAGCCCCAGCAGCAGGACCAGGCACAGGATCGTGGTCCGGCGGCGCGACGCCGCCTGCCGGACCACCCGGCTCGGGCTCACGAGATCGGCACTCGCGCTCACTTCAGCGGCATCAGCTCGGCATCGCCCTTGAACGGCTCGGTGCGCGCCGCCGTCTCCTTGCGCACCGCGGCCACGGTGTCGGCGCTCACCGGCGCGGCGGCGTTGCCCCACTGGCTGCGCACGTGCGTGAGCACGGCGGCGAGCTCGGCATCCTGCAATTGGGCGCCGAAGGCCGGCATGGCGCCGTTGTAGCTGCCGCCCTTGACCGTCAATGCGCCGCTGGCACCGTGCAGCACCAGCGCGACCAGCGTCGTCTCCTTGCCGGCCACCCACTCCGAACCCGCCAGCGGCGGGAACACACCGGGCAGCCCGGCACCGCTGGCCTGGTGGCAGGCGACGCAGCGCGACGCGTAGACGGCGGCACCGTCCACCGCCGCGCCGGCCGCCACGGGGGCCGCGCCCTGCAGCTCGGCGCTCGAGCGGCCATCGCCCAGGGCCGGCGCGTTGTCGATGGCCGAGCGAGCAATGTAGAAGACGCCGAACGCCAGCAGCATCGCGGTCAGCACGATGACGAACCACGGCATCGGGTTCGCGCCCTCCTGCGGCTCGGGGTTCTCGCGCCGCTGCTGCGGATGGATGTCGGCGGGCTTCATCGGCGCGCTCCCTGCACGTTGGTCTTCATGGCTTCGCAGCGGGTGCCGCGGTCGACGCGATGGCCGGGTAGCTGCGATTCAGCGACTGGAGGTACTTCACCAGGTCCAGCGCCGGCGGGCGTGCCACGACCACCCGGCCGGCCGGGGTGTACCCCTGGGGCAGGTTCACGACCACATCGTCCTTGTCGGCCTTCGCCTTGGCCTCGAACAGGAACGGGTAGCTCGGCATGATGCTGCCCGCCATGAAGGCCCGCGGCTGGTACAGGTGTCCGAGGTGCCACTGCTCGCTGGGCTGGCGCACGCCGATGTTCATCAGGTCAGGTCCGGTGCGCATCGTGCCCAGCAGGTGCGGCTGGTCGTAGGCGTAGTCACCGGCGACGGTGGCGCGCCCCCAGCCGCGCGAGAAATCCGGCGCGAAGGCCTTGGCTCGCGGTTGCTGCGAGTGGCAGTAGACGCAGCCGTTGGCGATGTAGATCTCGCGGCCGCGCAGCTCGGCGCTGGTGTAGGGCTTGAGGCCGGGCAGCGGCGGCGCGTCGTGCACCTGCAGGTAGGGCAGCACCACCAGCGCGCTGGTCGACAGCGCCAGCATGACCATCGCGCCCGAGATGAGCTTGACCTCGTTGTTCATGCCGCCGCCTCCTTGCGGAACAGCTGCCGGAACAGTGCCGGCTTGTCGCGCTGCGGGCCGAAGCCCAGGGCGAGCGCCATGAAGTGCGCGGCGAAGACGAGGTGGCCCAGCACCATGAAGGCCCCGCCCACGCTGCGCCCTTTCAGGTAGGGCAGCGTCACGGCCACCGAGTCCATGAAGGGCCGCGCCGCGTCGAGCATGGCCACCCCCTGCAGCCAGCCGGCGGTGGTCAGGCTCACGAAGTACAGGGCGAAGCCGCCGCTGACGAGCCAGAAATGCGCCGCGATCATCCAGGGATAGGGCCACTCGCGCGCCGTGATGCGTGGCATCACGAAGTACATCGCGCCGAAGAACACGAAACTGACGAAACCGTACAGGCCCAGGTGCGCATGCGCCACCGTGTAGTGGGTGAAGTGGGTGACGGCGTTCATGCTGCGCAGCGCCTCGAGCGAGCCCTGAACCGAACTGGCCGTGTACATCAGGCCGCCGATGCCGATGAAGCGCAGCGTCGGCGACCAGCGCAGCGCCGACAGACGGCCCTGCAGCGTCTGGTACTGATTCACCGTGAACGCTGCGACCGGGATGATCATCATCATGCTCTGCACGATCGACAGCGTGATCATCCACTCCGGCACCGGCCCGCCGATCAGGTGGTGGCCACCGACCTGGCCGTAGAAGAAGGCCAGGCCCCAGAAACCCAGCAGCGACAGGTTGTACGACTGGATCGGCCGCCCGATCACCTTGGGCAGGAAGTAGTACACCGAGGCCAGCGCCAGCGGCGTGTAGAACAGGCCCAGCACGTTGTGGCCGAACCACCAGTTCATCGCCGCCTGCTGCACGCCCTGGTGCAGGCCCGGCATCTTCGCGACGACGAACAGCACCGGCAGCCAGAACAGCGCGCATGCCATGTACCAGACCGAGACATAGAGGTGCTCGACACGCCGGTTGACCAGCGTGAACACCAGCGGCAGGCCGATCAGCGCGCCGCCGACGGCGAACAGGATGCCGATCTGCCAGGGGATCTCGAGCCACTCCAGGCCGTCGTTGATGCCCGCGGCGATGCTGCCCAGCCCGGCGATCAGCGCCGCGTTCCAGAACACGGCGCCGACGAATGCAAAGCGCGCGCCCAGCAGCGGTGTCTTCAGCAACCGCGGGATCACGAACATCGCGATGCCCAGACCCGCCATCGGCGCCCAGCCGTACGCCACCGCGTTGAGGTGGATGGTGCGGATGCGGCCGAAGGTCAGCCAGGCCTGCTGCACCAGCCAGTCGGGCTCGTGCAGCTTGATCGACGCCGTGAGCCCGGCCGCCGAGGCCACCAGCAGCCAGGCGACCGCGCAACAGAACATGAAGAACACCAGCGGCGCCGTGGACGCGTCGGCGCGCGCGCGCTCGGCCAGTTCGTCGGCGTCGGCGCGGGTTGCGTGGCCAGCACCGACCGTGTCGATGGCACCCTGCAGGCTGCCCTGCGCCGACGCTGCGGCGGCGGGTTCCTCGATGCGCCCGATCTCGCCTGAAGCAAAGATCACCTCCGCACCCCTGCTGCTGCGATCGAACAGGCCGGTGCGCTGCGACCAGATGAAGGCCAGCAACGCGACGAAGGACAGCACGAAGGCAGAAAGCAGGATGGCAACGGTGTTCATGGCGTTCAACGTTCGAGCTCGGCGCGTTTGTCGGTGACCTCGCGCCACGTCTCGGCGTCCGGCAAGGCCTTCTTGGTCTTGGTGATCGGTTTCCAGACGCGGGCCAACTCGGCGTTCAGCGGCGTGAAGTCCTGCTGATCACCCGGCACGTCCTCCTCGGCGTAGATGGCCGAGACCGGGCACTCGGGCACGCACACCGCGCAGTCGATGCACTCGCCGGGGTCAATGACGAGGAAGTTCGGCCCCTCGCGAAAGGCGTCCACGGGGCACACGTCGACGCAGTCGGTGTACTTGCAGCGGATGCAGGCTTCGGTGACGACGAAGGTCATGGCAGGTCCGGCCTCGTCATGGACGGCGGGGCGAGTCTGGAACTCGCCGGCTTGTTCCCGTACCGCGCGATGGATGTCACCGAGAAGGCCCTATAAGAAGCAATGTTGATGCATCTTAAATCGGTGGCGATCTTAAAGACATATACTTGATGCCTCTTTAGGGGCATGCATGCGTCTCGCCGAGTACACCGACTACACCTTGCGCGTGCTGATGTACTGTGCGGCGCGCCCGCAGCAACTGGTGACGATCAGTGAACTGGCGGAACGCCACGGGTTGTCCAGGAATCACCTGATGAAGATCGTCACCGATCTCGGCCGCCAGGGCGTGCTGGAAACGACACGCGGCCGCGGTGGCGGGCTTCGCCTGCTGAAGGATCCGGCCAGGATCCGTGTCGGCGACGTGGTGCGCGCGTCCGAGACCGACTTCCGCCTGGTCGAGTGCTTCGACCCGGGCACCAACCAGTGCACGCTGACGCCGTCTTGCCGCCTGAAAGGCTTGTTCAGAGGCGCGCTGGGGGCCTACTTCAAGGAGCTCGACAGCATGACGCTGGCCGATATCGTCGCGCCTGTGTCGGCCTCGGCCGCGGCACGCGTCACGTCGCAGCGCGGTCGCGCGGGGGGCGCCCCGGTGGCGCCACCACGGAGCCTTCGCAAGGCCGCCAGCACCGGGAAGTCCGATGCGTGAGCGCACTGCATCGGCGTCGCCCCTCGACCTGCCCGGGCACTCCGCTCCGCCGGTAGGCTTCGAAGTGCCGCTGGAGATGCTGGCGGCATGCCACGGCCGCGTCCAGGCCCAGTGCGCCACATTGCAGCGTTTCGCGGCGCACCTGGCCAACCAGGGTGCCGACCGACAGGCGCAGGACGCCGCCGCTGCCGTGATGCGTTACTTCGATACCTCCGCCGTGCATCACCAGGCGGACGAGGAACTGGACCTGTTCCCGGCGCTGATCGAGTCCATGGCCGGCTCCGACGCCGTGTGCGTGCGCGAGCTGACGGCTTCGCTGGCTGCCGAGCACCGAGAACTCGAACAGCGCTGGCGCAACTTGCACCGCCGGCTGGAGCAGGTGACGCGCGCAGAAGCGGCAACCTTGCCGGACGATGAAGTACGTGGCTTCATCGAACTGTACGAGCGGCACATCGCACGCGAGGAGGCCGAACTGCTGCCAAGGGCCGGGCGGCTGCTCAGCGATGCCGAACTGGACCGCATCGGGCTGGCGATGCGCGCACGCCGGGGCGCCATCGAACCGACCCAGCCTCCCATTCCTCCCCTGCCTGATGCGGTGCGTCGGGCCCCTTCATTGACCCGCCAAGGAGTCGTCATGTCACAAGCTCATCTGCACTTGTCCCCCGATGCCATCTATCCATTCGACGCCCGCGGCGTGGCCAAGCGTTTCCGGCACGCCGCCATCTTCGGCGCACTGGACAGCCTGCAGGCGGGCGAGACCATGCGCTTCGCCAACGACCACGACCCGCTGCCGCTGCTGTCGCAGATTGCACAGCGTTATGGCGATCGCATCAGCGTGGAATACCGCCAGCGTGAGCCTGGCGCGATCGTGATCGATTTCAGCGTGCACTGAGCGGGCGCAGCGAGATGGTGCGGCTGCGCGCGCGGTCTCATGTCGCGCGCCGCAACATCATCTCCTTGGTCTTGCCGATGGCCAGGGCCGGGTTCAGGCCCTTCGGGCAGACGTCGGTGCAGTTGAGGATCGTGCGGCAGCGAAACAGCCGGTAGGGGTCCTGCAGGTTGTCGAGCCGCTCGCCGCTGGCCTGGTCTCGGCTGTCGACCAAGAAGCGATAGGCCTGAAGCAGACCGGCCGGGCCGACGTACTTGTCCGGGTTCCACCAGTAGCTCGGGCAGGCGCTCGAACAGCAGGCGCACAGGATGCATTCGTACAGCCCGTTGAGTTCATCCCGGGCCTCCGGCGACTGCAGGCGCTCTTTCTCGGGTGGCGGGTCCTCGTTGACGAGCCAAGGCCGGATGGAGTGGTACTGCTTGAAGAAGCCGGTCATGTCGACGAAGAGGTCGCGGATCACCGGCAGGCCCGGCAGGGGTTTCAGGACCACGGTGTGCGGCAGCGAGCGCATGTTCGTCACACAGGCCAGCGCGTTCTTGCCGTTGATGTTGATCGCGTCGGAACCGCAGACGCCTTCACGGCACGAACGCCGGAAGCTCAGGGTCGGATCGATGGCCTTCAGCTTGATCAGCACGTCGAGCAGCATGCGGTCGCCCTGCTCGATCTCGAGATCGTAGGTCTGCATGCGGGGCGACGCGTCCTGGTCCGGGTCGTAGCGGTAGATCTGGAAACGATGCATCGCCAATGCTCCGCAATGACGGCCGCGAGCCGCCGGGTGAGCCCACTGTAGCGCTGCGGGCCAGCGTGGATCGGGTCGGTTTCTTGATGAGTCCTAAGGAACTCGGCGGTGGATCGAACGCACGGGGCGCGAATCCATCTGACGCAGCAGGTGGGCAAGGATGCCCCTGCAACCCGAAGGAGATCACGATGGCACGGTCGATTCGCAATTCGTTCATCGGGACTGCTGCGGCGCTGGCGCTGATTGCAGCGTCCGTCGGTCCGGCATTGGCGCAAACGGCGGCGCACCGCCACGACGCAGCCCCCCCGCACAAGCTCACCCTGAACCAGGGCCGCAAGTGGGCCACCGACGAGCCGCTGCGCGTCGGCATGGGCCGCATCCGCGACCTGGTCGAACCTCAACTGGGCGCCGCCCACGCCGGCAAGCTCACGCCCGTGCAGTACCGCGAGCTGGCCGCGCAAGTCGAGACCGAGGTCGGCGGCATCGTCGCCAACTGCAAGCTCGAACCGAAGGCCGACGCGATGCTGCACCTGGTGATCGCCGACATCGGCGCGGGCACCGACGCCATGGCCGGCAAGGACGCCAAGACCCGCCCGGCGCTCGGCCTGGTGAAGGTGGCGCAAGCCATGAACCAGTACGGCAGCCACTTCGACCAACCCGGCTTCAAGCCCATCCGCAATGTTCACTGACCATCGAAGGAGATCGTCATGAAGTTCACAGTTCCCCAACCCCTGCGCAACGAACACGAAGCCCTGCACGAGCTGCTTCGCCAGGCCACCCAGGCCGGCGGCGAGGTCGGCGAGGCGGCCAAGGCGCTGGCGCGCCTGATGCACCCGCACTTCGTCAAGGAGGACCAGATCGCACTGCCGCCGCTGGGCCTGCTCGCCGCGCTGGCTCGCGGGGAGTGGAGCGCCGAGCTGGCCGAGGTGCTGACGCTGACCGAGCAACTCGAGGCCGAACTGCCGCAGATGCTGGCCGAGCACCTGGCCATCGTCGCGGCCCTGAACACCTTGCGCGAGGCCGCCGAGCGCGCCGGCCGCGGCGAGATCGTGGCGTTTGCCGAGGCCCTGGTCGAACACGCACGAACCGAGGAAGAGGTGATGTACCCGGCCGCGGTGCTGGTGGGCCAGGTGGTTCGGCAACGGCTTGGCCAGCGCGAATCCGCGGCTGCGGCGTGAGAATGACGAGCATGAAGACACCCGCCTTCTTCGATGCGGTGCCTGCAATCACGCTGGCCGACCCGTTGGCCGATACGCTCGGCGCGGCCGAGGGTGGCCTGATCGAGTACCGCTATGTCGACGCCGTCAAGCTCGCTGGCCACTCGTGCCCCACGGTGGCCGGGGCGTGGCTCATGACACGCACGGCACTGGCGCGGCTGTACCCCGACGGTGTGCCGCAACGAGGCGGCATGCGGGTCGAACTGCGGCAGGCCGTCGACGAGGGGGTGGCCGGCGTGATTGCGAGCGTCGCCGGCCTCATCACCGGAGCCGCGACCGAAGGCGGCTTCAAGGGGCTGGCGGGCCGCTTCGCTCGCCAGGGCCTGCTGCGCTTCAGCGTGCCCATGACGGGTGAGATCCGCTTCACGCGGCTGGACAGCGGTCGCTCGGTCGAAGTCGCGTACCGGCCGCAGGCGGTGCCCCGGCCCGCCGGGCTGGCGGACCTGATGCAGGACGCTTTGGCGCCGCAGGCCGATTCCGCAAGGCGTCGGGCTCTTGCAGAAGCCTGGCAGGCCTGGGTGCAAACGATCCTGCTCGCTCATGCCGACGATCCCTCGCTGGTCACCGTGATCGCCTGACGCTGATGGGCCGCAGGGACATCCCCACGACGGAGCTGCTCGCCAGGCTCCCGCTGTTCAAGGATCTGGACAGCGCATCGCTGGCCCGGCTGGCCTCGGAATCGGTGCGTCACCGCCTCGGGCGCGGCGACATGCTGTTTCGCAAAGGTGAACCTGCGAGGGGCATCTACCTGGTCGTCTATGGTGACATCAAGCTGGTCTCGACCACGCCGGCGCGTGGCCGCCGCCTGACCGGCACGGTCGGGCCCGGGCAGAGCTTTGGCGAGCCGGTGATGTTCCTCGAGCGGCCGACCCTGGTCGAGGCCCAGGCGGCAAGCGACGCCCTGGTGCTGCTCGTGCCCAAGGCATCCGTCTTCGCGGAACTCGATCGCAACCCGAAGTTTGCCCGGCAGATGATTGCCGGCCTGAGCCGGCGAGTCGAGGCCTTGGTGCGCGAGCTGGACCGGCAGGCCATCGGCAGCGGCACTGCGCGCTTCGCCGCCTACCTGCTGCGCCGGGCCGATGGCGAGCCCAGCCTGTCGTGGACCCTGCCCGCCGGCAAGGCCGAGGTCGCCTCCCAGTTGAACCTGAGTCCAGAGCACTTCTCGCGCATCCTGCACGAACTGGCCGAGGCGGGCCTGCTGCAGGTCCAGGGCCGGCGGATCGTGGTGCCCGACACCCATCGGCTCCAGCAAGCGACGACCCCGCGCTGACCGGCACTTGTTCCGAGGCCCGGTGGGGGCTTGTCCGCCGATGTTCGAAATATAAGATGTACAATGTATGCCTCTTTGAACCCGCCCCCGCGACTGTTCATCATGAGTGCCCCCTTTCCAGCCCCCGTCCCGGCCTCGCGCGACGAGGTGCTCGTCGCGTTGAACGAACTGCTGGAGGCCGAACGTGCCGGAGCGCGGGTAGCCATGGAGACGGCGCGCGACATGCCGCCGTGCGCATTGACCACGCTGGTGCAGGACGTTCACAAAGATGAAGTCCGGTGGTGCGGAATGCTGATGCGCAGCATCAAGGCGCTGGAGGGCACGGCGTCCAGCGCGACGGGTGCGTTCTGGGGCAAGGCCATGGCGATCACCGATCTGGAGCAGCGCCTGAACTTCCTCGACCGAGGCCAGGCATGGGTGGTGCGCCGCCTGGAGGCGCTGATTCCGCGAGTCGAGGACACTCAGGTCCGGGCCGATCTTGCGAGCATGCTGGAGGCGCACCGCAGCAACATCGAGCGTGTCGACGCACGGCACGCCTGAGTGCACGCCGTGATCAAGAAGTTCCCGATCCATCCCAAGCACCCGGAGCGCATCTGCTGGGGTTGTGACAAGTACTGCCCGGCGGATTCGCTGATGTGCGGCAACGGGAGCGTGGCGACGCCGCATCCGTCCGAACTGTTCGGTGAAGACTGGATGTCTTGGGGTCTGGACGCCCGCCAGCCCGATCCTCCGTTGCCGCAAGAGGCGCCGGAGTGAACCGGTAGCCGCCGCGTGTTTGACCACGACATCGAAGCCGGCTCCCTGGAACGCGCCGAGATCATGCGATGGCGCCGGACAGAGCGACAGCGCCTCATTGCCGAGCGGCTGAAACTCTCTGCCGAGGAGAGGCGACGTCACGCACAGGCGATCGAGCGCCACCTGAGCGCCGCGCTCGGTGACATCCATGGCCGGACGATCGGCGTCTACTGGCCGTTTCGCGGTGAACCGAATCTCCGTCCGTGGATGGAACAGCTCCGCGCGGACGGCGCGCAATGCGCGCTGCCGATCGTTGTCGAACGACATGCGCCGCTCGTGTTCCGGACCTGGTGGCCGGGCGCGACGATGGTCCGCGGGATCTGGAACATACCGGTGCCGGTCGATGGCATCGCCGTGCTGCCTGACATCGTGGTGTCGCCGGTCGTGGGATTCGATCCGACCTGCTATCGGCTCGGCTACGGTGGCGGCTTCTACGACCGGACACTCGCAGCCCTGGCACCCAAGCCGCTGGTGATCGGCGTCGGGTTCGCCATGTCGTCGGTCGCCACCATTCATCCGCTGTCGCACGACGTGCCAATGGATCTCGTCATCACCGAACACGGGTGCACGCCCCGACCGCACCGCGGCGCTTGAATCCGGGTATCGACGCTACCCATGAAACTGAACATCCTCTCGGACCTACACCTGGGATTCGGCGCGATGGACTGGCCGGTCAACGATGCCGACGTGGTCGTGCTGGCCGGCGACATCTCGCGCCCGCGCGAAGCGGTCGCCTGGGCGCTGAAGTTCGACAAGCCCGTGCTCTACGTGCCCGGCAACCATGAGTTCTACGGCAGCAGCATCGACGGCACGCTCGAAGAACTTCGGCGCTTGTGCAGGGGCACCCAGGTCCAGGCGCTGGACCAGCGCGAGCTCGTGCTGGGTGGGGTGCGTTTTCTGGGCGCCACGTTGTGGACCGACTTCGAACTGTTCGGCGACCCGCCGCAGCGCGCCGCAGCGAAGGCCGAGGCCCAGCGCCTGATGCGGGACTTCAGCCGCGTCCGAGCCCGCGAGTCTTCGGCCCAGATCTTCACGCCGGATGACTCGGTGGAGCTCTTCCGAAGCCACTCGGCCTGGCTGGAGAGCCGCCTGGCCGAGGCCCATGCCGGGCCCACGGTGGTGATCACACACCACGCCCCGTCGCGCCACAGCATCCACCCCCGCTTCGCCGATTCGCTGCTGAATGCCTGTTTCGTGTCCGACGCCGCGCACCTGCTCGGCGCGGACCGGGTGTCGCTGTGGATTCACGGGCACACGCATGACAGCTTCGACCACCGCGTCAACGGCACGCGCGTCGTGTGCAATCCGCGTGGTTATGCGCGCGGCGGCGTCAACGAGAACCCCGTTTTCGATCCCGACTTCACTGTCGAGGTGAACGCGCCAAGCGGCCCGATCAGGTCCCCGCCCGGGCAGGGGCCCCTGCGGGAATGAAATGAACCGAGCGCGCATCTAACCGGGAGTCAATCGCTTCCCATGGAGGACTGCATGCACGGCACAGAGCTGGCAACGGCCACGCCCCTGAGCGACAGCATGGCCGACGCTGCCCTGGCGGCGCGCGCTGCCGACGGCGACGAAGCCGCCTTCGAACGCATCATGCGTCGGCACAACCGCCTGCTGTTCCGCACCGCGCGCAGCATTCTCAAGAGTGACGCCGAGGCCGAAGACGCGTTGCAGGAAGCCTATCTGCGCGCCTGGCGTGCGCTGGGCAGTTTCAGGTCCGAGGCGCGCCTGTCGACCTGGCTGGTGCGCATCGTCATCAACGAGTCACTGGGCCGGCTGCGCCGCCGTGGCGCCCAGGTGCTGGCCCTCGACGCCACGATCGACCTCGCGGACGTCTCGATGGAGGACGTGATGGAAGACAACCCGGACGATCGGCCGGACCGCGCCGCGATGCGCTCGGAGCTGCGCGCCATGATGGAGGCGTGCATCGACGCCCTGCCGGAGGCGTTTCGCATGGTCTTCATGCTGCGGGCCGTCGAGGAACTGAGCGTCGAGGAGGTCTCGGCGGCGCTGGGCCTGCCGGAGGCCACCGTGCGCACGCGCTTCTTCCGCGCCCGCGGCCTTCTTCGGGAGGGCCTGGCGCGCGACATCGACCATGCCATGGCCGACGCCTTCTCGTTCGACGGGGCCCGCTGCGACCGCATCGTGGCGGGGGTGATGGCGAGGTTGGCCAACCGCATCGGCGCAGTCGGCCCCTGACTCAGGCGGGGATTGCGCCCCCCAGGCAACCTGCCCGCCCGCGTTCAACTCGATGACCCTGTCGACTGGGGGTAGCGACCGAGATGAACACGCTGCTCAGGGCCATCGGCGACCGGCTCGCAGCCTACCTGCTCGCGCCCCGGCCGCACGGTGCCATGGCGGCGACCGTGGCACCGGGCTTGCTCAAAGACGCATTGCGCCCCGGCGATGTGCTGCTGGTCGAAGGCGAGTCTCGCATCAGCATGGCCATCAAGATCCTGACGCAGTCGAATTGGTCGCACGCGGCGCTTTTCGTCGGCAGCGGATGGGCGGGCAGCGCCGCAGAGCCCGAGCCGCTCACGTTGATCGAGGCCGATCTCCGGGCGGGCGTACGGGCCGTCCCGCTCAGCGCCTACGCTCACATGCATACCCGGATCTGCCGGCCGGTCGGGCTCGCGACGCAGGAGGTGGAGCAACTCGTCGGCTACGCCACCAGCAGGCTCGGCCAGCAGTACGACCTCAAGAACCTTCTCGACCTGGCGCGCTACCTGCTTCCGGCGCCCCCGGTGCCCTTGCACTGGCGGCGCCGCATGATCGCGTTCGGAAGTGGCGATCCGTCGCGTGCGATCTGCTCGACGCTGATCGCCCAGGCCTTCCAGGCCGTGCATTACCCTATCCTGCCCGAGGTCACCTACCAGGACGCCGACGACGCGGCAGGCCGGCATTGCCGGCGCGAGTTGCTGCACATCCGTCACCACAGCCTGTACGCACCCAGGGACTTCGACATGTCGCCCTACTTCGAAGTCGTCAAACCCACCCTGCGCCCGGGGTTCGATCCGCACGGCCTCGCATGGGAGGACGATCCAGGCCGCGAGCCGGAACGCAGGTGAAGCGCAGGCCATCGAATGGGCACCTTCACCCCTTCGGGAGCCCACGATGTCCTTCTTCCAACTCTCCTCCCCGATCGCGGCACGCCGCCTGTTTCTCGGCCGCACCGGACTGACGCTGTCCGGTGCGGCCGTGGCGCTGCTTGCCGGCAACGAGGCCCTTGCCACAAGGGCCGGCGGCGCCGGGGCGCAGGACGTGCAGATCCTCAACACCGCCCTCGGCGCCGAGCTCGAGGCGATCGCCGCCTATCAGCTGGGCGCCGAGAGCAAGCTGCTGCAGCCCGGCGTGCTGGACCTCGCCCTGAGCTTCCAGGGCCATCACAAGGAGCATGCCGATCTGCTCGCCAAGACGGTGGTCAAGCTGGGCGGCAAGGCCGTGCAGGCGAAGGCCAGGTACAACTTCCCAATCGAGCAGCTCAAGTCGCAGGCCGACGTGCTGAAGTTCGCCGCCAGTCTCGAGCAGGGGGCCGTGAGCGCCTACCTGGGCGCCGTGCCCCTGTTCGGCAACCGCGACCTGGCCAAGGCCGCCGCCAGCATCCTGGGGGACGAGGCGATGCACTGGGCCATCCTGCGCCAGGCCCTGGGCGAAGCGCCGGTGCCGCTGGCCTTCATGTCATGAGCGCGCCGCGCCGCTCCCAAGCGCTCATCCCAGAGCACATCGTGCGGAGGGTCGTCCAGTGAGCCGCCGTGCGCTGCTGTTCGCTGCGGCGATGGGATGTGCTGCGCTCAGCGCGGCGCCGCCCGCCTCGGCCGCGCCCGATGCGAAGCGCGGCGAGGCGATCTACGCACGCTGTCAAGCCTGCCATGCACTCGGCTTCGATCGCGTCGGGCCGCGACATTGTGGCCTGCTCGGCCGCCGGGCCGGCAGCGTGCCTGACTACGGCTACTCGGCGGCCCTGAAGCGGTCCGCGATCGTCTGGGACGAGAAGTCGCTCGACCGCTTCCTGGCTGCGCCGATGAAGGCAGTCCCGGGCACGTCGATGACCTACGCCGGCATCCCCGACCGCCAGGAGCGAGCCGACCTGATCGCCTACCTGCGACACGTCGACCAGACGCCGGCCTGCCGCGACAGCGCATCATCTGGCCGGTGAAGCCAGCGATTACCAAGCCAAGTCCGACGAACACAACCCTGCAGCGGTTGCTGCGTGAGGTGCGGGCCTGCACGATCTGCACGGCCCACCTGCCTCAGTCGCCGCGGCCCGTGCTGCAGGCCGGTGCGACGGCGCGCATCCTGATCGCAGGGCAGGCGCCCGGGCGCAAGGTGGCGGCCAGCGGCGTGCCGTTCGACGACGCGAGCGGTGACAGGCTGCGCGCCTGGATGGGCATCGACAAGGCCGCGTTCTACGACCCGGACTTCATCGCCATCCTGCCGATGGGCTTCTGCTATCCCGGTACCGGCACCAGCGGCGACCTGCCGCCGCGAGCCGAATGTGCCGCGACGTGGCGGGCGCGATTGCTCGAGCAGTTGCCCTCGATCCGCCTGACGCTGGTGATCGGCACGTACGCGCAAGCCTGGCACCTGAAGCAGCCAGGCACCGGCGCGAACCTGACCGCCACCGTGGGGGCATGGCGCACGCATGGGGCGCGGGTGCTGCCCCTGCCGCACCCGAGCCCGCGCAACAACGGATGGCTCAAGCGAAATCCCTGGTTCGAGGCGGACGTGCTGCCCGAGCTGAAGGCACGCGTGCACGCGCTGCAGGGCCGGTAGCTCCACGATCGGCTTGTCACGTCCAGCCTCCTGGCGGCATCCAAGGACCAGGCACCCCGACGCATGCCGTCATGTCGATGGTGCGGGTGCCCTCCTCCACAGGCCAAGGACCACGCCATGAACACATCACACACCGTCACGACCCGCGGACACCGCACCCGCCGAGCGGCTCTATCGCTGCGTCGCTCGGCGCTCGGTAGCATGCCCTGGCTGGGCACGTGCACCACCGCCGCCATCCTGGCGACCGCGTGCGGCGGTTCCTCCGACGACGGGGCGGCCGACGCGGCCGCGCTGGTCGAGCAGGGCCGCCAGATCTTCCGCTACGAGACCTTCGGCGACGAAGCCAAATGGACGGACACGCTGCGCATGCACGAGGTGATCGGTGCCGCGGTCGACCCGGTGACCGCGCTGTCGGTCGGACTGAAGGTGGATGCCCAGTCGCTGCCCGCCGCCGTGGTCGACGGCATCCGCAATGGCTCGATCGACCTGACGCAGCCGGCGACCACGATCGCGCTGCTCAAGCTCGATGCGGTGGTCGGCCTCAAGGCCAGCGTCGAGACAGTGAACGGTCAGGACGTGCTCAAGCGCATCGGCATCACCTGCGCGCTGTGTCACTCGACCGTGGACGACTCCTTCGCGCCCGGCATCGGCAAGCGGCTGGACGGCTGGCCCAACCGAGACCTGAACCCGGGCGTCATCATCGCGTTGTCGCCGGCGCTTGGTGCGGCAGCCAAGCAAATGTTCAGTTCCTGGGGTAAGGGGAAGTTCGACCCGCGCCAGAACGTCGACGGGCTGAGCAAGCCGGTCGTGATTCCGCCGGCGTACGGGCTGGAGGGCCTGCACAGCGTGACGTTCACCGGCGACGGCAATGAGATCGCCTACTGGAATAGATACGTAGCAGTCGCCGAGATGGGTGGCCAGGGGTCGGTCGAAGAGCCACGCCTGAACCTGAAGATCACCAACGGCACCGAGGACCGCGTGTCGAGCAAGTTGGCCGCGCTGCAGGCCTACCAGCTTTCTCTGAAGGCTCCGGCCGCAGTGCCGGGCAGCTTCGATGTCGCCTCGGCTGCGCGCGGAAAGCTGGTGTTCGAAGGGCCGGGGACCTGCGTGACCTGCCACAGCGGCGCGCTGTTCACCGACGCCAACACCCGCTTGCATCCGCCGAGCGATTCGATGGCGGAGCCGGAGGTTCCGAGCTACGCGTCGAGGTCCGCGACGAAGCACTACCGCACGGCGCCGCTCAAGGGCGTGTGGCAGCACGCGCCCTACTTCCACGACGGATCGGCGGCCTCCTTGAGCGATGTCGTTCGCACCTACAACCGCAAGCGTTCACTGGGACTCACCGATCAGCAGGTGGCCGACCTGAGCGAGTACCTCAAGTCGCTGTGATGTCGACGGCGAGGCGGAGAATGCTGGCAGAGGGATATCGCTCGCTGGTGATTGTCAGCGCCCGGCGTGGGCGGTGATCGCACGGGCTTTATCGAACGCCCTTACCTGCGTGGCCGTAGTACGCCTTCGACGTTTGGGCCGTCCACTACCATCCGGACGGCAAGGAGACGACATGGCCGTCAAACGGATGGACAACGTTGGCATCGTGGTGGAAGACATTGATGCCGCCATCGAGTTCTTCGTCGAACTCGGCCTGACGCTCGAAGGCCGCATGCCCGTGGACGGCGAATGGGCCGGCCGCGTGACCGGCCTGCGCGGGCGCCTCGTCAACGTGTACACCGACCCGGCGTGGCGCCGGCAGGGCGTCGCGCGCGGCTTGGTCCAGGAAGTCATGCGGCGCTGCCAGAAGCGCGACGTCCAGGTCTTCAACCTGGCGGCGACCGACGACAGCGCAGCGCTGTATCGGTCGATCGGGTTCGTGCCGTATGCGACCGAGATGATCCTGCACCCCTGAGCGCCGGGATACCCTGCTTTCATTCCCGGCCTTCGGTCCCGCACCTTGAGCAAGACACCGCGCCCCCAAGTTATCCGTCCGCGCGTGCGAGTGGGCGACAACGTGTTGATCGGCCCCGGCAAGATCGAACTCCTGCGCGCCGTCGCGGAGCACGGCTCGATCTCCGCAGCCGCCCGCGCCCTGGGGCTGGGCTACAAGCGCGCCTGGTCGTTGCTGGACGAACTGCAGAAGGCTGTCCCGAAGGCCATCCTGGAGACCGCGGCCGGCGGCAGCAGGGGCGGTGGCGCACAGGTCACCGACGCGGGCAGGGCACTGCTGGCCCACTACGACGAACTGGAGCAGGCCTGCCGGGAAGCTGCCGAGCCGGCGCTCAAGAAGCTGGATCGCCTACTGCGTCGCTAGGGCAACTTGCCGGCCGCGACGCTATGTCAAACTAGACATAGCGAAGCTTTTGGCGATCCTATGGCGACCATGTCCATCCCTGCCCGATCCTCTGACGCCCGATCCGTGCTGGTGCTCGCCGCACTGAGCGGTGCCGTCGTGGGCGTGCTCGGTGGACTCATCGGGCTGGGAGGCGCCGAGTTCCGGCTGCCGCTGCTCATCGCGCTGTTCGGCTTGGTCGCGATCGAGGCCGTGATCGTGAACAAGGCGATCAGCCTCATCGTCGTGACGTCGGCGCTGCTGTTCCGAGCGCAGGCGGTGCCCCTCGATGCCCTCCTGTCGCACTGGGCGATCGCGGCGAACCTGCTGGCCGGCAGCCTGCTCGGGGCTTGGTGGGGTGCGTCCTGGGTCACGCGGGCGCCCCAGGCGTCGTTGCACCGGGGAGCGGCCAAAACCGGGGGCTTCCCCTATGAAGGAGTGGCCGGCGCCTACAACCACGCGAGGCGGGCGCCGGGCGGGTACCATCGCTTGAAATTGCGCATGTCCTGACCGTTCAGCACGGCACATCGCACCTGCAACATGGCGTTGGCGCCGACCGGCGTCCATCGCATATGGCCGTTGCGCTTCATGCGTTGGCCGATCACGAAGTCCACCGCCGACTCTGCGCCGGCCGATGAGATGGGCTGCCCCTTCCTGCGGCGTGCTGCGTAGTTCACCAATAGAGAGGCGCATGCACGTAGGTATCGAATCACGCGTCCCAGCGGATTCCGTGCCCCGACCCACCCCGTGTCCCGCCTCAGTACCTCCAGTGCGGCAAGGCAATCGTTCTTTCGCCCATGCCAGAGCAGCCTCTTGGCGGCCACGACCTTGCGCTGCATCTGCTCCTTGGTGAGGATGTCGGCACCCTTCAACCCTGGTATGGCCTTGAGCAGGCGCTCGAAATACATCCCG
>Ga0209023_10001970_pt1 | contig 26494 bp, 25 predicted proteins | sample LakOneMetagenome_FD_187468 | JGI IMG/M metagenome (GOLD analysis project Ga0209023, IMG submission 187468) | Freshwater and sediment microbial communities from Lake Erie, Canada (SPAdes) (version 2) | ecosystem: Environmental > Aquatic > Freshwater > Lentic | place: Lake Erie, Canada...
GTGAGACAAGCTCCGCATCCGGGCTTGCACCCATGGTGGAAGTGGTCACAGTGGAGCCTGCGGTGGCCCAGCAATTGGTCTTGGCAATCGGTACGCCGGTGCAGCCCGCGAGGGGCAAGAACCCGAGTCCGATAATCAAGGTTATGTAATATATTGATTTCATTGGACAATCACTCCTTCCAGAATTTGGGCCGATTGGCATAGTCAGCGCCAAAGGCATTGAGCCCGGCCTGACCGCCGCCAAGCGCCGTCAGAAGCGGCCCCAGGGCTTTGAGATCGACATTCAGCACGGTCGAACTGCGCGGCGTACGCGACAGCACCATCCGCTGGCCCGGGATTGGGCTTAGGACAAAGTCCAGCTCACCGTCGGTCAGCCGGAACCCGTCATAGTCCGCACTTGCCGCTTCGCCGTTAGGGAACAGGAGCTGGTTCGGCAGCGCTTCCAGGATCGAGCGGGCTTTGGAGCCACGGATCTGGCTTGGGAACTGCGTCATCATGACGACCACGACGTTTTTCTTCCGAGCCGTGACCAGCCATTCGGCGAGTTTCTTGGCGAAATATTCGTCGTCGAGAACTTTCCAGGCCTCGTCGATCAGGATCAGCGTCGGGCGCTTTTCTTCGATCAGCATCTCAATCCGGCGGAAGAGATAGCCAAGGATCGCGGTACGTTCGGTGCCGAGGTCGAGGATTTCCGTCAGATCGACGGCCGTCACATCATGGCTGGTGAAATCCACCACCGGTTCCTCGGCTTCGCCGAAGACCCAGCCATAACGTCCCTCAGGACCCCATTCGCTGATGCGCTGCGCCAGATCGAGGCCGTCGCCGACATCACCGAAAAGCTCCTGAAACGCCCGGAAGTTTCGCAAGCCTTCCCGGGCCTTGCCGTTCTGGGAAATGGCAGATTTGAGTGCCTCGGACTGCAGCGGCGTCATTGGTCCGCTGCGCTGTTCCAGAAGTGCGACTAGCCAATCCAGAAACCACGCCTCGCCGCGTTCGCCGGATTCCGTGGCAAGCGGGTTCAGCCCCGTCGGCCGACCGGCGCGGATTTCGGCATAGCGTCCGCCAAGGGCGCGGACGGCCATCTTCAGACCGGCTTCCTTGTCGAAGATGATTGTCCGGCCCCCTGCCCTCTGGGCTTGGGCCGCGAGGAAAGCGACGGTCGTGGTCTTGCCGCTGCCGGATTTGCCCAATACTAGGGTGTGGCCATTCGTAGGTTCGGCTTTTGGATCGCCGGGTTCATGGAAGCTGAACCGGTGCAGCGAGCCTTGCAGGGTTTGGAACAGCGTGAGCGGCGTTTGCCATGGCAGGCGCGCCGCTTCCGTCCCGGTGTCAGCGGCATGCAGCACCGCCATATCGGCGAAGTTCAAGGACGAGACTGTCATGTCCCGTGCCCTGTAGTCCATATTGCCGGGGTGCATGGCGAAGAAGGCCGCCTCAAGGGCTGTAACCTCGCGGACGAGCCGCATGCCATTTTGATGCGCGATGCCGCGGATGCGCGCCACTTCAGTATCGAGTTCCGCCTGATCACCGGCAAAGACCGTGATCGTCATCTGGTGGATGCCAAAGCCAAGCTCGCCGCTTTCGGACTTGTCCGCAGCCTCAAAAAGCTGGGCCTCTATCGTTGCGGCAATATCCTCGGAGGCCCGCATTTGGGCCACGCGGCGTTTCACCCGTTCCGTGATGCTGCCGCGCTCGATCGGCGTGTAGCTATGGGTGATGATGGTGTCGCGGCTGGCCCCAAGTGCATCCAGCATGCCGGGCCAGGTCGATGTCGCGTAGGATTTGACATAGAGCACAGCTCCAACGCGCGGTGTGTCCGACCCCTCCTCAACCGAGAACTGGCCTTTGCCGAAGCGGATGGCGGCATCGCTGGCATCCTCGGCGATGATCCCAAAAGGACTGCGCGCTTTGGCGCGCAACTCGCCGGTCAAGAGCGAGGCATAGAAGCCAATAAGGCTGCCATCGCTGATCTTCAGGCGGTGGGATTTCACACCAAGCCCGGTCTCAAGGATTGAGGCCACTTCGCGCAACTCTTCCAACCGACGGTCGGTATCTTCGCCCCAGACTTTTGCGGCCGCCTTGCCAAAGAGCGGCACAGCGAGTGGCGCAACCTGCCGCCGGACGACCGTCAGGATCAGCACGGATTCTTGCAAATTGCGGCGCTGAAGCTCACTGTTCCATGCGCGGTCTATATCGGCAGCAAAGCTTTGGCCGTGGATGGGTCTCAGCTGGGTCTGGGCCGGCCGCATCATCCGGTGGAGATAGAAGCTGAAACGCTCATCCAGCGTGTCGAGGAGATGCGCGAATCCGGCGCGCAAGGCGGTGATCGCCGACGACCCGGACGTGATCCCATCGATTCCGGTCACTTCGAGCGAGATAATCAGCCCGTTGTCGCGAGTACGCACCACCTCGTCATCTAGCTCGATGACATAAGGCAGATGCGTATAGATCTTCGGGTCAGCCGGGATCAGCGCCCGTGCCCTGCCCCGCAGGCCTTCCTTCTCAAGAAACATGGCGCCGCCCCTTCCGCAGGATGGCCATCGGCGTCACCTGCATCATGACCGCAAAGACATGATGCCCATTTGGGTTCAGCTTCGTTGCAAAGCGCGCAAGCCCGTACCAGATCGGTGCGGTCAGAAACCACCAGACGGGCTTGAAGAGGATGAAGGGCAGCACGGTCATCGCCCCCACTGCCATGGCATAGGGCATCGGCAGGCCAAGAAACTTGGCTTGCCGCGAAAGCCCGAGGATGACCGCGCTTTTCTCCATGGTTCTTGCCCTGCCTCAGCTAAAGGACGAGCGCAGGTTTGCGACGATGGCCGGACCGGCGAAGACGAGGAAGGCACCGACGACGACCAGTGCCACCCAGGCCCAGGAGATCCGGTTGAAAGCCGCGAGGAACCCGGTCACCACGAAGGCGATGCCGAAGAAGGCCGTCGCAAGGGTGCCCCGGAAAGAGGCCAGAACGCCGGTTGCAACCGTTTCGGCCTTGGTGAAGACCACCTGCGCCAGCGCAGGCTCCGACTGTGCCAGAAAAAGGGTGCAAAGGGTCAGGCCCAGAAGAGCCACGTGGTCGTTACGCATGAGGGGAGGTTTCCTTCTTGGTTCAGAGCTCGGTGAGGATGCGGTCATAAACCGCCATCACCTTCACGATGTGGGATTGAGTCTCGGCGTAGGGCGGCACGCCGTCATATTTGCGCACGGCTTCGGGGCCAGCATTGTAGGCGGCAAGGGCAAGCTCAAGGCTTCCAAAAGCTGCCATTTGTTCGAGAAGATAGCGCGCGCCACCGTCGAGGTTTTCGATGGGGTCGGCAGGATCAACGTTGAGGTAATCAGCCGTGCCGGGCATCAGTTGTGCGAGACCAAGGGCACCTGCGTGGCTGATCGCCCCTTGGGTGTAATTGCTTTCCACCTTGATCATCGCCTGAAAGAAGGCGGACCACTCAGCAGGCGTAAGGTCCAGCCGCGCCAGAGCCGGGTGGTCCTGATAGCGGGTGGCAATCAGCCGGATGGACGGCAGGACATCCCTTGGGGCTGCAACCCCTTTGGTGCTGTAGGAGATGTCGGCTGCTGCTTCTGCCCCCTCCCCTTCTCGGGTCTCTTCGTTAACCTGTTCAGGACGAACCGGGACAATCAGCTGCCCCTGACCGTCATAGCGCAGAACAGATGTATCAAGTGCGGCGAGCTGAACGTCACCGCCCTGCCCTTCCGGCTCATTCCAGCGGATCACTTCCGCCTGAGAGGCTCCGCATGCCAGTACAGACAGCGCCAGCGACAGCAGGCACGTCGAGATGGTCGAGGTTGAGCTTGCCGAAGGCGAGCCCAAACATGCCGATTGGCGAGTTGACGATGCGTTCCCGCGCAAGCGCCGTGACCAGAAGGAAACGCTCGCCCGTGGGGCTGACAACGTAGAACAGCCATTCCCCCGAAAACCGCTCGTCGGGGTTGGGCGCACTGACACACTCGATCTCAACAGTCGCTCCTTCGGATGCGGCCAGCTTGCGGAAGTCGCGCTCCAGCAAAACAGGCAATGCGCGCCGTTTGGTATTCATAGGGTCCCCTCGGATCATCTGTTGGGAACGGTGTATCGCAGATTTTCTTGTGAGGCGATGCCTAACAGAAAGTATGGCACATTCAACACAAAAATGACAAACACAATAGAAGAAGGGCGTATGCCCGAACCTCCGGTTGATCCGGCGGGCGTGCCGTGCGGGCAGGTGTACCGGTCGGCCCTCGAGAAAATGGAGCCAAGTTGTGAGACGCAAACTTTGACAAAAGACCAAGAAATATTGGTATTTTTGCCAGTCTTGAGAGTGATCTCATGGTGTGGCCAGGCTCATCTGATGCGACGCACAGCGCTATATCTAGCCGGGATCATCCTTGCGACTTCCGCGAACTCCGCAGCTTTCGCACAACCAGAGGTGATTCGCTGCGTTCCGCCCGAAGTGCCGTTCACCGACCTTCCCGACGCAGTTCTCGCCGAGTACCGCGCAGAAATCGCGGCCGAGTTCGAGGCTTATTTCGCGGCCGTCAGCTCCCACATCGCCTGCCTCGATACCGAGCGCAGTCGCGCCCTTTCGGAAGCCCACAGCGCGACCGAGGCCTATTCAACCTTCCTAAACACGCCCTCAGCTCAGAAGGACCTCCCGTGAAACCTCTCCTCCCTGCCCTTTTTCTGGGTGTCAGTCTCTCAACCGCAACTGTCACCCCGTCAGTGGCTTACCCCGTCGACTGTGCGATCCTTCTCTGTCTGGCTGGGGGTTGGCCTGCTTCTGCCGAATGCGCTCACGCAAGGGCGGTCTTCATTCGCCGCATCACGCCCTGGCCGATTGAGCCGCCGCTGCAGATCTGGAACTGCCCGATGCGGGTGAGTTTCCGGGGCGAACTGAGGCCGATTGAGCGCCTGTTCGACATCGCGCTCCGCGGTGAGCCTGTGCCGCTCGTCTCGGTCCCGGAAACGCCCTTCGCATTTCAGCTTGTCCAAGATCGGGCGGATGTCGACATATCGGACCCGGCGTTTGACTTCGTCCGCTCGATCCGCGTGTTCGAGATCACTTACCAGCAGCGGCGCAGCTCTGATGGCGACTGTAACAGGTGGGGCAGTGTGTACATGGGCAGCTACGGTGAACAGGGGGACTACAGCCGCAGGCGGAGCAGCATTTCCGCTGTTCCAGAAGCCTCGGACTTCGGCATCCCTGCCAGTTGCGGCAACTACTGGCACCGCTCGGTCTTTGTCGAATGGCGAGACTACGAGGGCACCTACGGCCATGAGGAGGTGCACTACTAACCGCAGCGATCTCCGCCCTTAAACAGGCCGAAAACCAAACCCCAGAAACAGAAACGACGCCAGACCATAGGTCCGACGCCGCGCTGAACTATCTCGTGAGAAAGGGAAATCAGCGTGAGTAACGGGCCGGTTCAACCGGCAAACCGCCTTGCCCGAGCCAAATTTTGCATCCTACGGTTCGGCGTCCTTTGCCCAAGGACGATCCTTCAGAGAAACTGACCACGTACACTATCCTGCGCTACATCACCGGAGCCTAGCTCTAGGCTTCTGCCCACAAGTTTGTCGTAGCCTTCCTCGATGGTATTGCTGCTCGCCATCCACGCCCAAGGAACTGTTTCGCTTGTTTTCGCAGCGATTGGCTTTGAAAGCCCATCGTTGCCGTTCGCGTCAACTCTTATGACCCTTGACGCGTCTGTAAATATACTGGGCAAATTCGAAATTGGGTCGTTCAAGATGCGAAAGATGGCCGGGCATGGCCGCCTGCGAACTTAGACCACGATACACTTTTTCCGTGCAACCCTTATCCTCGACATTCACATCGTCCAAAAGTGTCTTCAGTTGCGCGAAATGGGCTTGCGCGTCGGCGTCATCGACATAGTCGGGGGACATGCCGCCGCCAAACCCAATCCTGACTTGACCGACACCCAGAGGATGCAACGTGAGGTACCAAAAATAACCAGGCGTCAAGGTGATAAGCAGGCTTGGATAGATCGCCAGAAGATAGGTCGTCCGCCTGCGTTCCCCCTCCAGACGGGTGTTGTTCGGATGTGCCAACGCAATTTTCAGCGAGTCGTTCTTCAGAATTGTGTGATAATTGAAAGCTGCTTCACCCGGCGGGCAGATCATCTCGTCGAGTTTGGACAGACCGCCGATCGTTCCCGAATGGCAGACGGGTAAGTGGTAACTTTCCATGAAATTCTCGGCCAGAACCTTCCAATTGGTGTTCCAGACGTGGGTTTCGAAAAAGGTTTCAGTGTAGGCACCCATGTCGTAGTCACCGACAAGATCTTCAACCTTGGCAAGCTGGCCTGCTACCGGACCAGCCTCGGGGTTCAACGTGACAAAAACCCATCCGAGCCATTCTTCGCATCGAACCTCCGGCAACTGGTATTCTTCTTTGCAAAATCCATCATTTCTGGTCATTGCAGGCGCGCCACGAAGTGACCCATCCAAGTTGTAAGTCCAAGCATGATAGGGGCAGACGATGCTCGACTTATTGCCCCGCCCTTCCAGCAAAGTCGACATGCGGTGCCGGCATACGTTGGACATTGCTCTGAGCTGGTCTTCCTTATTCCGCAAGACGATAATGGCCTGCCCCGCCAGTTCAACGGTCACATAGTCGCCCGGCTTGGACAGGGCAGTGGCTCGCCCGACACAAAACCAATCTTGTGCAAAGATATCACGCAGTTCATGTGCGAGAAAATCCTCTGATGTATAAACTGACGGCGGCATCGCGCGCGCCCTTTCAAAAGGCACCGATACATTTTGGCGGAGTTCTTCGACGGCATCTTTCATCATGCTCTCCTGTTCTATATCTTCAGACCGTGGCCCCGAAAGGCAGCTATCTTCGATGTGGTACGCTGAGGATCGGCATTGAATTGCCCGGTCTCAGCTGGCTTGCGGGCTGGTGACAGGGCGCGCATGCAGTGCTGGCCCGGTGTGGCGCATCAATCGGCGTTCGACCAGCCGGATCGCGCCGATCAAGACCAGATTCAGCGCCAAGTAGAGCACTCCTGCGATGGCGAACACTTCGAAAATCGCAAATGTCTGGCTCATCAGGCGTTTGGCGTAGCCGGTGATTTCCAGCACGGTGATGGTCGAGGCAAGGCTGGTGCCTTTGACCATCAACACAAGTTCGTTGCCATAGGCGGGCAGCGCCTGACGGATGGCCAACGGAAACTCGATGCGGCGAAAACGCATCATGCGCGACATGCCGCAGGCTTTGGCCGCTTCGACCAGACCAGCGGGTACAGCAACAAGTCCGCCGCGCAAAATCTCGGATGTATAGGCTGCAGTGTTCAGCGCCAATGCCAGCACCGCGCAGCGTGAACCTTCGCTAACGACCCACCACATGGCTGGCGTGTCGTGGATGAATTTGATCTGCCCAAGGCCGTAGTATATCAGGAATATCTGCACCAAAAGTGGGGTGCCGCGAAAGACAATACTGTAGTAGCGCGCAAACCCGGACAGCCACGAATTGTCTGACCCGCGCAGGATCGCAAGGCCCAAGCCCAGGTTAAAGCCGATAGCCACGGAAAGGGCCGTAAGCGTCAGGGTCATCCAAAGACCTTTGAGCAGCACAGGCACGGCAAGCTGAATAAGCTCCATGGCTCAGGCCCCTTTCCGCGGTGACAAAACGGTTTCGACCTTATTGAAGCCGACTTGGCTGATCAGCGTGATCATCAGGTAGACTAAGGCGGCAATTGAATAGAAGATCAGGGGATTATGGGTTGACCCCGCGCCGATGAAGGCGGTGCGCATCAGCTCTTGCAGGCCAACCACCGAAACCAGCGCCGTGTCTTTGATCGTGGTTTGCCAGACGTTGTTGATGCCCGGGAAGGCGATGCGTAGCATCTGCGGGGCGATGATACGTGCGAAGATCCGGCGACTTGGCAGGCCAAGTGCCACAGCCGCCTCGATGTGGCCTTTCGGAATTGCGGCAAGCGCGCCGCGGATGACTTCGGTTGAATAAGCGCCCGAAATGGCGCTGATCGCGGCCACGGTGATGAAGAACGCATAGCCCGCATCGGCAAGTTCGGCAAAGCCGAAGACGGTGGCAATCTTGGTGACGAATTCGACCGATCCGAAAAACAGCAGGTAGATGATCAACAGTTCCGGCACACCGCGGATGACCGATGTGTAAAGATCGACCAAATGCGACAGCCCGACGACCGCGCGCCATTTGATCAGGCCGCAGATCGTCCCGATGATCAGCCCGGAGATCATGCTGGCCACACCGACGGCGATGGTGACTGCGGCACCCCGCAGGATCGCACCGACCCAGCCGCCCTCCCAGACCTGTAGCAAACCGAATTCCATCGCTTCATCCTGTCTCTTGAAACACGCGCCCAGCCGAGACCGGGCGCGGCCTGTTCTTGAGATTTCGGCCCGGCGTTATTGGCAGGGGCGCGAAATATCCATGTTGAACCATTTCTCGCTGGAAGCCTTGATCGAACCATCCGCGATCAACTCGCAAAGGGCGGTGTCGATTTTCGCTTTCAGGTCTGTGTCGTCCTGACGAATGCCGACGCCCACGCCTTCGCCCAAAGTCGGGTCAAAGGTGGAGATGATGTTGACATCGACGAACTGGAAACCTGCGCCTTCGGGCTTGTCGAGGAAGCTTTGCAGCGCCGAGACATCGGCAAAGCCAGCATCCACGCGACCGTTAGCAAGGTCGATCTGCATTTCATCCAAAGTGGCGTAGGATTTCAGCGTTGCAGTCGGGGCCAGTTTTTCCATGAAATGGGCATGGGTGGTGCCAGCCTGCACGCCAACCGAATGGCCATCAAGTGCGGCCAGCAGCGCCGGGATCTCGGTGATGCCAGCAAGGTCGGAATCCTTGGCGACGACAACCTTGTTGGCCAGTTCAGCATAACCAGTCGAGAAGTTGATTTCTTTCTTGCGGTCTGCGGTGATCGACATGCCCGAGATGATGATGTCGAACTGTTTTGCCTGCAATGCCGGGATCAGGCCGTCAAATGCCTGGACCACAAACACGCACTCCATGGCCAGCTTGGTGCACAGCATGTTGCCTACGTCGGCGTCAAAGCCGGTGACAGCGCCATTGGCGTCGGCCATGCTCCACGGGGGATAGGCGCCTTCGGTGCCGATCTTCAGCTGGCCCTCGGCCTGCGCCCCAGACGCTGCCCCAGCGAGCAGCGCGATCAGTGAAAGAACTTTCAATTTCATGTCCGTCTCCTTGTTGAACTTCGTTTTCCTTTTGGTATTCACCGCACCGATTTTGCCCTGTTCTGGCTTGCCGGGTCGCGATGTCAGTCTCAGAACGTCCGAGCCAGGAACTGACGCAAACGTTCTGAACGCGGTTGGCCGAACAGATCGGCCGGGGTTCCTTCTTCTTCCACGCGACCCTGGTGGAGGAACAAAACCTTGTGGCTGACTTCACGCGCGAACTGCATCTCATGGGTCACAAGGATCATGGTGTTGCCTTCCTCGGCGAGTTGGCGGATCACGCGCAGCACCTCGCCGACCAACTCGGGGTCCAGCGCCGAGGTGGGTTCGTCAAACAGCATCACTTTCGGGCGCATCGCCAGCGTCCGCGCAATAGCGGCGCGTTGTTGCTGGCCGCCCGAAAGTTGGCCCGGATAGTGCGCGTGCTTTTCAGACAGGCCGACCTTTTTCAGCAGTGCATGCGCATGCTCCACCGCATCGGCGCGCGCCTCTTTCAGAACATGGATCGGCGCCTCAATGATGTTTTCCATCACCGTCATGTGGGGCCAAAGGTTGAAGTTCTGGAACACCATCCCGACCCGCGCGCGGATGTGTTCGATCTGGCGCGGGTCGGCGGCTGTCGTGCCGCCCTTGGCGTGCGCCTTCATCCGCACCAATTCGCCGTCGATCACCACCCTGCCAGAGTTTGGCTGCTCCAGAAGGTTGATGCAGCGCAGCATGGTGCTTTTGCCCGACCCCGATGATCCGATCATTGACACCACTTGCCCCGGATAAGCGGTCAGGTTCACACCTTTCAGAACCTCCAGTGCGCCAAAGGACTTATGCAGATCAACCACTTCGACTGCGGGGGTGCCCTTGGGGGCAACCTCCACCTTGGCTGGACGGACGGCCGCAGAACCGGGTTTTGCTTCGACCTTTTTCAGTGCAGTCAAGGCCGTGTCAAAATGACGAAGGCTGGTCGAAAGGCAAATCTGTTGCCAGCTCAAGTCCTGCGGAATGAAGCCGTGCACGAGGTCGGTCTTGATGCGTTGGCCACGTTCTGACTCGGGCTTGCCGTAAAGATGCAGCCAGTTGTCGTCCACCACCCGGCGTTGCATCTCGGCGCTGCTCAGCGTGCCGCATTCCATCACCAAAGGGAGGACGCGCGCCTGCGGCATCGCCGCGCGCATAAAGGCCGAGACGTAACCAGTGGCCGTAGCGGCAATGCCAGTGTTTGTCGTCGCAGCGGCACCCGTGATCACCGGCACCATCGCGGGTCCGAACGTCTCGGCCCCCCAGGCAAGGCCCGCATGATCCACCGGGCTGACCGACAGCAGCGCGGGATAGCCATAAGGCCCGGCGCCCGTGTGCAGGTCAAACACAATGACTTGCCCGGCCTTTTGGCCATATTCTGCCAGCACGGCCGTCAGCACGCGATTGGACCAAACGGGGGCGTCACCGCCATAGAAAAGGCCATCGGCAAAGGCGTATTGCCCGGCCTCGATGATCAAGGACACTGCCGTCTGACCCTTGGCTTTGGTTGATTCCGCCAAGGCCTCATCCGCCGCGATCCGCTCCGGCCCATCCCATGCTGGCACAACCAAGGCCGAGTGCATTTCTGCGTAGGCGCGGTTTTCCGGCGGCTTTGCGGTCCAATCAATGAAGTTCCGGTTCAAATCGACGTTGTCTTCATTCACCCGGCGCGACCATGCCGTGCCCCATGGGTTGATCAGATGGATCATCAGAACCGCAGTGTCTTCTGGCAGCGCCCAATTGGCCTTTTGCCCTAGCCATGCAGTTTGGCAAGCAGAGCCGTAGGCCCCTTCCACCCCGTGCGTGCCGGAAATCATCACCATCAGTTTCGGTGCATCCGCCTGCCCGATCAGCGCCACATCAGTGGCGATCGGCTTACCATCAGGCCCGTGCAGCGGATGGATGTGTTCTGAAAGAGCCGCACCTGCCGCACGGGCAGCTGCCAAGAAACGCTGACGCATCGTTGCATAGTCCAACGCGAACGGCAGGCTGGTGTCGGCGGATTGCGTCAGGTCGCGCGGCTGCATCATTGGAATTTCTCGCGGGCTAAAGGCTGTAACGGCAGAACTTTGCCGGGATTCAGGATCAGGTCGGGGTCCAGCGCCTGTTTGATGCGCATCATCGTGGCCAGCTTCATGGGATCAGATGTAGCGACCAAGGCGGATATGCGTTTGGCCCCCACCCCGTGTTCGGCAGAAAATGATCCGCCAAGGGCACGCAGATTTGCGTAAAGCACATGCTCGACTGCGCTGGATATGGCGTCATCCAGCGGACCGGCGCGGTTCAGCACGATATGCAGATTTCCGTCGGCCAGATGCCCAAAGACATAGGGCACCAGACGGGCGTCGATCCGGGCCAGACCGATGGTGACATGGTCAACATAGGCACCGATTTCGGAAAGCGGCACGGAGACATCATAGGACGGCGCTGCCGCATGGGCGCGGTAGAGCTGATCAGTATCCTCGCGCAATCGCCACAAATCGGATTCTTGGCGTTTGGATCCGGCAATAATGCCAGTGGCTGTTGGATGACGGTCGAGGATTGCAGCAAAGATCTGCTCGATACCCTCGTTCAGACTAGCTTGGTTGGCACCACCCAGCATCAGCAACAGGCAAATCGGTTGATCCAGTGGAAAGCTCGGTTCCGACCAGCCCTGGGCCCGCGCGGTCAGTTGAATATAGGACTGCCAGAGTCCTTCGGCCGCCCGCAAATGCCCCGCATCGACGCGCAGCGCGAGATTGATTGCCTCAAACGCCGCAGCCACCGATGGCAGGCCCAGCATCGCCGTGGCGGTGGACTGCGGCAAAGGCTCCAGTTTGATGACCACCCGCGTGACAATGCCAAGGGTGCCTTCAGCGCCGATAAACAGGTGCTTCAGATCGTAGCCCGCCGCATTTTTCACCACGCGGGTCATGTCGGAATAGGTGGTGCCATCAGGCAGCACCGCCTCCAGCCCCAGCACGCGATGACGCATCACCCCGTAGCGATGCGCCATGATGCCACCCGCGTTGGTCGACACCATGCCGCCGATGGTCGCGGTTCCTCGCGCGGCCAGGTCGATGCCGGGTTCCAGGCCATGTGTCAGGGCAGCACTCTGCAAGGCTTCCAGTGCCACGCCCGCCTGCACGATCGCCACGCGCTCGTCGGGGTAAATGGCCTCAATCAATGCCATGCGTGTCAGTGACAGCACGATCTGGCCGGGATGAGACTGGCAACCGCCGACCAAACCGGTATGGCCGCCTTGCGCCACGATGCTGACACCGTGCGTCCGTGCAATGGCGACAACAGCGGCCACCTCGGCGGTGGATGCAGGCAGGACCAAAAGTTCGGCTCCGTGATCCGGGCCAGCATCAGTGCGCACATGGCCAGCACCAACGGCGGCGACCAAGGCTTGTTGCAACGCCGGAAGATCAGAGGGCGCAACGGGGCGCATATTCATCCCGCCACCTGCTTCTGCAGCGAGGCGATCAGCCGATCATTGTCGGCAGGCTTGCCGATAGTGGCGCGCAGCCATGTCTCATATCCCGCCTCGCGCCATGGCTTGACGATGATGCCGTCTTGCAGAAGTGCTGCAGCCACAGTGGAACTGTCGCGCCCAGTGTCAAAGAACAGGAAATTGGTTTGCGACGGAGCCGTTTTCAGCCCCATTGCGACCAAGGCAAGCGCAACACGACCCCGTTCGGAACGGATGCGCGCAACAGAAGCCTTCATCCACGCCTCATCCTCAAGGGCCGCCACCGCGGCGATTTGTGCGGCCCCATTCACGTTGAACGGGGTCTTGGCCGCGGTAATCACCCGCGCAATTTCAGGGTCTGAACATACTGCATACCCGACGCGCAAACCGGCCAGACCATAGGCTTTGGAAAAGGTACGCAGCACAACGAAAGCAATGCCGCTATTGCGCAGGCTTTCAATTCCGTCGGGTGCATCAGCATCTGCATATTCGAAATAGGCTTCATCCAGAACGAACAAAGTCCCCGGCCGAACGGCTGCGATCAGGCGCTGCAGCGCAGACTTATCCAGCGCGGGACCAACCGGGTTCCACGGCGAAGACAGAAACACCACGCGCGGCCCGGCGGCAATTGCCGCCTCCAGCGCCGCGAGATCAAAGCCTGCATCTACCGTCATCGGAACTTTCAAGACCGAGGCACCAGCAGCCAGCGGCTCGATCTCATGCAGACCAAAGCTTGGCACCACCGTCACCACCTGCGAGCCAGCCACCAGAACGCCACGCGAGATCGCGGCGATCATTTCCTCGGACCCATTGCCAGCCACAATCACACCTGCATCGACTCCGAGCCGCGCGGCCAAAGCTTCGCGCAATGCGGTGCAGGCCGGATCGGCGTATCGCCAAGGCTCAAAACCACCATTCGCCAAGGCAGCCAGGACTGCGGGCGCGCAGCCATCGGGATTTTCGTTGCTGGCCAGCCGTGCCAAATCGTCATGCCCGCTGAGCAACCGGGCGCGTGCAAGCGACATCCCTGCATTGTAGGCTGGCAAAGCAGCCACATTCGGATTGACCATCAGGGCCGCAGATGCCGCGCCGGGGTTTGGTTGGATTTTGGGCGAAGCGGTCATCACAGATCCAATACGATGGCGGTCTTTGGTCGCGAGCAACACAGCAGCAATTCGCCCTGCGCCAGATCTTCAAGCGGGTCTTCGAAATAGCTCACCTCGCCCGAAATGATCCGCGACGTGCATGTGCCGCAGATGCCCGCGCGGCAGCTGAATTCTGGTTTCAACCCGTGATCTTCTGCAAAGGCCAGCAACGACTGCGCGCTGGCATTCCACTCGGCAACGATTCCAGATTTGCGGAATTCGACCGTGATCGCCCCGACTGCGGGCACGGGAGTGGTACCGGCTGTCGGAGCGACCGGCTTCGACTTGACCTCGGCGTCAAGCACCGTGGCTGGGCCGAAGAATTCATAGGCGATGCGGTCCTTGGCCACGCCAAGGCCGCGCAGCGTTTGGAACATCGCCTGCATGAATGGTGGTGGGCCACAGAGGTAGAAATCGTAATCGTCGAGGCACAGCAGGCTCTGCAGCACGTCGCGGGTGATGAAGCCTTCACTGTCAAATCGGTTTGCAATGCGATCTTCGGCACTGGGCGCACGATAGCAGTAATGGGCCGACAGGCCGGGACGCTGGCTGATCAGACCATTGACCTCATCGCGCAGGGCATGCACCTCGCCGTTTTCGCAAGCATGCAGAAACAGGGTGCGACGGGCCGACCGGTTGACCAGTGCGTGCAGCATCGCGACCATTGGCGTCAGCCCGACCCCGCCGCTAAACAGAACCGCCGGGCGGTCACTGGCATCATCCAGCACAAATTCGCCGCGCGGGCCGTCGGCGATCAAGACATCGCCGACGCAGACATTGTCATGCAGGTAGTTGGAGCTTTGCCCGACCGGCAGGCCCGGCCCTGCTGACGGCTCACGCTTGACCGAAATGCGGTAATGGCAGTGATCGTCGGGCGAGCCGGACAGGCTGTAGTTGCGCAGCACATAGCCTTTTGGGTCGCCCGACGGGATCTTGAATACCAGAAACTGACCGGGACGGAAGGCTGGCAAGGCCGACCCATCCGCCTCTTCCAGATGAAACGAGGTGATGAGACTGCTTTCGACGATTTTTGCGGCAACCCTCAGACCGCGAAACCCAGCTTTGCTTTGCAGACCCTGGTCGATGTTCAGGGTCATTTAGCCGCGACTTTCTGTGCCTGCTCTGCCTCGATCAGTTTGGCCAGATTGCGGCGGAAGCGCATCGGGCCGACGTCGATCTTGAGATCAAGGTTCGGCGTGCGCTTGTTGGCCATGCCCTTGTGAACTGCAGTCAGAACGGCGCGATCCTCATCAAAGGCACCACGCACCGAGGTGGCAAATTCAGCAGAGATTTTTGCGTCGTCGGGCGCGAAATTGCGCATCTGGAACCAGTAGTATTTGGTGGTGTTCTCATCGATAGGGGTCATGAAATTGTAGCTGTCCATCAGGAACGTGTCCTCATGCAGCGGCCGGCCTTCGCCACCGCTGCCTGCTGGCGCGAAGATCGCCTTGATGATGGCATGGCTTGGGTAGTGCACTTCGTAGTGTTGCTTGCGGTCGGTGTTACCCTTGAACTTCAGATAGGGCGCATAGAAGGGCGCAGGCTCCACATCGAGCATCCAGCGCCAAACGGTAACCCCATTTTCGCCGATGGTGGTTTCCAGCGGCGCCTCTTCAGTTGCGGCATTGCCGAAGGACGATTGGTGAACCCAAGCCACATGAGACGGGTCGAGCAAGTTGTCGGTCATGTAAAGATAGTTGCAATCGATCGCCATCGAATCGCCGCGATTCAGGCCCCAAGCCGGATCGCCCCAATGGTCCACCTGGAAGATCAGCGCAGGATCGGCCTTTTCGGCGTCGCCCATCCAGACCCAAAGCAAGCCGTAGCGTTCATGGATCGGATAAGAGCGCACGCAGGCGACATGCGGGATTTTCTCGACTCCAGGAACCCGAGTACAGGTGCCTGTGCTGTTGAATGTCAGACCGTGATAGCCGCATTCAACCGTGTCGCCTTTGATGCGACCCATCGACAGCGGCAGCTTGCGATGCGGGCAGGCGTCCTCCAGGGCCGCCACTTCCCCATTGGTCTTCCGGTAAAGCACGATTTGTTCGCCCAGCATCTTGACTGGGAAAAGGTCCTTGCCGACCTCGTGATCCCATGCTGCGACATACCAGCTGTTGGTTAGGTACATGATCTGCTCCCGGCTTTATGTGTAGACATATTGCTAGTCTGCATTTACCGATTCAAAAAGCACTTGCTTCTGTGTTCTATTTTAGAAAATCTAAACTCTGCTTCTGCCGGAATCCGGAATAACGAACTTGCAAAAACTCCCCTCCATGCGTGCGATACAGGCCTTCGAGGCATTTGGCCGACTTGGCAGTGCCACAGCGGCCGCAACCGAACTGGGTGTGACAGTCGGCGCGATCAGCCAGCAGCTTCGCAAAGCGGAGGCAGAGGTCGGGCTGCGGCTGGTCGAGCGCAAAGGCAAGTCGATCGCGTTGACAACCCGCGGGCGGCACTATCATGACGACGTCAAAGCTGCGTTTGATGCGCTGCGCGAGGCACAAAGCAAGATGCTGCGGGCTCGATCAGAGGCATCACTGACGATTTCGTGTCTGCCGTCGCTGGCCTCCAAATGGATTGGCGCGCAACTGTTCGACTGGCAATCGTCACATCCCACCGCAACAGTGCGCTTGATCGGGGACGACACCGAACCCCGCTTTGGATCTGATGAGGTAGACTTTCGGCTGTCTTACGGTGATCTGATAACGCGCTTTGATCATCGAACCGAGTTGTTCACGGATTGGGTCGTCCCGGCTTGTTCTCCGTCGCTTCTTGCAAAACTGAAGCCGCAAACGCCCGGGGACATACTCGATGCGCCGCTTTTAGGGATCGAATGGGATCGCGCGCAGGGTGCAGCACCTGGCTGGGGCGATTGGGCGGCACATGTTGGCGTACCTCGTCGGAAGGCTGTGGGCGAGGTTGCGTTTTCGATGTCCAGTGCGGCGATTGATGCGGCAATTAATGGTCGGGGGTTCGTGTTGGCACAACTTTCCATGGCAACCGAAGATATCGCCTCGGGGCGGCTTGTCGTGCCTTTCGACATCCGGCTCAAGCTCTCACAGCCTTACTCCCTGGCTTGGGACCCGAGCGCGCTGGAAAAACCATTTGGGGCAGAGTTACGGAACTGGATTCAGACAATTTCTCGCCGCCAAAAGGCGATTTCGGCACCGCAGGCGGGATAGCCTGCCTGCGGTTGTTTATGTCCCTGTTCAGACGCGGTGCTGAACGGTCCAAGTTGCGATATAGTCCATCAGGCCCGGGTTCAGGCAATCAGAAGGTTCCAGCCCAATCGCCCTGAGTTGGCCGCGGATGGCCTCCATTTGCGACGGATCAACACCCGCTTCGATCACCGAGGACACAAAAGCCGCAAAGCCGGGTTGCGCCCAACCCTTTTCCTCGAACCGCTCAGGATGGATGAAATCCAGTCCCTGAAACGGGTGCTCGCGGGTGACGGGCCCGTACATATGAACGCCGCAGGCCTGGCAAGCGTGGCGTTGGATCAAAGCGGCTGGATCAACTACGGAAAGCTTGTCACCGTTTTCAAGCACAGTCACCTTGTCATGCGGGGCCACCCCGACAATCGAAAAGATCGCGCCTTCGGGCTTCCAGCATTTGGTGCAACCACAAGCGTGGTTGTGGGCGATTTGGCCCTCGACGCGCACGCGCACGGGTTTGTCGGTACAAGCACAAACAAGCGTGCCGCCTGTGAAATCCGGCGAGGTCGCGGCGATGCCGCTGTCCAGTGCCGGGTGCAATTTCGGTTTGGTCATGTGGTGTCTCCTCCCATTACCCCGGATAGTACGCGCCGGTCCGGTTCCGGTATTGTGATCTCAGAATACGACGACGGACCGGATGCTTTCGCCCGAATGCATCAGATCGAAGCCTTTGTTGATGTCTTCCAGCTTGAGGATATGGGTGATCATCGAGTCGATCTCGACCTTGCCCTCCATATACCAGTCGACGATCTTCGGCACATCGGTGCGGCCGCGCGCGCCGCCAAACGCCGTGCCTTTCCAGACCCGTCCCGTCACCAGCTGGAACGGCCGGGTTTCGATCACCGCACCCGCAGGGGCGACCCCGATGATGATCGCCTGACCCCAGCCGCGATGGGTGCATTCCAGCGCGTCGCGCATCACCTTGACGTTGCCGGTGCAGTCGAACGAGTAATCCGCGCCGCCAATCTTGTCGAACGGGGTCTTGGTCAGATCGACAATCGCCTGCACCACCGAGCCGGAGGTTTCCTTCGGGTTGATGAAGTGGGTCATCCCGAACTTCTCGCCCCAGACCTTTTTATCGTTGTTTAGATCAACGCCGATGATCATATCGGCCCCGGCCATTTTCAGGCCCTGAATCACGTTCAGACCAATGCCGCCCAGACCGAAAACCACGGCCTTTGCACCGATTTCAACCTGCGCCGTGTTCAGCACCGCGCCGATGCCGGTTGTCACACCGCAGCCGATGTAGCAGATCTTGTCGAACGGCGCGTCTTCACGCACCTTGGCCAGCGCGATTTCCGGCATCACCGTATGGTTGGCGAAGGTGGAACAGCCCATGTAGTGAAAGATCGGCGTGCCATCCAGCATGGAAAACCGGGTGGTGCCATCGGGCATCAGGCCCTGGCCCTGCGTGGCGCGAATGGCGGTGCAAAGGTTGGTCTTGCGCGACAGGCAGGACGGGCATTCACGGCATTCGGGGGTGTAAAGCGGGATGACGTGATCGCCCGGCTTCAGCGATTTCACGCCGGGCCCGCATTTGATCACCACGCCCGCGCCTTCATGGCCGAGGATCGCCGGGAACAGACCTTCGGGATCGGCGCCCGACAGGGTAAATTCGTCGGTGTGGCAAATGCCGGTGGCCTTGATTTCAATCAGAACCTCGCCGTCTTTCGGGTCGTCGAGGTTTACCTCCATGATTTCAAGCGGTTTGCCGGGGGCGATGGCGACAGCGGCGCGAGTGCGCATGGGGACTTCCTTTCTACAGGGATGGCAAGCCGGAGTGCTTCTCCGGCCGGCGTTATCTGACAAGCGGCAAGGTGATCTCAGTTGCCCAGAATAGTCGGCAGGCGCAGACCACGTTCTTTGGCGCAGTCAATTGCGGTTTCATAACCTGCGTCGGCGTGACGCCAGACGCCAGACGCTGGATCGTTCCACAGGACGCGCTCCAGCCGCTTGGAGGCATCATCAGTGCCGTCGGCCACGATAACCACGCCAGAATGCTGCGAAAAGCCCATGCCGACGCCGCCGCCGTGGTGGATCGAAACCCAAGTGGCCCCCGACGCGGTGTTGACCAGCGCGTTGAGCAGTGGCCAATCCGATACCGCGTCTGATCCGTCCTTCATGCTTTCGGTCTCGCGGTTGGGCGAGGCAACCGATCCTGAATCCAGATGGTCACGGCCAATCACGATCGGGGCTTTCAACTCCCCCGACTTGACCATCTGGTTGAACATCAGCCCGGCGCGGTGCCGATCCCCGAGCCCGATCCAGCAGATGCGGGCGGGCAGACCCTGAAACGCGATGCGGTCGGCGGCCATATCAAGCCAACGGTGCAAGTGTTCATTTTCCGGGAACAGCTTTTTCATCGCGGCATCGGTTTTGTAGATATCGTCGGGGTCGCCGGACAGCGCCACCCAGCGGAACGGACCAATGCCCTTGCAGAACAAGGGCCGGATATAGGCCGGCACAAAGCCGGGGAAGGCAAAGGCGTTTTCAAGCCCTTCTTCCTGCGCGACCTGCCGAATGTTGTTGCCATAATCCAGCGTCGGTACGCCCGCATTCCAGAAATCCACCATCGCTGCTACATGGATGCACATCGAGGCGCGAGCGGCCTTTTCCACCGCCTTCGGGTCGGTTTCCTGTTTGGCCCGCCATTCGGCAACGCTCCAGCCTTGCGGCAGATAGCCGTGCAGCGGGTCATGGGCAGAGGTCTGGTCGGTGACGATATCAGGACGTGCGCCGCCTGCGTTCATCCGGCGCACCAGTTCGGGGAACACATCGGCGGCATTGCCCAAGAGGCCGACCGACCTTGCCTCGCCCTTGGCGGTCCATTCGGCGATCATCGCCAGCGCCTCGTCCAAAGTCCGCGCTTTGGCATCGACATAACGGGTGCGAAGGCGGAAATCGATCCGCGTCTCGTCGCATTCAACGGCCAGACAGCAAGCCCCCGCCATCACAGCTGCCAAGGGCTGCGCCCCGCCCATGCCGCCAAGGCCACCCGTCAGGATCCACTTGCCCTTGAGTGATCCGCCAAAGTGCTGACGGCCCGCCTCCGCAAAGGTCTCATAGGTACCTTGCACGATACCTTGGGTGCCGATGTAGATCCACGACCCGGCGGTCATCTGGCCGTACATCATCAGGCCCTTTTTATCGAGCTCGTTGAAATGGTCCCAGGTCGCCCAATGCGGCACGAGGTTGGAATTGGCGATCAAAACGCGCGGGGCATCCTTATGGGTGCGGACCACCGCGACCGGCCGGCCGGATTGCACCAGCAGGGTTTCGTCATCTTCAAGGTCTTTCAGCGTGGCGACGATCCGGTCGAAATCGCCCCAAGACCGCGCGGCGCGGCCAATGCCGCCGTAAACCACCAACTCATGCGGGCTCTCGGCAACGTCAGGATGCAGGTTGTTCATCAACATCCGCATCGCGGCCTCGGTCTGCCACGATTTCGCGGTGATTTCAGTGCCGGTGGCGGGATAGATGTCGCGGCTGTTCTTGCGATCAAGCATGGAAGGCTCCTTCATGGGTGAGCACGCCCGAGCGGGCAAGGGTGTCAAGGGATTGTAGAATTTGCCCAAGAACCGCGCGCAATGGCGCGGCGATCCGGGGGGCATAGGTCCAAGGTGCTGCCTCGGCGGCGAGATAGGCGCGCTGGGCCAGTTCCATCTGGATGGCATGAACGCCCGTGCCGGGCTGACCATAGTGCCGCGTGGTCCAGCCACCCTTGAAGCGGCCATTCAACACGGCATCGAACGCCTTGCTCGCAAAACAGGGTACCGAAACAGCCTGAGACACTTGTGGCGCGCAGGTCTGTCCGTCGTTGGTGCCGATGGAAAACACCGGCAGCAGTCCGGGAAACAGGAAAGGGATGGTCGAGCGGATCGAATGGCAATCAAAGACGATCGCCACGCCATGCCGGGCCTTCACTCGCTCGACTTCGGCGGCAAGTGCCGCATGATAGGGCGCGTGGTATTGCGCCCGGCGTGCGGCAATCTCGTCGAGCGTTGGCTCCTGCCCTTCGCTCCAGATGTCCAGCCCATCAAAGTCCGTCGTCGGACACAGGGTGGTCGTGTTGGCGCCCGGATAAAGCGAAGCTCCTGCCGGGTCACGGTTGGCGTCAATGACATAGCGGTGAAACGTCGCCTCGACTATCGTAACGTCAGCCAAAAGCCCCTGATAAAGCTGAGCAATATGCCAATCCGTGTCTGACAGCCTTCGCCCGCGGTCATTCAACCGGGCCATCAGCGCGTCGGGCACATATGTCCCCCCGTGCGGCAGACCGAGAATGACCGGACTGTCGCCTTGCGTTATGGTGACAGGCATCATGCGGACAACTCTGGCAGTGCCAGACCGCTTGCCTGCGCCAAGGTGCCGGTGCCAATCAGGCGCGCTGCTGCGGCCAGATCGGGGGCAAGGTAGCGATCATCGCCCAGCGTTGCCACATCCTGACGCAGCCGCGCGACAACGTCCTGCAATGGTGCACTGGTGTGCAGCGGCGCCCGGAAGTCGATGCCCTGGGCAGCACACATCGCCTCGACCCCAAGGATCACGTTCAGGTTTTGCACCATCTTGCCCAAGCGCACAGCACCGTGTGCTGCCATGCTGACATGGTCTTCCTGATTAGCCGATGTCGGCGTGCTGTCGGTCACGCAAGGCATGGCGATGTGCTTGTTCTCGGACATCAGCGCGGCAGTGGTCACCTCGGCGATCATGAGGCCGGAGTTCAGGCCGGGGCGCGGGGTCAGGAACGCAGGCAGGTTGAACGACAAAACCGGGTCCACCATCAAGGCGACGCGGCGCTGCGCGATCGCCCCGATCTCGGCCAGGGCCAGCGCAATCATGTCGGCGGCAAAGCCCACGGGTTCAGCGTGGAAGTTACCACCGGACACGATCAGCCCGGCCCCAGTCAGCACCAACGGATTGTCGGTTGCCGCGTTGGCCTCGATCATCAGAGTATGTGCTGCTTGGCGCAATACATCCATCGCGGCCCCAGTGACCTGAGGCTGGCACCGGATGCAATAGGGATCCTGCACGCGGGCATCGCCGACGATATGGCTTTCGCGGATCTCGGATCCCGCCAGCAGCGCCCGCATAAAGCTTGCAGCCTCGATCTGTCCCGCATGACCGCGCAGCGAATGGATTTCCGGCTGCAAGGGGGCGGTAGACCCCATGATCGCGTCCGTCGACAGCGCCGAGGTGACAAGTGCGGACTGCGCCGCATTCCAGCCGTCGAACAGGCCCGCGAGAGCGAAAGCGGTGGAAAATTGCGTTCCGTTGATGAAGGCCAGTCCTTCTTTGGGGCCGAGCGGAATCGGGGTCAGACCAGCCGCAGCTAGGGCCTCGGCACCTGGCATCACGCGGCCTTGGTATTCCGCCTCGCCATGGCCGATCAGAACAGCAGTCATATGGGACAAGGGGGCCAGATCACCCGACGCCCCGACCGACCCTTGCGCAGGAATGACAGGCGTCACGCCACAGGCCAGCATAGCCTCAAGCAGTTCAACAAACGCCCAACGTACGCCCGAAGCACCGCGCCCAAAGCTGAGAAGCTTCAACACCATCAGCAACCGCGCATGGGCGCGCGGGATGGCGTCGCCCACGCCACAGCAATGCGACAAGATCAAGTTGCGCTGTAGGGTGGCGGTGTCTTCAGGGGCGATGCGCAAGGACGCCAGTTTGCCAAAACCAGTGTTTACCCCGTAGACCGGTACATCCCCGGCGGCTGCAGCGTTGATCGCGGCAGCGGCAGCCTCGATCCCCGGACGGGCTGCGCGATCCAGCGTGACGGACAGTTCTTCGCGGTAAATTCGTGCCAGTTGTACCAAGGTGGTCTGGCCCGGAACAAGGGTAAGAGCGGTCAAAGGACGCCTCCGATTATGCGTTGGTAAAGGGGGTTAAAGCCGATGCGGTAGGCCAGTTCGGCCGGGTGGCCGCAGTTCCAGACGGCAAGGTCGGCGATTTGACCCGACGCCAGCCTGCCGCGATCGGTCAGACCAAGCGCACGGGCGGCATGGGTGGTGGCCCCCGCCAAAGCCTCGGCCGGGGTCATGCGAAACAGAGTGCAGGCCATGTTCATCGCCAGCAAAAGCGAGGTCATGGGGCTGGAACCGGGGTTCATATCGGTCGCCACGGCCATCAGCACGCCGTGTTGGCGCAGCAAATCAATCGGAGGCATCCGCGTTTCGCGTAGGGTATAAAACGCACCGGGCAGGATCACCGCTACGGTTCCAGATGCGGCCATGGCGACCGCCCCCGCCTCATCCAGATATTCCAGATGATCGGCTGACATCGCGCCATACCGCGCAGCCAGTGCCGCACCACCAAGGTTGGATAGCTGTTCGGCGTGAAGCTTGACCGGAAGCCCAAGGCTCTGGGCGGCTTGAAACACCCGTTCGATTTGGGCGACTGAGAACGCGATACCCTCGCAGAACCCATCCACCGCATCGACCAGCCCTTCGACATGGGCCGAGTATAGCGCAGGAATGCAGACCTGATCGATATAGGCGTCGGCACGACCCTTGTACTCCACTGGGACAGCATGCGCCGCGAGATAGCTGGTTCGCACCAGAACGGGGCGCAACTGGCCAATCCGCCGCGCGGCACGCAGCATCCGCAGTTCGGTGTCCTGCTCCAGTCCGTAACCGGACTTGATCTCGATCACAGCAACGCCTTCTGCAATCATCGCATCGACAAAGGGCAGCGCCGCCGCAGCCAGATCGTCTTCCGAAGCCTTGCGCGTCGCGGTCACGGTCGAGACGATCCCGCCCCCTGCCCGCGCAACCTCCTCGTAGCTTGCCCCTTGCAGCCGCATCTCGAATTCCGTGGCACGGTTGCCGCCATGGACGACATGGGTGTGGCAATCAATCAGCGCTGGTGTGATCAGTCGCCCACCCATGTCCCGCACGGGCAAAGCGGCGTAGTCGCCCGGCAAATGCGCCTGCATCCCAAGCCATGCGATCTTGCCCCCAGCCAAAACAATCGCCGCATCTTCGATCAAACCATAAGGATCAGCCCCTGAACGCATCGTTGCCGCACGAAGGGAGGTCAGAACGACAGAAGGCTGCTGCACGTGACTTGCTCCGGAAAAGGTGTTGCCGAGTCGTTATGTATGCAAGTATAAGTATTATGTCTACACATAAGGAGTCGCCATCGTGATTTTTGCAGAACGCGCCTTACTGCCCGACGGATGGGCCGAACAGGTCAGGATCACCGTGGCCTATGGGCATATCACCAAGGTGGCCAAAGCAGCGGCACCGCAACCCGGCGATTCTCGAGTGTCGGCGCTTCTTCCTGCACTTTCAAACTTGCATAGTCATGCCTTCCAACGCGCCATGGCGGGCATGACCGAACACCGCATTGCGGGCCGTGACAGTTTCTGGACTTGGCGCGATCTGATGTACCGCTTTCTGGACCGGTTGACGCCCGAGCAGATGGAGGCCATTGCCGCGCTTGTATTCATGGAAATGCAAGAAGCCGGGTATGCTGCCGTTGGCGAGTTCCATTATGTGCATCATCAACCGGGGGGTGGCGCCTATGCCGATATCGCCGAGCTTTCGAACCGCATCTTTGCCGCAGCCCATCTGACGGGCATTGGCCTGACGCATCTGCCGGTGCTTTACACCCATGGCGGCGCGGGTGAGCAACCCCTTGCCGCCGGGCAGTTGCGGTTTGGCAATACGGTCGATCGCTTTGCCGCCTTGCTGGAGGCCACTCGTGCATCTGCACGCACACTGCCCGCTGACACCCGCGTCGGGATTGCGCCACATTCGCTGCGCGCCACTAACCCGGAGGGTCTGGCCCGCGCGCTACCTTTGGCTGCGGGAAATCCCATTCACATCCACGTCGCTGAACAGCCCAAGGAAGTGGCCGATATCACCGCTTGGCTTGGTGCGCGGCCGGTGGAATGGTTGCTAGGCAACACCCCCATTGGTGCGGATTGGTGTGCGATCCACGCCACACACATGACCCCACAAGAAACCGCAGCTCTGGCAAAAAGCGGTGCGGTTGCCGGGCTATGTTCGATCACCGAGGCTAATCTGGGTGACGGGCCGTTCAACGGGCCGGGCTGGCTGGCCGCAGGCGGGGCGTTTGGGATTGGGTCCGACAGCAACGTCCGCATCAGCCTGACCGAGGAGCTGCGCACATTGGAATACAGCCAGCGCCTGCGCGACATTGCCCGCAATGTCATGGTCGCAAAGGAAGGCTCGGTCGGTCAGTGCCTTTATGTCGGTGCCGCACTGGGCGGGGCTCAGGCTTTGGGGCGCAAATCGGGGCAGATCGCGGTCGGCAATCTTGCCGATCTGACAGCGATTGACCTGTCGCACCCGACGCTTTGCGCGCTTGCCCCCGATCAAGTTCTTGATGGTCTGGCCTTTGCGGCACCTGATGCTGTGGTCACAGACCTGTGGTCCGCAGGCAGGCATCAAGTGAAAGACGGGCGTCACATCCACCGCGAACAGATCATCGCGGGCTGGCGAAAAGCGGTGAAAGGCTTGATCGACGCTGTTTGAACCCTTTCAGGCCCGATCCCGCAGGAAAATCAATAGCCCTGCGGCGTCAGCCGCAAGTGCTATATCTATACCAGTTCCAAAGGCGAATGCACCCGTAGGCAACCCGTCACCCGAAACGATCACCGCGCCTGAAAGGCACAAGAACCCGACCGTTCCAGCCGCACAGATCAGCGTGGCTGGCCCAAAAACCACCTCCACCGTAGCCTCGACGGCGTTCGCATCATAGATCAAATTCAAGTTGCGGACAGGTCCGCCGACCAGCCTGGCTGTCACATCGAGATCACCAGAGAAGGGAACCGGCTGGTGCAAGCGCGCTTCCAGAACGCCGCCCGCAGACAGCAGGTCAATCCCCGCACCGTCAATGACCGTCAAAATCCGTGTCATGCCGGGAAACAGCGAAAACGGCCCATCCCCGCCGACCTCGGCAATGCTGATACGCCACTGCCAACCTTCACCAACAGCGTGCCGCGCAATCTCATGCGTAACGCCGCCACCGTTCTTCCACGGGTTGGTCTGGAACTCATCTGGGTTCAGGATGTGAAACATGGGGGCCAATCCTTGCCTTAAGCGTACACATAACCGTATCAAGGGCTTCATACGCGGCCAAGAGGCAGACCTGAATGGCGACGACACCGATTTTTGAGAAGACCACCTTCCGGGACGTCATGGCAGAAATCCTGCACCGCATCACCGATGGCCCCTGGGGCCCCGGAACCCTGCTTCCGGGCGAGGTGGAGTTGGCGGAAGAGTTCAGGTGTTCGCGAACAACGATGAACCGCGCCCTGCGCGAAGTGAGCGAGCTTGGCTTTCTGGACCGCAAGCGCAAAGCTGGAACGCGGGTTCGCATGGCACCGATCCGGCAAGCGCGCTTTGAGATGCCCATCGTGCGCGCGGAAGTCGAAAAGACCGGCGCGTCTTACCGGTATGCGTTGGTCAGTCGCGAAATCCTTGCAGCCCCAGAC
>Ga0209023_10001971_pt1 | contig 26490 bp, 23 predicted proteins | sample LakOneMetagenome_FD_187468 | JGI IMG/M metagenome (GOLD analysis project Ga0209023, IMG submission 187468) | Freshwater and sediment microbial communities from Lake Erie, Canada (SPAdes) (version 2) | ecosystem: Environmental > Aquatic > Freshwater > Lentic | place: Lake Erie, Canada...
GCGGCGAAGCATTCGTGATGGACACCTCGGCGCTGCCGCTGCCCGGCCGCCACAACCGCGGCAACCTGTGCGCGGTGCTGGCCGCGCTCGAGGCGTTCGGCCTGGATGCGGCTTCGCTCGCGCCGCGTGCCGCTTCGTTCCAGCCTTTGCCGAACCGCCTGCAGCCGCTCGGCGAACGCGACGGCATCCTGTACGTCAACGATTCGATCAGCACCACGCCGCATGCGACCCTGGCCGCGCTGGCGCTGTACCGGCAGCGGCCGCTGGCGGTGCTCCTCGGCGGGCACGACCGCGGCCTGCCATGGGACGACTTCGCGGCGTCCATGCGGGTGCATGCGCCGCGCGCCATCGTGACCCTCGGCCACGGCCTTGCCGGGCAGAACGGCGACCGCATCCATGCGTTGCTCGCGCCGCTGGCGGCGGGCGGGCGCTTCGAGCTGTCGCAGGCGCGCGACCTGGACGAGGCGCTGGCGCAGGCACGCAAGGCGTTGCCGCACGGCGGCGTGGTGCTGCTGTCGCCGGGTGCGCCGAGCTTCGGCCTGTACCGCGATTACGTCGCGCGCGGGCGGCATTTCGCCGAACTCGCCGGCTTCGATCCGGATGCGATTTCGGGCATCGCCGGGATGGGCATCGCCTGATTCACGCGGGTTGAACCCGGGCGGCGTAGGCTCGCCGGATTTCCCGACGAGGACATCGTCATGCGCAGATTCATGCTCGCCATCGGATTGCTGCTCGCCGCCACGCCTGTCTTCGCGAAAATGCAGGCGAAGCCGGTGGAGTGGACGCTGGACGGCAAGCCCTTCAGCGGCTTCCTGGTCTACGACGACGCCACGAGCGCGAAACGACCGGGCGTGCTGATGGTCCCCGACTGGAAGGGCGTCGGCGACAACGCCGTGGCCAAGGCCGAACACATCGCCGGACGCGATTACGTGGTGCTGCTCGCCGACGTGTACGGCAAGGGCGTGCGGCCGAAGACCGACGAAGAGGCGATGGCGCAGGTCAAGGGCCTGTACGCCGACCGCGGCGTGCTGCGGGCGCGTGCGAACAAGGCGCTGGAGGTGCTGCGCGCGCAGGCCGCCAAGGCGCCAATCGACCTGCGCGAAATCGGCGCGGTCGGCTACTGCTTCGGCGGCGCGACGGTGCTGGAACTGGCGCGCAGCGGCGCCGACCTCGCCGCGGTGGTGACCTTCCACGGCGGCCTGGACACGGACAAGCCGGCGGTGCGCGGCAACTTCAAGCCGAGCCTGCTGGTGCTGAACGGCGCCGACGACAAGGGCACCGCCGGCGACATCCCCGCCTTCGAGAACGAAATGAACCAGGCCGGCGTCGACTGGCAATTCGTCAATTTCAGCGGCGCCGTGCACTGCTTCGCGTTGCCCGAAGCGCACAAGCCGCCCGGCTGCGTCTACAACGAGCTGGCCATGCGCCGCGGCGAGCGGATGATGCGGGTATTCTTCGCCGAACGCTTCGGCTACGCGATGGCGAAGGACGGCGAGGCGAAGGACGAATAGGAATCGCGCCCGACCGCGTTCGCGGGGCGCGCGGCTCCATCCGGGGGAAGGCGAATGGGGGAGGTGGGGGAAGTCGGGGCCGCGTCCGGCGAACGGCCACTGCCCGCGCGGCACGTGGCCGCGGTCTGCGTGGGCAATGCGCTCGAGTTCTACGATTTCGTCACCTACGCATTCTTCGCCGCGCAGATCGGGCGCTGTTTCTTCCCGTCGGACACGCGCGACCTCAGCCTGCTGGCCTCGCTGGCGACCTTCGGCGCGGGCTTCCTGACCCGGCCGCTCGGCGCGTGGGTCATCGGGCGCATGGGCGACCGGCGCGGGCGCAAGCCCGCGATGCTGCTGTCGTTCGCGCTGATCGGCATCGCCACGATCGGCCTGCCGCTGACGCCTTCGTACGCGTCGATCGGCGTGCTTGCGCCGATCCTGGTGATCGGCTTCCGCCTGCTGCAGGGCTTCGCGCTCGGCGGCGAGGTCGGGCCCAGCACCGCGTTCCTGATGGAAGCGGCCCCGGTGCATCGGCGCGGCCTGTACATCTCGCTGCAGTCGATGAGCGCGGACGCGGCGACGCTGGTCGCCGGCAGCATCGGCGTGGTGCTCGCGCATGCCTTGAGCGAAGCGCAACTGGACGCATGGGGCTGGCGCGTGGGGCTGCTGGCGGGCGCGGTCATCGTGCCGTTCGGACTGGTACTGCGGCGCACGCTCGGCGAAACACTGCACGCGGCGACGCGCACGGCCGAGGCCGATGCGCCCGCCGGCATCGGCCGGATCGCGATCCTGGGCCTCGCGATGCTGGCCGCGGCGACCACGACCAATTACATCCTCGACTACATGACGACCTACGCCAGCACGACTCTGGGCATGCCGTCGAAACTCGCGCTGGGCGCGACCGCGATCGTCGGCCTGTGCGGCGTGTGCTGCGACCCGATCGGCGGCTGGCTCTCCGACAGGTTCGGGCGCAAGCCGGTGATGGTCGCGCCGTTCGCGCTGTTGCTGGTGGCGATCTTCCCGTGCTTCTGGCTGCTCGAACGAACGCGCACCGCGCCGGTGCTGTTCGGGGTGTCGGCGATGCTGGCGATCGCGGCCACGCTGTCGACCGCGGTATTCCTCGTGGCGATCACCGAATCGCTGCCGCCGCAGCGGCGTTCGGGCGGCCTGTCGCTGATCTATGCGGTCGCGATCTCGATCTTCGGCGGTTCGACCCAGTTCGTGGCCGGCTGGCTGACCCACGCCACCGGCAACCCGCTGGCCCCGGCCTGGTACATGGTCGCCGGCACGGCGGTGGGCTTGGCCGCGATCCTGCTGCTTCCGGAAACCGCGCCGATCAGGCGCGGCACGCGGCCCTAGCGCCTGCCGATTTCAACGGTCGCGTTCGACCGAGTGCAATGCGAGCCCGCGCAACGCGGCGGTCGCCTCGTTGTCGGGCAATCGCTCGATCGCCCGCATCGCCTTGCCGGCGAACTCGCGGGCGCGTTCGCGGCTGTAGTCGAGGCCGCCGGTCGCGCGGATCGCAGCGACCACCTGCGGCATCGCGGCCACGTCGCCGTGTCCGACCGCCTCGCGCAATCCCGCGCGGGTCGCTTCGTCGCTGTGGGCGATCGCGTGGATCAGCGGCAGGGTGGCCTTGCCTTCGGCAAGGTCGTCGCCCAGGTTCTTGCCCAGCGCGACGGCATCGGCGGCGTAGTCGAGCACGTCGTCCGCGATCTGGAACGCGTATCCGAGGTTGAGCCCGTAGTCGTGCAGCGCGTCGCAGGTCGCATCGTCGGCGCCGGCGAGCAGCGCGCCAAGACGGGTCGCGGCCGCGAACAGGACCGCGGTCTTGCGCTCGATCACGCCCAGGTAGGCGGCTTCGTCCGTATCGGGATTGCGCACGTGCAGCAGCTGCAGCACTTCGCCTTCGGCGATCCGGTTGGTGGTGTCGGCGAGGATCCGCATGACCTGCATGCGATCGAGTTCGACCATCAGCTGGAAGCCGCGCGAATACAGGAAGTCGCCGACCAGCACGCTGGCCGCGTTGCCGAACACCGCGTTGGCGGTGGAGCGACCGCGGCGCAGGTCGGATTCGTCGACCACGTCGTCGTGCAGCAGGGTCGCGGTGTGGATGAATTCGACCACCGCCGCCAGCTGGTGCGCGTCCGCGCCGCGATGCCCGAGCGCGCGCGCCGCGAGCAGCAGCAGCATCGGCCGCAGGCGCTTGCCGCCTGCGCCGACGATGTATTCGGCCACCTGGTTGACCAGGGCCACGTCGGAGGCGAGCCGGCGCCGGATCAGCGCATCGACCGCGGCCATGTCCTCGCGCGCCAGCGCCTGGATCGCGGTGAGGTCGGGCGGGGTGCGCGGTCCGGCGGTCGAATCCATCGGCAAGCCATTGATGCGAAAGCGCGATTATGGCGGGTTTCAGGGATTTCCGGCCATTCACCGCGGCATCGGCCGGTGGCGCGGGGCCGGCCGGTATAATCGAATGCCTGTCGTCCGCACCCGGACGGCACATCAAGGAATGCACATGGCACGCGGCATCAACAAGGTGATCCTGGTCGGCAACCTCGGCAACGACCCGGACGTGAAGGCGACCCAGGGCGGAACCACGATCACGACCATCTCGGTCGCGACGTCCGAACAGTGGAAGGACAAGCAGACGGGACAGGCGCAGGAACGCACCGAGTGGCACCGGGTGAAGTTCTTCGGCCGTCTCGCCGAGATCGCCGGCGATTACCTGCGCAAGGGTTCGCAGGTCTACATCGAAGGGTCGCTGCGCACCGACAAGTACACCGACAAGAGCGGCGTCGAGCGTTACACCACCGACATCATCGCCAACGAGATGCAGATGCTCGGCGGTCGCGGCGAAGGCGGGCAGGGCGGCGGCAACCAGGAGCGCGGTTCGCGCCCTGCGCCGGCCCAGCGCCGCGAAGCCGCGCCATCGCGTTCCTCGGCCCCGGCGCCCTCGGCCGGCTTCGACGACGTGCCCTTCGACGACGACATTCCGTTCTAGGATCTTGCCGTCGGGCGGGCTTCGGCCCGCTTCGTTTTCCGCGGCGGGAAGGGGCCCGCGCCAAGACAGGAGTCGAGTACGTGCCTACGTGGTTGGTCACCGGCGGAGCCGGTTTCATCGGCGGGAATTTCGTCCTGCGCGCGGTCGGCGACGGCATCAGGGTAGTGAACCTCGATGCGCTGACCTACGCCGGCAATCGCGACACCCTCGCCTCGCTGGACGGCGATGCGAACCACGTGTTCGTGCATGGCGACATCGGCGATCGCGACCTGGTCGCGAAGCTGCTCGCCGAATTCCGCCCGGACGCGATCGTCAATTTCGCAGCGGAGAGCCACGTGGACCGCTCCATCGACGGTCCGGCCGCGTTCATCCAGACCAATGTGGTCGGCACGCTGGCCCTGCTGGAAGCCGCGCGCGACTACTGGAAATCGCTCGAAGGCGAAGCCCGTGGCGACTTCCGCTTCCTGCACGTCTCCACCGACGAGGTCTACGGCACCCTCGGCGAGACCGGCAAGTTCACCGAGACCACGCCGTATGCGCCGAATTCGCCCTATTCGGCGTCGAAGGCAGCGTCCGACCACCTGGTGCGCGCCTTCCACCACACCTACGGGCTGCCGGTGCTGACGACCAATTGCAGCAACAACTACGGTCCCTACCACTTCCCGGAGAAGCTCGTCCCGCTGGTGATCGCGAAGGCGCTGGCCGGCGAGCCGCTGCCGGTGTACGGCGATGGCAAGCAGGTGCGCGACTGGCTGTTCGTCGCCGACCACTGCGAGGCCATCCGCACCGTGCTCGCCAAGGGCCGCGTCGGCGAGACGTACAACGTCGGCGGCAATTCCGAAAAGCAGAACATCGAGGTGGTGCGCGCGATCTGCGCGCTGCTCGACCAGCGTCGCCCGCGCGAGGACGGCAAGCCGCGCGAATCGCAGATCGCGTTCGTCGCGGATCGCCCGGGCCACGATCGCCGCTACGCGATCGACGCGTCCAAGCTGCGCGACGAACTCGGCTGGGAACCGAACTACACCTTCGAGCGGGGCATCGCCGAAACCGTCGACTGGTACCTCGCGAACCAGGACTGGGTGAACCGCGTGCTCGACGGTTCGTACCGCCTCGAACGTATCGGTACCGGCGGCGCGGGGGCGGCGGCATGAGTGCGCCGGCGCGCAAGGGCCAGCTTCGAAAGGGGATCATCCTCGCCGGCGGTTCCGGCACCCGGCTGTATCCGATCACCCAGGCGATCAGCAAGCAGTTGCTGCCGGTGTACGACAAGCCGATGGTCTATTACCCGTTGAGCGTGCTGATGCTCGCCGGCATCCGCGACGTGCTGGTCATCAACACGCCGCACGAGCAGGCGCTCTTCAGGCACCTGCTCGGCGACGGCTCGCAGTGGGGCATGCGGATCGAATACGCCGCGCAGCCGAGCCCGGACGGGCTCGCGCAGGCCTACCTGATCGGCCGCGACTTCCTCGCCGGCCAGCCCAGTTGCCTGGTGCTCGGCGACAACATCTTCTACGGACACGGCCTGACCGAACTGCTGCAGCGCGCGAACGCGCGCGACCGCGGCGCCACGGTGTTCGGCTACTGGGTGCGCGATCCCGAACGCTACGGGGTCGCCGAATTCGGTGCCGATGGCCGGGTGGTCGGGCTCGAGGAAAAGCCGGCGCAACCGAAGTCGAATTACGCGGTCACCGGCCTGTACTTCTACGACGGCCGCGCCAGCGACTACGCCGCCTCGCTCAAGCCCTCGCCGCGCGGCGAACTCGAGATCACCGACCTCAACCGCCGCTATCTCGAGGACGGTTCGCTGCACCTGGAGAAGATGGGGCGCGGCTTCGCCTGGCTGGACACCGGCACGCACGAATCGCTGGTCGAGGCCTCGACCTACATCGAGACCATCGAGAAGCGCCAGGGGCTGCGGGTGTGCTGCCCGGAGGAAATCGCTTTCTTCAACCGGTGGATCGACGAAGCGCAGCTGCGCGAACTCGCCAGGCCGCTGGCCAAGAACGGTTATGGCCAGTACCTGCTGAGCCTGCTCGAGCACGGGCACGTCGCATGAAGGTCGTGGAGACCGATCTGCCGGGCTGCCTGCTGCTCGAGCCCCAGGTGTTCGGCGACGACCGCGGCTTCTTCTACGAGTCCTTCAACCACGACAAGCTCGCCGCGCATGGCCTCGCGCCGCGCTTCGTGCAGGGAAACGTCTCGCGTTCGGCACGCGGGGTGCTGCGCGGCCTGCATTACCAGTGGCCGAAGCCGCAGGGCAAGCTGGTCTCGGTGCTGGAAGGCGAGGTCTGGGACGTCGCGGTGGACATCCGCCGCGGTTCGCCGGACTTCGGTCGCTGGACCGCCGCCGTGCTGAATGCCGACAACAAGCGCCATTTCTGGATTCCCGAAGGCTTCGCCCACGGTTTCGTGGTGCTCAGCGACAGCGCGCTGTTCACCTACCTCTGCACCGAAACCTACGACCGCGAGGCCGATGCCGGCATCCGCTGGAACGACGCGCGGCTGGCGATCGACTGGCCGGTCGCCGAGCCGATCCTGTCGGCGAAGGACGCGAACGCGCCGTTCCTCGACCGGATCGCACCCGAACGCCTGCCCGCCTTCGCGTGAAGCTGCTGCTGCTCGGCGCCAATGGCCAGGTCGGCCATGAGCTGCGGCGCAGCCTCGCGCCGCTCGGCGAAGTCGTCGCGGCAACGCGCGATGGGAGGCTTTCGGATGGCGGCGCGTGCGAGGCCGCGGATCTGGACCAGCCGCAATCGCTCGCCGCGCTGGTCGAACGGATCGCGCCCGATGTCGTCGTCAACGCCGCCGCGTGGACCGCGGTGGACCTCGCCGAACGCGAAAGCGACGCCGCGTTCCGCGCCAATGCCGAAGCGCCAGCGAGGCTCGCCGACGCCTGCGCGCGCAGTGGAATCCGGCTGGTGCATTACTCCACCGACTACGTCTTCGACGGCCGTGGCACGCGGCCCTGGCGCGAAGACGACCCGACGTCCCCGTTGGGCGTCTACGGCGCGAGCAAGCTTGCGGGCGAGGACGCGATCCGCGCCAGCGGCGCCGACCACGTCATCCTGCGCACCGCGTGGGTGTACGCCCCGCGCGGGAAGAATTTCCTGCTCACCATGCTGCGGCTCGGGGCCGAACGCGACCACCTGCGCGTGGTCGCCGACCAGGTCGGGACGCCGACCGGCGCCGCACTGATCGCGGATGCGACGTCGCGGATCCTCGCGCATTCCGCGCATGCGGCCGGCACATGGCATCTCACCGCCGGCGGATGCACGAGCTGGCACGGCTTCGCCCAGGCGATCTTCGCCGGCGCGGTGGAGCGCGGCCTGCTGGCCCGCGCCCCGACGGTGGAGGCGATTGCGTCGGCGGATTACCCGACGCCGGCGGCGCGGCCCGCGTATTCCGTCCTGGATACATCGAGGCTCGGGCGGGATTTCGGCATCGAGACGCCGGACTGGCGGGTGGGCCTCGGTCGGGCGCTGGATGCGCTGCGGCGAGGCTGACCGCCCGGGCGAGCCGTTCGTGGCGTTATCCTGACGCCCGGCGCGACGTGGAGTCGTGGGGACGCACGGAAGCGGCGCCGTACCACAGGGAGGGGAACCATGTCACTGCGCTCACTGGCGATCGCATCCGCGATCGCCCTCGCTTCGTTCGCCGCGCACGCGGCCCAGGTGGATGTCGATGCGTTCACCAGGAACGACAAGTTCAACAACATCAAGCTGTCGCCGGGCGGGCAATACCTCGCCGCGACCGTGCCGCTCGACGATCGCACCCTCCTCGCCATCCTGGATCGCGCCAGCAACAAGGTCACGGCGACGGTCAAGCTGGGCCAGAACGTCCATGTCCAGAATTTCTGGTGGGTGAACGACCAGCGCGTCGTGCTCAACGTCGCCGAGAAGTACGGCGCGCTCGACACGCCCCAGCTCGACGGCAACCTCTATGCGATCAACGCCGACGGCGGTAGCGGGACGATCCTCGCCGGGTGGAAGTCGGGTGAGGAGGAACTGGGTTCGCACATCCATTCGAAGAAGAAGGAAAACGTCGCGGCCTACCTGGTCGACGACCTCCCCAACGACGACAAGCGGGTGCTGGTGGGCATCGTCCCTACGGGACAGGATCCGTACATGCGCGTCGACGTGATGGACGTCGACAGCGGCAAGCGGGTCACGGCCGTGCGCGCGCCGATCCGCAACGCGGACTTCGTCGCGGACAACGCGGGAGTGGTCCGTTTTGCGGTCGGCGCCGACATCGACAACACGAGCAGGCTCTACTACCGCGCCGACGACCACTCGGACTGGAAGGTGGTGAACGACGAACTCGCCTCCGGGGTGGTGCAGACCCCGCTCGGCTTCGCGGCCGACGATTCCGTCGCCTACATCGAATCCGAGCAGGTCGACGGCCCCGACGTGATCCTGGCTTACGACACGGCGACCGGAAAGGAAACCCGCGTCCTCGGCGACAAGGTCATGAGCCCGGCCATGATCCTCACCAAGCCCGGGACCAACATCCCGGTCGGCGCGATGTTCGTGGACGGAAAGGGGAGGACCGAATTCTTCGATCCTGCTTCCCCGGAAGCCAGGTTGTACCGGAGCCTGGAGGCCGCCTTTCCCGACGAACGCCCGTACATCACGTCCGCCACCAGGGACGGCAGGCTGTACCTGGTCAGGACCTATTCCGACGCGAACCCCGGCGATTACTACCTCTTCGATGCGGTCGCGAAGAAGGCCGACCACGTGGTCAGCCAGGCGGACTGGGTCGATCCGGATGCGATGGGCCCGGTGCGCGCGATCCAGTTCACGGCGCGCGACGGCCTGGCGGTCAAGGGTTACCTCACCTTGCCCCGGGGCGCCTCCGGCAAGAATCTGCCGATGGTGGTCCTGCCGCACGGCGGACCCTTCGGCATCAGCGACGACTGGGGCTTCGATCCCGAAGCGCAATTGCTGGCGTCGGTGGGTTATGCGGTGCTGCAGTTGAATTATCGCGGTTCCGGCGAACGTGGCCGCAAGTACGAACACGCCGGCGCCGCGAAATGGGGCGATGCGATGCAGGACGACGTGACAGACGGCACGCACTGGGCGATCCAGCAGGGGATCGCCGACCCCTCCAGGATCTGCATCTACGGTGCGAGCTACGGCGCCTATGCCGCGCTGATGGGCGTCGCCAAGGAGCCCTCGCTTTACAAGTGCGCCGCCGGTTACGTGGGCGTCTACGACCTGCCGCAACTCCACGGCGAAGAGACCAGCAAGCGCGGGGCGATCCGGACCTGGGCGAACGAATGGATCGGGAGCGACATGGATGCGCTTGCTGCGCATTCCCCGACGCGCTTGGCCGCGAAGATCAAGGTGCCGGTGTTCTTGGCCGCGGGCCGGGAAGATCCGCGCGCCCCGGTCGCGCACACCGAGCGCATGGAAAAGGCGCTGAAGGACGCCGGCGTGCCGGTCGAATCGCTGTACTACGACGGCGAGGGCCACGGCTTCTACAAGCCCGAGCATCGCCGCGAGTTCTACACCCGCCTGCTCGCGTTCCTGTCGCGCAGCCTCGGCGGCGCGACCGCGGCGCCTGCTTCCGCACCGGCCGCGAAGTAGCGCGCTTCGCCACCGGGCCGGCGCACGCCGGCCCGGTCAGCGCACCCCGTGCATCATCCGCCGCAACAGCGGCGCGATGAGGAGGGCGACGACGCCGCAACCGAGGCCGATCCACATCATCAGCCAGAACAGGTGCGCGTACTTGGCTCCCGCGCTGGCGAAATCCAGCGCCGCGCCCTCGGGGATGTCGATCGCGGCCAGCTTGCCGAACAGCGCGGCCAGTGTTTCGGAAAACGCGGTGGCGAGGAACCAGGTGCCCATCATCAGGCTCACGACGCTCGGCACCGAGAGCTGGGTGACCGCCGAGAGGCCGACGGGCGCGAGGCACATCTCGCCGACCTCGAGCACCAGGTAGGCCAGCACCAGCCACCACACGCTGGCGAGTTCCCCGGTCGCGCCCGCCTGTTGCGCGGCGAGCGCGAGCGGGATGAAGGACAAGCCGCCGAACGCGAGGCCGAGCGCGCTCTTGACCGGCTTGGAGGGATCCATCCCGACCCGGTCGAGCGCGCCCCACAGCGCGGTGAACACCGGCGCCAGCAGCACCAGGAAGATCGCACCGAGGTAGGTGAGCGAACCGGCGGTCTGCGGCAACACCACGCTGTCGCGCACCAGCAGCACCAGCATCAGCAGGCACGACAGGGCGAACAGGATCCGCGGCGCGCGCGAGGCGCGGTTGCGGTCGGAGAGGCTCGCGGCGACCACGAACGAAAGCGGCGCCAGCAGCAGCGAGTAGGTCGACCACGGCACCGTGCGCAGGAACAGCCTCGCGTTGGCGAGCCAGTCGCCGGTCCACTGCACGTTCGGAGTCGCCTGCACCATCGACGGAACGATGTCCTTGGTCAGCATGCGGTCGGTGAACGTGACCCACGAGCCGTAGGTCTGCTCGTACAGGACGAAGAACACCAGGCACATCGCGATCAGCGACAGCGCCGCGATCATCTGGCCGCGCTGCACCGGGGTGCAGCGGGCGGTGACGAACCAGGCGAACCACGCCAGCACCGCGAGCATCACCACGATCATCATCAGCAGCGCGAGGCTGATCTCGCCGCCGAGCGCGAAGGCGCCGTTCGCCACCGCCCACATCAGCCCGGCCACGGGCACGAGCCCGAGCACCGCGCCGACGTAGATCAGCGGTTCGCGCGGAACGCGGAGCACGCGCGTGCGCAGCGCCGCGGGGTCGGGCGGCTCGGCATGGCCGCGCAGGTACCTGCGCCCCCAGAGGAACTGCAGCAAGCCGAGCGCCATGCCGATGCCGGCTGCGCCGAACCCCCAGCTCCAGCCGACCGTCTGGCCGAGGTAGCCGCAGACGATGGACGCGAACAGCGCCCCGAGGTTGATGCCGGCGTAGAACAGGCTGAAGCCGGAGTCGCGGCGCGGATCGCCTTCGGCATACAGCTTGCCGACGATGGTCGAGATGTTGGGCTTGAGGAAACCCACGCCCATGATGATCAGCGCGAGCGAGAAATACAGCGCGAGCAACGCGGGCCCGTCGCGGGTCACCACGCCGTTCGCGACGGTTGCCGGCTGGCCCTCGATGGTCATGCCGAGGTGGCCGAGCACGAGCAGGATGCCGCCGAAGACGACCGCCTTGCGCATGCCGAGCCAGCGATCGGCGAGCATGCCGCCGATGACCGGCAGGCAGTACACCAGGCCGCCGTAGGCGCCGAGGATGTCGAGCCCGCGGCTGTCGCCGAAGCGATGGTGCTGCAGCAGGTACAGCAGCAGCAGCGCCTTCATTCCGTAGAACGAGAAGCGCTCCCACATCTCGGTGAAGAAGCAGACGTAGACGCCCTTCGGATGGCCGAGGAAATCGTCGTCGTATGGATCCGCCGGCGATGCGGCGACGGTGGCGATGGCGGTCACGGCGCGGCCTCGTGGGGATCCGCGCGAGTATAGCCATCCACCGTCCCGCACTGGACTTGACCCCGGCCAGCCCTTAGCGTGTCCCGGTTCCCGCGCCCGGAGAAATGCATGAACGAGCAACGCGAAGCGGCGGCCGCGCCACGCACCGAACTGACCTTGCGCGGCCTCCTGCTCGGCGTGGTCATCACGGTGTTGTTCACGGCCGCGAACGTGTTCTTCGGTCTCAAGGCCGGCCTGACCTTCGCCACCTCGATCCCGGCCGCGGTCATCTCGATGGCGCTGCTGCGCGCCTTCAAGGACTCGACCATCCAGGAAAACAACATCGTGCAGACGGTCGCTTCGGCCGCAGGCACGCTGTCGTCGATCATCTTCGTGCTGCCCGGGCTGGTGATGATCGGCTGGTGGACCGGCTTCCCGTTCTGGGAATCCTTCCTCATCTGCCTGCTCGGCGGCGTGCTCGGCGTGATGTATTCCATCCCGCTGCGGCGCGCGCTGGTCACCGGGTCCGACCTGCCGTATCCCGAAGGCGTGGCATGCGCCGAAGTGCTCAAGGTCGGCAGCGGCGACGACGCGAGCGGCGTGGAGGAAAGCAGGGCCGGGCTGCGCGTGGTGGTGTGGGGTTCGATCGTGTCCGCCGCGTTCGCGGTGGTCGTCGCGACCCGGGTGTTCGCCGCCAGCGTCACCCGCTATTTCAAGGTCGACGACCGCGGCGGCGTGAGCGGGTTCGACCTGGGGTTGTCGATGGCGCTGTTCGCGGTGGGCCACCTCGTCGGACTGTGGGTCGGCGTGGCGATGCTGCTCGGCGTGGTGATCGCCTGGGGCTGGGGCGTGCCGCACTACACCGCCCAACTGTTCTCGCACCTGGATCCGGCCGCGCAACTTGCGGCGATGGCGGATCCGGCGACGTTTTCGGCGGGTCCCTTCCGCGACAAGGTGCGCCTGATCGGCGCGGGCGCGATCGGCCTCGCCGCGATCTGGAGCCTGTTGAAGCTGGTCCGGCCCGTGATCGCCGGATTGTCCTCGGCCTTCGCGGCGTCGAAGGTGCGCAAGGCCGGCAACCTGCATACGCTGCCGCGCACCGAGCACGACATCCCGATCGGCGTCGTCGGCGCGATCACGCTCATCAGCTTCGTGCCGATCGCCTGGCTGTTCGGCCATTTCGCGAATGGCAGCGGGCTCGGCGCGCAGATGTGGACGCTGGTGATCGGCGGCCTGCTGTACTGCGTGGTGATGAGTTTCCTCGTGTCCGCGGTCTGCGGCTACATGGCGGGCCTGATCGGTTCTTCCAACAGCCCGCTGTCGGGCGTCGGCATCCTGGTGGTGATCGGGATCGCGCTGCTGCTGCTCGCGATCAAGCCGCTGCTGGGCCCGGGCCACGAAAAGGGGCTGGTCGCGTTCGCCTTGTTCGTGACCGCGGTGGTGTTCAACGTCGCCGCGATCGCCAACAACAACCTGCAGGACCTCAAGACCGGGCAACTCGTCGATGCCACGCCGTCGAAACAGCAGTGGGCGCTGCTGGTCGGCGTGCTCGCGGGCGCGGCGGTGATCCCGCCGGTGCTCGAATTGGTGAACAAGGCCTACGGTTTCGCCGGCGTGCCCGGCGCGAACCCCGCGACGGCTTTGCCCGCGCCGCAGGCCGGGCTGATCTCGACCCTGGCGCAAGGCGTGATCGAGAACAACATCGACTGGAGCCTGATCGAAATCGGCGCCGGCATCGGCGTGGCGCTGATCGTCCTCGACATGCTGGTGCGTAGGATGACGAACGACAAGGCACACCTGTCGCCGCTCGCGGTCGGGCTCGGCATCTACCTGCCGACCTCGGCGACGCTGATGGTGGTCCTCGGCGCGCTGGTCGGCGCCTGGTACGACAAGCGCGCCGAACGCAGCGCCAAGCCCGAAACCACGAAGCAGCTCGGGGTGCTGCTCGCGTCCGGCATGATCGTCGGCGAAGGCCTGGTCGGCGTGCTGATCGCCGGGATCGTCGCGTTCAACCTGTTCCCGCTCGCCCTGGTCGGCGACGCGTTCGCGACCGGTCCGGCGGTGTGGATCGGGGGCATCGCCTTCGTGCTCGCCGTGTTCCTGCTGTATCGCTGGACCGAAGGCCAGGCCCGCCGCGCCAGCGCCTGATCCGCATTCCCCTTTCGTTCGCAATGCCGGAGTCGAAATGAACCTTCGCCACACCGTCCTCGCCGCTTCGCTGCTGCTCGCCTTCGTCCCCGCCGCGCAGGCAGCGCGCGGATTCCAGGCCAGCGACATGGTCCGCATGGACCGCTATTCGTCGCCGACGCTGTCGCCGGACGGTCGCAGGCTGGTGTTCGCGAAGCGCGTCGTGGATTTCGACGCGAACCGCGCCAGCACCTCCCTGTGGATCGAGGACCTGTTCGCGCGCGACGCGGCGCCGCCGAAGCAGCTCACGCCCGACGGCTGGAACGTGAATTCCCCGGCGTTCTCGCCCGACGGCGCCACCGTGTACTTCCTGAGCGCGCAGTCCGGCAGTTCGCAGCTGTATTCGATGCCGACCGCGGGCGGGACGCCGAGGCAGGTGACGGCACTCGCGCAGGATGTCGGTGCGTTCAAGCTCTCGCCCGACGGCACGCGCATCGCGGTCGCGTCGACGGCGTTCCCCGATTGCCGCGACACCCCCGACGCGGACGCGCTGGCCTGCACGAAGCAGCGCCAGGACGCGCAGGCGAAGGCGAACGGCAAGGCCAGCGGAAAAATCTTCGATCGTCTTTTCATCCGCCACTGGGACACGTGGGCGGACGGCACGCTCAACCGCGTGTTCGTGGTGCCCGCCGACGGCAAGTCGGCGGCGAAGAGCGCGGTGCTGGTGAGCGGCGGCCTGGACGGCGACATGCCGTCCAAGCCCTTCGGCGACCTGGGCGACCTCGCCTGGTCGCCCGACGGCAAGCAGCTGGCGATGAGCGTGCGCACCTCGGATCGCCAGGAACCGTGGTCGACCAACTTCGACATCTGGCTGGCGAACAGCGATGGCAGCGGCGAAGCGCGCAACCTGACCGTGGCGAACAAGGCATGGGACGCGGGTCCGGTGTTCTCGGCCGACGGCAGGACGCTGTACTACCGCGCGATGAAGGTCCCGGGCTTCGAGGCGGATCGCTTCGCGCTGATGGCGATGGACCTCGCCAGCGGCAAGACGCACGAAATCGATCCGGATTGGGATCGTTCCGCCAATGGGATCACGCTCTCGGCCGATGGCGGGACGATCTACACCACCGCCGAAGACATGGGCCAGCAGCCGTTGTTCGCGGTCGACATCGGCACCGGCAAGGCGACGCAGGTGGTGGCCGACGGCACGGTCGGGGAGTTCGGCATCGCCGGCCCGACGCTCGTGTTCGCGCGCAATACGATGAAGACCGGCGACGAGATCTTTTCCGCCGCGCTCGACGGCAGCGCGCAGCGCGCGATCACCCCCAGCGCCGGCGACATGCTCAAGGACGTGGCGTGGGGCGATTTCGAGCAATTCTCGTTCAAGGGATGGAACAACGAAACCGTGCATGGTTACGTCGTGAAGCCCTGGAATTACCAGCCCGGGAGGAAATACCCGGTCGCGTTCCTGATCCACGGCGGCCCGCAGGGCAGCTTCGGCAACGGCTGGAGCTATCGCTGGAATCCGCAGACCTACGCCGGCCAGGGCTACGCCGTGGTGATGGTCGATTTCCACGGCAGCGTCGGCTACGGCCAGGCCTTCACCGATGCGATTTCGCAACACTGGGGCGATCGCCCCCTCGAGGACCTGCAGAAGGGCTGGAAGGCCGCATTGTCGAAATACGATTTCCTCGACGGCGACAAGGCCTGCGCGCTCGGCGCGAGCTACGGCGGCTACATGGCGTACTGGATCGCAGGCAACTGGAACAAGCCGTGGAAGTGCATCGTCGCCCACGACGGCGTGTTCGACAACCGCATGATGGGTTACGCGACCGAGGAGCTGTGGTTCTCCGAGCACGAGAACGGCGGGACGCCGTGGCAGAACCCGCAGGGTTACGACCGGTTCAACCCGATCCTGCACGTCAAGGATTGGCGGGTGCCGATGCTGGTGGTGCACAGCCAGCTCGATTACCGCATCCCGGTGGAGCAGGGCATCGCCGCGTTCACCGCGCTGCAACGCAAGGGCATCGAGTCGAAGTACCTGTACTTCCCCGACGAGAACCACTGGGTGCTGAAGCCGCAGAACAGCCTGCTCTGGCACGACACGGTGAACGCCTGGTTGAAGGCGCATATCGGCGGGTGAGGCTCGCCCTTGTGGGAGTGGCTCGCCACGACGGAGATTGAGGTTGGCAGGGGTCGCGGCTGAAGCCGCTTCCCACGGGATTGATGCATGACGACACCGCTGATCACCAACGACATCGTCGTGCTCGGCCTGATCGCGGCGACGCTCGGCGCGGTGTTCTGGACGTCGTCGCGCGAAAGCGGGCCCTGGAAGCACTTCCACGGCTTCGTGCCGGCGTTGCTGCTGTGCTACCTGATCCCCGGCATCTACAACAGCATCGGCCTGATCGACGGCGCGAACAGCAAGCTGTACAACCCGGTCGCGAGCCGGGTGCTGCTGCCCGCGGCGCTGGTGCTGCTCACGCTCGCGGTGGACCTGCGCGCGATCCTGCGCCTCGGCCCGAAGCTGCTGCTGATGTACGCGGCCGCCTCGCTCAGCGTGATGCTGGGCGCGGTGCTGGCCTTCCTTGCGTTCCGCACTTTCCACCCGTCCACCGTCGCCGGCGATACCTGGGCAGGCATGGCCGCGCTTGCCGGCAGCTGGATCGGCGGCGGCGCGAACATGTTGGCGATGAAGGAAATCTTCCACGTCGATGCGACGACGTTCGGCCAGTTCGCGGTGGTCGATGTCGGCGTGGCCTACGTGTGGATGGCGGCGCTGATCTGGATGGCCGGACGCGCCGCGCGCATCGACGCGCGCAACGCAGCGGACACGCAGCCGCTGGAAGCGCTGAAACGCACGCTTGCCGCGTATCGGGCCGAACACGGGCGCATCGCCACGCTCACCGACCTGGCCCTGATTTTCGCGATCGCGTTCGGCGGCGTGGGGCTTGCGCACGCGCTGGCCGCGCCCTGGGCCGCCTGGCTAGGCACGAACGTCGCGTGGGCAAGGACGATGGGGCTCGCCGAACCCTTCGTCTGGGTCGTCGGAATCTCCACCGCGATCGGACTCGCCCTGAGCTTCACCCGGGCGCGACGGCTCGAAGGCGCGGGTGCCTCGAACATCGGCCAGCTGCTGCTGTACGTGCTGATCGCATGCATCGGCATGCAGATGGATATCCCCGCGCTGCTCGACCGCCCATGGCTGTTCGCGCTGGGCGTGGCCTGGATCGCGATCCACATCGCCCTGCTGTGGCTGGTCGGCAAGCTGCTGCGCGCGCCGCTGTTCCATTTCGCGGTCGGATCGCAGAGCAACATCGGCGGCCCGGCCTCGGCACCGGTCGTCGCCGCTGCCTTCCATCCGGCGCTGTCGCCGGTCGGGGCGCTGCTCGGCACCCTCGGCTATGCCACCGGAACCGGGCTGGCCTGGTTGACCGGACTGATGCTCCGGCGGCTGGCCGGTGCCGGCTGACCGCTCCGTTCTGCAGGGTATGACGGCGACGCACGCCGGGGAGTTCGCCATGCTCCATTTCGAAGACAGGACCGGACTGCCATACCAGGGCCCGGATCGCCGCCGAGGCGACGATCGCCGACTCAGCAGCGACCGCCGGCGCGAAATCCGCTTCGAACTGGACAAGGACGATCGCCGCAGCGGCAGGGATCGTCGCCGCAACGGCAGCTGGGACAACGCGCACTCGCGCTGAGGCCGCGCGCCGCGGCGATCAGAGCCAGCGCACCTTGCGCAGGTAGCGGTACAGCACGATGCAGGCCACCAGCACGATGCCGATCAGCACCGGGTAGGCGTGCGGGTGGTCGAATTCGGGCATGTGCTTGAAGTTCATGCCGTACCAGCTCGCGACGAGGGTCGGCACCGCGAGCAAACCGGCCCAGCCGGCGAGCTTCTTCACGATCTCGCCCTGGCCGATCGCCGCGAGCGAGATGTTCACGCTCATCGCCGCTGTCAGCATTTCGCGCAGGGTGTCGATCGATTCGTTCAGCCTAACCGCGTGGTCCTGCACGTCGCGCAGGTAGAGCTTCGCCTCCTCGCTGAAGGGCAGGACCGGGGTGCGCGTGACCTGCGCCACGATGTCCTGCACCGGCGCCACCGCCATCCGCATCTGGGTCAGTTCCTTCTTCAGCTCGTAGAGATGCACGATGGTGTCGCGGCGGTAGGTTTCCGCGAACACCTCGTGCTCGAGCGAATCCAGCGCCTGGCCGAAGTCGTCGACGATCGGCTCGTAGTTGTCGACCACGAAATCGAGGATGCCGTACAGCGCGGCGATCGGGCCGAGCGACAGCATTTCCGGTTCGCGCTCGAACCGCTTGCGCACCTGCGCATACGATTCGGAGGCCCCGTGGCGCACGGTGATCAGGAAGTGCGCGCCGACGAAGATGTGGGTTTCGCCGAAGTGCACGTGGCCGCCTTCGAGCCGCGCGGTGTGCAGCGCCAGGAACAGCGAGCTGCCGTAGCTTTCCAGCTTCGGGCGCTGGTGCGCGTTCTGCGCGTCCTCGACCGCGAGGTCGTGCAGGCCGAATTCCTCCTGCAGCTTGTCGAGCAGCGCGTCCTCGGGTTCGTACAGGCCGACCCAGATGAAGCGGCCGTCGTCGACCGCCAGTTCGTCGCTGATCGCATCCAGGCTGATGTCCCGGCGCCGGCCGTCGCGGTCGTAGACCACGCAATTGACCACGCAGGCGGGGAGCGATTCGTCGCGATGATGATGGTCGGCCATCGCGCAATCGTGCGCGCCGGCGCGGCGCGCGGCAAGGTCAGCGGCGGCGCAGCGCCGCGAACAGGGCGAGGTGCACGGGGAGCAACAGCACGATCCAGCGCATGTTCTGCTGCGTGCGGAGCTGCAGCCAGGCCAGTGCCAGCGCCGCGAGCCCCAGCAACGCGACCGCGGCCAGCGCCCGCGTGAACAGCGGCCCCGGCCGCCGGCCGCGCGCGAGCCGCCATGCGCCCGGCAGCAGCAGCAGGCACAGCGGATCGAGCAGCAGCAGATTGTGGTTCGCCCAGGCCGCCCAGTGTTCGGTGCCCAGCCACAGGTACAGCAGGAGGGCGCCGACCAGGCCGCACGCGAGCCAGAACGGGATCACCAGGGCCGCAAGCAGCCGCGGGCGGCGTTGGGCGGCGACCAGGACCAGCGCCGCGAGCGCGAGCCCCGCGAGCGCGAACGGCCACCACGCTGCCGATTGTTCGCCCGGCTCCGGCGCGATCCGGTGCGGCAGCAGCGGTTCCTCGGCCGCGACCAGCGGCCGGCCGTCGGCGAGGCGCATGTCGCGCAGGTTGTCCGCCAGGCGCATCGGAACGAAGGAATCGTCCCACCGCGACAACGGCACGTCGGCGTTCGGCCCGAGCCCGAGTTCGAAGCCGAGCCACATCCAGCGGGCGGGGCTGGCGAGGCGCGTGGCCTCGCTGCGGTAGGTGTCGCCGCGGGAGGAGGCCGCCAGTCGTTCGCGCAGCGCGCCGCCGACGCCGCGGTCGATGGCGTCGCGCACGCGCGTGGCGCAGTTGTCGCGGAAATAGTCGTAGCGGTAGCGCGAATTCTCGGGTCGCGCGTTCTCCTGCAGCGCGGCGGCGATGGACTGCGCCTGGGACGGCGACAGGTCCAGCCATTGGATGCGCACGCCGCGGCCTTCGTCGCGGTAGGTGGCGAGGTCTTCCCGCAGCGGAAGCGCAACCAGTGCGTAGCGCATGCGCCCCGCGACGAAGTTGCCGACGAAGCCGGGTTCGGAGGGATCGAAGAAGCCGAAGTTGTAGGAAACCGCCTCGCCGCGCGCGGGCTCGTCGACCACGATCGCGTCGTGGCCGAAGCGTTCCCAGAACACCTCGCCCGGCTGCATCGTCATCACCCCGATGCGCGGCGCCGCGGACGCGAACAGCGGCGACAGCAACAATGCGAATGCGAGGAAGAATCGCCGCCACCCCGACCCTCCCCCGCAGGCGGGAGAGGGGGAAGAAGCCTCACGCATCGCCATGCACGCTCACGTGCAGCGCGTGCAGGCGGCGCGCGTCGGCGCGCGCGACGCGGAAGACGAACCGGCCCAGGGTCAGTTCCTCGCCGGCCTCCGGCAGGTGGCCGATGGCAGCGGTGAGGAGGCCGCCGATGGTGTCGTATTCGTCGTCCGCGAAGTCCGCGCCGAAGCGCTCGTTGAAGTCGCCGATCGGCGTGAGCGCGTCGACCACGTACTGGCCGTCGGCCTGCGCCGCGATCAGCGCATCCGGATCCTCGGCGTCGTCGTGCTCGTCGTCGATCTCGCCGACGATCTGCTCCAGCACGTCCTCGATCGTGACCAGGCCGGCGACGCCGCCGTACTCGTCGATGACGATCGCCATGTGGTTGCGCGACTGGCGGAACTCGCGCAGCAGCAGGTCGAGCCGCTTGGTTTCGGGGATCAGCACCGCCGGCCGCAGCAGCTCGCGCACGTTGCCGGGCGCATGGTCGGCGACCACGCCGCGCAGCAGGTCCTTCGCGAGCAGGATGCCGAGGATCTCGTCCTTGTCCTCGCCGTGCACCGGGAAGCGGGAGTGCCCCGATTCGACCACCATCTTCATAAGCTCGAGCAGCTTCGCGTCCGCGGGCAGCGCCACCATTTGCGAACGCGAGACCATCACGTCGCCGACGGTGAGGTCGGAAACGCCGATGGCGCCTTCCATCATGCGCAGGGTATCGGCCTCGATCAGCCCGTCGGCCTGGACGTCGCGGAGCAGTTCGACCAGATCCTCGCGGGTGGTGGGCTCGCCCGACAGGGCGGCGCTGATGCGTTCGAGCCAGCTGCGGCGTTCGACGCTGGGCTGGCTACTGTCGTCCTCGGACATTCGGGTAGCGGCGTTTCGCGGGTTGTCCCGCGCGGTGGGTGGCGCAGCAGTCTAGCGCGGAGGCGCTGCAGGCCGGTGAAACCGACGCCCGGCGACGTCGCGACGGCGTTGCGGTGGCGCCTTCGCGCGCGCCGCGCTCAGGCCGGGATTCCGAACCACTGGGAGAGCAGGCCCCATACCGCGGCGGCGCCGATCACCGCCGGAATCGCCAGTCTCGCCTTGGTCGCGAACAGCACCGCCAGGGCCAGCGCGAACAGCACGGCCGCCTGCCAACCGGTGAGGCTGACCTTGAGCAACGCCAGCGTGGTGCCGGCGATCAGGCCCACGACGCCGGCGGTGAAACCCTCGAGGAACAGGCGGATGCGCGGCTGGTGCACCAGCCGTTCGAGCGCATCGTGGCCCAGCAGGGTGAATCCGAATGCGGGCAGGAAAATGCCGGCGGTCATCGCCAGCGCACCCCAGGGACCGCCGCCCAGGTATCCGACGAAGGTCGAGAAGATGATCAGCGGCGCCGGCAAGAGGCCCGACAACGCGAGTCCATCGAGGAATTGCGCGTTGCTCATCCATGCGCCCTGCCTGACCGCGTCGTGCTGCAGGAACGGGATCACGGTGTAGGCGCCGCCGAAGGTCAACAGCCCTGCTTTGAGTCCCGACCAGAACAGGGCCGGCACCGACAGGTTGCCGTGGCGCACCGGCCCGATGTCGCTGCCGCCGCCGAGCACCCCGAAGCCGGTCGGGCCGCCCATCGCGATGACGTAGCCGATCACCCCGGCCATCGCCACGGCGCCGAGCGCGAATGCCGCCAGCAGCCACCGGCGTCGCGCCAGCACGTAGATCGTGCCGGCGACGACGAGGATGACCGCGAAGTGGATCCCGGCCACCTGCGCGGCCGCTGCGCCGATGGCGATGGCCCACAGCCATCGATCGGTGACCACGTGGCCGCCGATGCGCACCACCGCACGCACGATCAATGCCGCGACCGCGACCTGCACGGCCGCGAACACCGCCGGCGCGCCGCTGGCCCGCAGTCCGTAGCGCAGGTACGCCCACGACAGCGCGAACATCAGCACGAACCCCGGGAGCATGAAGCCCAGCCCGGCGAGCACGCCGCCCCGGCGGCCGCGCGACCGCATGCCGAAGTAGACGCATAGTTCGTGCGCCTCCGGCCCGGGCAGCACCTGGTAGACCGCGAGCACGCGATTGAACTGCGCGTTGCTGATCCAGCGTTCCTCGTCGACCAGTTCCTGCCGGATCATCGCGATCTGCGCGACCGGGCCGCCCCATGCCAGCGCGCCGAAGCGCAGGAAGCGCAGGAACAGCCGCAGCCAGGGCTCGCGCGGGACTGCATGGCCGCCGTCGTCGCCGGGCGAGGCCGTCGGTTCCGGCAAGGGGTCAGGAATCACGGTACGGATCGCCGATGCCCAGCCCGGCGAGGATCTCGCGTTCCAGCTGCTCCATGCATTCTGCGTCGCGCGCGTCCTGGTGGTCCCAGCCCAGCAGGTGCAAGGCACCGTGCACGGTCATGTGCGCGTAGTGCGCGGCCAGCAGCTTCTTCTGCTCCTTCGCTTCGCGCGCGATGACCGGCGCGCACAGCACCAGGTCGCCGAGCAGCGGAAGCTTCACGCCCTTGGGCAGCTTCACGCTATCGGCGACGTCGGCCGGGAAGCTCAGGACGTTGGTCGCGTAATCCTTGCCGCGGTAATGGCGATTGAGCGCGCGGCCTTCGCGGGTCCCGACGATGCGCACTGCGAGGTCGGCATCGCGGATGCGGCCTTCGAGCGCGGCCGCCACCCAGCGGCGGAAACTCACCGCGGCCGGAAGCCCCGCGCGCGGCGTGGCGTAGCTGACGGCGACATCGAGCCGGTTCGGTCCGCGGGTCATGGCAATGGCGAAACGCGCACGTCCAATGCCTGGCCGTGTTCCCAGCCGGCACCGCGCGCCACGTCCTCTTCGACCAGCAGCCAATGCCGGCGCGAACGCGCGACGATCGCGCTGTCGAAGGACACCGAACCGCACTCGACATGCACGCGGTGGCCGCGGCGGCCGGGCCACAGCGAGGTCGCGGGCGTGTTCCAGCGTTCGGCCGGATCGAAAGGCACTTCCAGCGCGTCCTGCTTGTGCCCGGATTGCAGCACTGCGCGGAAGCGTGCGGTCGCGGGGGGGCTCATGCGCGGATACTACGCCGATCCGGGGTCCGCATCCCTTGCATCGCGCGACTCGTAGGCGTTGACGATGCGCGCGACCAGCGGATGCCGGACCACGTCGCGCGATTCGAAGAACGTGAAGCTCACGCCCTCGACGCCGTGCAGCACTTCGACCGCGTCCTTCAGGCCGGATTTCTGGTGCTTCGGCAAATCCACCTGGGTGAGGTCGCCGGTGATCACCGCGGTACTGCCGAAGCCGAGCCGGGTCAGGAACATCTTCATCTGCTCGATGCTGGTGTTCTGCGCCTCGTCGAGGATGACGAACGCGTCGTTGAGCGTGCGCCCGCGCATGTAGGCCAGCGGAGCGATCTCGATCACGTTCTTCTCCAGCAGGCGCGCGACCTTGTCGACGCCCAGCATTTCGTAGAGCGCGTCGTACAGCGGGCGCAGGTACGGGTCGACCTTCTGGCTCAGGTCGCCGGGCAGGAAGCCGAGCTTCTCGCCGGCCTCCACCGCGGGTCGCACCAGGATCAGGCGCTGCACCCGCGACTGGTTCAGAGCGTCCACCGCCATCGCCACCGCGAGGAAGGTCTTGCCGGTGCCGGCCGGGCCGACGCCGAAGTTGATGTCGTGCGTGGCGATCGCGTGCAGGTACCTGCGCTGGTTGTCGCCACGGCCGCGCAGGGTGCCGCGCTTGACCTTGACCGCGATGTCCTGTGGCAGGTAATCGGCGGCACCGGCGCGGGCCTGCGCGGCGTCCGGGCCCAGGCGCAGGTGGATGGCGTGTTCGTCGAAGGTCTCCGAACCGGCTTCGTCGTACAACCCGCGCAGCAGGCGTTCGGCGCGCGCGACCGCATCCGCCTCGCCGGACACCCGGAACACGTTGCCGCGGTTGGCGATTTCCACCCCCAGCCGCAATTCGAGCAGGCGCAGGTGGGCGTCGAACGGGCCGGCCAGGTTGGCGAGCCGCTCGTTGTCCGCGGGTTCGAGCACGAAATCGTGCGATGTCTGCATGCGGTCGCCCCCGGTCATCCCTGGCCGTCCGTCGCCGCGTCCTTGCGCAGGGCCACTCCGTTCATGCAGTAGCGCAATCCGGAAGGCGGCGGGCCGTCAGGGAAGACGTGGCCGAGGTGCGCATCGCAGACGTTGCAGACGGTCTCGATCCGCTGCATGCCGTGGCCGGAATCGTTGCGATAGGCGATGACGTCCGCCGCGACCGGTTGCGTGAACGACGGCCAGCCGGTGCCGGAGTCGAATTTTTCCCCGGCATCGAACAGCAGCGTCCCGCAACAGGCGCAGCGGTAGCGGCCCGGGCCGAACAGTTCGCACGAAGCGTGGCTGAAGGCGCGCTCGGTGCCTGCCTCGCGGGTGACGCGGAATTCCTCCGGACTGAGCGATGCGCGCCATTCGTCGGCGGTTTTCTCCACCCGGCGCGGCGGAGGCGGATTGCCGCGCGCGGCGAGGGCAAGGACGTCGGGCCATTTCAGCATGGGAATTCCTCCGCGGATGGAAGGCGGCGAGCGATGCGTCGCCGCGCTGGCCAAGTATCGCCGCCGTCGCCGGGCGGCGGCGTCAACACGCCTCGGTCGCGTCCGCCGTCGCCACCCGACCGCGCAACGAATTGCTCATCGCCTCGGTGATGACGACGTCCACGAAGCGTCCCACCAGCCGCTTCGGCGCCGGGAAGTTCACCGAACGCATGTTCTCGGTCTTTCCGGTGAGCTCGTCCGCATTCTTCTTCGAAGGGCCTTCCACCAGCACGCGCTGCACGCTGCCGACCATCGCCTGCGAGATGCCCAGTGCGTGCGCATTGATGTGCTTCTGCAAGCGGTCGAGACGCGCGTGCTTCGCTTCGCTCGACACGTCGTCGGCGAGGTCCGCGGCCGGCGTACCTGGGCGGCGCGAGTAGATGAAGGAAAAGCTCTGGTCGAAGCCCACGTCCTCGATCAGTTTCATCGTCCGGTCGAAGTCGGCGTCGGTCTCGCCCGGGAAGCCGACGATGAAGTCGGAGGAGATCGAGATGCCGGGGCGCACCGCGCGCAGCCTGCGGATCTTCTGCTTGAATTCCAGCGCGGTGTAGCCGCGCTTCATCGCCGCGAGCACGCGGTCGCTGCCGCTCTGCACCGGCAGGTGCAGGTAGTTCGCCAGCTTGGGCACGTCGCGATAGGCCTCGACCAGCGAATCGGAGAACTCCAGCGGATGCGAGGTGGTGAAGCGGATGCGGCCGATGCCGTCGATTTCGGCGATGGCGCGGATGAGCAGCGCGAGGTCCGCGATTTCGCCGTCGCCGTAGGGGCCGCGATAGGCATTGACGTTCTGCCCGAGCAGGTTGACCTCGCGCACGCCCTGCGCGGCGAGGCGGGCGACTTCGACCAGCACGTCCTCGAACGGGCGGCTGACTTCCGTGCCGCGGGTGTAGGGCACCACGCAGAAGCTGCAGTACTTGCTGCAGCCCTCCATGATCGACACGAAGGCGGACGGGCCCTCAGCGCGCGGCTCGGGCAGCCGGTCGAACTTCTCGATCTCGGGAAAGCTGATGTCGACCTGCGGCCTGCCGGTCTCCCGGCGCTCGCGGATCAGCTCGGGCAGGCGGTGCAGGGTCTGCGGGCCGAACACCAGGTCCACGTAGGGCGCGCGCTTGACGATGCCATCGCCCTCCTGCGAGGCGACGCAGCCACCGACGCCGATCAGCAGCGGCGGCTTGCCCGCCTCGATCCGGCCCTGTTTGAGAGACTTCCAGCGCCCGAGCTGGCTGAACACCTTTTCCTGCGCTTTCTCTCGGATCGAGCAGGTGTTGACCAGGATCACATCCGCCTCGGAGGCATCGTGGGTCAGGTCCAGGCCCTCGTATTCGGCGAGAACGTCTGCCATCTTCGACGAATCGTATTCATTCATCTGGCAACCGTGGGTTTCGATGAACAACTTGCCGCGGCCGGGAAGGCTGGTCTCGGACGGGCTCGCCGAAGCGGCGCCGGGCTGGGCACGGGTCATGGCGTTCTCCGGGGCGCGGTGGGTAGTCCGGGCCGGGCGGGCATTGTAGGGCGCGGCCACTGGAATCGCGATGGCCGTCGCGTTCAATCAAATCAAGGGCTTGTCAAGGATTTCGAATGGAGTGATAGTCCGGGGCATGGACCGGCTCCGGGGTTGGGGAAAGCTGTTGTGCGTACTCGGGCTGCTTGCGGCCGGTCCGGCCGTGGCCGGCACCGTGTACCGCTGCGACAGCGCCGACGGCGGCCGCAGTTACACCAGCAAGCGCGTCGCAGGCGCCACCTGCACCGCGGTGAGCACTTACCACGGGGTACAGCGCGCCGCCGCGCCGCCGGTGGCGGCGTCGTCCGGCAGTGCCACCGCCACGCTCCGGGTGGACGGCTCCCCCGCCAGCGAAGTCCTGGCGCCCGCGGCGATTCCCTCGTCCGCGCCCCCGTCCAAGGCGAAGTTCGTGCGCATGGCGACTTCGACCGTCTATTCCTACGTGGACGCG
>Ga0209023_10001972_pt1 | contig 26467 bp, 25 predicted proteins | sample LakOneMetagenome_FD_187468 | JGI IMG/M metagenome (GOLD analysis project Ga0209023, IMG submission 187468) | Freshwater and sediment microbial communities from Lake Erie, Canada (SPAdes) (version 2) | ecosystem: Environmental > Aquatic > Freshwater > Lentic | place: Lake Erie, Canada...
TCATGTCCGTCACGTGCAGCAGGCCGTCGATGCCGCCGAGGTCAACGAACGCACCGTAATCGGTGATGTTCTTGACGATGCCTTCGCGAACTTCGCCTTCCTTCAGCTGGCCGACGATTTCCGCACGCTCGCTTGCACGCGACTCTTCGAGAACCGCACGGCGCGAGACAACGATGTTGCCGCGCTGACGGTCCATCTTCAGGATCGCGAACGGCTGCACAATGTTCATCAGCGGGCCGACGTCGCGAACTGGACGGATGTCCACTTGCGAACCCGGCAAGAACGCATTGGCGCCGCCGAGGTCGACCGTGAAGCCGCCCTTCACGCGGCCGACAAGCGCGCCATTGACGGCTTCTTGTGCGGCGAACGACTTCTCAAGACGCGTCCAGGCTTCCTCGCGGCGGGCCTTCTCGCGCGACACCACAGCGTCGCCGAGCGCGTTTTCGATGCGGTCGAGATAAACTTCAACGATGTCGCCGGTCTTCGGAGCGCCGGCGCCGTCGTCGATCAAGAATTCACGGAGTGGGATGCGGCCTTCGGTCTTGAGGCCAATGTCGACGACGACGAAATCGTGTTCGACGGCAACCACGGTCGCCGGGATGACCCGGCCTTCCACCATACCCTTCGCGCCAAGGCTTTCGTCCAAGAGCGCCGCGAAATCATCGCGAGAGGGGGTGAGACTGTCTTTCTGGGCTTGCGCCATGTGTAACTTCAACTCCAACAATCAAAACGGGCCGACCGGTTGGATCCGGCGGTCTCGGCCCCACCATGGGGCCGTCCGGGTATGCTTTGGTGTGAGACCTCGGACGCGCGAAACGCCCCGGGCCCTTAAGCTCCGGGACGCGCCAACGCCTTGTCGATAATCTGACAGGCGGCCTCAACCGCGCCCTCTATAGAAAGGTGGCTGGTATCCAGCAAGTGCGCGTCCGGGGCTTTGACCAGCGGTGAATCCTTGCGGGTCATGTCCCGTTGGTCACGTTCCTGGATTTGGGCCTTCAGAGTATCGAATTCAATGGTTTCGCCCCGCCCGCGAAGCTCGTTCAGCCGCCGTTGCGTACGGGCGTCGACGTCGGCTGTCACATAGAGCTTCACCGTCGCGTTCGGGCAAATCACTGTGCCGATATCGCGCCCGTCCAGAACGGCGCCGCGCGGATCGTCGGCGAAGACGCGCTGCGCCCGTCGCAGCACTACCCGCACCGCCGGAATGTTCGCGACGTGCGAAGCGGCGAGCCCAGCAGCGCTTGAGCGAATGCGCCTCTCGTCGATCGCACCGAGATCCAGGGCCTCGGCAGCCGCAACAGCGGCCTTTTCGTCGCGCGGATCGCCACCTGCATCGGACACCGCCAAACCGACGGCGCGGTAAAGCGAACCGGTGTCGAGCCGTCTTAGTCCAAAGTGCTTGGCGACGCCGGCGGCGACCGTACCTTTGCCCGATGCCGTCGGCCCGTCGATGGCGATAATCATGGGCGTTCGTGTAGCAGAGGGATACGCAGGCGAAAGGCTTTGATTCGCCACGCGCGCGGCTAAGCTTGTCTAGTAACGGGTGGACGCGATGCGCAAAGGCGTGATTTTCTGCAGCTTGGCTGCGTCGTTGCTATCGGCGCCTGCATCGGCGCAAGAGACCTATGCGCAGACGCGCGCCGTCGCGCTCTATGGTGAACTCATCAACAACAGCACCTGCGAGACCGCGCTGCCCACGGCGCGCACGTTCTGGCCGTCGCTCGAATTCCAACAGCAGCTCGGGCCATCGGACCAGCAGAACTTCCTCGGCGCCGTCGTGCAGTGCGCGTTGTTCTTGCAAGATGGGCAGGCGGCCATCGCTGCCGCCAATAAGGCTCATGATCTGGGCGCCGATTGGGCTGACAAAGCGCGGCTCGCGCTCGCGCTGTCATTCGACAATGACGCACTTGCCGCGCAAGCATTCCTCGATCTCGCCCAAAGCTCTCCGAAGGACTTTGCGGCGCTTGAATCCTACAACGCCTGGGGCGCCATCCGCGCGGCTGAGCGCATCCAAGGAGGCGAGGCGACGGCGTTGCGCATGTACGACGCGCTGGTGGCGGTCAACTACACGCCACCCGAGGGGTATCACGACGACGCCTTCCGGATGGACCACGCGCGATTGCTGCTCGAAAGCGGCCACGTCGCGGAAGCACGGGCGCGGCTCGAGGGCGTCATTGATCCGCAAGCGATCATGACCATTCGGGTGAGCAACGTGTTCAATCCGCTGCGCAGCGACCCGGCGTTCGAGCAGCGTCTCGATGTCGCCGCTGCCGCCGAAGCTGCGATCGCACGCGGGCGGGCCGATGTCGCCCGCGAACCTCGTAAGCTGGCGCACGTTGTGCAGCTCTCGGCGTTGTTGCGCGACATAGGCCGCAGCGAGGAGGCTTTGGCGCTCGTGAACGAGACGCTGCCGCGCGCGCAAGCTGCCGACGCAGCCAGTAATTTCGACGATGTAACCGACGAACTGAATTGGCTCCTGAACGCCAAGGCAGATCTGCTTTACGATCTTGGCCGGAACGAAGAGGCGCGCACGGTTTACAGCGAAGCGATGAGCGCGGGCGAACTGGGTTCGGGCAACGTCACCATCAATTTCGCCGGGATGCTCAACGCCGAAGGCCGCGGCGCCGACGCGTTGCAAGTCCTGCAAGTGTTGGGGCGCATCACGCAATACGGCGATATGTGGATGAACAGCGAGACGGCGTGCGCGGCCGAGCAGGCGCATGACGGCGCCGCCCGCGATGAGGCGATGACCGCGCTGCGCGCGCACGAGGCCGCCAACCCCGGTGCGCTGATGCATGCGCTTCTGTGCACGAACGATATCGAGGGCGCGGCGGCTTTGATGATCCGCCGGCTTGGCAATCCCAAACAGCGCGAGACGGCTTTAGTGGCCCTGCAGCCGTTCCGGCATTTGGACTCCCGGCACATGCCGTTGGAGGCGATTGAGCTGCAGCGGCTGGACGCCGTGCGCAATCGCCCTGACGTGCGCGCCGCCGTCGACGCGGTTGGGCGCATCGAGCCGACGCCGATTTATTCTTACTAACGGCGCTGCAATGCCCCCGCGTCAGGACTTTGCGGCGCCGCGATAAAGCGTCACAATGTGCGCCATGGCACAGAACGAAGACTTAGATGTCCTGATCGTGGGCGCGGGCCTCTCCGGTATTGGCGCGGGCTACTACCTGCAGCGCGACTGCCCGGGCAAAAGCTACGTCATCCTCGAGAACCGCGACGCCATCGGCGGCACTTGGGATCTGTTCCGCTATCCTGGCATCCGCTCGGACAGCGACATGTTCACGTTGGGCTACGCGTTCAAACCGTGGACCCAGTCGAAGGCCATCGCCGACGGCCCGTCGATCAAGAAGTATGTGAACGAGACGGCCGATGAGTACGGCATCCGTCAGCACATCCGCTTCAAGCATCGCGTCGTGCGTACGGCCTGGTCGTCTGACACACAGCGTTGGACGGTCGAGGCCGAGCACGAAGGCCAAGTCAAAACGTTCACCGCCAAGTTCGTGCTGATGGCGGCGGGCTATTACAATTACGAGCAGGGCTATCAGCCTGAGTTCAAAGGCTCGGATCAGTTCAAGGGGACGCTGATCCATCCGCAGCATTGGCCGGAAGGTTTGAACTATGCGGGCAAGCGCGTGGTGATCATCGGCTCGGGTGCGACGGCGGTGACGCTGGTGCCGGCGATGACCGACAAAGCTGCGCACGTCACCATGCTGCAGCGTTCGCCGACCTACATGGTGTCGATGCCGTCCGAGGATGCGCTGGCCAACTGGATGCGCCGCCGCTTGCCAGCGAGCTGGGCATACAATCTGACGCGCGCGCGCAAAGTTCTGTTCCAGCAATTCTTCTTCCGGCTCGCGCGCAATCGGCCGGAGAAAACCAAGGAGCGCTTGCTGGGTTTGATCCGCGAGCAGCTCGGTCCAGACTACGACATGCAGACGCATTTCACGCCGCGCTACAATCCGTGGGAGCAGCGTCTGTGTCTGGTGCCGGACAACGACATGTTCGCGGCGATCAAGAGCGGCAAGGCGTCGGTGGTCACCGATACGATCGAGACGTTCACCGAGAAGGGCATCAAGCTCGCCTCCGGCAAAGAGCTAGAGGCGGACATCATCGTAACCGCGACCGGCCTCAATATGCGCATGCTCGGCGGCTCGGACGTATTCGTCGATGGGGTCAAAGTCGATACCGGCAAGAGCTACGCCTACAAGGGCACGATGCTCTCGGACGTTCCAAACATGGCGTTCGTGTTCGGCTACACGAACGCGTCGTGGACGCTGCGCGCGGATTTGATCTGCGAATACGTCTGCCGCCTGGTGAACTATCTCGACATGTACGGGCTCGCGTCGGCGACGCCGCGCATGGGCGATACGGTGCATGACGACCGGCCGTTCGCGGACTTCTCGTCGGGATACTTCCAGCGCGCCAACCATCTGCTGCCAAAACAAACCACCAAGGCGCCGTGGAAGCAGAACCAGTCGTACGGCCACGACATGATGGACTTGCGCTTCGGCGCTATCGAAGATGGCGTGCTGCAGTTCACGCGCGCCACGCCGGAGCAAGCGGCGGCGCGGGCCGCCGTTGGTTCACTGGCGCGTGAGGCGATCGCGGCGGAATAAGAGTTGTGTTTGTGCGCCGCACAATGGCGCGCTAACACCGCTCCATGATCAAACCGCTCAGCATTCTCGTTCTCATCGCGCTCGTCGCGGGTCTCGCCGCCGGTGCGTGGGCCAGCGGGAGCTCTGAACTCACCTCCGCCGCGCACGTGCTGAAAGCCTTCGGCGACCTCTGGCTCAACGCGCTGCGCATGACAGTGGTGCCGCTGGTGTTCGCGTTGCTGGTGGTGGGCGTGGCCTCAGTGGCGGACGCCGCGCAGACCGGCGGGCTGGTGTTCCGCGCCATGATCCTGTTCACGGTGCTGCTCTTCATTGCCGGCGCCTACACGATCGGGCTGACTGAGTTCTGGCTGTCGCTCTGGCCGGTGGACCGCGAAGCGGCGCAAGCTTTGATCGCGGGCGCAGGCGCCACCGCGCCGCACATCGAGTCGCCGCCAACCTTCGTCGATTGGCTCGCGAGCCTCGCGCCCTCCAATCCCGTCAGCGCTGCTGCCGACGAGAAGATGGTGCCGCTCGTTGTGTTCGCGCTGTTCTTCGGCTTCGCCTGTACGCAACTCAGCGCCGAGCTGCGCCAACCAATCGTGACGTTGTTTCGCGCCATCTCCGAAGCGATGGTTGTGGTGGTGCATTGGGTGCTGCTCGCCGCGCCGATTGGCGTGTTCTGCCTGGCGCTGGGCGTCGGCCTCGCCGCGAGCAGCGCTGCGCACTCGGATATTCAAGCCGTCTTCCAGCTTATCATTCAGTACATCATCGTCGTCAGCGGCGTGCTGGCGACCATGACGCTGATCGGTTGGCTGATGGCGATCACGATTGCACGCCAGCCAGTGGGGCGCTTCACCGCGGCAATGGCGCCGGTCTGGGCGATTGCGCTCTCGACGCAAAGCTCGCTGGCGTCCTTGCCCGCAATGATCACCGCATCGCGTGAAGGGTTAAAGTTGCCGGAGCGCGTGGTGGATCTGGTTTTGCCGCTGGCTGTCGCGGTGTTTCGTTTCACCAGCCCAGTCGGCAATCTCGCGGTCTGTTTCTTCGTTGCGCATTGCTACGGCATTCATCCGTCCATGCTGCAGATCGGTGGCGGGCTTGCGGTTGCGTACGCCATGAGTGTTGGCGCGGTCGGGTTGCCGGGGCAGGTCAGTTACATCGCCTCGATCGCGCCGATCGCCATCGCGCTTGGCGTGCCTATCGAGCTTCTCGGAATTTTCATTGCTGTCGAAGTAATTCCAGATCTCTTCCGCACCACCGGCAACGTCACCGGAGACGTTATGGTCACGTCATGGCTGTCGCCACGCGGAGCGCGCGCGGCAACAGCTCTGTCCAGCGACACCAGCGGCTAGCTGCGAAACGAGGCGCAAGCGTCGCCATAGTGTCCTTCGACTTGTTCGATACGCGACTGGGCGCTCTCAGATCCGCGCGAACGATCGCTGTCCGAGGCGGCGTAAGAGTCGCCTTGCGCCGGAATGCGTTCGCCAAACGTGCGCGCGGCCAGACGCACGTCAGCGGGTGCGAGCGCTTGGGCGACGCCGGCCGTGACGCAATCGCAGAAGGACGCGTTCTCATGCCGTGTGCAGGCGGCGCGATAGGCGCGGCGGGCTTGGCCGACGTCCTGGTCGCTCGCGAGCACGCGCGCGTCAGGCGTGACGTCAGGCACGTGCGGAATCACCGCGGGCGTTGGCGGTTCAACGAGCACGACCTCAGGCGTTGGCTTCTTGTCGAGGTCTTGAGCCAGCGCGATCGAAGCGCCGGACGCGGCGGTCAGCAGCAATGCGGCTGCAAGCAATTTACGCATGGGGCAGTCTCCAGAGGAACTGCGCAGTTCAACGCGCACTGAAGCGCGCGGTTGCGTCCGGAACTCGCGATTGTGCCGTTCAGAGTTGGCTAATGTCGGCGCCGAGGCTGGTCATGCATTCGACGAAGCCAGGGAAAGACGTGGCGATCATTTCCGCCTCGTCGACGATCACCGGTTCCTTCGACGCCATGCCCAGCACCAGGAACGACATCGCTACACGGTGATCGCCTTGCGTGCGCACGCTGGCCCCGCCCCGCACGCTCTTCGGACCTTCGCCATTGACCACGAGCCCGTCGGGCAGCTCATCCGCGTCGACACCGCACGCGCGCAGGCCTTCGACCATCAATGCGATACGGTCGCTTTCCTTTACCCGAAGTTCCTCGGCCCCAACGATGCGCGTTTCGCCCTTGGCGAACGCGGCGACGACCGCGAGGATCGGGAATTCATCGATCATTGCCGGTGAGCGCTTCGGCGGCGGCGCCGCGCCGCGGAGTGCGCTGGTCTTCACCACGAGATCGGCGATCGGTTCGCCAATCGGATCGTTGCGCTCTTCGTATGTAATCGATGCGCCCATCTCGAGCAGCGTCTCGTAGAAGCCGAGCCGCAACGGGTTGACCAGCACATCTTCGATCCGGACCTCAGATTTTTGCGCGATCAGAGCGGCGGCGACTGGAAAAGCAGCGGAGGACGGATCGCCGGGCACATAGATGGGTGCACCACTGAGTTTACTCGCCCGCACGCGGGGTGCTTGAGCGCCGTCAATGTCGGCATAATCAATATTGGCGCCGAACACTTTGAGCATGCGCTCGGTGTGGTCGCGCGAGCGTTCGGGTTCGATGAGGATGGTCTCGCCTTCCGCCTGCAACCCGGCAAGCAGTACCGCGGACTTCACCTGCGCCGAAGAAACGGGAGAGCGGTAGGTAATACCCTTGAGCCGTCCGCCGTGGACAATGAGCGGCAACGTGCGCGCGGCGCCGTCGAAGCGTGCGCCCATCTGCGAGAGTGGCGCGATCACGCGCCCCATTGGCCGCTTGCGCAGTGATTGATCGCCATTGAACCGTGCGCTGATCGGATAGCCGCTGGCCGCACCCAACAGCAGGCGCGCGGCGGTCCCCGAATTACCGCACTCGATGGTCTCGTTGGCTTGGCGGAAGCCGCCGGCGCCGGTGACGGTCCAGGTGCTGTCGCCGCTGCGTTCGACGCTGGCGCCGAAAGCGCGCAAGGCGCCGGCCGTGTTCATTACGTCCTCGCCCTCCAGCAGGCGCTCGACCGTGGTCGTGCCTTCCGCCATCGCGCCCATAATCAGGGCCCGGTGGGAAATGGACTTGTCGCTGGGGGGGCGGGCGCGGCCCTGGAGAGGGCCGGCGGATCGCGCCTTGAGACGCATAACGGCAAGCCATCCTGCAGTGGCTGGAAGAGGGAAGGACAAAGTTTTTGACAGGGCGGCCCGATGGTGGCAAGCGAGCGCCCCGCCGCACCTGCGTTCTCAGCCGGGCGCGGGAACCCATGGAGAGCCGCGTTTGGCCAAGACCGATTTGGGCGACAAGCAGCTTTGCCCGAACTGCAGCGCGAAGTTCTATGATTTGCGCAAACGGCCAGCCGTGTGCCCGAAGTGCACCACAGCGTTTGATCCGGACGAAGAGACGGTGCGCGCGAAGCGTGGCCGTTCCCGCGTCACCGCACACGATCCGAATTACGACGACGACGAAAAGACCGACGCCAAGGCGCGCAAGAGCGACGACGACGAAGATGACGAAGAAGAGGCCGAAGTCGAAGCGGCCCCCATCGACGCAGAGGCCGAGCCCGAGATTGTTGCTGAGGACGAAGAAGAAGATTCAACCGGCGATAAGAAGGCCGACGACGAATTGCCCGATGGCTTCTCGGAAGAAGAAGCCGATCTCGGCGATGACGCTGGCGACGACGACGGCGTCCCGATGCTCGAGGACGAAGAAGAATTCAACGAAGAAGAGCTCGGCGTTCCTGAAGGCGAGGACGACGATAGTCGCTGATCCGCTTGTGCGGGACGGGACCGCAGCGTAGGTTCCGCCCGCGAAAAGTACCGATACGACGCGATGCTTGCGTGATCGGGCCCTTAGCTCAGCTGGGAGAGCGCCTGCATGGCATGCAGGAGGTCAGCGGTTCGATCCCGCTAGGGTCCACCAACGCCTTTCGGTAGCGTGCTGTAGTTCTTCAGGTTGGTTGACAATTGAATCGCTGAGATCGGGCCGTCGCCAGCGGCATACGGCACGCCCTCGCTTCGCCGCCCAAACGCGGCGCTAATTTATAGCAAGACTGGCAACATCCGTGCGGTTCAGCTTCCGCTTGGGGCACACCAAGCTCGACAGCACGGTGCGAAGCCAATCGCCGGGACAATGCCCGTCATCAGCACGGCGCGGAATTTCTCCATCATGCCTTCTCGGATGGATTGATCGACGGGCAGGCCGCGCACGCGTGCAGGCAAGACTCGCTGCTTACAAGCTGCATACAACTTGTCGCCCAGCTTGATTAGCATCAAGTCGCTCGTCCGTGGTTCAGCTAAGCGACGGGCATGAAAGCGGAAACGGGTTGTCTGGCAGCATTGGTCGGCGTTGTGTTTATCGGCCTAACTGGCTTTGGCGTCTTCCTGCCGATCTTTCCGTTTCTTGCCCTTGATCTCCATGCCACGCCCACCGCCGCTACAATCGCCATGGGCGCATACTCACTGGGCCAGCTCATTGCTTCGCCAGTTTGGGGGCGGTTGAGCGACCGAATTGGCCGCAAACCTGTTCTTGTGGCCGGACTGCTTGGGGGCGTGGTGTCCTATCTCTGGATCGCGCGTGCCGGTAGCGTTGAAGAACTAGGCACAGCGCGCTTTTTCGGTGGTTTGATGGCGGGCAATATCGGCGCCGCCTTCGCGGCGGCCGCGGACCTCTCAACCGACAAGACCCGCGCGCGGAACATGGGATTGCTTGGCGCAGCGGTGGGTCTTGCCTTCATTGCCGGTCCCGCGCTGGGCGCATTGTTTATTGGCGGGGAGCCCAGTCGCCGCGCCTTCGCTCAGGTTTGCATCATCTCCGCAGCGTTTTCAGGCATGGCGGCGCTCGCCGCGCTGATGCTATTCCGCGAGACCCTTACCAAAAAAGCGCGCGCAGAAGCACAGGCAGGCCGTCCACGCCGCCTTAGGCTGCTCGCTTTGCGGCCAATGTTGCTCCGCTTTGTCATCGTGACGTCGCTCGCCATCGCGGCCCAAGCGCTAATGGAGACAAATTTCGCGTTCTGGACCGACACCGAGTTCAGGTGGGGTCCGCGTGAAGTGGGCGTGACGCTTGCCCTGCTTGGCGTTGGGTCGGTGTTGTTGCAGGGCGGGTTAGCGGGACGAATGGCGCGCATGTTTGGCGAACGATCGATGCTTGTCACCGGCCTTGCGTTCATGGTCGCTGGACTCGCCGGTTTGGCTGTTGCGCGCGAGATTACGTTGATGTCGGCCTCACTTGCGGCGTTCGTCATCGGCATTGGTCTGGCGATGCCCGCGCTCAATGCTTTGGTCGCTAAACAAAGCGGCGACCAAGAGCGCGGCGCGGTGATGGGGCTTTCGCAATCGGCTTCAGCGCTTGGGCGGGTTGCTGGTCCATCGATAGGTGGAATTCTCTTGGGAGTCGCCGGCCCGAACGTGCCGTTTCTAGCAGCCGCTTTGATCGCGCTTGCTGCTCTCTTGTTGACGCTACGCGCTGAAGCGGCGATGTCCCGCCATTTGGTTGTGGATGCGGACGCCGCGCCGAAGGCAAGCATCTAGGGAAGGCGAGGCTCCCGCGGGCGCTGGCCGGCTCGGTTCCGCGACCTCTCTCGCGACTAGCCCAAATTACTACGCTGGAATGCCGTGGTGTGCGTTGCTCGGCGCGCGTGCGCCGCACGCGCACCATCGTCTCGCCAAAACAACAAGGCGGCAGTTGCGGCGAGAAGGGCCGAGCCTGCCCAGCAGGCCGCGCAGTGCCCGAGCAAGACAAAGCCGGAATGCAACGGCATTCCGCACCAAGCGCTTTGCATTGCTCGCTCAAGGGGAGACATCAGTGCGTTCGCCAAGGCTCCAACGAGCCACGGCCACGCAACTGCGCCGAGCAGGCAAGCGGAAGCCGTCGCGGCTGTTTTCGACATGACGAACACTCTCCCTTGCGCGGCAACATATGGCCTTCCACCTGGCGATCGTTTGATCTTGCTCAAACGATCGCGCGAAGCCGGATGGGCCTAGTGTGCCGGTGCGAGATTGGACTGCGTTGGCAATGGCCGCTCTAGATTCGCCCAATCAATCATGCCGTCATGCGCGAGATTTTCGTATCGGAGCACGCCCAGCGCTTCGAATTTGGGGCGCACCGTCTCAGTAAGGAGCCCGACGCGCTTCAAGTTGGGGATCATCCGTTCGAACAGGAAATCGCGAAACGCGCGCCCGGCTTCGCTATCAATGGCGATGGCGCGCGCTTCTTCCGCTGAAAACCCGAATTCCTCGGCGACCGCGGTCGAGAACAGCCGCTCACGCATGATGACGCAGGCTTCATAAGCAAATTGCGCACGCTCCTCGATCTGGTCCTCGGGGAGGGCGCGAATCCAGTCCTCAAGATAGTTGACGCCAAATGCGACGTGGCGGCCTTCGTCGCGCATCACCAGCGCGATCACCTGCCTCAGCAACGGATCGCGGGTGGTTTGATGGATGGCCTGAAACGCCGCGAGCGCCAGTCCTTCGATCAAAATCTGCATGCCGATGAATTTGAGATCCCAGCGTGCGTCGGTCAGGATCTTGTCCAGCAAGAGTTTCAGGTTGTCGTTGATGGGATAGATGATTTGGCACCGCTCCTGCAGGTAGCGATGAAACACCTCGACGTGGCGCGCCTCATCGAAGGTTTGTGACGCTGCATAGAGCTTCGCGTCGTAAGTCGGCGCGCATGAGACCAGCTGCGAGGCCACCAACAGCGCCCCTTGCTCGCCATGCATGAATTGCGAGAGCGTTTGCGCAAGGCTGCGCCAAGCGAAATCGGCCTTTTGTTCCTCGCTAAGCGCCTCGAATACGGGGTGGCCCGCAAAGGCCAAGCGGCCTGCGCCATCTGGAGATTCCGTGCGGGGAAACGGCAAGCTCCAATCGATATCGAGTTCGGCGTTCCAGTTGAAGCGCTTGCCCAGTTCGTAGAGCCGCCGAATCTTGGTGTTGGCGGCTTCGTAGTCCCAATTGTATGAGCCGGTCAGGGGCGTGTTGAAGATTTCACGGATCACTTCAACATCGGCGGCGTCCAATTGCCCGGTTATTTCGTTGCCGAAGTGCTGAACCTCTTGAGGTGGCTTGGTAACGAGCGTGACGCGCATGACAACCTCCATCGCGTTGACCGAGGTCCGGGAAACAAGCGGAACGGCGACGCTTGAATTAGCTTCCTCGCCGACGCGTCGCGCGATTTGATCTCGATCAAAAAGCAGCCGGGGTCGGCGTTGCTCTCGCGCACCACGATGTCGCAGCCGGCGTGGAGGAGCTTAGCAATTTGCGTTCGCGCAAATGTCGCTTTGACAGGCGCCCTATGGTGAGGCTCGCGCGGCTGGAGCCAACGAGATAATGGCGCACGACTATCACGAGCGAATTGCCGAACTGGACGAGTATGCCGTTGAGCTAAAGCGTCTCATTCCGGATACGGTCGGCGCTTTCGGAGCTTTGTCGCGCTCAGCTCAAGCCGTGGGCTCACTCGATAAGAAGACCAAAGAGCTCATCGCTCTATCCATAGCCGTGGCCACGCATTGCGATGGCTGCGTGGCCTATCATGCGCGGGGCGCCCAACGGGCGGGGGCCAGCCGTCAGGATGTCGCCGAAGCCCTGGGTGTCGCCATCCAAATGGGCGGAGGCCCTAATTTGAATTACGCCGCGGATGCGCTTCGCGCCTTCGATCAATTTGAACTCAGCGTTGTTTAGCGCGGGCGTCCAGACGCGTTGCGTTTGATCAAGTCAGCGTTCGCAATCCGCGCACCCCCGCACACGAAGGAGATATACATGTCGTCGAAAACTGCGCCGCGATCTCAGGCCGTCATCTGCATTGATCATCACGGCGGAGAAATTCAATTCCTTAACGGAGCGCCGGGCGTCCATTTGAAAGAACACGCCCAGCACACGCGGCAGCACGGCAGCTCTGTTCGAAGCGAGCACGATTTCTTTCGGGACGTCTGCGATGCGCTGACGCCGATCGGGGAAATATTGGTCGTGGGTTCGCACATGGCTCAAGCCGATTTCCGGCGATATGTCGAAAAACATCGCCCGGCGCTCATGCCCGCTTTGGTGGGGTGGGAGACGATTGGCCATCTGACGCCAGCTCAGGTGCACTCGCGGGCTCGGGAGTTTTTCGAAAAGTATGATCGCATGCATGGGCGTGCGCACATTAGTTGACATGACAGCAACATCGGCGACTGCTGCACGAACGCAACGGCGCGATTGGCGGCTGTTCATTCCTAAGTCAGTCACGGTGCTCGCGCAGGAGGGATATTCCTGGGCGAAGCTCCGCGCGGACGCTGTGGCGGGTCTCACCGTCGCGATCGTCGCCGTGCCTCTGGCGATGGCCATCGCGATCGCAAGCGGTGTGACGCCCGCTCAGGGACTTATCACTGCCATCGTCGCAGGATTCTTGATTTCGGCGTTAGGTGGCGCGCGGTTTCAGATCGGGGGCCCGACCGGAGCCTTTATTGTTGTCGTCTATGGCGTCGTGCACGCGCATGGTTATGCGGGGCTGGCGTTGGCGACGATGATGGCTGGCGCCATTCTGGTGGTGGCGGGTTTTGCGCGCATCGGCGCCTGGGTAAAATATATTCCCGAACCGGTGGTGACCGGTTTCACCGCGGGCATAGCGGTTATCATCTTCACCAGCCAGCTCCGCGATCTGTTCGGTCTTTCCGTGCACGACGTTCCCGCCGACTTCATCGCCAAGATTGGCGTCTTGTGGGAGGCGCGGGCGAGCGCATCAGCGCAATCCTTGGCGCTGGCCGGCGGAGCGCTCGCCATCATTCTTTTGTTTAATCGCTTCTTGCCGCGTTGGCCGGGCATGTTGATCGCTGTAGGGCTCGCCGCGCTCGCGGTTTGGGTGCTGCATTTGCAGGTGGATACGATTGGCTCGCGCTTTGGGCAAAATGCGGCAGCGTCGTTTCCCGCGATCGGCCTGCCGCCGATTGATCTCGCGCGTTTGCGCGACTTGTTTCCTTCCGCGCTGACCATCGCGTTCTTAGCGGGTGTCGAGAGCTTGTTATCGGCGGTCGTTGCCGACGGCATGACGGGCCGGCGCCATCGATCCAATTGCGAGATCGTCGCTCAGGGTGTCGCCAATCTTGTCGCGCCCGTGTTTGGAGGCATCTCGGCAACGGGCGCAGTCGCGCGCACCGCCACCAACATTCGCGCCGGCGCACAGACCCCGTTGGCGGGCATGTTTCACGCGCTGTTTGTCTTGCTATTCATGGCGGCGCTTGGTCCGCTGGTCGCGTTGATCCCGCTGGCCTCGCTTGCGGCCGTGCTCACTGTGGTTGCCTGGAACATGAGCGAGCGTGAACGCTTTCGCCAATTGCTGTTCGGGCTTTCCGGCGATCGGGTGGTGTTACTGGTCACATTTCTGATCACCGTGTTTGTCGATTTGACGCTCGCGATCGAAGTTGGCGTGGTGTTGGCTGCCGTCATTTTCATGCATCGGATGGCCGAAGCGTTCGCGGTAACGCGGGGAGCATCGCTCATTGATCACGACCAGGACGATTTCGCGCGCGAGGATGTAGAGGCCTATAAATCGCGTAGCGCGTTGCCGCCTGGCATCGAAGTTTTCGAGCTGCGCGGTCCGCTGTTTTTTGGCGCGGCCAGCCGCCTGAGCGATGCGCTGGAGGCTGCGTTCCCGCCGCCGCGCGCATACGTCGTTCGGTTTCGCGACGTGCCGCTAGCCGATGCTTCTGGTGTCGGCGCCTTAGAGCGGTTTCGCAAACGTTGCGCCGGGCACGGCGTCAAAGTGGTGTTCTGCGAATTGCGCCCCGGCGTGCGCGTCACGCTGGCAAAGCTTGGCGTCCTCGCCAGGCTCGAGGTGGCTGAAACCTATGAGGCGGCCATTAAATGCGCCGGCGAGCGCTGAGCGACCCTCGGACATATCGCTGCGCTCACAGCGTACATTCAGAGCATCCAGGATCCGGTGGCGAATTCTGATCCGCACTAGCGCCTGTTTGGAGCCTTCGCACCACGACACACTTCCTTAAGGGTCTGCTCCTCCGCCGCGCAAGTTGAGCGAGATCAAGAAACGCCCTGCCAAAGCCTGTCATTCGGTCGATCTGATTTGGATCGACTGAGGGTGGGATGCAGACCAACCAGAATTCCGGCCAGGGGCTCGACGTCCCCCTCATCATGCTCATTTTGATCGCCACGATGGTTGCGGCGCTGTTTGGCGCTGCGCGCGCAATTGACGCGCCGTTTGCCACGCAAATGTGGACATTGCTGACGGCGGCATTACTCGGGGTGATATTGCTGGTTGGCTACGTCGCCAACGATCCCTCCGCACCCCCGCAATCCAAATACGAAGATGGCGTCATCAAAGCCGGCGTCGTCGCGTCGATGTTTTGGGGGATCGCGGGTTTTTTGGTGGGGCTCACAATCGCGCTGCAACTGGCGTTTCCCCACATCTTCTATTTTCCGGATCTAGGTTGGACCAATTTCGGCCGCTTGCGGCCGCTGCACACCTCTGCGGTGATCTTCGCCTTCGGCGGCAATGTCTTGATCGCCACAAGCTTCTACGTCGTCCAGCGCACCTGCCGCGCGCGTCTCGCCGGGGGCCTATGGCCGTGGTTTGTTTTTTGGGGCTATCAACTCTTCATCGTGTTGGCTGGCACCGGCTATCTGCTCGGCATCAGCGAAGGGCGCGAATACGCCGAGCCGCCTTGGTATACTGATCTTTGGCTGACGCTGGTTTGGGTCGTCTATTTGTTGGTGTTTCTTGGCACGCTGCTGAAGCGCCAGGAAAAACACATCTACGTCGCCAATTGGTTCTATCTCGCTTTCATCGTCACCATCGCGGTGCTGCACATCGTCAACAATCTCGCCATTCCGGTGAGCTTTGCGGGATCGTTCAGCTATTCGCTGTTTTCGGGCGTGCAGGATGCGCTGACGCAATGGTGGTACGGGCACAACGCGGTGGGCTTCTTCCTGACCGCGGGCTTCTTGGGCATTGTCTATTACTTCATCCCCAAGCGCGCAGAGCGGCCGGTGTATTCCTATCGGCTTTCGATCATCCACTTCTGGGCGCTCATCTTTCTCTACATCTGGGCAGGCCCGCACCACCTAGAATACACCGCGCTGCCGCAATGGGCGCAGACGCTGGGCGAAACGTTTTCGATCATGCTGTGGATGCCGTCCTGGGGCGGCATGATCAATGGGCTCATGACGCTCTCGGGCGCGTGGGACAAATTGCGCACCGACCCTGTGATCCGCATGCTGGTGGTGTCGCTCGCGTTTTACGGCATGTCGACCTTCGAAGGGCCGATGATGTCGATCCGCGCGGTCAATTCGTTATCGCACTACACCGACTGGAATATCGGCCACGTACACTCGGGCTCGCTAGGCTGGGTCGGCTTTGTGTCCTTCGGCGCTCTCTATTGCCTCGTGCCGTGGCTGTGGAAACGCAAGCAACTCTATTCGATGGCGCTGGTCGATTGGCATTTCTGGATCGCGACGCTCGGCATCGTTCTCTACATCACCTCAATGTGGGTGGCGGGCGTCATGCAGGGCCTGATGTGGCGCGCCTACAATGAGTTCGGTTTCCTCCAATACTCGTTCGTGGAAACCGTCGAGGCGATGCATCCCTATTACATCATCCGCGCCATTGGCGGAGGCATGTATCTCGTCGGTGCGCTGATCATGGCTTACAATTTGTGGCGCACAGCGCGCGGCGATGCGCCGGCGCACGAGCGCGCCACTGACGTGCCGGCCGCCGGCGTTCTCGCGGCGGCGGAATAAGGACAGGTCATGTGGTCTTTGCATAAATGGTTTGAGCGCCACACGCTCATTCTGCTGATCGGCATCCTGGTGGTAATCTCCATCGGCGGCTTGGTGCAAATCGCGCCGCTGTTTTTCATCGAGAGCACGATCGAGCGCGTCGATGGCGTACGCCCTTATACGCCGCTCGAACTGACAGGGCGGGAGGTCTATATCCGCGAAGGCTGCTACGTCTGCCATTCGCAAATGATCCGCCCGCTGCGTGACGAGGTCGAGCGCTATGGCCATTACAGCCTCGCCGCCGAGAGTATGTACGATCACCCGTTTCAATGGGGTTCGAAGCGAACCGGCCCAGATTTGGCGCGCGTCGGCGGACGCTATTCCGACGAATGGCATCGCGCCCATTTGGCCGACCCACGTTCGATGGTTCCTGAATCGGTGATGCCGCCTTATGCGTTCCTGGCCAACCAGGACGTCGACGCCACGCACATGGACGCGCACCTTCGCGTCAATCGCACGCTGCGTGTGCCCTACACGCCGGACCAAATCGCCCGCGCCAACGCCGACGCGCTCGCGCAGGCTGAACCGAACGGAGACGGCGCCTACGAATTTTCGCAGCGCTATCCCGGCGTCGCCATTCGTGATTTCGACGGCAATCCCGATCGCGTCACCGACATGGATGCACTGATCGCTTATCTGCAAATGCTCGGCACCGGCGTGGATTTCCACACCTACCACGCCGAAGCTCCCGAAAACCAAAGGTGAGGCGATGAGCTTCGAGGACGCCAGCCGCCTTACTGAAACCTGGGGCCTTGTCTCACTCGCGGTCTTGTTTGGGATCGCGGTGGTCTATGCGCTGTGGCCGGGCAATCGCGAGCGTTTCAAACATGCCGCGCGTGCGCCGCTAGAAGATGAGAACGACCATGAGTGAAGAGCGCGAACGCGACGAAGCCACCGGCACGGATATGACCGGCCATGAATGGGACGGCATCCGTGAACTCGACACGCCGTTGCCGCGCTGGTGGCTCAACATCTTTTACGCCAGCATTGTCGCCGCCATCGCGTTTTGGGTGCTGATGCCGGCGTGGCCATTGATCAATGGCTACACCCACGGCCTGTTGCACTATTCCGACCGCCGCAACGTCGCCGCCGACCTGCAGCAATTGGAACGCTCGCGCGCGCCGATGTATCAGCGCCTCGCGCATGCGTCGCCCGGCGATCTGGCGCGCGATCCGCAATTGCAACAATTCGCGCGCGCCGCGGGCGAATCCGCGTTCGCGGAGCATTGCGTAGCTTGCCACCAGGCAGGCGGAGCAGGGGCGCCGGGCTATCCAAATCTTGCCGACGATGTGTGGCTGTGGGGCGGCACGCTCGATGACATTCAACACACCATCCAGGTCGGCATCCGCTCGGAAAATGCGCAAACGCGCAGCTCGCAGATGCCGTCGTTCGGACGCGACGCCTTGTTGACGCCGCAGCAAATTCACGACGTCACCGAGCACGTCATTTCCATCTCGGGCGCGGCATCGCGCCTCCATCCTGACATGCTCGCGGCGAGCCGGGGCGCGGTGATATTTCACGAACAATGCGCCGCATGTCATGGCGCCAGCGGTCAAGGCGATCGCACCGCCGGCGCGCCCAGTCTCCAGGACGATGTCTGGCTCTATGGCGGCACGCGAGAAGAAATCCGCCGGCAGATCGAACTCGGCCGAGGCGGTGTCATGCCGACCTGGGACAACCGCCTCGATGCCGGGACTATCCGGGCGCTCGCGTTCTACGTGCACGAACTGGGCGGCGGTGAACCGGATGCACCTCCAGTTGCTGCACCAACGACGACGGTTCCCGCAAGTGGCGCGACCACGACAGCGACCGCGCATACGGCGCCCTGATGGGTTCGGTCACGCTGATTCCGCGCCCCAATGGCGACAGCGTTAAGCACGAGATTGACGTTCGCGCGGTCAATTCAAAAGCCGCACGTGCGCTCTACAAAAAGCGTGAGCAAATCTATCCGAAACTCACCCACGGGCGTTTTCGCACTCTGAAATGGGTCGCGATGATCGTGCTGCTTGCGATCTACTATGTCACGCCGTGGCTTCGCTGGTTTCGCGGTGTCGGCCAGCCCGACCAAGCCGTGCTGATCGATTTCGAGCACCGGCGCTTCTACTTCTTCTTCATCGAGCTCTGGCCCCAGGAAGTCTATTATTTCGCGGGGCTCTTGATCCTTGCGGCTTTCGGCATTTTTCTCGCAGCGGCTCTGTTTGGCCGCGTCTGGTGTGGCTACGCGTGCCCGCAGACGGTGTGGACAGATCTCTTTATCTACGTGGAACGGTTCTTCGAAGGCGACCGCAATGAACGCATGCGCCTGGCCAAGGCGCCGCTGTCGCTATCGAAGGCGGGCAAAAAGATCGGCAAGCACGCGGTCTGGATTTTTATCGCACTGGCGACCGGGGGCGCTTGGGTGTTCTATTTCGCGGACGCCCCGACGCTGACGCGAGAACTCCTGACCGGACATGCTTCGACTGCAGCGTATCTTTTCATCGGCATCTTGACCTTCACGACCTACGCCCTCGCCGGCACAATGCGCGAACAAGTGTGCACCTATTTGTGCCCCTGGCCGCGCATCCAGGCGGCGATGACCGACACCGAGGCGCTCAACGTCACCTATCGCGCGGATCGCGGCGAGACGCGCGGTCCACACAAGAAGGGCGAAAGCTGGGAAGGGCGCGGCGATTGTATCGATTGCCGCCAATGCGTGGCGGTGTGCCCCCAAGGCATAGATATTCGCGACGGTGATCAGCTCGAGTGCATCGATTGCGCGCTCTGCATCGACGCTTGCGACGACGTCATGCGCAAGGTTGGGAGACCAACCGGGCTCATCGCCTACGACACGAGCCAAAACGTTGAGCGGCGGCGCAACAGCCAGCCCGCACGTATCCGGCTAGTCCGACCGCGCACGGTGCTCTACGCGGTGCTCATGGTCGGCGTTGGGCTTTTCATGCTCAATCAGCTCTTGCATCGCACGACATTGTCGCTTGATGCGATGCGCGACCGCAGTCCGCCTTTCGTGCGTTTGGCCGATGGCTCGATCCGCAACGATTACACGCTCAAAATCATCAACATGGCGCCGCACGCGCGTCACGTGGCTATCGAAGTCTTGGGCCTGCCGGGCGCGCATTTCGCCGAGCGTGACGAGACCTTGGACGGCCAGGGACGCGTTCTGGCCAATGCCGAGACCGACGATGTCAGCACGATGCGCGTGCATGTCGTCGTTCCCGCGCAAACCGCCGCTGGATCTTATCCGCTGCATTTCCGCGTGCTCGACCTGAACTCTGGCGAGCAGGCCGATAGCGCTTCCGCCTTTATGGCGGGGAGGTGAGCATGAGTGTTCGGAGCGCCACAAGTTTCACGGTGCGGGGCTGGCATGTGCTGGCCTCGATGATCCTGTTTTTCGGCATTATCATCGCCGTCAACGTATGGTTCGCCTTCGCAGCCGTTGGGACATTCCCCGGCGAAGACGTTCCGCACTCTTATTTGCAGGGTTTGGATTATAACCAGACACTCGCGCAGCGGCGCGCGCAGGAGGCGTCTGGCTGGCGCGCGATCGCGTCGCTCACGCGGTCGGCATCGGGCGCACTGCTGGAAGTTGATCTAAGAACGCGCGAAGGCGTAGGCATTGCGGGCGCGCGCATCGATGCGCAATTGCGCTGGCCCGCCGATGTGCGCCGTGACCGCCCGCTCAATTTTACGTCCCTCGGTGGCGGGCGCTATGTGGCGCACTTGGGGGCTTTGCCTCCCGGCGATTGGCAAATGCGCGCGCACGCGGTGGCAGAGAGCAAAACATTCGATTTTGACGCGGATTTGACATGGCCGACGGCCTCGTAACCGCAGGCTGTCCTTCGGGCCTTGCGGCGCCGGTTGAGGCGGCCGCGTCGCCAGAATTCAGCGCCTTTGTGCGTCATGGCGACGGCGTCGATGCGCTTGAGCTCATGGTGACCGGCGCTAAATGTGCCGCCTGCATTCGCAAGATCGAGGGCGGGCTTCTGGCGCTGCCCGGGGTGATCGAAGCGCGGCTCAATCTTTCTACGCAGCGTTTGCGCGTCAGCTGGCGCCATGGCGCGTTGCAGGCGTCGCAAGTTGCCGCAACACTATCGCGCCTGGGCTACGCGGCATCGGCCTTCGATTCCGAAGCATCGCAACAACAAATCGATCAAGAAGGCCGGCGGCTTTTGCGCTACCTCGCCGTGGCCGGTTTCGCGGCGATGAACATCATGATGTTCTCCGCGCCGATCTGGTTTGGCAACGACATGGGGCCCGCGACGCGCGCTGTGCTGCACTGGGTTTCGGCGCTCATTGCTGTGCCGGCCGCGCTCTATGCGGCGCAGCCCTTCTTTCGCTCCGCCTACGGTGCGTTAAAGGCGCGCCGCGCCAACATGGACGTGCCGATCTCGCTGGCCGTCCTGCTCACCTTGAGCATGAGCATCGTCGAGACCCTGCAGCAAGGCGCACACGCCTATTTCGATGGCATCACCATGCTGTTGTTCTTCCTGCTGGTGGGGCGCTATCTCGATCATCGCTTGCGCGAGCGCGCGCGCACCGCAGCCAAGGATTTGCTCGCGCTGCAGAGCGTCGCGGCGTCGCGGTTGGAGGCCGACGGGACGATCACCGCCGTTGCAGCGCGTTCGATCGCCATTGGTGACCGCCTCTTGTTGGCGGCTGGCGATCGGGCGCTGGTGGACGGCGTCGTTGAAGCTGGAGCGTCCGATCTCGATCGCGCAATGTTGACGGGAGAGACCACGCCAGTGCCCGCCCGCGTGGGCGATGCGATCCAAGCGGGCGTGGTCAATCTCACGCAGAAGCTGGTGATGCGGGCGACGGCGCGCGCTGAAGATTCCGCGATCGCTGAACTTGCGCGCCTTATTGAGGCCGGTGAGCAGGGCCGCGGCCGTTTCGTTCGCCTCGCCGATCGCGCGGCCTCCCTCTATGTGCCCGTTGTCCACACCATGGCCGCGCTCACTTTTCTTGGCTGGACCTTTGGACCGGCATTGCTGCGCCTCTTGGGTTTTCATGTCGCCGACGCCGGATTGCACATGGCGCTGCAGAACGCAGTGGCGGTTTTGATTATCACATGTCCCTGCGCCTTGGGCTTGGCCGTGCCGGCGGTGCAGGTCGTGGCGACGGGGCGCCTGTTCAAGAACGGCGTTTTGGTGAAGTCTGGCGATGCGTTAGAGCGGCTCGCGCAGGTCGATACCGTGGTTTTCGACAAGACGGGCACGCTAACCTTCGGCAAGCCGCGTCTGGTGAGCGGAGCATCGCCGGAACTCTTGCTTGCGGCGGCTTCGCTAGCTCGAATTTCTCGCCATCCTCTATCGCGCGCCATTGTCGACGCTGCTGGCGCCGGAGCGATTGAGCAAAGCGCAGTTGAGATCGCAGGCGAGGGGATCGAAGCAAACATCGCGGGCCAGCGGGTGCGTTTGGGAAAGCGTGCTTTTGCGGCGCCCAATGCGCCAGAAAACACCGACGGCGCGCCTGAACTCTGGTTCGCGCACGGTGATGCACCCGCGACGCGCTTCGTGTTTGAAGACGCGATGCGTGCGGACGCAACTCAGACGGTCGCGATTTTGCGAAAGCGCGGCTACGGCGTCGAGCTGATTTCGGGCGATAGCGCCGCAGCCGTTGCGGCGGCGGCGCGTGAAGCCGGCATTGAGAGCTGGCGCGCGCAGGTCTCACCTGCCGAAAAAATTGCCCACATCGCCGCATTGCGTGCGCGTGGCTTGCGTCCGCTGATGGTCGGCGACGGGCTCAACGACGCGGCGGCTCTTGCGGCGGCTCATGCGTCGGCCTCTCCGGGCACCGCAATCGAAGCCAGCCAGGCCGCAGCTGACATCGTGCTTCAGAGTGCGGGGCTCAGCGCCTTGATTGAAGCCATCGACGTGGCCAAAGCGGCGCGGGCGCGCTCGTTGGAGAATTTGGGCTTCTCGGCGCTCTACAACTTCATCGCCGCGCCGATGGCCGCTCTCGGCTTCTTGACACCCTTGATCGCAGCGGTGGCGATGTCTGGATCGTCGCTTATCGTCACAATGAACGCATTGCGGCTGCAAATGCCGAAGGGGCGCTCATGGACATCATGATCATGCTCGTCCCAGGCGCGCTTCTGCTCGGCGCGCTGGGGCTTGCCGCCTTCTTCTGGAATCTGCGCTCCGGCCAATATGAGGACCTCAAAGGAGCCGCGTTGCGCATCCTGATCGATGACGAAGATGGCGCCCCCGACTAGGCTCTGACGTCGCTTTTTGGCCGCCTGCTGCTAGCTCACCCAAGCTTGATCTAAATCAAATCGCCGAGAACGAGCCGCGATAGGTTTTCACTGCCGTGAGGACCTACGCATGAAACGCCAAGACCAGGCCGTTTTCGCCAATGCCGTAAATGCCATTCGCGCCGAAGGCCGGTATCGGGTGTTCGCGGATGTGATGCGCGAGCGGGGACGCTTCCCGCACGCGCGGCTGCGGCTCTCGAATGGAGACGATAAGAACATCGTGGTTTGGTGTTCGAACGACTATTTGGGTCAAGGGCAGAATTCACAGGTGCTGGACGCGGCCCACGCCGCCATCGACGCCGTTGGCGTGGGCGCTGGCGGCACGCGCAACATTTCCGGCACGACCTCCTATCATGTCGATCTGGAACGAGAGCTGGCGTTGCTGCACGGGAAACAGGCGGCGCTATTGTTCACCTCGGGCTATGTCTCCAACGAAGCGACGCTTTCGACCTTCTCGAAATTGTTTCCCGACCTTTGGATTTTCTCCGACGCCTTGAACCATGCCTCGATGATCGACGGCATCACCAAGGCGCGCTGCGAAAAACGCGTGTTTCGCCACAACGATCTGGCTCACCTTGAAGCGCTGTTGGCCAGCGCGCCGGCGCAGGCGCCAAAGCTGATCGCCTTCGAGAGCGTCTATTCGATGGAGGGCGACACCGCCCCCATCGGCGCCATCTGCGACCTCGCCGAAAATTGTGGCGCCATGACCTATCTCGATGAGGTGCATGGCGTCGGCCTCTATGGCGCCCACGGCGGAGGCATTGCCGAGCGTGACGGCGTTATGCATCGTGTTGATTTCATCGAAGGCACGCTTGCCAAAGCTTTTGGGACCATGGGTGGTTATGTGACCGGGCCGGCCATCGCCATCGACGCGATCCGTTCCATGGCTCCGGGCTTCATCTTCACGACATCGCTCGCGCCCTCGATCACCGCAGCAGCCCTTGAAAGCGTTCGTATAGTGCGCGCCTGTCCGCACATGCGCGAGCGCTTGGCGGAGCGCGCAGAGCGGCTGAAAGCAATGTTGAAGCGTGCTGGTCTGCCGGTCATGGCTTCCACCACACACATTGTGCCGCTGCAGGTCGGGGAAGCGGCGCTCTGCAAGAGCATCTCCGACGCACTCCTCTACAAGCACGGCATCTATGCTCAGCCCATCAATTATCCGACGGTCCCGCGTGGCACTGAGCGTCTTCGCCTTACGCCCTCGCCATTTCACGATGACGTTCTCATGGCCGAGCTGGTTGAAGCGCTGAAGCAAGTGTGGATCGAGCACGGATTGCCGCTTCAAACCCACGAGACTTCCGTGCCGCTTGCCTGTGTAGCTTGAGCACGGCGGCCGGTCTCATTTGATTGCGCGCAATGATCAACAGATCACGCTCTGGTGTGATGGCTCAAGGAGGAGCCCATGAGCTTACACCAAGCCGCGCAATTGCCTGCCGCGTTCCGCCGCATCCGGCTCGAACTCGCGCGCGAGCCCGGTCATCCCGACGGCGAGCCCGACATCGGATATACGGTGCTGGCGCCGCTGACACCCGACGGTCATCTTGATCTCGACCTCGCTCGGCGTTTCCAAGACCAGTGTAAAGTCGTTCGGTTTCACGCTGGGCAGGACAGCGAAGTCGGTTATTTGCGGCGTCGTCCGGGCGGATCCTGGGCTTTTCACTACAGCCTGGAAGACCGTGAGGATGACGATCCGGGCTTCAGGCTTGGCGAGCACCGCTTTGCGGCCGGAGAATACATCACCATCATGGAGGATGAGGGTGCGCATACCTACCGGGTCGTCACGGTGCGCGAACTCTAAGTGTATTGCACACCGTGATCGTGCTTCTGAGCAATCTGGGTTTGGCGAGCCTTATGGTCGCTGTGACGGTGCTCATACATTTTTGGGGCTTGCTGTTACTGACGCGCGCCGTGGGCGGCGGCGGGCTAAGACTAAGGGCGCACGAGAATCATTTTCGCGGCGCTCTCGTCATCCTGATGGGCGTGTTTGGGATTTTCGCGCTGCACACGGGTGAAATTTGGACCTATGCGATGCTCTATCATGGGCTCGGGGAAACAGATTCGTTCGAACAAGCGCTCTACTTCTCGACCACCACTTTTTCTTCGCTAGGTCTGGGCGATGTTGTTCTGAGTCCCCGCTGGCGGCTGATTAGCGCCATCGAAGCGGCCAACGGCGTGATCTTGTTCGCCTGGTCGACGGCTTTTCTCCTCACGCTGACGCGCCAACTGAAATTGCTTGAGCACGATTGGTTCGAGCGCCGCAGTTGAGTGTTCGACTTGCGTTAGATCAAGGCGAGGCGTCGACGCTACGGCATGCTGGGCTTTCGAGTGTGAGAGGAAACGCTATGAACCGCGTGCAAGGCAAAATCGCTCTCGTGACCGGCGCCAGCCTCGGGCTCGGCCACGCAGCGGCACTGATGCTGGCGCGCGAAGGCGCGCGCGTGATTGTAACGGACAAGCGCGAGCAAGAGGGCGCGGCGACCGCTGACGCGATCGTTGCGTCTGGCGGTGAGGCGATGTTCCTCGCCCACGATGTTGCGAGCGAAGCTGATTGGAAGCGCGTGATCGCCGCGACCGTCAGCCGCTTCGGCGGGCTCGATATTCTCGTCAACAACGCCGGGGTCGCTCATCCCGGAAGTGTCGAGGAGACCTCGCTCGAACAATGGCGCTGGCTGATGTCGATTAATCTCGACGGCGTTTTCCTCGGCATCAAGCACGCGGTCGACGTGATGAAAGGCAAGGGAGGATCAATCATCAATCTATCTTCGATCGAGGGTCTGATCGGAGATCCCAATCTCGCTGCCTATAATGCCAGCAAGGGCGGGGTTCGGCTCTTGACCAAATCTGTCGCGCTCCATTGCGCAAAGGCCGGCTACAACATCCGCGTCAATTCGGTGCATCCTGGCTACATCTGGACTCCAATGGTGGAGGGATATGTCGCCACCAACGCCGATCCAAAAGCGGCCAAGGCCGCGCTCGCAGCGCTTCACCCGCTAGGCCGCATCGGTGAGCCTGATGATATCGCCTTTGGCATCCTCTACCTGGCGTCGGACGAATCGAAATTCGTCACCGGCGCTGAGCTTGTCATCGACGGTGGCTATACTGCGCAATGACGGGCGCGGATTCCGCCGTGGCGTCGGCGCAAGCGTCGCACGGTTCGCGGCGTAGCGTGCTCGCCGCCGCGGCGCTCTATTTCGCGATGGTGTTCGCAGCTGGGCTCATACTGGGACCGGCTCGCGTACTGTGGCTCGAACCTTGGCTTGGGCGTACATTGGCGGTGCTTTGCGAAACGCCACTGTTGCTTTGCGTCATGGGAGTCGCGGCGCGCCTGGCGCCGTCCTGGGCAGGCGCCGCGCGAGATGGCATCTCGCTCATCGCGATTGGACTTTTAGCGCTCGGTTTCCAGCAGATCGCCGATTTGTCGGTGGGCTTCGGCCTTCGCGGCATGACGCTGAGCGAGCAGTTGGCGCTGTTCTCGACGCCCCCGGGCTGGGTCTATGGGTTCGACCTGGTCGCCTTCGCGCTTGCGCCTCTCATTCTGGCGCGGCACGTGAAGGCTCCTCAACCAGAAGTCTGATCCGATGCGCAGCTTACTTGCTCATAGCGAATATCATTTGACCTCGCGGATCGGGTGGATGCGTGCGGCCGTGCTGGGCGCCAATGATGGCATCGTCTCGACCGCAAGCTTGATCGTGGGCATCGCCGCAGCTGGTGGCGACAAGCGCGCCGTGTTGCTTGCCGGTCTGGCCGGGCTTGTCGCGGGCGCCATGTCGATGGCGGCGGGCGAATTTATTTCGGTGAGTTCG
>Ga0209023_10001973_pt1 | contig 26467 bp, 18 predicted proteins | sample LakOneMetagenome_FD_187468 | JGI IMG/M metagenome (GOLD analysis project Ga0209023, IMG submission 187468) | Freshwater and sediment microbial communities from Lake Erie, Canada (SPAdes) (version 2) | ecosystem: Environmental > Aquatic > Freshwater > Lentic | place: Lake Erie, Canada...
CCTGACCAACGGCCAGGAAGACGCGGCCGGCACCGATCGTAATGTCGCCGATACCGATGGCGATGGCATTTCCGATGGCGTCGAGGCAGGGCCGGACGGCAACGCGCCGGTCGACAGCGACGGCGATGGCATCATCGACGCGCTCGAGCCGCACGGCGATGCCGACGGCGACGGCATTCCGAACGAACTGGACGCCGACAGCGACAACGACGGCATCCCCGATTCCGTCGAGCGCGGAACGGGCGCCACGCCGGTGGACACCGACGGCGACGGCATTCCCGATTACCTCGATCGCGACAGCGACAACGACGGCATTCCGGATGCGCTCGAGGCCGGGCCGACGCCCGCCACGCCGGTCGACACCGATGGCGATGGCAAGCCCGACTACCTCGATCTCGACAGCGACAATGACGGCGTGCCCGATCGCATCGAAGGCAACGCCAGCGGCACGGATTCCGACCACGACCAGATCGACGACGCCTATGACGTCGACTCGCACCCGGGAGCGGCGGATGCCAACCAGGACGGCATCGCCGATGGCCTGGCGCCGCCTGACACGGACGGCGACGGCAAAGCCGATTTCCGCGACACCGACTCCGACGGCGACGGCATCCTCGATACGGCGGAGGCCAATGTGTCGGGCGTCGATACGGATGGCGACGGCATCGACGACGTGCTCGACATCGACGTCACGCATGGCGTCGACGCGAACGGCGACGGCATCGATGATGCCTACGTGCTGCCCGACACCGATGGCGACGGCAAGCCCGATTTCCGCGACCTCGACACGGACAACGACGGCATCCCCGACGTCGTTGAAGCCGGGCTCTCGGACGCGAACCAGGACAGCTTGCTCGACGCCGGCGCCGCGACGACGAATTCGCCGCCCGACACGGACGGCGACGGCACCGCGGATTTCCGCGACCTCGACTCGAACAATGACGGCACGACGGACATCGCCGGCACGCCCAACGCGGGGCAGGACGCCAACGGCGACGGCCGCGTCGACAACGCGACCGACACCGACGGCGACGGCATTCCCGATGTCGTGGACCTGGTGCCGACCGGCTATGGCAGCGGAGTCGATTCGGACGGCGACGGCATCCCCGACAGCATCGATCTCGACGACGACAACGACGGCATTCCCGATGCGGTGGAAGGCGACGGCGATTTCGACGGCGACGGAATCCCGAACCGCCTGGACCGCGACAGCGACAACGACGGCTTGACCGACACGATCGAAGCGGGCGGCGTCGATGCCGACCACGACGGCGTGATCGACGATTTCGTCGACGCGAACCACAACGGCCTGGACGACCACGTCGAGGCGGCGATGGGCGGCGCGGCGTTGCCGGTGCCGGACACCGATGCCGACGGGCATCCTGACTACCTCGACATCGACAGCGATGGCGACGGCATCTACGACATCGCCGAGTCCAATGGCGTCGACGCCAACCATGACGGCGTCGTCGATGGCAGCATCGATGCCGACCACGACGGACTGATGGATGTCGTCGACGGCAGCGTGCCGGGTGCGGCGCCCTTGTCTCCGGTCGACACCGACGGCGACGGGCAACCCGACTACACCGACGTCGACAGCGACAACGACGGCATCCCCGATGCCGTCGAAGGCGGCTCCGACAGCGATGGCGACGGCATACCGGATTACCGCGATCCGCCGGGCAAGCTGGAAACCACGCTCAGCGGTGGCGGCAGCGTGAACGCGTGGATGCTGCTGGTGCTCGGCGCGATGCTGATCGCGCGGTTGGCCAGCCTGCGACCCTGGAGCGCACGGGCCGCAAAGCTGGCGTTGGCCGTCGTGGTGCTCGCCTTCGCGGTCGGCGCGGATGTCGTCCGTGCCGACGATGCCGCGAGCCAGACGGGCAGCTGGTATGTCGGCGGCGACATCGGTTCGTCGTGGCTGAAGCCGCGCAACGTCAACGGCGGCTATCGCATCGACGACACCTCGGACAATGCCTGGCGCGTGGTGGCTGGTAAGCAGGTGTGGGAACGCTGGTCACTGGAAGCCTTCTATGGCGACCTGGGATCGGCCGGCATCGCTTCGCAAAACGCCAACGTCGGTCACCTGGGCGAATTGGGCTACAAGGTATTCGGCGTTGGCACGGAATGGACGCCCTTGCTGGGCGGCCGCAGCGCGACTTTCTATCCGGTGTTCTCGGGCGGCGCGGTCTTCACGCGCAACAGCGCGACGAGCACGACGATCCATTACGACAAGCTCCACAGCATCGGCGCCTACCTCGGCGCCGCTGGCGCGTGGCAGTTCGCGCCCACCTGGCGCGCGCTGCTGGGCGTGACGTTCTACGATCGGGATGAGCGGATGTACACGGTCGGCGTGCGCAAGACCTTCGGGGCGAGCCGCACGAATGCGGAACCGGCGAAGCCGGTCGCCGCTCCGGCGCCCGCGCCGGCGCCTCCGGTGGAGCCCGTGGCGCAGGCCGAGCCGCCGCCGGCACCGGTCGTGCCCGCGCCGGCGCCGCCCGCAGCGCCTCCGGCGGACGACGACCACGACGGCGTACCGAATGACCGCGATGCCTGTCCCGCCACGCCGTCCGGCGACAAGGTGGACGCGAACGGTTGCAGCCTGAGCATGAAGCTCGAGGTGTATTTCAACAACGACTCGGATGTCCTGCAGCCGCAGTCCTCCACGGACCTGGAGCGCGTGGTGGCATTCATGCACGCCGTGCCGTCGGCTGCCGGTGAACTGCAGGGTTACACCGACAACGTGGGTTCGGCGCATTACAACCAGGTGCTGTCGCAGCGTCGTGCCGCCGCGGTGAAAGCCTGGCTGGTGCGCAAGGGCATTGCCGAAGCGCGCTTGACCGCCAAGGGCTATGGCGAGACGGAGCCCGTCGCGACGAACAAGACCGCGGAAGGCCGCGCTGCGAATCGGCGCGTGCTGTTCGTTCGCTCCGACGTCAAGCAGGACTGAACATCCGCACGTCGCCCGATGCGCTAGCCTTCGGGTGATTCGTACGGCGCCGGTTCGGGAGCCGGCGGTTCATAGGGCTCCGGTGCGGATTCCACCGGAGCCCCGTCGTACTCGGGCTCCTCGACGTGGTTGATTTCTTCTCCGGCCGTGTTGTAGCGCCGGTTCGACCAGCCATCCGAACACGCGCCCTGGTTGGCCACCATGCCGCGCGGGCAATACGAGGAATCGCCTCCACTGCCGCTGCCGGTATCCCACGCGGCGTTGTTACCGCCGCCGCCGTTGTTGCCGCGGTAGCCGCCGCCGACCATGTTGCGTCCCCGGCCTTGCAGAATGTCGAGATTGCCGCGCGCATGCGGCTCGCCGTTGGCCAGCGCCTTGCCCAGCCAGTTCGCCGCTTCCGAGCGGTCCGGCCGGATATTGCCGCAGCCGTTCATGTACAGGTACCCGAGGTTGTTCTGCGCCGTCGCGTCGCCCTGGTCCGCTGATTTCCGATACCAGCGAAGCGACTCCTGGCAGTCGACCCTGGCGCAGGTGCCGTTGAAGTAGCAGTAGCCGAGGTTGCGCTGCGCGATCGCGTTGCCTTGCGCGGCGGATTTCTGATACCAGTCGAAGGCCTGCTGCGGGTTCTTCTGGAAACCGCGGCCGGTCTCGTACAGCCAGCCAATCTCGCCCTGCGCCCTGTCGTCGCCGGCTGTGGCGGCCTGCATCAATAGCGCCGTGGCCTGCCTGAGATCCTTCGGCACGCCCTGGCCACTTTCGTAGTCGAAGCCCAGGTTGCGCTGCGCGGCGGTGATGCCCTGGTCCGCGGCCTCGCGGTACAACGCGATGGCGCGCGGAATATCCTTGCGAATGCCCGGGCCGCCCGCCTCGAGCAGGTAAGCCGCCCTGAACTGCGCAAAGCCCACGCCGTTGGCCGCCGCGTATTGATAGTGCGCCAGCGCCTTCTGCCAGTCCTTCGGCAAGCCGGCGCGGCCATCGAAGTAGAAATCGCCGATGCGCGAGTGGGCGCGGTAGTCCTTCAATGCCGCGGCCTGCTGGTACCACCGGCGCGCTTCGATGTCGCTCTTCTGCAATCCCGCGCTGCCGTTGGCGTAGAAATCGCCGATGTTGACCATGCTGGTTGAGTCGTTCTTCTCCGCGGCCCGGCGATACCACCTGAGCGCCTGCGCTTCGTCCTTGCGCAAACCCGCGAGGCCGTTCGCGTACATCGAGCCGATGTTGTTGATCGCGTTGATCGAGCCCTGGTCGATCGCCTTCTGGTAATACTTCAGCGCCATGTCCCTGTTCGCCGCGACGCCAAAACCGCCGTAGCAGTAGATGTATCCCACCCGGAAACTGGAATCCTGGTTTCCCAGGTCCGATGCCTTTGCGTGGAAGGCGAGGGCTTGTACGTAATCCCTCCTGAGTCCCGCGGATCCGTTGTAATAAAGGTTGCCGAGGGTGTTCAGTGCGCGCGCATTGCCTTGGGTTGCGCTCTTGTGCAGCAGTTCCAGTGCCTGCGCCGGGTCCCTCGACACGCCTGCGCGTCCGTCGAGGTAGAGTTGCGCGAGGTTCGCCTGCGCGAACGGATCGTTGAGCGCAGCCGACTTGCGATAGAGCGCGACACCGCGCGCCTCGTTCCTTGCCAGGCCGATGCCGTCCATGTAATCCGCGCCGAGGCTGTTCATGGCGCCGGCGTGGCCCTTGTCCGCCGCCTTCTGGTACCAGCGCGCCGCCTGCACCGGGTCTTTCAGGCTGAAATCCAGCAGAATGCCGCAGTGGTACATGGCGTCGACGTTGCCCTGGTTCGCGGACAGTTGGTACCACTTGAAGGCTTCGGCTGGATTCCTCGCGAGGCCGCCGTAGCCGCGTTCCAGGTACAGCGCGTACGCCGCCTGTCCGAAGGCGTCACCCTGTTGCGCGGCCTTGCCGTACCAGCGTGCCGCCGTCGCAAGGTCCCTGGGCAGGCCGCCGAGTCCGTTCTCGTAGAAATAGCCCATGTTGTCCGCGGCGATTGCCATGCCGGCGTCAGCGGCCTTGCGGTACCACGAGGCCGATTGCGCCAGGTCCTTCGGGAATCCGTGCTGGCCGGCGCGATAGTTGTCCGCCACGAGGCCGATGGATTTCAGGTCGCCGCGCTGCGCTTGCTGCAGCAGTTGCTGGCCGGCGGCATCCAGCGCGCGCACCGCAGTCGACAGCGCACTGCCCAGGGCCAGCGCGAGCAGCAAGAGAGCCTTTCGGCGACGGTGTGGATCTTCAAACCGGGTCATGCTTGGGTTTCCTCGTGATGCCGCCATGAATCTTCACGCACCAGCGGTCACTTCGGCAACAATGCAGCCATGGTCACGCTGACGCATCCGGACAAGGTGCTGTGGCCCGCGACCCAGCGCTCGCAGCAGGGTACCAAGCAGGACCTCGCCGATTACTACGCCGGGATTGCGGACTGGATGTTGCCGCACATCACGGGCCGTCCCTGCTCGTTGCTGCGCGCGCCCGATGGCATCGAGGGGCAGCGTTTCTTCCAGCGCCACGCGATGGCGGGCCATTCGCCGCTGCTGAAGCTCATTGCAGTGCGCGGGGACAAGCAACCGTACCTCGAGATCGATACGCGCGAAGCCCTCCAGCAGGCAGCGCAGCTCGCGGCCCTCGAGCTGCACCCGTGGAACGGCATTCCGGGCGATGTCGATCGACCCGGGCGCCTGGTCTTCGACATCGACCCGGCGCCCGATGTGGAATTCGTGCGGGTCGTCGCGGCCGCGCGGGCGCTGCGCGAACGCCTGCGAACGATGGGCCTGCACGCATTCTGCAAGACCACCGGCGGAAAAGGCCTGCACGTCGTCGTGCCGCTTGCCACCGGCACGCGCAAGTCGGAAGTCGCCAGCTGGCAGAGCGCCAAGCTGTTTTCGCAGGCCCTGTGCGCGCAGCTCGCCGCCGATGAGCCCCAGCGCTACCTGGTCAACCCATCGAAAGCCGCGCGCAAGGGGCGCATCTTCCTCGACTACCTGCGCAACGACAGGACCGCGACGGCCGTGGCGCCGCTGTCGCCGCGTGCGCGCCCGGGGGCGCCGGTGTCGATGCCGCTACGTTGGTCGCAGGTGCGCGCCTCGCTCGATCCAGCGAAATACACGATCCACAACGCGCCGGCGCTGCTCGCGAAGGACAAGCCCTGGGTCGACTACGGGAATTCGGCCGCGTCGCTCGCCGCGGCAGCCAGGCGGCTGCTGGGGCCGAGGTAGCGGCGCCTGACCGCGCCTCACTGCAGGTCGCGCGGAATGTCTTCTTCCCAGGTTCGCGTGCGAATGACGGTGCCGTCGCGCAACAGTTCGCGCCTGTAGCGGTAGTGCAGCGCCTTCGCGTCTCCGCCCAGGCGCAGGTGTCCGCGCCACGTGAGCACGCGATCCTTCAGTGTCTCGATGGTTTCGGCTTCTCCCTCGGCGTCGGCGCTCTCCGGGTGCGCATCGTCGACGTGATAGATGATTTGCTCCGAATGTTCCGAGCGGCCCCATGGAAACGTGGAGGCTGTCGTGCCGCGCCACTTGACCGTGCTGCGTCCGCTGTTCTCGTCACGTGCAATCGACCAGGTGCCCGGCCACGCGTAGTCGCCGCCGGGATTGCCGTATCCGTCCGGTTGCTCGATGGGTTCGGGAGGCGCGAACGGCGGCGGCGCGACACCGCGCAGCGGAATGACCGGCAGTGTCACCGACGAGCCGTCCTCGCCGCCGAGCCGCAGCGTGGTGGTCATCGGGTACGGCGTCGGCCACAGCATCGGCCACTGCGCGTTCGACACTGACACGCGGATGCGATGACCGGCTTCCCAGGTCCACGAGCCCAGGTACAGGTCGAATTGCAGCACGTATTCGCGCCCGGGTTGCAGCGGTTCGGGGTGCTCCAGCGAATCGCGCTGCGCGCCGCTCTGGCCGGCGCCGGTGATCGCCGTGACGTCGCCTTCGGGCGAGACGTCCTCGAGCCGCACGAACCAGTTGGCGAGCGGGGCCGTCGCGCTGACGACGAGCCGCGCGCGCGGCTGGCCCATCATCGCGATCGGTTCGGCGAGCGGCGCGCTCTCGTAGACGAGTGAGTACGCATCGGCGCTGCGCTGGTCGCCGAGCAGTTCGCCCCACCAGAATCCGGCCTGCGCACCGGCGGAGGGCACGTAGCGCATCGTGTCGGTCGCCGCGCTCGCAGGCGCGGTCGACAGGACATGCGCGCCGCCGAGGAACCACGTGGACGCATGCGCATCGCTGGGCGGCCAGTCGTCGGCGCGCCACTCGCCGGGAACATCCTGCGGCGCGGCGCCAGGCGGATGGCTGTGCTGCTGGAAGAACACGACACGCGGGTCCCGCTCGACGCCGTTGTCGATGCCTTTCAGCCAATGATCGAACCAGCGCACCGCCTGGTCGCGCCACTCGATGCGCGGGCCGTAGATGCTCGTGTTGGGAAAGTCATGGTTCCAGGGGCCGATCAGCGCGTGCACCGGCGCATGCACCTGTTCGAGCATGCGCACGACGCTGTTGCGGTAGCCATCCTGCAGCCCGGCGACGACGTAGCAGGGTATGCGAATGCTGCCGAGGTCGAGTACAGGCGCGCGCCAATAGGCGCCGTCGCGCTGGTGGCGAAAGTAGTCGAGCGACCAGGGCGGGGAATCCATCCGCCGGGCCAGCGTGTCTTCATCGAGCGGAAAATCCGGCGCGCCGCTGATCCCCTGCAGCAAGTCCTGGGCGACCTCGAACTCATCCATGTGCAGGATGCCGTCCATGTAGTGCACGTCTTCGGTGAACAACCGCTCCGTGCCCTCGACGGCGAAGATCGCCTTCAGCGCCTTTGGCTGCCGCATCGCCATCTGGATCGAGTTGAACGCGCCCCAGGAGATGCCGAGCATGCCGACGTTGCCATTGCTCCACGGCTGCCGCGAGAGCCACGCGATGATCTGCTCGCCATCGGCCTGTTCCTGCGCGGAATATTCGCGATCCGTCGGCGTGCCTTCGCTGTTGCCGAAGCCGCGGATATCGACGCGCACGCCGACGAATCCGTGACGCGCGAAATACACGTGATGGCCGTAGTCGCCGGTGGCCATGTCGTCATCCTTGCGGTAGGGCAGGTACTCGAGCAGCGCGGGCAGGCGTTCGCCGCGCTTCAGTGTCGCGGGCATGTACAGCGTCGCGGCGAGTCGCACGCCGTCGGGCATCGGGATCGTCGTGCGCACCAGGCGCACATGTGAATCATTTGCGCGCACCGGCAACGCAAGACCCACCAGGCAGGCAGCCAGTGTGGTGGCAACGATCGCCAGGCGCCGGGCCGTGGCTGGGTACTGCAGCATGCGAACTCTCCAGGTGGTGCGCGGATGAGATTACAGATTCTTCATCGCGCTGCTCCAATTTTTGTTCGGTCTACGCGTATTCCGATGGTACTTCCACTGATGGAGGCGCCCGCCGCGCGCGACTAGTTTCGAACCGATAGCAAATTCGGCAAGGGCCGCGCAGGAGGGAAGTCGATGGTCACGCGAATCATGATGGGTTGCCGCGGATGGTGGGCCGTTGCGCTGGCCGCCTTGTTGGCCGCGCCCACGGCGCAGGCGGTGCCGAGTTTTGCGCGCCAGACTGGCATGGCCTGCGAGGCGTGCCACACGGTATTTCCGGAGCTCACGCACTTTGGCCGCATGTTCAAGGCCAACGCCTACACCGTCGACAACCTGAAGCCGGTGCGCGGCGTGTCGGCCAGCAAGGAAGAGATGCTCGCGCTGAGCGGCCTGCCACCGATCGCGCTGATGGTGCAGGTGTCGCAGACCAGCATTGCCAAGGCCATTCCCGACGGCGCCGGCAATCTGTCGCAAAGCAGCTCGGTCGCCTTCCCGCAGCAGATCAGCCTGTTCTACGCCGGCAAGATTGCCCCGCGGCTGGGTGCGTTCATCCAGCTGACCTACGGCAATGACGAGGGCACGATCGGCATCGACAACGTCGACCTGCGATGGGCCGACAACAAGCTGCTGCCGAACGATCGGAGCCTGATCTACGGCATCACGGCCAACAACAATCCGACCGTGCAGGACCTGTGGAACAGCACGCCGGCATTCGGCTATCCGTACGCGGCCAGCAACGCGAATGTGTCGCCGCTGGCCGCCACGCAGATCGACGGCACGCTGGGCCAGGACGTGGCGGGCATCAGCCTGTATGCGATGTGGAACGAATCGCTGTATGGCGAGATTGGCACCTACCGCTCGGCCAAGCAGGGGGCTGCGAATGCGCTGACCGGCGGTGCCGGCCCGCTCGACGGCACGACCTCGAACGTCATCGTCGGCGGCGCGCCATACTACCGGCTCGCCTACGAACACCTGTGGGGCCGCAATTCCCTGTCGGTCGGGCTCTACGGCGCCACGTTCAAGCTCGTGCCCGGTGGCAGCACCGATGCGCCGGGCACGCTCAACGGACCGGTCAATGAATTCCGCGACACGGCCGAGGATTTCCAGTACCAGTTCATCGGCGACCAGCACCTGTTCACCCTGGCGGGCACGCACATTCGCGAGAAGATGACGCTCAACGCGAGTCTTGGCGACGGCCTGGGCGCCGACAACCTGCACAACGATCTCACCACCACCCGCATTACGGGCACCTATTACTACCAGCGCAAGTACGGTGCCGTGCTGGGCCTGTTCTCGACCACCGGGAGCCTGGATACACAGCTTTACCCGGCTGGTGACGCGCCGGGCGTGGTCACCAGCGCCAGCGGCACGCCGGACACAAAGGGATGGATTGCCGAGCTGAATTACATGCCGTGGCTCAACACACGCATCTCGCTGCAGGACACGCAGTACACGAAGTTCAATGGCGGCGGCACGAACTACGACGGATTCGGCCGCAACGCCAGCGACAACAATTCGCTGTACCTGCTCGTCTGGTTCAACTATTGAGGCACACGCACATGAACATCCTCATCAAGGCAGCGGGCGCAATGGCAGCAGTCGTGCTCGCGCAGGCGAGTGGGGCAACCGACGAGATCTCCGCGGAGGCGCGTCTCGCCGCGCAGCGCGTCGCGGTGACGACCTGCGCCACGTGCCACGGACCGCAAGGCCGCAGCATCGCGCCCAAATTCCCGACACTGGCCGGCCAGCACCCGAAGTACCTCGCCGCGCAGTTGCAGGCCTTCAAGGCGCAGAGTCGCGGTGATGCCGATGCCCTGGGCTACATGTGGGGCATGGCCGCGCCATTGAGCGAGGAGATGATCACGGCGCTCGCCGCGTACTACGGTGCGCAGAGTCCAGCCGTTGGCTCGGGCGGCGATGCGGGCGCGATCGCCCGCGGCGCCGACATCTATGCCAATGGCGTTGCCGCGGAGGGGATTCCGCCCTGCATCGCCTGCCATGGCTTGGGCGCAGTGGGCACGGACGACTACCCGCGGCTCGCGGGCCAGCACGCCCAATACCTGCTCAAGCAACTGCGCTCATTCCAGAACAACATGCGCAACGTCGCCGTGATGCACGGCGTCGCGCAAGACCTGAAATCCAGCGAAATGGAGGCGGTTGCGGCCTACCTGCAGTCACTCGGCGCGCACTAGCGCGCCGGATGGCGGGGAGGCCGGCTGGAATCGAGACGCGGTTCCGGGTGGCCGTTGCGGTGCGCTGCTAGGCTCCGGGTGAATTCATCGCCGGGAGTGCAACCATGCGCCGTTTCCAGACTCGCTTTGCCACACTGTCCCTGGCGGCATTGGCCTTCGTGGCGGGCGCCGCCCGCGCAGCGGACCCGGCCAGCGCGCCGACTTCGGCCGCGGCTGCGACGCCGGTCGTGGACGGAACCAAGATCACGAAGTCGCGCTCCAACATCCAGAACAATCGCGAAGCCGCGCCAGCCGCGAGCACGCCCCAGGCGCCGCCCGCGGCCCAGGACGCGGCCGTGAAAACCAAGACGAAATCGAATCAGTCCAACGACTGAGCGACTTCGGAATCGACGTTCCAGCCCTGTGCAGTCACGCGCGCGGGCTCCGAACCCAGGTCGGCCGTGCGGAACGTGGCGGAGATCTCGCGCTTCTCGCCGGGAAGCAGCGAGACGTAGTTGTCCTGCCACACCACCGGCAGCACCTCGTCGCCGTCGCTTTTCGCCAGCTTCAATCGAACGAAGAAGGCCACGCTCGCTGAAGGATTTTCCACGACCACGCGCGTCGTCGACTGTTCGCCGGCTTGGCTGGTCTTGGAAGCCAGCTTCAACTTCACGTTCGGCAGCCGCGCCAGCGACGTGAAGTCCGCAAAGGTCTTCGTCGGCGTCGTCCACCACGTCGACTTCGGCCAATCGATTGTCTCGCCGGTCGAGGAGAGCCAGTAGAAGTTGGACCCGACCTGCGTGCCGGCGGCGTCAAATACGCGCAGGTCCAGGAAGTACGCGGGACCGAGGCCGTCGACGCGCGGCAGTTCCATGACCTTCGCCGTGCCGTCGGCATCGGCGTCGACGCTGACATCCTTCGAGAATCTCACGGCAGCATCCGCGTCGATGATCTTCGCGGAGACGCGCAGGCCTTTCGCTTCCGCATAACGGCTGTTCACCAGCCACACGGAATGATCGTCGTAGCCGTACACGGGGTCGAGTGCCTGCATGGCCTTCTTCGCGCCGAAGTAGCCGCCGCCGGGCTGCAGGTAGTAGTCGTAGAGATGCCAGATCATCGACGGCCAGGCGTTGTCGAGCATCCACTGGATGACACCGGTGGAGTGGTACTTGTTGCGGCTGTACGCTTCGTACATCGCGCGCACGCCCTCGTAGGCCATGAGCTGCGACTTGAAGGTGTAGTCCTCGGCGCTCGTCGCCGTGCCGTAGCGCTTGTCGAGCGCGTTGCTGAACACGCGCAGCGTGCTGAACACATTGCCGCCGGCGTGGTAGTTCCAGTACTCGTCGATCGGCCAGAGATGGTCCTTCGGGATCATCTTGCGCACGCTCTCGATGACCGGCACGGCCGGTCCCATGCTGGTTTCGGTGTTGAAGCCGTAGGCGCCGCCGCATCCGCCTTCGTTGCAGGTCTGTTCCTGCGGTGGCCGGCCCACATCCGTCGTCCAGTACGAGGGCGCGACATATTCGTAGGGACCGCTCATCTTGCCGCCCGATTCACCGGTCACCGTCGTCGGCTTGGCCGTTGCCGAGGAGCTGACCGGATTCGGCCAGTGCAGGTCATCCTCGATTTTCAGGTAAGCCTGCTCAATCTTCGGTGGCGGCGGGTTGTCGCTTCCGTTCAGCCAGATCAGCAGGCTCGGGTGGCTGCGCAGCCGATAGATCTGGTCGCGCAGCGATGCGCGCGCGATGGCGAGATGCTGGTCATTCCATCTCGTCCACTTCTCCCAGAAGTCGCAGCAGCACCAGCCTGCCATGACCAGCACGCCGAGTTGGTCCGCCCTGTCGAAGAATTCATCGGGCTCGAGCTTGCCCTCGAGTCGCACCGTATTGAGGCCCATGTCCTGCACGTAGCGGAACTCATCGTCCATGCGCTGCGCGTCGTGGCGCAGCATCATGTCGGGCGTCCAGCCCGCGCCGCGAACCAGCAGGTTCCTGCCGTTCACCTTGAACAGCCGTTTGTACCGACCGGGCGATTCCTGCAGCACCTGCGAGGTGATTTCACGGATGCCAAAGCGCGTGTGCGACGCATCGGAAACCTGGCCGTCGATCTCGAAGCGCAGGTCGAGGTCATGCAGTTCAGGCTGGCCCATCTGCGCGGGCCACCACAGGCGCGGATGGCTGAACTGCAATTGCGGGAAATCCTTCGGATCGAAACTGACGTCGCGCTGTTCGCCGGCCGCCAGCTGCACGGGCAGCGAAAATTCGGCCTGCTCGATGCGTCCGCGCAGGACGCCGTGGACCGGCGCATCGCTCGCATTCTTCAGCAACGCCGTGACCGTCAGTTGCGCGGCGTCGTACGCGGGCGCGTTGAGCTTCGAGATCACCGCCGCGTGCCGCACGGCCACCGGTCCGCTCGTCGCCAGGTACGCCTCGCGGAACAAGCCCATGTTCTTGTCGGGCGGCGAGGGATTCCAGTCGACGAAGGTGATGCCAAGGTCCGATTCGCCCTGCGCCCACACCTGCACCGCGAGCGCGTTCTTTCCAGGCAGGATCGCCGGCGTCACGTTGAACTCGTAGGTGCGCCAGGCGCCGATGACCTGGCTGGCATCTGCGATGAGCCTGCCGTTCAGGTAAATGTTGGCCTTGTAGTTGATGCCCTTGAAGCCGAGCCAGAGCGTCTTGCCCGCGTAGCCTTCGGGGAGCGTGAATTCCGTGCGGTACCACCACGTTGTGGCGTAAGGGCTGTCCGCGGGCATGGAGCGCTCTGAGAAGTTGGCGCCGATCGGATATCCGACGCCGGGAAAACGGCGCAGGTTCATGCCGAAGAACGGATCGGGCAGCAAGCCCTGCTTCACCTGCGTTGCGACGACCGTCGACGGCACTTGCGCCGCGATCCATCCCGTGGTGGCGTAGCCGGGCGAGGCGATCGATGACGCGCTGCCGTGCACGCTGGCTGAAGACTGCACCGCCCAGCCCGTTTCCAGCGCGAGGTGCTGCGGCGCTTCCTGTCCTCGCGCCGATGCCGCCGCGAACAGGAAGAGCATCAATCCGGACTGGATGCCACGCATGCGAGAGGCCCCCACACCTTATATACCTATGCACATAGTATGTTATCTAGCGGCCGCGCGACAACGGGAGCGCGGAAAACGCGATTGACGCTGGCGCGCAGAAGATCGAAGCTGGCAGTTTTCAGGGCAGGTAATCGCTTACATGGCGCACTGGCGGTCAACCGTCTGGATCGGCGCGGCGCTCGCGGTCTCGGGCGCGTGGGCGGCCGTCCATTTCGCCCCGCGCAAGCCGGCCGCCGTCGCGGTGGACTTCAGCCGCGACATCCGGCCGATCTTCAACCAATACTGCGTCTCCTGCCACGGCGGCGTGCGCCAGAAGAGCGACGTGTCGTTCATCTACCGCGACGAGGCGTTGGGAAAGGGGAGTTCGGGACGCGCCACGATCGTACCGGGCCGCCCGGAAGCGTCGGAATTGATAGCGCGCATCACCTCGAACGATCCGGAAGCGCGCATGCCGTACCATGCGCCGCCCCTTTCGCCTTCGCAGATCGCGCTGCTCAAGCAGTGGATCAAGGATGGCGCGCAGTGGAGCGATCACTGGGCCTTCGTTGCGCCGAAGGACGCGCCGCTGCCCGCGGTGAAGAACACGGCTTGGCCGAAGCAGCCGCTCGATCGATTCATACTCAATCGGCTCGAACGCGAGGGATTGCAGCCCTCGGGCGAGGCCGAGCGCGCGGCGCTGCTGCGGCGCGTGTCGCTCGACCTGATCGGCTTGCCGCCGACCGAGGCGGAACTGGCCGATTTTCTGGCGGACAAATCGCCCGATTCCTATGAACGGCAGGTCGATCGCCTGCTCGCATCGCCGCACTACGGCGAGCGCTGGGCCGCGTTGTGGCTCGACCTGGCTCGCTACGCCGACAGCCGCGGGTACGAGGCCGACCACGATCGTCCGGTGTGGCCGTATCGCGACTGGGTGATCGACGCCTTCAACCGAAACCTGAGCTATGAGCAGTTCGTGACCACGCAGCTCGCGGGCGACCTGCTGCCCAATGCCACGATGGACGACAGGGTGGCGACGACGTTCCAGCGGCTGACGCCGCTGAACGACGAGGGCGGCACCGACGACGAGGAATTCCGGCTGGTCGCCGTGATGGATCGCGTCGCGACGACGTGGTCGGTGCTGAACGGACTCACTATGAACTGCGTGCAGTGCCATTCGCATCCCTACGATCCGATCCGGCATGCCGAGTACTACAAATTCCTCGGGTTCTACAACACCTCGCGCGACTCGGACCTCGTCGACGACTACCCGACCATCGCGGTGCCGAAGGACAGCGCGCAGCGCGACGAAGCGGCAGCCCTCGAGGCGCGCGGCATGGAACTGCAGCGCGCCGTCGTCGCGAATGCGCGATCGCTGGAAGCCGCGGCGCACTGGGAGCCGCTGCCGCTGCTGCGCGGCAACGTCAGTGAAATCGCGGCGCTCGAGCGGAACCTGCGCTCCTTCGAGAAAGCGCAGCAGTTGCGGGAGGTGCCATTTCCCGATTGGCAACCCACGGCCAAGGAGTTGACGAAGTTCTACGTGGATTCCATCGCAGGGCTCAATGCGGACCTGGAGCAGGCTCGCGCGCAGCCACTGGTGTTGCCGATGGAGAGCGATGGCGAAGGGGGCCTGCGCACGACCGGCACGATTCCGCTGCGCTCGGTGCTGCAGGTCGAGGCGACGGCGGTTCCCGGCACGATCACGGCATTGCGGATCGAATCGCCGGTGACTAGGCCCGACGTGGCGGTGCATACGCCCGAAGACGGATTCCTCGTCGAGCGAATCGGCGTGTGGCTCATCGCCGCTGATGGCAGCGCGCAGCGCGTCGTGATCCGTTGCTTCCTGCCCGATGCCGAAGACAACCTGCACGCGGCGACCCAGCCGCCGTATGCGATCAGCGAACCGTACGACGCAGAGCTCGATTCGAGCGGATTCACTGCGAACCCGAAGCTGTTTCGCTCGCGTTGGGTCATCGCCATTCCCGCGCAGCCGCTGCAGGTGCCGACCGGCGCCCACCTCCAGGTTGATTTCCTGCACACGACCGGCATCGACATGCGGCCGGCGCCGCTGCGGCGGGTGCGGTTCTTCACCAGCGACGATCCGCGCTGGAGCGATCCGGCGGCGCAACAGCAGATGGGCGAGCGCTTTGATGAACTCATCCGGATCCGCGAGCAACTGAAGCAGATACCCTCCGTCTCGCAGCCCGTGATGGTCGAACAGGATCCGTTCGAGCAAAGGCACACGCTGGAGTTCGAGCGAGGCAACTTCATGAACAAGGTCGGGCCGGCGCTGCAGCCCGATGTTCCGGCCATTTTCCCGGCGTTGCCGGCCGCGGCGCCCCGCAATCGACTGACGATGGCGCATTGGTTCTTCTCGGCCGGCCAGCCGCTGACCGCGCGTGTCGCGGTGAATCGATACTGGGAGCAGCTCTTCGGCACCGGGCTCGTCGAGACGCTCGAGGATTTCGGCAGCGCCGGCCAGGTGCCCTCGCACCCGGAGCTGCTCGATTGGCTGAGCATTCATTTTCAGCGCGACCTGCACTGGAACATGAAGGCGCTGTTGCGCGAGCTGGTGACCAGCGCGACCTACCGGCAGGACGCACGCGCCACGCCCGGGCTCATCGCGAAAGATCCGCACAATCGCCTGCTGGCCCACGGACCGCAGCAACGGCTCAGCGCCGAGATGGTGCGCGATGCGGCGCTGGTGGCGAGCGGCTTGTTCAATCCGGCGATGGGCGGGCCGCCGGTGAAGCCGCCACAGCCCGCCGGCGTGTGGATGAGCGTCTACGACGATCGCGTCTGGGAAGACGCACAGGGCCCGGACCGCTATCGGCGCGCGATCTACACGTACCTGCGCCGCACGGCGCTGTACCCGAGCTTCGTGACCTTCGATGCGGCCGATCACGTCGTGAGCCTGCCGCGGCGCATCGTGACGAATACGCCCTTGCAGGCCCTCGTGACATTGAACGACCCCGTGTACCAGGAAGCGGGCCGCGCACTGGCGCGGCGCATGCTCGCGCGCAATGAACCCATGGCTGCGCGATTCAACTTCGCGGCGCGCTGCGTGCTGTCGCGTGACCTGACCGACAGCGAGATGTCGACGCTGCGCACGTTCTACGAGCAGGCCAGGCGCGAGCCGGGCCTGCGCTCGGGCGAATTGCCGGCCTATGCGGCGGTCGCGGGCGTGTTGTTCAATCTCGATGCTGCGATGACGAGGTGACCGCAATGTCCCGCAAGCGACTTCGAAATCCGCCACGCACCGACCTCGACGCCGATGCGCGGCAACGCGTGCTGCAATCGCAGACGCGCCGGCATTTCCTCGACCAATGCGCCACGGGCCTGGGTTCCTTGTTCCTCGGCACGATGGGTGGCATCGCACCGCGCCTCGCGCGCGCCGCGACGGCCGAGGCCGGCGCCGAGGCGCAGCTCGATTTCAGGCGTGATCCAGCGAGGCCGCTGGCGCCGTTGCCGCCGCAGTTTGCGCCGAAGGCGCGGCGCGTCATTTTCCTGCACATGGCCGGCGCGCCGAGCCAGCTGGAACTGTTCGAGCACAAGCCCGTGCTGCAGCGTTTCGACGGTAGCGACTGCCCCGCCTCGTACCTCGCCGGCAAGCGCTTCGCATTCATCAGCGGCGTGCCGAAATTGCTGGGCTCGCAGTATCCGTACCACCAGGCCGGCAAGAGCGGCCAGTGGATTTCCGATCGGTTGCCGTACCTCGAGCAGCACATCGATGACCTGTGCTTCGTGCGTTCGATGCACACCGACCAGTTCAACCATGCGCCGGCGCAGCTGCTCGTGCAGACCGGCAATGCGCGCATGGGCTACGCATCGTTCGGTTCCTGGGTGACCTACGGCCTCGGCACCGAGAACCAGAACCTGCCGGGGTTCATCGTGCTGTTGTCGGGCGGCAAGGCGCCTGACGGCGGCAAGCAGCTGTGGGGCTCCGGGTTCCTGCCCAGCGTCTACCAGGGCGTGCAGTGCCGTTCGCAAGGCGAGCCCGTGCTGTATCTCGCGAATCCGCCCGGCGTGAGCCGGCCGCTGCGGCGTCGCATGCTCGATGCGATCGATGCGATCAACCGCGATACCTACGCGGAGTTTGGCAATCCTGAAACGTTGACGCGCATCGCGCAGTACGAAATGGCGTTTCGCATGCAGCTCGACGCGAGCGACGCGATGGACATCCACAAGGAAAGCGCCGACGTGCAGGCGCGCTATGGCATCGCTCCGGGCAAGTCCACGTTCGCCAACAACTGCCTGGTCGCGCGGCGGCTCGCCGAGCGCGGCGTGCGTTTCATCCAGCTCTACCACTGGGGCTGGGATTCACACGGCTCGTCGGAAGGCGAAGCGCTGAACCTGGGCTTCAAGGATCGGTGCCGTGAAGTCGACCAGCCGATCGCGGCGTTGCTGGCCGACCTGAAGTCGCGCGGCATGCTCGATGACACGCTGGTCGTGTGGGGCGGCGAGTTCGGCCGCACGCCGATGCGCGAGAACCGTGATGGCCAGCAGATGAAATTCGTCGGGCGCGACCACAGCCCCTCCGCGTACACGATGTGGCTGGCCGGCGGCGGCATCCGCGCAGGGCTCAGCTACGGTGAGACCGATGACATGGGATACGAGATCGTGCGCAATCCGGTCGAGATCCGCGACCTGCACGCGACGATGCTGTACCTGCTGGGATTCGACCATCGCAAACTGAGCTATCCGTACCAGGGCTTGCACCAGAAACTCACCAGCGTCAAGCCAGCGCGGGTCATCGCCGAATTGCTGGCATGAGTGGCGGCCTGTTGTCGGCGCGCGCGTACTTTATTTGGGTGGGCGTTGCGACCGTCGCGGTGTTCGCGGTGTTCGCGGCATTCCGGCCGAGCCTCGCCCATGCCATCCAGAAGACCATCGGGCTGGAGAGGCCGCCGCCGCTCTCCGCGGATTCGTTCTATGCGCAGCGCGTGGCTCCGATACTCGATGACAATTGCGCCAGCTGCCATGGCGAGCGCCGGCAGAAGTCGAAGCTGCGGCTCGATACGCTGGCCGCGGCCTTGCGCGGCGGCAAGCACGGCGCCGTCATCCTGCCGGGCAACGTGCGCGACAGCGTGCTCGTGCAGCGCATCGAACTGCCGCCACGCGATCCGCGGGCCATGCCGCCCAGCAGCCAGTTGCCGCTGTCACCGGACGACGCGACGGTGCTGCGCCTGTGGATCGATGCGGGAGCCTCCGGCACGGCGCCCGTCGAGTATTTCAACTCCGCGCCGCCCCCGGTGGCGCATATCGTGATTCCCGAAGTCAATGCGGCCGCATTGGCCGAGGCGCGCGCGCCGATGGCTGCGGCGCTGCAGGGCCTGCAACAGCGATTTGCCGGCGTCATCGACTACGAATCGCAAAGCTCGGCGCGGCTGGAACTCGACGCTTCGTTGCTCGGCCGCGCGTTCGGCGATCCCGAGCTGGCGGCCTTCGAACCGGTGAGCGACTCGATCGTGCGCGCAGACCTGTCGGGCACCGCTGTCGGCGAGGCCTCGGCCAGCTTGCTGGGCGGCATGAAGAACCTGCGCGTATTGCGAATGGTCAACGTTGCGGTCGGGCCGGCGATGGCGGCGCAACTGGAAGCGCTGCGCGACCAGGGCACGCGCGTCTACGTGGACGGTGGCGATGGGCAGCCCTGAAGCGGACGTCGAACGAAGCGAGACCGGAGCAACAGTGCGGGTCTGGGATCTCCCGGTGCGGGTGTTCCACTGGAGCCTGGTCGTGCTGGTCACGGTGTCGTGGGTATCCGTCGAAAACGGCTACATGAGGCTGCATGTCTGGTCAGGACTCGCGCTGTTGACGCTGCTGCTGTCTCGCATCGCGTGGGGATTCATCGGCTCGACGACCGCGCGCTTTGCGGATTTCGCGCGCGGGCCGCGGCAAGCGTTGGGCTACCTGCGCGCCATCGCGCGCGGCGATCACCCCCACCACCTGGGCCACAATCCGGCGGGCGGCTGGATGGTGCTGCTGCTGCTCGCGGCCTTGCTGGCGCAGGCCGTCACGGGCCTGTTCGCGAATGACGGCGTGCGCTTCAACGCGCCGTTGTCCGGGCTGGTCAGTTCCGCCGCCTCCGATCAGCTGACGCAAGTGCATGGCACGATCTTCAACGGCATCCTGTTGTTCGTCTGGATGCACGTCGTCGCAGTGATGTATTACCGCTTCGTGCGCGGCGAGAACCTGGTCGCTGCGATGATCACCGGCATGCGGCCTGTCGATGACAGCGCGTCGCACACGGGGCTGAAGTTCGTGCGCAATCGCTGGGCGGTGTTGTCGCTCGGCATCGCGGCCGCACTGGTGTGGTGGATTGCACGGGGGCCATCCTGATGCCGCGAAAGTGGTCGCGACGATCCATGCTGGTCGGTACCCCGTGGGCGCTGGCTGCGGCAGGCGCCTCGTTGCCGGCGCACGCCGAGGCCGCGGATTGCCTCGCTCCCGAGCTGCTGGGGCAGGGCGCATTCCGGTACCGGGCGAATCGCTTCTGGGGAAGGCTTGACCGTCGACGCTATCCCGTCGCCGACTGCCACGGCATTTGCGAGGACCGCGCGGGCCGCATCGTCATGCTGACCAATGACACGCGCAACAACCTGATCGCCTATTCGCGCGCCGGGCTATTGCGCGCCGCCTGGGAAAACCGCTTTCCAGCGGCGCACGGCCTGGACATCGTCGAGCACGCCGGCAACGAGCAATACTGGATCACCGACCACGATCGCCAGCTCGTGTCGGTCTGCGCGCCGGACGGCAAGGAATTCCGCAGCATCGGGCCCGATGCGGTGGCGGCGAAATACCCCGACATCTCCCGCTACCATCCGACCAACAGCGCCACGCTTCCCGACGGCCAGTGCTACGTCAGCGATGGCTACGGCTCGAGCTACGTGCATCATTTCGATCCGGACGGCCGCCGCGTGTCGAGCTTTGGCGGCGAGGGCGACGCGCCGGAGCAGCTGCGCACGCCGCATGCCGTCCATGTCGACACACGTTCCGGCAAGCCGCTGCTGCTGGTCTGCGACCGTTCGCACGACATGCTGAAGTGGTTCTCGCTGTCCGGCGAATTCATCAAGGCCGTGCCGGTGCCGGGTTCGCAGCCCAGCAACGTGGCGCCGTTCGCCGGGAAATTCCGCGATCACCTGGCCATCGCGGGCCTCAATGGCATGATCCTGGTGCTCGACGGCGCCGATCGCGTCGTGTCCTGCGTGGGCGGCGATGAGCCGAAATACATCGATGGAAAACTGCAGCCGCTGGTCGCCTACAACTACACGTTCATCCATCCGCACGATGTCTACGTCGATGCAGCCCACGCGCTGTACGTCGTGCAGTGGGCATCCAACCAGACCTACCCGATCAAGCTGGAGCTGGCCGGATGAACGCCGCCACGGCTGCGCGACGCCATCGCGCAGTCCGCGCGCGCTAGCGAGCCAGCGCCCAATCCACGGCGTGCGTCGCGTGCAGTGCCGTCGTGTCGAAGACTGGCAATGGCGAGTCCTCCGGTTTCAATAGCAGGCCGATCTCGGTGCAACCGAAAATCACGCCTTGCGCGCCGTTCGCCGCCAAGCGGGCGATGATGTCCTGGTAGTGGCGGCGCGAGGGCTGGAGCGTGCGCCCCAGGACCAACTCCTCGAAGATGACGCGATGCACTTCGTCGCGATCGGCCTTGGCCGGCACGATTGCATCCAGCCCGAGTTGCCGCAATCGCCCGACGTAAAAATCGCCTTCCATCGTGAAGCGCGTGGCGAGCAGGCCGACCCTGGTCAGGCCGGCGCGCTGGATCGCCGCGGCCGTGGGATCGACGATATGCAGCAGCGGGATCGAGATCGCGGCCTGGATGTCCGGAGCCACCTTGTGCAGCGTGTTCGTGCACAGCACGAGGGCCTCGGCGCCGGCGCGCTCCAGCACGGCGGCGGATTGCCCCAGCAGCTGGCCCGCCTCGCTCCAACGGTCTTCCCGCATCATGATCTCGATCGGCGCAAAATCGACGCTGGACAGCAATAGCCTCGCCGAATGCAGGCCGCCGCAGCGATCGCGAACCGCCTCGTTGATGAGCCGGTAGTACGGTATCGTCGACTCCCAACTCATGCCGCCCAGCAGACCCAGCGTCTTCATGCCCCTATCATAGGCGCCGCGTGCGCAGGCATTACGACGTTGTGATCATCGGCGGTGGCGCGATCGGCAGTTCGATCGCCTATGCGCTGACCGCGGAGCCCGCGTTTCGCGGATCGGTGCTCGTGGTCGAGCGCGATCCCAGCTACAAGCGGGCCTCATCGGCGCTGTCGGCCAGCGGCATACGCCAGCAGTTCTCGGCGGCGATCAACATCCGCCTGTCACAGTACGGCATCGAGTTCCTGCGCCGCGCCCCCGAACTGCTGGCCTGCGGCGATGAACGGCCGGGCATCACGGTGAACGAGTCAGGCTACCTGGTGCTCGCGCCGCAGGATGGCCTCGACTCGCTCCGCCGCAACCATGCGTTGCAGACCCAGCTGGGCGCGCGCATCGCATTGCTCTCGCCGCGGGAGCTTCGACAACGCTTTCCATGGCTGGCAACGGATGACCTCGGTGGCGGTTGCCTCGGGTTGGAAGGCGAGGGTTGGCTCGATGGTTACCTGCTGCTGCAGGCCTTTCGCAACAAGGCGCGCTCCAACGGGGCGGAGTGGCTGCACGAGGAGGTCGTCGGGCTGCCCCGCGCGGGCAACCGCATCGACGGCGTGCAGCTGCGCAGCGGCGAGCGCGTCGGCGCAGGCTTCGTCATCAACGCAGCGGGGCCGCATGCACGCTCGATCGCCGCGATGGCCGGGGTCGTGTTGCCCGTCGAAGCGCGCAAGCGGAATGTATTCGTCGTGTCATGCCCCGAGACGCTGGCCGGCTGTCCGCTGGTCTGCGATCACTCGGGCGCGTGGTTTCGCCCGGAAGGTGCGCACTACATCTGCGGCCGGGCGCCGGATCCCGAACACGACCGCGAGGACTTGTCCCTTGAGCCCGATCTCGGCTTCTTCGAAGAATCCGTTTGGCCGGCGCTGGCGGCGCGCGCGGGCGCTTTCACTGCGCTACGCGTGGTCGGCGCCTGGGCGGGCCACTACGAATACAACACCTTCGACCAGAACGGCATCGTGGGCGCCCATCCCGAGCTTCGCAACCTGGTCTTCGCCAACGGCTTCAGCGGCCATGGGCTCCAGCAGTCACCGGCGGTCGGCCGCGCTGTGGCCGAGCTCGTCGCCTTGGGCGGCTACCGCACGCTCGACCTGTCTGAGCTGGCGTACGATCGCATCGCCGCCGGCCGCCCGATCAAGGAGCTGGGCATCTATTGATGCCGCCCTGGATGAGGCGGCACGAGCTCAGCCCGTGGCGCGTGATGTGCGCTGCAAGGCGTACGCGCCACTGCCCAAAGCGGCCACCGCGAGACTGACGACGAGCAGGAAGGCCGGATATTCCCAGCCGCCACCGGGCGCGCTGAACACCCAGCCGTTGCGGGCATGCACCCAGATGATCGCGCCCAACAGGGTGGGGGAGAGCGCCAGCGCGACCAGCCGTGTCTGCACGCCGAGCAGCAACAGCACGCCGCCGACGGCCTCGCCGATTGCCGTGGCATAGCCGAGCCATGCCGGCAGCCCGATCGACACGAAGAACCCGGCCGTGCCGGCCAGGCCAAAAGTCAGTATCTTGAGCACCAGCCCATGCGCGAGGTACATGGCTCCGAGGCTGACGCGCAGCAGCGTGGCGGTTAATTCATTGAGGCGGGCCTGTTCCATCGTGGTCTCCAGCTGGATTCATGTGCATTGATATAAATGCAATTGCATTTAAACACGGGCTGCGATGTAATTGCACGCATCAGCTGATGCATTGTCATGACCAATAACCCCAGCAGCACGGTGATCAGGGCGTGGGCGCGGCTCGCCAAGGCGCAGCGCCTCGCGGTCGATGCAATCGAGCAGCGGCTGAAGAACGCGGGGTTGCCGCCACTGGCCTGGTATGACGCACTGTTGGAGCTGGAGCGCGCAGGGCCGGCCGGCCTGCGACCGTTCGAGCTGGAGCGCGAACTGCTGCTTTCCCAGTGCAACCTGTCGCGATTGATCGATCGGCTGGAAAAAGAAGGTTACGTGGCCCGCAACGCCTGCGAGGATGACGGGCGCGGACAGGTCATCGTCATCTCTGCCGCGGGTCGCGCCATCCGGCGCCGCATGTGGAGCGTCTACGGCCCGGCGATCCAGAGCGTCGTGGGTGCGCATCTCAGTTCGGGCCAGGCCGCCGCGCTCGATACGGCGCTCGGCACGCTGATCGCCGGCGCGCGCAACACGTAGGAACATGGCGCGCGAGTTCGAATTACAAAGATAAATAGAATCAATATCATATAGAGTATTATTAAAGTGAAAAAGAACATCGTGTTTCTGGCCGCGCTGGCTGTGACTCTGCTCTCGACCCGCCCGGCGACCGCCGCTGAAGCGGCGCTGACGCGCCCGGAGCAGCGCATCGTCGCAGCGGCGGCGGTCGAGAACGACCGTTCGATTGCCCTGCTCGAGACGCTGGTCAACATCAACAGCGGCACGATGAATTTTGCCGGCGTCGAACGCGTCGGGCGCCTCATGATGGCGGAGCTGCAGCCGCTCGGGTTCAGCGTCGAATGGAAACCCATGACCGCGGTGGGCCGTGCCGGCCACGTGATCGCCACGCATCACCCCGCCAACGCGCATGGCGGCGCGGGTTCCGGCAAGCGCATCCTGCTGACCGGACACCTCGACACGGTGTTCGAGCCCGACAGCCCTTTCCAACGCTACGAGCGTCGCGGCAACATCGCCGAGGGTCCGGGCACCAACGACATGAAGGACGGCCTCGCGATCATGGTCGGTGCGCTGCGCGCGCTCCATGCCACCGGCGCGCTGGCGCGGGCCGACATCACGATCGTGCTCGGCGGCGACGAGGAAGACGCGGGCCACCCGTTGGCGCAGGCACGCGCCGATCTCATCGACGCGGCCACGCGGTCCGACGTGGCGCTGGAGTTCGAGGCGCTGGCCACCGAGAACGGCCACGACATGGGCACGATCGCGCGGCGCAGCGCCATCGACTGGACGCTGCGCACGAGCGCGACATCGGGGCATTCCTCGGGCATCTTCTCGGCGGAAGCCGGTTTCGGCGCAAACTACGAACTGACGCGCATCCTCGATGCCTTCCGGCGCGACCTGCGCGAACCGAACGCCACCTACAACGTCGGTCTCGTGCTCGGTGGTGCGAGCGCGGCGATCGGCGCCGACGGCGTGCGTGGTGACGCTACCGGCAAGACCAACGTGATCGCTGCGCAGGCGATCGCGAAAGGCGACCTGCGCACGTTGAGCAACGCACAGACCGACCGCATCGAGGCACGCATGCGCGCCGTCGTCGCCGATCACCTGCCCGGCACGGGAGCGACGATCGAATTCGGCGACGGGTATCCGGCGATGGCGCCGACCGAGGGCAACCGCGGGCTGCTCGCGCGACTCAACGAGATCAATGCCGCGTTGGGGTTGCCGGCGATGGCGGAACTCGATCCGCTGCAGCGGGGCGCCGGCGACATTTCATTCGTCGCCGACAAGGTCGATTGCCTGGTGGGTTTCGGCGGCGTGGGGCAGGGCAGCCACGCGCCGGGAGAAACCGTCGACCTGGGCAGCTTCGATCGCCAGATCAAGCGCACGGCGTTGCTGATCGAGCGCCTGTCGCGCACGCCGCGGGCGATGCCGCTGCGCTGACCGCGTGGTGCGGCGTCATGACTTGGCGCTGACGCGATAGGTCGCCGCCGACAACCAGTCCGGATTGATCTCCACGCCCCAGCCGGGCGCGGACGGAATCGAGGCCTTGCCGTCACGGATCCTGAACGGATCGCCGAGGAACAGGCTGCGCTGCCACGGGTAGTAGTCGTCGCCTTCGATCGAGAATTCGAGGTACTGGCCGGCGTTCGGTATCGCGCCGAGCAGGTGCATCGTGCAGATCGTCACCAGCGAGAGGTTGGCGCTGTGCGGCGTGCAGGGCATGCCCGCCGCCGCGGCCATGCGCGCGACCTCGAGCGTGCGCCACAGGCCGCCCATGTACATGACATCCGGCTGCACGATGTCGACGGCGCGCATCTCGATCATGCGCGCCCAGGTGGCAAGGTCCCAGTCCTGCTCGCCACCGGTGACGTCGATGGCGAGCGCGTCGGCGACCTCGCGGGTCTGATCGAGTTTCCAGTACGGGCAGGGTTCCTCGTAGTGCCCGATGCCTTCCGCCTCGAGCAGGTGCCCGACTTCGATCGCGCGCCGGGGCGAGTAGCCGCTGTTCGCATCGACGAGCTTCGCGACGCCGTCGCCCAATGCGCGTGCGACGGTGGGCACGATCTGCTCCGTGCGGCCCGGCCACTCATCGATGTCGCCGCCACATTCCGCGGCGACGCGCCACTTGAAGGCATCGAAACCCTGCTCGTCGCGCAACCGGAGGAAACGCGCCGCTTCGGCCTCGGGCGTGATGTCGCGCTTCATCGACGATGCGTAGGCGCGCAACGCGCGGGGCTTGCCGCCCAGCAGCTCGACGACGGGGCGGCCTTCGAGCTTGCCGCGCAGGTCCCACATCGCCGTGTCGAGGCCGGCCAGCGCGCGGCAGCGATAGCTGCCGGGGAACTTGTGTTCGCGCCTCTCGATCGTGTCGATCAGCGCGGGAATGTCGAAGGCGTCGGCGCCCAGCGCCCACGGCGCCACCTGGCGATGGAACACGCTGGCCGTGATGTCAGCGTTGTACGTCGATGTCTGGCCCCAACCGACCGCGCCATTGTCGGCCGTCAGCCGTACGAAACAGACGAATTCGTTCGTGAAGGTCTCGAGGCGGGCAATGCGCGGCGCGGCGTTCACTTCACGGTTTCCGCCCGGTCAGGCGTTCACGTCGATGACGACCCGGCCGCGCACCTGGCCCGCGACAATCTGCTGCGCGAGCCGGGGCAGCTCATCGAGCCGCGCGTCGACGCT
>Ga0209023_10001974_pt1 | contig 26460 bp, 20 predicted proteins | sample LakOneMetagenome_FD_187468 | JGI IMG/M metagenome (GOLD analysis project Ga0209023, IMG submission 187468) | Freshwater and sediment microbial communities from Lake Erie, Canada (SPAdes) (version 2) | ecosystem: Environmental > Aquatic > Freshwater > Lentic | place: Lake Erie, Canada...
GTGGCGGATACAGCCGCAAATCGCAGGGCGGCGGCCGTGCCCCGGCCGGCGGCGCGCAGGGCGCCCAGGGCGGCGGTCAGCGCCGCCAGCAACCGGCGCCTTCGAACGGTTTCGAAGACATGGACGACGACATTCCGTTCTGAGATCTTGTAACGGAAAACTGTAAATAAGAACCCCGCCTAGCGCGGGGTTTTTTATTTGTAATCAAAGACTTGTAGAGCAGTGAAGTTCGTCAACTTTGATGCGCATCCTTCGCTACTTGAGAGAGATTCTTGTCCGTTGGCGAAGTTGTCAACTTTCAAAGGGCGACTTGACGATTGGGTGGCAATCGGGCGCTGAGTTGTCTATGGTTTGACGCATTGTTTGACTCGTCCGGGAGGAGGATTCATGACTCCAGCGTTCCACGTCGTCATGGTTCGACATCCGTCTGGCGAGCGGATTCCAATTCTCCTGGACAGCGACCGGCAGCCGATCACATGGATCAACATGTATTTGCTGATGCGCCTGACGCCCAGGCTGGCCTCGAGTAGTCAGGAAAAGGCGCTGCACGTGCTCGGACTCTTCTGGGTGTGGTGTTCCACCCAGGCGGTCTCCGTACGAGATCGACTCGAAAGTGGGGAGGGGCTTACTCCCGAGGAGATCGTCAACCAACTGTACCCCTGGATGCGCCGCAGCTTCCAGAGGACACGGCAGGTTCGACAGCTGGTGGTTTCCCCGAATTCGGTGACCCAGCGTATGCGGGTGATCGCGCAGTTCATCACCTGGCATCTTGAGAACGCGATGACAAAGTGGCCGGTCGGCAGCCCCGAGATCGCCCATATCCGAGCGAAGCTGCAGGTCATCCAACGAACGTTTGCAACGACGGGACGTGCCAGGACCGAACTGCCGGCGCATGCCGCCGCGCTAAGTCGCAATGAGCTGAGCGCGCTGATCGAAATCTGTCGGCCGGGCAGCGGCGGAAATCCATGGAAGGACACCTATCAACAGCGCAACTACTTGATCGTGCTGATTATGGCCACTCTCGGCGTGCGGCGCGGCGAGTTACTAAAAATACGGATCGGCGACTGCCTGCTCTCACGCCCGATTCCAATGGTGCAGATTCGTCGATCCCCGGACGATCCCGATGATCCACGAATCGATGAACCGCAGGTCAAGACAGAGTCGCGCGCACTGCCGTGCGACACGTCTCTCGCACGGCTGCTCGACGACTACATTTGCTTTGGGCGTCGAGAGTTTGCGGGATCGAAGCGAACGCCGTTCCTGTTCCTCGCTCGAAATGGGCAGCCGATGAGCCTTGGTCGGGTCAACGGCATCTTCGACCAGATCGGTGCCGGTCACCCGCAGTTCCGAGACCTCCATCCCCACACGTTGCGCACCACGTGTGCGACGCTGTTCCGGGAGCAAGGCGTGAGCCGCGGCTTGGATGAGGAGCGGATCGACAAAAACATGATGTACTTCTTCGGATGGCGCTCGCCAACGTCAATTCGGCCTTACATTGCTGACGCGATCCGGCATGAGGCCAGCGATATCAGTCTTGGCTGTCAGGCCATGCTCCTCGGTGCAGCTCTCCGACCATGACGAATGCCGACGTCAATCGGGCGATGGCGACTCTGCTGCGGCGATACAAACTCGCCGCGCTGCCGGACCGCGTCGTTGACCGGGACGGCAGGATGATGGACCTGAGCCAATCGGTGTGGAAGTTCAACACGGAGACACACCACCAGGCCCTGGATTGGGCGGCGCGACCACAATCGAACCCAATCGTGGATTACGCGCTGAGGCGGTGGGCGATCATGCTGCTGACGCAGGTCGCATCCGGTACTGTGGCTAGCTCACTCCGACATGTGTTCAGCGCGATGGTTGGTAGTTCAACTTGCGATGCGCAGGCGGCGGAAGATCTCAAGGTGCGATGGTCGACATTGGCGAACATCTCACACATCCAGAGCCTTCGGATTCTGCTCTGCAACTTGATCGAGCGGTGCCTGCAGGTGCTGAGAGAGCGCAAGGCACTGGACCAGTTCTATGGACTGCGGAGTTGGTATCGCTGGTGCGCAGAAGTGATGCCGTGCCTGGGATTCGACACGGAGTTCGCGTTGCGAATGGACGATGTTTGCATCCCATCGAGTTACTCTCGGCTCGCGGTGGAGCTGGAGGATGAAATTTGCGGTCCGCTCTCCGACACTGAATTGATCGTACTGCGACGGGCACTGCAAAACGACCGTTCTCCGGAACCGCAGCACGTCATGGAACGTGCCGCGGTGGCGCTCAGTCTGGCCTACGGACGTAACCCGGCCAATTATTGCCTGCTGCGTGAATCGGACTTCAAGAATAGCCTAGCAGGCTATGACGTTCCGCCGAACTGGGTGCTCTCTATTCCACGGATTAAAAAGCGGGGACGCGCGGCGCGACAGGACTTCATCGATGAGCGAGTGGGTGAAGACCTGCTGCAAATCCTGCAAGAGCTGTTGATCGTCAATCGCGAAGTGGACTGCGGCCGACTCCCGCGAGCGATGTTCCTGCGACGGAAGGCGGATGAATGGCGGCAGGATACCGGGGTCGGGGAGTATGCCCATCACCTGACGACGTCGGAGTTCCTGCGCCTCATCGGGCGGTTCGGCAGAAGACTGAATCTTGTATCGCCGCGCACCTTGGATCCTCTGTATCTAACGTCTCGCCGGCTGCGCTATACCTTTGCGACGACCATGGTGGAGCTGGGGGTCTCGAGGCGAGTTCTGGCGGCCATGCTGGACCACTCCGATACGCAAAACGTGCATGTGTACTACGCGTTGAAGGGGCGTCGCCTTACGACGATCCTCGACCGTGCGGCGGCGGTCAGAATGGGTCCTTTGCTGAAGCTGTTCCGTGGTCAGGCAGCGTCGGAAGGTTCCTCTTGGGGGGCGGTACCCATGCACAAGCGTGTGCGCTTCCTGGGGGATCTGCATGCGGTCTCCGATCTTGAGATTGGCGCATGTGGCAAAACACAGCGCTGCTATCTTGATCCGCCGTTCTCCTGCTACCTCTGCCCAAAGTTCCGGCCTTATGTAGAGGCCGATCATGAGGCGGTGCTGGCGGAACTGCTGCGCAGCCGGGAGGAACGCCTCGCGCGATATGGTGAGCGTGTCGCGGTCCAGATGGACGAAGTGATCTACGCAGTGGGTCAGGTGGTGCAGGAGGTGGCGGGCTATGCCAAGCGATCCGGCAAGACGACGTAAGTCCATGGTGGCCCTGAGTCGCTGCGTCGACCTTACCCAAGCGAATTGGCTTGAGAACGCTTCACGCTTGATTGCCGGGGTGAAGACAAATCTACCCTTCACCGGCGTGCGTTGGGGAGATATGGTCTGGGACGTCTCGGCAAGTTACCGCCATCGTACGCGCGGCTACAAGGCCTGTCGCCCCGTACAACGTCTGCTGTTCACGCAACACCGTGAGGCTCCTCGGCAAGAAGCACCACCGCTGTCTCGGCCGTTTGCAGACATCGTCAAAGCTTTGGTGTGCATGCGGCACCGACAACGTGGCCAGTCCGCGGGAAGTCACATGGTGTTCATCCGTGCGACGCGGTACGTATTCGAGGTACTCGCTAAGGCCGGACTGTCGCTCCCGGATCTCCGTGCGGATCACCTTGACCTGGCAGCCGCGCAACTGTTTGCCCGGGAAATGGAGACATCGGCCTACAAGGTAGTGGGTCACATGGAGGAGTTTGCGGATGCCCTTGATCGTAATGGGCTGTGTCGTGCCCGCCTGGACTGGCGCAGCCGCAACAAGGTGCGACCCCGTTCGATGATCCAGGGGTCCACGGATGACTTCTTGGACGGTGGTGTGGGCACCTCGGATCGTCTACCCACGGAGGACGCTATCCGGGCGATTGGGCAGCTGTATCAGACGATTCCCAGCAATGCGTCATCCGGTGATCCGGTGAGCGCGGACCGTATCCTGATACTGATCACGACCATCATGGTCTGCACAGGCCTGCGCGTCGGAGAGGCGCTGACGTTGCCAGAGCGACCGCTCTCGGTGGCGGAAGACGGCAGCCGGAACCTGCGCTACGCACGGCTCAAGGGAGGTGCCGATGACGTCGCCGTAGAGTGGTGTTACAAAGCACTGCTGTCTGCCACGGAGGAGCTTGTGCAGGACGTGATCACCGAACTGCGGACGGCGACTGCAGGTGCACGCGCTGTCGCGCGACGGTACCGTGAGACTGGTGTGCTGCTCTCCGAAGCCGCGGTCGGGGATGAGCTCGACAGCCGATCGATTTGCGCGATTCTGGGCCTCCAGATTGGCAGTGTGTCGCTGTTCCTCCGTAGCCGGAGGGTTCCCTACCAGACGGTCAGCCACCGGATGAGGGTCAGACGCGATGCACTGCTTGCTGGCATTGCCTCCGATCATTGGACGGGGCCAGTCATCCCAGGCCGGGACGGGCAGGGGTTAGACCTCCATGAATCGCTGTGCGTGGTGTACCGCAACCAGATGCACCGCGGTACCCGCTCGACGCTGACGTACGCAGCGCAACCGGTTACCGATCAAAACATGGGGGACTTCCTGAGTGGACGAGGTGCATGTGCTTCCGTCTTCGAGCGCTACGGCGTCCTGGGGGCCGATGGTCAGCCGCTTCGCGTTCGAACGCATGGCCTGCGTCACTTCCTCAATCATGTACTCGATGAGGGCGGTGCCCCTGATCTGGTACAGACAAAGTGGTTCGGCCGCAAGCACGCGGCGGATACCCGGGCCTATCAGCACCTGACATACGCGCAGCGCTCCGCCAAGGTCGTGGAGGAGATCATGGGCGGGCACATGCAAGGGTATGTCGTTGATTGCGCAAAGGCGCTCCCGGCTGAGATGAAGCGGACCTTCCTTGCCGCGCGGATCCATGCCATCCATGACGTGGGCCCCGGCATGTGCATTCACGACTTCCAACTCTCCCCCTGCGAGCGCCATCTCCAATGCACGGCAAAGTGCGAAGACTTCCTGTGGATCGGAGGCGATGCGGAGCGTTGTGAGGAACTCAAGCGTCAGGCGGCGGTGGTGCATACGAGTTTGCGCACGGCAGCGGGGCATGATGGCGGGGCAGCGAGCCAGAAAGCAGATTGGCTGCGACACCTGAAGCGCCGGTACGCGCAACTGATGCGCCAACTGGCCACCTTGGGACTTGGAGAGGCTGATCTGCGTCCTTATCTTGACGAAGGAGATCGACATGGGAAAGCCGATCCGGGCTAACGTGAAGATCAACGCGCAGACGCGCTTGGCTATCCTGACTGAACTGGAACGCTGGCGCGATCGGGAACTCGGCACGCAACTATCGTGGGAGCGTGTCGAGGCTTTCTCGGGATACTCGCGGCAGGCGCTAAGCCGCCATGCCGACATACTGCGGGCATTCCAGGTTGCCAAGGAGGCGTTGGCGTGTCCGGGACGGCCGTCGCGCTCCCGTGCGCGTGATGACGAATTGGCGTTCCAGGACCGCGTCATCGTGCGACTGCGCGAGGAGGTTAGCCGTTATGCACGGCTGGAGCAGGAGTGGCATGCTCGTTGGCAGCGCATCGCGCAGCAGTGTGGACGGTTGGGATTGAGTCTGGAGGAGCTCGATGTACCAATGAAGGTGATCGCTGTCAAAACCACGAGACCGAAGCGAACTCGGTGAGGAATACAGACCATCCATTCAACTGGCTTTGACGAACTTGTGATCTATCGGAGCAGGTCGCCGAGACTTGCGCAACCGCTATCGCCGGGCCATCGTGTTCCGTCTGGGGTGGCCCTGTAACCAGCGCATCCCCTCTGAATCCGGGTTGACACGTCCACGGTCAACCGTCAATTTCTTGGACTGTCCACCCCCTTTGAGAGCACACATGCGGCTGCAATCAATTTCGATCCGAAATTTCCGATGCTACCGTGACGAAATGACCGTCGTCCTGTCCGACCTGACAACGTTCGTCGGGAAAAACGATATCGGGAAGTCTACTGTCCTCGAAGCATTAGAGATTTTTTTCAACAACGAGACAGTCAAGGTCGATAGCAGCGATGCCAACGTCTTCACTGACGATAAGACGGTAGCCATCACTTGTGAGTTCTCCGATCTACCCGAGACACTGACCCTCGATGCCGGCGCGGAGACAACGCTGGCTGCAGAGTATCTGCTGACGGCTAATGGAGCGCTGAAGATCCGCAAGACCTTTGACTGCAGCAAGAAGACTGTCTCCTGCGAGGTTGCGATCCTAGCTAACCACCCCACGGCGCCTGGCGTCGCGGATCTCCTCGACCTGAAGGAACGCGACTTGCAGCGGCGCGTGGAAGATCAGAAGCTGGATGTTGCAAGAAAGGGCAATCCTGGTATGCGTCAAGCGCTCTGGGCCGCGGCCGGTGACCTTAGTTTGGCTGAGATCGAGATCCACGTCACGAAGCCGAAAGAAGACAGCAAGCGCATCTGGGACCAGCTTGAACCGCATCTTCCTCTCTTTGCCTTGTTTCAAAGTGATCGGAGCAGCCGGGATTCAGATGGTGAGGTGCAGAATCCAATGAAGGCCGCTGTTGCCGCTGCGATTGCGGAAGTGCAGGACGACATCGAGCGCATTCAGTTGAAGGTGCGTGAGAAGGCTGAGCAGATCGCCAGAACCACGCACGAAGCACTGAAGACTATTGATCCGAGCTTGGCTAGGGAGCTGACACCTCAGTTCGCGCCGCCGACGGCCTCCAAATGGACTGGCCTCTTCTCAGTCAGTCTCGATACTGATGATGGCATTGCGTTGAACAAGCGTGGCAGCGGGGTTCGCCGCCTCATCCTGGTGAGCTTCTTCAAGGCCGAGGCGGAGCGCAGGCTTCGCGGTGGCACGACTCGAAATATCATCTATGCGATCGAGGAGCCCGAAACGGCTCAGCATCCCAACAACCAGCGCATCCTGATCGAGTCGTTCAAGGGCCTGGCTAGCGAACCCGGGTGCCAAATTATCCTCACCACGCATAGCCCAGGGTTCGCATCTGAGTTGCCCGTTGAAAGCATCCGATTTGTGACTCGCGATGATGGCATGAAGCCGAGGATCGAGGCAGGTGTGGACGTCTTCGGCAGTGTCGCGGAGACGCTCGGAGTCGTCCCGGATAGCCGTGTCAAGGTGCTCCTCTGCGTCGAGGGTCCAACTGATATCGCCGCACTGAAATGCTTGAGTCGGGCACTACATGCGGCCGATCAATCGCTACCGAATCTCGAGACTGACCCGCGAGTGGCGTTCGTCCCCTTAGGCGGCTCAGCTCTCAAGCATTGGGTCGCCGAGCACTACCTGCGTCAGCTCAACTGTCCAGAGGTTCATATCTATGACAGCGATGTCGTCAGCTACGGCGAAGCAATCAATGCGGTCAACGGGCGCGGGGATGGGTCTTGGGGCGTACTAACTGCTAAGCATGAGATCGAGTGCTATCTGCATCCTGACGCGATCAGAGAGGCCTTTGGAGTCGATGTGGCCGTTGCCGATCAACCCGATGCCGCCGGCAAGGCTGTCCCGAAGTTGTTTGCGGAAGTTTTCTCCGCCCAGCAAGGATTTGACGGCGTAATGAAGGATACGCCTGCGAAAATTCGCTTGGCCGACAAGGCGTTCCCGCTGATGACAGCGGAGCGGTTGGCTGCCCGCGATCCGGCGGGCGAAGTGCTCGGGTGGCTGCGCAGACTTGGCGCCATGCTTTGACGCAGCTTACTTCCATATATTGCCCAGCAGATGTCGCTCTCCGGCCAACTGCCGACGCTCGGTTTCCCGCTTGAGCAGACATCCAGAAGACCGGTCCACCGCGAAACCTGCCGCACGGGCTACGAGTCCTCGCGGCCTAAGCGGACACTCACAAGCTCCGGCGGCAGGCCAGGCCGCCTGCCGATTAGCGCAACCACCGATGGTTCATGCTTGCTGACTGACCATTCAGCCAAGTTGTTCGCCCGACGCTGGTCGACACCAACGCCAAATTCGATGAAATACTGTATTGTGTCGCGCTACACCATACAGTATAGTCGCTGCCATCGATCCACAGCCAACAGTTAGCGATTGGAAGCATATGGACACCAGCGAAGTCCGTCATCCTGGCGAACGCATCAAGGCAGAGGTTTTCCCGGCGAAGATGTCCGTGACTAAAGCCGCCGAGCTTATTGGCGTCGGACGTCCGGCACTTTCCAACCTGCTTAACGGGAAAGCGTCCCTCACTGCAGATATGGCGACTCGCATCGAGAAGGCATTCGGATTCCCCAGGAAAGATCTGCTCGAAATGCAGGCTCAGTACGACGCCTTCAAGGCTAAACAGAAGAGCATCCCGACGAACGCGAAAGCGTATGTCCCCCCGTTCCTGGCAATCAAAGCCAACGACATAGAGAGTTGGGCTTCGCACAACATCGTCGCTCGCAGCAGGTTCGCGGTATTCCTGAGGACCTTGGTCCATTCGACAGGGAGCGGACTCACGGAAGTCGACTTTCCGGGTAACGACGACTCCCAGCGTGCCGGCTGGGACGGTCGAATCGTGGCGAACGAGGGAACTGCTTGGGTGCCGGCTGGCCACTCGGGTTGGGAGTTTGGCACCAACGAGGATCCTAAGACGAAGGCGGACAAAGATTACAAGAAAAGCGTAGCTGCAACTAATGCAAATGACAGGGCATCGATGGAATTCGTTTTCGTCACTCCTCGCAGATGGGCTGGCAAAAACGCTTGGGTTACTGAAAAGAAGAAAGAAGGTTCCTGGAAAGACGTCCGGGCCTATGACTCCAGCGACCTTGAGCAGTGGGTGGAGCAGTCTCTGCCCGGCCAAGTATGGTTTGCCAACGAGACAGGATCCCCGACGCAGAGCGTTCGCTCGCTCGACAAGTGCTGGACAGACTGGGCGAACGTGGCAACTCCACCGCTGCCCGGCTCGCTGTTCAGTTCGGCCATCGAGGACGCGAAGCGCAAGCTCGCTTCCCGCCTCGCGAAGGGGCCCAAAGGTCCAATCGTGGTCGCAGCGGACTCCACCGACGAAGCGCTGGCCTTTGTTGCCCAGTGCTTTGGCCCCGAAGGAAGTGCCGAACTGGAACCTTATCGGTACCAGATCCTGGTTTTCGATAAAGCTGGTGTCCTACCGAAACTTGCAGGCGGGACGAGGCCGTTCATTCCAGTAGTGCACTCGCGCGAAGTCGAACTTGAACTCGCGCCGTACGCTGAACAATTGCACTCCATCGTGGTGTATCCAAGGAACTCCGTCAACGCAGAGCCGGATATCGTTCTCGAACCCGTCAGTTTCGAAACATTCGATTCCGCGCTTAAAGGCATTGGCAAGAACCGGGACGAGATCAAGAGCCTAGCAAACGAGTCGGGACGCTCACTGACCGTCCTGCGCCGCCGGCTCGCGACCGTCGAGGCCGTACGAATGCCACTTTGGGCGACACAGCAACAGGCCCCGGAGAACCTAATCGCCTTCATGCTGGTAGGCGCGTGGCACGCGCTCAACGAAACCGACATGGCAGGACTGTCCCTGCTGGCAGGCGACCGCGCGTACGAAGCACTGGAAAAGGACTTCCAACGCCTGATCCAACTGAACGACTCACCGCTTTGGTCCATCGGGACATATCGCGGGGTCGTCTCGAAGATCGACCTACTCTACGCCATTGCTCGCTACGTGACCCGCGATGACCTGAAGCGGTATTTCGACGTCGCTCGGATGGTGCTGGGCGAGGATGATCCCTCTCTTGATCTCGCCGAAGACCAGCGATGGGCCGCGTCCATTCACGGCAAGACTCGGGAATTTTCTCCAGCGTTCCGTCAGGGCATTTCGGAAACGCTCGTACTCCTAGCCGTTCACGGCGTGGGCCTTTTCAAGGCACGCTTGGGGATAGATACGGAGGTCGAGGCGGCCCTGGTAGTGCGCGACCTACTTAGCAATCCCCTCACCACGCGCACCCTCGAAGCCAACGACCGCGACCTGCCCCTCTACGCTGAAGCGGCGCCGACCGAATTTCTCTCGATCATCGAGCGCGACCTGAAAACGAGCAGTCCCGCAGTTTTCGGCCTCCTTCGTCCCGCTGGGTCCGGCATATTCGGCAGTCCCAGCCGCACTGGACTGCTCTGGGCGTTGGAAGGGCTCGCATGGAATCCGGAGACGCTTCCTCGTACGGTGATGATTCTCGCACGTCTCGCGCAGATAGAGATCAACGACAACTGGGTCAACAAACCGGCGCATTCGCTGGCAGCGATATTCCGATCGTGGATGCCCCAGACCGCAGCCAATAATGACGAGCGCCTGGCGCTGGTAAAAGTCCTGTTCAACAGGTTCCCGGATGTCGCCTGGACGCTTTGCGTCGCGCAATTCGGCAACCACCATCAAGTCGGGGACTACAGCCACAAGCCGACTTGGCGCCCGGACGGATACGGCCACGGTGAGCCGTTTCCGACGTGGGGGCCGATATTAGAGTTCGCGGGCAAAATGATAGAGCTAGCCTTATCGCAGCCACGCTACTCGGTGTCGATGCTGTCCGACCTAATCGACCGCCTCCACGACCTGGCGGATGCTGATCAGGATCGCGTATGGGCGCTGGTCGAGGCATGGGCGAAGGCCGCAAGCGACAGCGACAAGATTGCGTTACGCGAGAAAATTCGAGTCTCGACGTTGTCCCGTCGCGCAACTCTGCGCGCGAGGAAAAGCAGCAAGCAATCCCGTGTAGCGGCTGCTGCAAAGCACGTCCATGCCGCCCTTGAACCGAGCAATCTCCTCGACAAGCACGCGTGGCTTTTCAAGGGCACTTGGATCGAAGAGTCTGCCGACGAGCTCGAAGACCTAGAAAATATTGACTATGAAGACCGCGAGGCGCGGATCCGGAAGCAGCGGGCCGATGCGCTGAAAGAAATCCACGGGCAGTATGGCGTCGCCGGCTTGCTCGATACGGCAATCCGTAGCGGAGCATCGGGAATCATCGGCGCCCTTGTGGCCGAGCGAGTGCTGGACGAGGAAGAGCTGCTCGCCCTCGTGACCCAAGCCTTCCAGAAAAGGAGCGAGAGCGAGTCTGCGGCCCGAGCATCGGAATGGCTGATCCAAGGCGCTTTAGGCGTGATGCCCAACGACCAAAAACGCGAAGCATTCTTAAGCTCTGCCATTACAGCGATTGGTCCCGACAACGCGGCCCGCTTCCTGGCGCTCGCGCCCTTCGGCGAAGGCACTTGGTCGCTGGTCTCCTCATATGGAGAGGAGGTTGAAACGCGGTACTGGAAGGAGGTCGTTCCCGGCTGGATGCGGGACTCCCCTGCGGAGATCGCCAAGGCGGTCGACATGCTCATGAAGGCCAAGCGACCACGCGCAGCGTTTGCACTCGCGAAGTATCACCCCGAAAAGCTGCCGGTCCACACGCTCTTCCAACTTCTCACGGTCATGACACAGGACGGCGACGACAAGGCGGGCGAATACCTGCTTGAACACTACCACGTCGAAAGGGCCTTCGAATGCATCAACAAGACTTCCGAACTGTCACTCGAACAGAAGGCCGGCCTTGAATTCGCGTATCTAGAAGTGCTTGACCGCGGATGGGACCGGCGTGCCAAGTCCGCAATTCCGAACCTCGAGCGCTACATCGAGGACCACCCTGAAGTACTGGTCCAAGCCATCGTATGGACGTACAAACGCAGTGACCGAGCGGAGGACCCTCCTGAATTCAGAGTTGAAGCAGAAAAAGCCAGACCAATGGCTGAACGGGGATACAAGCTCATACAAGCAATGAAAAGAATTCCTGGAAGCGACGAACAAGGGAACATTGATGCTGAGCGCCTGGCAAAGTGGACCGAAACCGTGCGCAAGTCCTGCGCGGAGCTGTCGCGCATCGGAATCGCTGATGTCGTAATTGGAGAACTGCTTGCCTCGGCGCAGATCGGCAAGGACGGCGCCTGGCCTTGTGAGGCGGTGAGAACCGTGATGGAAGATCTCCAGTCCGAGGATATGATGCGCGGAGCACATACTGGCGTGTACAACTCACGAGGGGTTCATACTCGAGGTCCCGGCGGGGATCAGGAACGCCAACTGGCCGACAAATACAAAAAGTGGGCCCAGCAGCTCCGGATGTCATCGCCGTACGTGGCTTCCGAACTGCTTATGAAGCTGACAGATACCTACGAGCGGGAAGCTGCTCGGGAGGATACTGAAGCGAGAATCAACCAAAGATTACGCTAGCTGACTGCAGGGTGCGGGTTGAGCGCCACGAAGAAGGGATCGCCTAACCGAAACCCGCAAGAGTTCATGATCAAAACCCGCACGATGCACTCGATGAGATCAATGCAGACCGGCGCGGTAGCTCAACGCGACCGTAATCCACACCCTTCCATTACACGGGTTAGAGCGACAGCTGCGGAGAGGCCCTGTCCGCGACCCTTGTGCTCGGACGGCTGCTCCACTTAAACACCTGCCAATGGAGCACGAGAGACTGATCCGGCGGCTTTGGGTCGGTAGTTGCCTCTGGCGCCAAGAAGCCCGTGTTCGGATAGGCCAAGGGCGGAGACTGGCCATCTACGGACGCTTGCCCACACCATTGCGTAGACATTTCGACGTCAGCTTCCCTACCGACAGCGGGGAGCAGTCATGAGAAAGGGGTGAGGGCGTGCGACGGACTGTCGCTGCTTGAGGTAGCCGTACGCGGCCTAGCGCGCGCTTGGCGACCGACCAGGGTAAGGCCGTCAACGTGTGGTTGCGCCACCTTGGCCCGCTGGATCGCGCGTTCGCGCGTCACGAGGGCGAACGCTGCGAGCCGCGCTCGGATTGCCTCAGGCGCCTCGGCCTGCTTGCCGAGGCAGGGGTGGTGGCGGGCCTTGGCCTTCATAGTGGGACACCTTGGCGTAGGAACCCGACCATTCTGCCATCGACGTCGAAAGCTACCCCAAAAACGCAAGCTTTCCGCGGTTTGAGTCCGACGGAGTTGACGCATAATCTAGGCATCCCCGCGCTTAGCGCATCGACCCCGCAGCATCGCTTCCTGCGCGCGTACTTGCGACGCCTCCTGCACTCGTCATCCGTCAATGTTGACGCCGCCGTACGCCCATTTCCGGGCAACCCGCGCCGGTGCTGACGCTGCGGCAATCTGGTCAAACGCTTACAGAACAGATCCGTTCTAACCGTTCTGAGAAACCGTTAGCTAACCAAGCCTGCAAACAAAAACCCCGCCTGGTGTGCGGGGTTTTTTGTTTCTTGATGGGGTGCCTGGGAGCGGCGGTACGTGTGTTATTCCACTTCGCCGCTATCGCTGTCCCCGGTCTGGGCGTCGCGTTCGTGATGCATGGCTGCGGCGGCCAATGCCGTGGCGTTGGCGGGTGTGGCCTCTTTGCGCTCGCTGTAGCGGTCGGTCAGATAGTCGCTGCGATCGCGCAGCAGCAGCGTGAACTTGTAAAGCTCCTCCATGACGTCGACCACACGGTCGTAGTAGGACGACGGCTTCATCCGGCCGCTGTCGTCGAATTCTTGATAGGCCTTGGCAACCGACGACTGATTCGGGATCGTCACCATGCGCATCCAGCGTCCCAGCACGCGCAGCGCATTGACCGCGTTGAACGATTGGGAGCCGCCGCACACTTGCATCACGGCCAGCGTGCGGCCCTGGGTCGGCCGGATCCCGCCGATTTCGAGCGGCAGCCAGTCGATCTGGTTCTTGAACACGGCGGTCAGCGTGCCATGCCGCTCGGGGCTGCACCAGACCTGTCCTTCGGACCACTCCGACAGCTTGCGCAACTCCACCACCTTCGGATGATCGGCCGGCACGCTGTCCGTCATCGGCAGGCCGTGCGGATCGAACACGCGGGTCTGCGCGCCGAAGTGTTGCAGGATCCGTTCGGCTTCCAGCACAAGCAAGCGGCTGTAGGAAGTCTCGCGCAGCGATCCGTAGAGCAGCAGGATGCGGGGCGGGTGAGTGCTCACGCGCGCTGGTTCCAGCTTGCGAAGGTCGGGCGCGTCGAGCACCGCGGGCACGACGTTCGGCAAGTCGGCGTTCATCGGACTCTCCTGCCTTGCACGTCGATCACGGCCTCGCCGTCCTCTTTGGTGAAGGCGCCCCGTTGCGGCGCCGGCAGGATATCCAGCACGCGCTCCGAAGGCCGGCACAGGCGCACGCCCAGTTCGGTGACCACGAACGGCCGGTTGATCAGGATCGGGTGGGCAAGCATCGCGTCCAGTAACGCCTCATCGCTCAATGCCGGGTCATCGAGACCCAGTTCGGCATAGGGCGTGCCTTTCTCGCGGATCGCCTCTCGCACGGTGAGCCCCGCGTCGCGGATCAATGCCTGCAGCGTCGGCCGGTCGGGCGGCGCGCTCAGATACTCGATGACGATGGGTTCGATGCCCGCGTTGCGGATCATGGCCAGCGTGTTGCGCGACGTGCCGCACGTCGGGTTGTGATAGATGGTGACGGTCATGGGGATGCCTCAACGCGATCCGTACGATTCATACCAGTGCTGCGACCGGTTGACGACACCGACGACAAACAGCATCACCGGTACTTCGATTAGCACGCCGACGACGGTGGCCAGCGCCGCGCCCGATTGAAAGCCGAACAGGCTGATGGCGGTAGCCACGGCCAGCTCGAAAAAATTGCTTGCGCCGATCAGCGCCGACGGACCGGCCACGCAGTGGGCCACGCCGAGCTTGCGGTTGAGCAGATACGCCATGCCGGAGTTCAGCAGCACCTGGATCAGGATCGGCACGGCCAGCAGCACGATGATCAGCGGCTGCTCCACGATCGCGTTGCCCTGGAAGCCGAACAGCAGCACCAGCGTCGCAAGCAGCGCGGTGATCGAATACGGGCCCAGCGCGCCGACCACGCGCCGGTATGTGGCGTCGCCGCGCGCCAGCAGCGCCTTGCGGATGACCTGCGCGATCAACACCGGCACGACGATATAGAGCGCGACCGAGGTGATCAGCGTGTCCCACGGCACGGTGATCGACGACAGGCCAAGCAGCAGCGCCACCACCGGCGCGAACGCCACGACCATGATCGCGTCGTTGAGAGCCACCTGCGAGAGCGTGAAATACGGGTCGCCCTTGCAGAGCTGCGACCAGACAAAGACCATTGCCGTGCACGGCGCCGCTGCCAGCAGGATCAGGCCGGCGATGTAGCTGTCGATCTGGTCGGCCGGCAGCCAGCCCGCGAACAGATGGCGCACGAAGATCCAGCCCAGCAGCGCCATCGAAAACGGTTTGACCAGCCAGTTCACGAACAGCGTCACGCCGATGCCGCGCCAGTGGCCCGCCACCTGTCCCATCGCGCCGAAATCGATCTTGATCAGCATCGGAATGATCATGATCCAGATCAGCACCCCAACCGGCAGGTTCACCTGAGCCACTTCCATTGCGCCGATTGCGTGAAAAACGCCGGGCAGCCATTGGCCGAACAGAATCCCGGCGACGATGCACAGCGCAACCCAGACCGTCAGATAGCGCTCGAAGAATCCGATGGCGCTCGGTTGCGCCATCCCGGCGGCTCGCTCGGCCGTGCTCATCGCGCCGGCTCCGCGCCGTTATCGCGCCTCTCCTTCAGGATGGCGTTGCGATCGCGTCCATGCAGCGGCAGTTTCACGAACTGGCTGCAAGTCTGGTTGGACATGGGCATGGGGGCGATCATCAGGACTCCGCGCCCACGGAGCAGCGCGATATCGGCGAGCACGGATTGCCGCCGCAGCAGTTTTCCGTGAGATAGCCAAGCAGGTCGTTCATGGTCTCGAAGCGCGCCATGTAGATGATCGATCGCCCTTCCTGGCGACTGGCAAGCAGCCCGGCGCGGTGCAGTTCCTTGAGGTGGAACGACAGCGACGAGGCCGGCGTCTCCATCAGTTCGGCGATGCGGCCCGCGGGCAGCCCATCGGGACCGGCCTGCACGAGCAGGCGAAAGACAGCCAGACGGACGGCGTGGGCAAGCGCGGCAAGCGCTTCAAGGGCGTGATCGGTTTCCGTTTTTCGACTATAGTCGAAAAATGGAAACGTTGCAATCGCGGGTTTGTGACGCGGTTCAGGAGGTGGGGGCCGCCGCGCCGAAACGCCATGACAGCCGTTGCGCCGACTGCCTGAGCAGGCGCGCCACGTCGCCATCGAGCGTGCTGTCGAAACTGCCACTGCTGCCCATCACGGCGATTACAAGCGCCACGGCACCGGTGTGATCGAACACCGGCGCGGCCAGCGTGTCGATGCCGGGGACCGGTCGGCTCTCGGCGTTGTCGACGCCATGGGCGCGAATCCGCGCCATGCGCGCCGCCAGTTCTGCCCGGGCGGTCGCATCGGCGCGCACGCCTGCCATGCGGATGGCGTCCTGTGCCAGCGCCTGCTTCAGCGCATCTTCGCCGAGGTGCGCGGCAAAGGTGCGGCCCATCGCCGTGTTGACCATCGACAAGACCGTACCGACGCGCAGGCTGACATGCTGCGGCCGCAGTGCTTCTTCGAGCCGGATCACGGTGGGCCCCAGCGGGCCCAGAACGGCAATGGCCGCGGACAGGCCCGTGGCGTGCGCCAGGGCGACGATCTCGGGCTCGGCCTCGCGTGCGGGCGATAGCCGTTGCAGGGCGATCAGGCCAAGGTCGAGGCCCAGCGTGCCCGCTTCGAAATCGCCATCGGCATTGCGCGACAACAGGCCGATCTTCTGCAGGCTGACCAGATGGGGAAACGCCTTGGCCGGCACCATGCCTGCGGCGCGCGCCAGTTCGCCAAGCGAGAGCGGTCGCGCCGCATCGGCCAGCGCGGCCAGCAGTTGTCCGGTGTTGTCGAGCGACTGAATGCCGCGCCGGGATTTGTTGTCGACGAACTCGCTCATGTTTGATCCATCGCATGCGCGATCTCGTCGCGCACCGCCAGCAGCGCGCGCGCCACCGGGCCTTCCCAGTCGACATCGATCACCCCGGTCGACCCGATCACCGTCAAGACCAGTCGCAAGCTGCCCGAGGTGTCCATCAGCGGCGCTGCCAGGCTGCTGACGGCGGGGCTCGGCGAATCGATGCTCCGCTCGATCCCGCGTGCGGCGATGATCTCTACGCTTCTGCGAAACGCGGACAGCGGCTGCGGCGACGCCGCGGTCCATTGCTGCTGCCACAGCGCCAGCCATTGCGATTCGGGCTGAAACGCGCAATAGGTGCGTCCCGTTGCGGTGGCGGCCAGCGCCATCACGGTGCCCACGTGCAGATTCACATGGAGCGGACTGCCGGCTGCGGCGTAATGGACGATGGTCGGCCCCTGCGGCGTGGGCAGGCTTATGGCGACATTGCAGCCCGTTTGCGCGGCCAGCGCCTGCACGCGTGGCACCGCAGCGCGCCACGCCGGGTCATGTTCCAGATGCAGCATGCCCAGCCGTAACGCCAGCGGACCGGGCTCGTAGCCGCCATCGATGTGATCGCGCTTGATCAGCCCCAGGCGGGTCAGGCTGACCAGATAGGTGTGCGCCTGTGCGGGCGCCAGTTGCGCCGCACTGGCCAGTTCGGCCAGCGCCAGTGGGCGGCGTGCATCGGCCAACGCCTGCAGCAGCCGGCCGCTCACTTCCACGCTCTGGATGCCGCGTTGGGTTTTGCCGGCGGGTTCGCCTGGGGGTCGTGCCATAGCGTGCGTCGTGCCTCGGAAAGAGTGCCGGGCGAGTCGGAAAAGTCCAGATGGTAATCGAACCCTCCGGGGGGCGAGTCGCGTCCGGCGCATATCGATGCGAACCGCTTGAGGGTTTTCCCCGGGGCCTTGACGAAACGAGGGGTCTCGCCTCCGATATTTATCCAATGGCAAGATCGTTTGTCATTGACTAAAAATAGCACTCTTCCTAAGATTCCTCTACGCCGATCCCCAACCACGACAATTACGAGACAGACATGGCAAAAGCGTTTGCGTCCCAGGCCGACCTGGAAGCCAAGCAGATCACTTTCACCCAACTATCCGAAAACGCCTATGCCTACACGGCCGAGGGCGATCCCAATTCCGGCGTGATCGTCGGCGACGACGGCGTGATGATCATCGACACCACCGCGACGCCGGCGATGGCCCGCGACCTGATCGCGCGCATCCGCACCGTCACGGACAAGCCGATCAAGTACGTGGTGCTGTCGCACTACCACGCGGTGCGCGTGTTGGGCGCGTCGGCGTACTTCGCCGAGGGCGCGCAGCAGATCATCGCCAGCCGCGGCACCTACGAGATGATCGTGGAGCGCGGCGAAGCCGACATGAAATCGGAAATCGAACGCTTTCCGCGCCTGTTCGCCGGCGTGGAAACGGTGCCCGGCCTGACGTGGCCTACGCTTGTATTCGATCGCGAGATCACGCTGTTCATGGGCAAGCTGGAAGTGCGTATCGCCCATCTGGGCGCAGGCCATACCAAGGGCGATACAGTGGTCTGGCTGCCGCAGCAGAAGGTGCTGTTTTCCGGCGATCTCGTCGAATACGACGCCGCGTGCTATTGCGGCGACGCGCAGCTCGAACAATGGCCAGCCACGCTCGACGCGCTGGCCGCGCTGCAGCCCGAAAAGCTGGTGCCCGGCCGCGGCCCCGCGCTGACCACGCGCGCCGACGTGGCCAAGGGACTCGCCTACACCAAGGATTTCGTCACCACGCTGCTGCAGGCCGGGCGCGAGGCGGTGGCTGCAAAGATGGATCTGAAGGCCGCCATGGCGCATACGCGCAAGGCGATGGATCCGAAATTCGGTCAGGTATTCATCTACGAACATTGCCTGCCGTTCGATGTGTCGCGCGCGTATGACGAGGCGTCGGGCGTCACCCATCCGCGGATCTGGACGGCCCAGCGCGACCAGGAAATGTGGGCAGCGCTGCAGCAATAGCGCGACCGTTTGTCGATCCCGTTCCGCAACGTACGGAACGGGCGCCAGCGCACCACGCGCACCACGCGCACCAGAACGAACGTGGACCGGAGACACCATGAGCAGCACCGAAGCCGATATCGACTATCAGCGGCAGACCTACGATTACGCGCCCTGTGCGGAACAACGCGCGGACCACGTCGCCGCCGGCCCGCATCCGGTCGTGGTGGTTGGCGCGGGGCCGGTGGGGCTCGCTACGGCCATCGACCTGGCCCGGCACGATGTGCCGGTGGTGCTCGTCGATGACGACTGCGCGCTGTCCACCGGCTCGCGTGCGATCTGCTTTGCCAAGCGCACGCTCGATATTTTCGATCGGCTTGGCTGCGGCGACCGCATGGTCGACAAGGGTGTGCGCTGGCATCTGGGCAAGGTGTTCATGCGCGACCGCCAGGTCTACGCATTCGACCTGCTGCCCGAGTCGGGTCATCAGCGTCCCGCCTTTATCAATCTGCAGCAGTACTACGTCGAGGGCTATCTGCTCGATGTGGCGCGCGGCATGCCCAATATCGAGATCCGCTGGAAGAGCCGTGCCGTGGCCGTGCAGCAACATGCCGATCATGTCGCGCTGACGATCGAGACGCCCGATGGCGGCTACGTGCTGCGCGGCCGCTACGTGGTTGCGGCGGACGGGTCGCGCAGTGCGCTGCGCAAGCTGCTTGGGCAGGAAAGCCACGGCCACACGTTTCGCGATCGCTTCCTGATTGCCGATGTGAAGATGGACGCGCCATTCCCGGCCGAACGCTGGTTCTGGTTCGATCCGCCGTTTCATCCGAATCAATCAGTGCTGCTGCATCGCCAGCCCGACAACGTCTGGCGCATCGATTTCCAGCTCGGTTGGGACGCCGACCCGGCGCTCGAGAAAGCGCCGGAACGCGTGAAGGCGCGCGTGCAGGCGCTGTTGGGGGCGGACGTGAAGTTCGAACTGGAATGGGTCAGCGTCTATACGTTTTCATGCGTGCGCATGGACACCTTCCGGCATGGCCGCGTGCTGTTCGCGGGCGATGCGGCGCACTGCGTGTCGCCGTTCGGGGCGCGCGGCGCCAATAGCGGCATACAGGACGCCGAAAATCTCGCATGGAAACTGGCCTACGTGCTGCAAGGCAAGGCGCCTGACAGCCTGCTCGACAGCTACGCCAGCGAACGCGAGTTTGCCGCCGACGAGAACATCCGCAACTCGACGCGCTCCACCGATTTCATCACGCCGAAAAGCGCGGTCAGCCGCGTGTTCCGCGACGCGGTGCTGACGCTGGCGCGCGACCATGCCTTTGCGCGGCAACTGGTCAACAGCGGGCGCTTGTCGGTGCCCGCGGTGCTGCATGATTCGCCGCTCAATACCGCCGATGCGGACGGATTCGCGGGCGCGATGGCGCCAGGCGCCGCATGCGTCGACGCGCCGGTTGCCGGCGAGGACGGCAAGCCGTGGCTGCTGCCGCATCTCGGCGATGGGTTTGTCGCGCTGATCTTCGGCGCGCCGGCCGGGCTCGATGCGTCGGCCACAGAAGCCTTGCGCCAGCTGCAGCACGGCGATATTCCGCTGCGCGTGGTGTTCGTCACCGACGCGGCCATTCAGGCATCGGCGCAGGCGTGGCCCGGCGCCGTGGTGCTGCGCGATGTCGAAGGTCTGGCTGCGCGGCGTTATGACGCGCGCGCTGGCACGTGTTATCTGGTCCGACCCGATCAGCACGTGTGCGCGCGCTGGCGCGGCGTCGACGCGCGGCGCGTGGCCGAGGCGCTGGCCCGCGCCACCGGCAACGCGGCCTCGGCGGTGCGGCGGTCCGCCCAGGCGCCAGCACCGGCGTTGGCCTGATTGCAAGGAGACCGGCCATGCCGCTGAATACCGCCCCCAATCTGTCCCGTCCCGACGACTTCTACGAAGCACTGATCGACATGCATCGCGATCTCGACGATGCGCAGAGTCAGGCCGTCAACGCGCGGCTGATCCTGCTGCTGGCCAATCACATTGGCGACTTCGATACGCTGCGCGAAGCGATGCAACTGGCGCGCGACGCCGCCGCCGAACCCGTCACCGCCGCGCCCTGAAACGGCCGCGGCAGTCCCGTCCCAGATCCCGTTCCCACCCGCCGCCGCCGCACCGTGGTGGCGCACCATCGCGCCGCGCCTTCCAACATATTCCCCAAAGCCGGGCGTGCATGCTCGCGGGCAGGGCGCGCGCTGGGAAAAACCATTTGTTTCATGGTTATCCATGATGGAACACTTGTTGCTCGATGACTAGCATTGCAACAGCTGATGCTTTCATTCAACAGGAGTCTTTCCATGAAGCAGTCCGTTTCGATCCGTGTCGCCGCGCTGATGGCGATGTCGTTGGGCGCCGGGTCCGCCCTGGCCGTCGATGTGGCTGCGAGCCCCACGCTCAGCAAGATCAAGTCGTCCGGGGCCATTTCGATCGGGCATCGCACCTCGTCGATTCCGTTTTCGTACTACGACGCCAACCAGAAGGTGATCGGTTTCGCCCAGGATATTTGCGATCGCGTGGTCGACGCCGTGAAGAAGGAAACCGCCACGCCGAATCTGCAGGTGCGCATGGTGCCGGTCACGTCGCAAAACCGCATGTCGCTGGTGCAGAACGGTACCGTCGATCTCGAATGCGGCGTCACCACCAACCTGAGGGCGCGCCAACAGCAGGTGGCGTTCTCGACCACCTATTTCGTTGCCGGTACGCGCCTGCTCGTGAAGAAGGGCAGTCCGGTGCACGATTTTGGCGATCTCTCGGGCAAGAACGTGGTGACCAACGCGGGCACCACGTCGGAGCGCATCCTGCGCAGGCTGAACGACGAAAAGGGCGCGAATATCACGATCCAGAGCGCCAAGGACTATGGCGAATCGTTCCTGATTCTGCAGTCGGGCCGCGTGGCGGCGTTCATGATGGACGACGTGCTGTTGTCCGGTTCCCGCACGCTGGCGCCGAATCCGAACGACTGGCAGGTGGTCGGCACGCCGCAATCGTTCGAGGCCTATGGCTTCATGATGCGGCGCGACGATCCCGGCTTTAAACAGGTGGTCGACGGCGCAATGAGCGGTCTGATGCGCAGCGGCGAAATCAACACGCTGTACGCGAAGTGGTTCCAGAAACCGGTGCCGCCGAAGAACCTGTCGTTCGACCTGCCGCAGAGCGAGCAGATCAAAAAGGCCTACGCCAATCCGAACGACGAGGCGTTCGAATAAGCGAATAGACGAACAAGCGCGGTCAGCGACGGCCTTCGGGCAAATAGGCGCCGGTGCGGTGGAGCTGACCCTCGGTCTGCTCCAGCGCGCGGATCGCGCCCTTGCCCTTGCGCGCCAGCAGTTGTTCGACCAGCGCTTCCACCATCGTCACGCCCGAGGTGATCGACGGAAAGAACGACGGGCTGTCGATCGCGAACAGCAGCGTGCAGTCGGCCTCGAGCGCGATCGGCGCCACCGTGCTATCGGTTAGCGCGATCACCTTGCATCCCGCGTCGCGTGCGGCGGTGGCCACGCGCAGGCTTTCCTGCGAATACGGCGCGAAGCCTGCCACCAACACCGCGTCCTTGGCGCCGAGCGCGCGCAGTTCCATTTCCAGCGTGCCGGCGTCGCCGCGAATCAGCCTGACGGAACTGCGGAACAGCCCGTAGATATAGTGAAACGTGAACGCAATCGGAAAGCACGAGCGGAAGCCGGCCACGTGCACGGTGGGCGCGGCGGCCAGCAGATCGGCAGCGCGCGGCAGCGCGTCGGCATTGTTGGCCAGCAGCGTGTCGAGGTTGTGGTGCTGAACCTCGATCATCTCCGCAAGCATCTTGCTCGATCCGCTTTCCTTAACCACCTTGCGCGCGCGCCGCGCATAAGGCTGGCTGCCGTTTTCGCGCACGGCGGCGACGAACAGCTCACGCAACGCCTGCCATCCCTCGAATCCGAGCGATTGCGACAGCCGCACCAGCGTGGCGGGCTGCACGCCGGCGCTTGCCGCCACCTTGCGCATCGACTGGATGGCGATATCGCGCGGATGATCGAGCAGATATCGCGCGCCGCCCTGAAATTGCGCGCTGAGATTGGGAAACTCGGCCCGAAGCTGGGTCATCAGCGCATCAAGGGACTGCGGCGGGGTGGCGAAATCGGCGGGCATCGGCGTTTGTGAAAGATGGAATGAAACGATTGTTGCACAGGTTGCCGCCCGCTTCACGCCAACGGCGGTCGGCGCATATGTTTCTTTTAATCAGCAAAATGAAACAATTGTTGCGTACCCGAAAGGTTGTTCCTATACTCGCACTTGTCTGGCGTAGTGCCGCGTTTCGGCTGCGCCCTTGTTGCCTCTCCAAACCATGACGCACGTATTCCACCGCAATCCCAAGCAAACCATGCCGGTCGCCGTTGGCGGCAGCGGTATCGAACTGATCGACAGCAATGGGCGCCGCTATCTGGACGCCTCGGGCGGCGCGGCGGTGTCGTGTCTTGGACACGGGCATCCGCGCGTAATCGAGGCGATCAAGGCGCAGGTCGATACGCTTGCGTACGCCCACACGTCGTTCTTCACCACGGAAGTGTCCGAGACGTTGGCACGCACCCTGGCTGAGGCCGCGCCCGGCGATCTGAATCACGTCTACTTCGTCTCGGGCGGATCCGAGGCGGTTGAGGCGGCGCTGAAGCTGGCGCGCCAGTATTTCGTGGAGATCGGCCAGCCGCAGCGGCGTCACTTTATCGCGCGCCGCCAGAGCTATCACGGCAACACGCTCGGTGCGCTGGCCATCGGCGGCAACGCGTGGCGACGCGAGCCGTTCCTGCCGCTGCTGGTGCCCGCCTATCACGTGTCGCCGTGCTACGCCTATCGCGACCAGGCCGCGGGCGAGACCGACGCCCAATACGCGCAGCGCCTTGCCGAAGAACTGGAAGCCAAGATCCTCGAACTGGGACCGGACGCCGTGGCCGGCTTCGTCGCCGAGACCGTGGTCGGCGCCACGGCGGGCGCGCTGCCCCCGGTGGGCGATTACCTGAAGCGCATCCGCGCCGTGTGCGACAAGTACGGCGTGCTGCTGATCCTTGACGAGGTGATGTCGGGCATGGGTCGTACCGGCTACCTGTTTGCGTGCGAAGAGGACGGCGTGACGCCCGATATCGTCACCATCGCCAAGGGCCTGGCCGCGGGCTATCAGCCTATCGGCGCGATGTTGTCGACGTCGCGCATCTTCGATGCCATTGTCGGCGGCAGCGGCTTCTTCCAGCACGGCCACACCTACATCGGCCACGCCACGGCGTGCGCGGCAGCGCTGGCCGTACAGCGCGTGATTGCCGAGGACAGATTGCTCGACAACGTGCGGGCGCGTGGCGAGCAACTGCGCGCGCGTCTGCGCGAAGCGCTCGGCGCGCATCCCAATGTCGGCGACGTGCGGGGCCGCGGCCTGTTTGTCGGCGTGGAATTCGTGGCGGACCGTGCCAGCAAGGCGACGCTCGACCCAGCCCGCAAGACGCACGCGGCACTCAAGCGCACCTGCATGGATAACGGTCTGCTCGTCTATCCGATGGGCGGCACCGTCGATGGCGTTCATGGCGATCATGTCTTGTTTGCGCCGCCGTTTATCTGCACGCCGGCCGATATCGACAACATCGTCGACCGCTTCGTGCAGTCGGTGAACCAGGTCCTGCCAGGCTGAGGATCGTCCCATGCAAAGCGAAACCCTGCGCCGGCCGTTTGCGCTGGCGGTGGCGCCCAATGGCGCACGCAAGACGCATGTCGATCATCCACGGCTGCCTGTCACGCCCGACGAGCTGGCGCAGTGCGCACGCGAATGCGTCGACGCCGGCGCGGCCATGATCCATCTGCACGTGCGCAAGGCCGACGCCACGCACAGCCTGGAAGTGGCCGACTACGTGCCCGCCATCGCGGCGGTGCGCAAGGCAGTCGGCGATCGACTGGTGCTGCAGCTCACTACCGAAGCCGTGGGCATCTATCGGCCGGCACAGCAGATCGCAACGGTGCAGGCATTGCGCCCGGAGGCCGCGTCGGTTGCCGTGCGCGAGCTGGCGCCCGACGACGCGGCATTGCCTGCCGCTGCGCAGTTCTTCCAGTGGATGCATCGGGAACACGTCGTGGCGCAATACATCCTGTACGACGCCGACGACGTGCGCCGTTACGCCGCGCTGCGCGCCAGCGGTGCGATTCCCGAAGGACGCCACTGGGTGCTGTTCGTGCTGGGGCGGTATTCGGCGGGTCAGAAATCGTCGCCGTCCGATTTGCTGCCGTTCCTGGCGGCCTGGACCGAAGCGGGTCTCGACCGCAGTGGCACGCAATGGGCCGTGTGCGCGTTCGGCAGGCAGGAGGCCGATTGTGCGGCCGCTGCGGTGATGCTGGGCGGCCACGCGCGCATCGGCTTCGAAAACAACATGACGCTGCCCGACGGATCGATGGCGCCCGACAACGCCGGGCTGCTGCGCGCGGTGCGGGCACCGCTGCAAAGCCTTGGCTATGCGGCGATGACGGCCGACGAGCTGCGCGGCGCGTTGGCGTAGCGCAAGGCAGCGGGAGCGGCTGGAATCCGGTACGCTTGGCGCTTCATCCGTTTTCCGCCCAGGAGTGCCGATGTCCGTCAGCCCGTCCCGCCAGTCTTCCACCACCGAGGCCGCGCCGCTGGCGCGCGATATCGTGCACGGCTTGCGCGCCTCGCGCATCCGCGAGGTCGCCAACGCCGGCATCGGCCTGCCCGATGTGCTGCCGTTCTGGTTTGGCGAATCGGATCAGGTCACGCCGCAGTTCATCCGCGATGCGGCCGCCCAGGCGCTTGCCGGCGGCGCGACGTTCTATACGCACAACCTCGGGATCGCCCCGCTGCGCGCCGCGTTGTCCGACTACGTGAGCCGCTTGCACGGCGCGACGCCGGTCGACCACATTGCCGTGACCAGCGCGGGCGTGAATGCACTGATGCTGGCTGCGCAGCTGGTAGCGGGACCAGGCGACCGCGTGGTGGCAGTCACGCCGCTGTGGCCGAATCTGGTGGAGATTCCGCGCATTCTCGGTGCCACAGTGGAAACGGTCACGCTCGACTTCGGCGCCGACGGCTGGACGCTCGACGTCGACAAGCTGCTGCGCGCGCTGACGCCGGGCACGCGCGCGGTGATGATCAATTCGCCGAACAATCCGACCGGCTGGGTGATGTCGCGCGCGCAGCAGCAGGCCGTGCTCGACCATTGCCGCCGCCACGGTATCTGGATCATCGCGGACGAAGTCTACGAGCGCCTCTACTACGGGCGCGAGGGCGGCGTTGCGCCGTCTTTCCTCGATATCGCCAGCCGCGATGAGCGTGTGATCGCCGTGAACTCGTTTTCCAAGGCGTGGCTGATGACGGGCTGGCGGCTTGGCTGGATGGTGCTGCCCGCATCGTTGCTCGACGATCTCGGCAAACTGGTCGAGTACAACACCTCGTGCGCGCCTTCGTTCGTGCAGGAAGCGGGCGTCGTTGCCGTGCGCGATGGCGAGGCCTTTACGCAGGATCTGGTGCAGCGGCTGCGCACGGCGCGCGATCATCTGGTGGCCGCGCTGTCGGCGCTGCCCGGCGTCGAGGCGCACGCGCCGGACGGCGCGATGTACGTGTTCTTCCGCCTCGCCGGTGCGGCCGACAGCCTGTCGCTATGCAAGCAGCTGGTGCGCGACGCCCGGCTGGGCCTCGCGCCGGGCAGCGCATTCGGCAATGAGGGCGAAGGCTTCGTGCGATGG
>Ga0209023_10001975_pt1 | contig 26456 bp, 18 predicted proteins | sample LakOneMetagenome_FD_187468 | JGI IMG/M metagenome (GOLD analysis project Ga0209023, IMG submission 187468) | Freshwater and sediment microbial communities from Lake Erie, Canada (SPAdes) (version 2) | ecosystem: Environmental > Aquatic > Freshwater > Lentic | place: Lake Erie, Canada...
AAAATCTTATAGCCGGTCTTGCGCGAGATGCCGAACTCGACGCACAGCGGCGCCATCTTCTCGCCCTCGAGCCGGCGGGCGACAAACCGGAGTCGCTCGTCCATGACGTGACACTCCTTCCACGGTATGCCCCCTCCCTTGAAGGGGCAAAGTGTCACCCATGTGCCCGGAATACCGTGTTACCCCTCTCTCAGGAAGGACATCTCGAAGATCGTCCTTCCTCTTGCAGGGAGGGCCAGACTATTCCGGCGCCGTCACGAAACTGTCACGCCGACCTTCGTCTCGCGTCGGCCCCTCCGAACTCGGATTCAAGGCGGGACGGCGAGACTGTCGGTCTTAAGACCGAAACGAGACTACTCGCGCCTCTTGGCAAGGCCCGAGACGATCGCCGCCAAAAGCAGCCCGGTAACCCAACCGAAGAGCGTCTCCAACCAAACAATCAGCCGGGTCACCTGCTTCCAGCCTAGACGGCGGAATTCGTCGAGCGGGCTGCTCAGAGGAGTAGGTGTAAGAGGCGCCCAGTCCGCCTGTTGCTGGAGGTCCACAAACGGTAGAAGAACATCGAGCGAGTACGCGAGTGGGCTGAACCCTGTGTATTCCTCCGGGAGTTGCTGGCAGAGGTACCAGTTGCCGGCACCTCTCGTTGGCTCGGGTGCGTCGCCAGATGACGCTCGTCGCTCCTGAGGCGCCGTGACGCCGCTTGCTAGACAAGCGGCGTAGTTGGGATTCTGAAACACCAGCGGATTGCTCGGACCGAATACCCCGAACTTCAATGCTGCAACCCAGAAGAGCGCGCCGCAAATTAGCCACACCGCGACGAAGCACGTCAGCAGCCTTATCGGGCGGTAGCCGTAGCCGGTCAGAAAACCGAAGCTCCAGTGAAAGGCACGCCCAGTCAGACGATAAGGCACTCGCCGCCATGCGCCCCAGTCCGTCGGCGAGCGTCCCACAAGGTCGGCACGCCGAATCCTCTCCTCCTGAGCAATCGCAACTTGGCGAGCCTCCTCTGCGTGGCCCATCCCCTCCAACACACGACGAAGCTGTTGCCACGGTTGCGGACGAAAGAGCGTACCGTCCTTTCCTAGGCCGCTGTGTTCCTCGGGCTGTTTGTCGAGCCAAGCAAGACGCGTCGCGGCATTGGTGGATGCCTCTCCGCCAAAGCTTTGGTACTCGAATCCGTCTAACACGATCTGGTTGCCCCACGCCCCGGGTTCATCGAGCAGGACCCCGATTCTGGCAGAGGCGAGAGACACCCCTGCCAAGGGCTTCGCAAGGCTTCTGAACACAAGCGCACCGCCCAAATGCAGATGGTCTGCCGTCAGCGCGTTGCCTTCAGCGCCGGTCATGGACGCCCCGGTGCAGTCCAGATCGCCACCTACGCGTGCGTTCAACAGTCGAATCTCACCGACCGAAGTGAGCGCCTTCAAGAACACCGTTCCCCTGACTGTCGCTCGATCGGCGGCTAACGCAATACCGCCGTTTCCATCTAACCGACACCTTGACCAGTCCATGTCGCGGCCCACCTCCGCGCCCAAGAAACTGACTTCTCCCAACGACTCGAGACCGTCTAGGAACACTGAGCCGGTGACGACGGCGCGATCAGCGCATAGCGCGTATTCCCCTGGGTTGCAGCGGCTTGCGCCAGAGCAAGTCAGGTCGCCAGCGATTCGTGCGCCCAACAGGTGAATCCCACCGGATACAGTCGCCCCTGAACGAATCGCCACACTGGCTGAGCAAACCATCCGTTCCGCGGAAATGCCCGGGAGGCTGCATTTCACCAGGATTAATGCACCACGGATCTGAGCCCTTCGCAAGACGACCGAATGAGTGAACGAGCACCGATCAAACCGGAGGCCGACGGCCGTCTTCGCGCCCTCGAGGTCGAGCGGTCCCTCAATCCAAGCGCCGCACACTTGAACACCGTGATCGTGCACACGGTATTCATCGTCACCGCCCAGCGCAAGAAATCGAATTACGCCAGCGCGGATCGTGTTCCCATCGTCGCCGCGTTCGGGGCAGAATTCGGCAATCTCTGCACGGTTCCCCAGCAGGGCGGCGTCAAGAAGGTGCAATTCGGCGGAGCTAAGTTGACCGAAGGCGGATAGCCGACGGCCGCTGGCTCGCGTTCTAGACGAGGGCATGTGTCCGATTCCTTCCGTTCCAGCGCCGCCGGTTCGGGCAGGCGGAGGCTATAATCCGCTTCTTCGGCCAACGATATCCAGCGCAAACAGATCGCGGCGACGAGGCCACGGTCGCTGGGCTTCGCGGAGCAACAATGGACACCACAAATCGTCTCGACCGACCGCGCATCATCCTCTGGGTTGGCTCCGACTTCAAGTCAGACGCCGCCTTCCTAGGCGACCTCTGTCGAGTCCCGCTCGTGGCCGTTTACAGCGAGTCCACTGACACGATTATCAGTTCCACTCTTGTTCAGGGCGCATCCCTTACGAACCGCTATCCGATAGCGTTGACGACAGCTGATGAGGCCGACGGCTGGAATCCGGCGACGCTCCCGATCTTCTTTCTACGAGGTCGAAGGCAAGACCAAACTTCGTCGGGGCTTCGGGATCGCCACCGGCGCTCTGCCATGTTGGAGCGCTTCGCTTCAATCGCCGAGGAGTATCGCCCCAGCGTCATTGCGCTCGGAATAGCCGGCCAGGCCGAGTTGACAGAACTCCTGTCGGTCGCAGCTGAGTATGGCTCGTTCACTCCGGTCATAGTCGTCGGTGATGGACCACGGCTTTCGCAGTTGGTTTCGCTCGTTCTGAGCTCGCCGGAGTCGGCAATGGCCGAGCCGACGATTGTCTCGGGCGGATGGACCGAGCTGAAGCAGCACTTGGAGCAGGCTGGCGTCAGCCTCTTGATCGAAGATGACAACCTTCCGGCTGTCCTGGTTGGCGCGACGCCAGTCCCCCTGGCCGCAGTGCTCGAGGACGCGGACGCACGTATCGACAGCAGTTGGAGAATCGTTACTGTCAAGGCGTTGCTGAAGTCTCCGCCACCCGCGATATACGAAGGCATCTTCGACGCGGTGATGCGGCTCGACGAGAGCGCCGATGCGCGTGCGCTCGAAGACGACTACAAGGAGTGGTGGGCCATCGGCGACGGGTTCTTGGCCGAGCGTACAGATCTGGAAGCAAGTGTCATCAAAGTGCTCGATGCCCTGCGCTCCGAAGTATCCAGGAAACCGCAAGTGATGTGGATCGCCGCCGAGGCGGGATCTGGCGCCACAATGTTCCTCCACAGTATTGCCTACCGTGCGGCGGAAGCAGGCTTCCCGACGTTGGTCGCTAAGCAGCACGCCCGCGATCCTCTATCGAGGCAGCTCACAGATTTCCTGACAAGACTACAGACTGAAGCTCGGCGAATAGGAACGAGTGAGCAGTCCGAGGTGCCTGCGCTTGTCGTGCTGGACGTCCCCCATGAAGCGTCGGCCGAGATGGAGCGGGTGCCTGAGGAGGTTTCGACAGCTGGCGGGCGCAGCATCATTACTCTTCGTGCTGTACGAATCGAGCCGGATGCCGGCTTACCTAGTCCTCGTCAGGACAACGCGGTCTGGCTCTCCGAGACGCTTGCCGACGACGATGCGAACCGCCGGTTGCCGCGCAGAGGCGAGTCTGTAGTCGCGATTCTAAAATCTTGCCCGACGCCACACGAGATCGCGATGGTGGCCAGCAAGGCCCATTGGCTTCGCGAGCAGCGCGGCATCGCTCTCACCGAGGATCCTGGGGCAACATGGGATGCCTTCCAGTATCGCGAGGCGTTCGAAGTCGACGCCGTTCTCAAGCAAGGTGGCCTTCAAGGGGCAGAGCTGGCCGCCGCGAAGCAGGCTTTTCAGGCCAACCGGCTGTTCTGGCTGGCGCTATATCACTTCCTCAGGGTTAAGGACAAGGACGAACGCGAGCAACCCCTGCTGGCTTCGCTCAATCGTCGCTTTGTTACCGTAGTTGACCAGGCGAGCGCTGCCGCGCTGCCCCCAGAACTTGTGCTCGGCGTGTTACTCGAAGCGGCGAAGCTTTCGTCGTTAGGCATCGTCTGTCCGACTTCCGCTCTCGTTGACTGGGCCGCAGAACAAGGAGGCAATGATCGGGGAGGGCTGGTCGCGGGAAATCTTGCTTCAGATGCACTAGGAGACGGTTCTGACGGCGCGACTCCGCTCTCTGGAGAGCAACTCGACAAGGCCGTTCATGCGCTGCGGAATTGGGCGGCTGGCGTCCGCTGGGTCGGCGCTCTAAGGGGTAGCGAATCGACCCAGCTACTGGTGAGTCGGTCTATCGACATATTGGCCCGCGAGGTCCTGCTGCGTCGTCACGTTGTCGGAGGCCGGACGTACACATCCGTTCCGAGTCCAGTACTGGCCCGCGCGTTGCTCCTTGCCGCGGTTGCATCGAAGGACATCATCGGAGAGCGCCTGCACCAGGCCATTGGCGGCATTCGTGCCGTGCTCTTCAGAGACCATGCCCTTGACGGACTGGGCAACCTATTGAGTAGACTCACCGCGGGCCAGGCAAACATTCAGCTCTGCGAGGACCTGTCTGAAAGGCTTCTGAAGGGGGACGACGATTCACCGGAGTGGACTACAGGCGACGGTGAGCGGCGGCTCGCAGCGTACGACCTGATTCCAATAGATATCCGCAGATTGAGCCGAGTGCTGTCCCACCACCGTGCGCTAGTTCTGAGGCGTACCACGTTCTCGCATCGGATCGACACTCGAACCAAGCTTGAGCGCTTGCTGCTTGCGCGGGAGGACCTCAGCCATGCCCTCACTTTGCCGTGGCAGTGGGGCGAGCGCAGTGACCATCCGGCATTCATCCATACAACCCTAGGCATGGTGCTCGAAGAACTTGCCAGGCTGTTGCCAGACGAGGCAAGCAGATGGCGTGACCAATCGAAGGACGCTCTCCGATCCGCGTTTGGAGAGATGCCGACTAGTCGTCACACCAGGCTCGCGCTTGCCAAGCAGTGTTTGGCCGACGCAAAGCGGCGTGCTGGCTCTGACCCGGCGACTGCCGGGCTCGTTGCAGAATGCTTGCAACTACTGTCTGTGGAGCCTACGGGCCAGTTCAAGAAGTGGTATGCGGTCAAGAGTGAGGCGGCGCGATTCTTCGGTGACGAAGCCGGCCGCCAGTTCGTCGAAGACCTTTGCAAGAGAGGAATTGAGGATGGATTCCTACTCAAGACCGAGCTGCTGCTTCACGAGGCTCATGGCGACATTCAAGCTGGGCTCAAGATTCTCGCACCGTTGATTGTCGGCGACCAAGCTGCCGTGCACCCACGAGCCTGTCGGCGGGCCGCTGAGTTGATGGAGCAAGAACCGTCCCTCCGATCGCTATTCGAAGAGAGACTGCGCTTGCTCAAGATCGTGGAGGTCAGTCTCAACCGACTGACGCCCAATGAGGAATTTCAACTTGCGTGTCTGTCATTCCAGTTAGGCGACGTCGCCGAAGGACGTCGTCGGTTTACAGTCTTTCGCGCTACCGGTCGTAGCTCAGACGTCGCCGGGGAGGACAAGCCGTTCTTGATGGATGCGGAAGGAATTCGCCCACTGCGGTGTCGCGCGGTGGTCAGTTCCCTGGACGGAGCTCGCGGCTGGATGCGGCTTGAGACCGAGGACGGGGCGAGGCGGCTGTTCGATAGCCCATTCCTCGCTCGGCACTTCTCTGATGATGTGAGACCGCACCAGGTGTATCCAGCGGTTGTGCGTTTCACCGAGATGGGGCCGAGAGCGGTTCCCGCCGTATTTGCTCGCGGACGGTGAGTCGAACATGCCCGCTAGTCTTGTCTGGGCTGGAATGGCGAACATCCATCGCCAAATTAATGAACTTGGAAGGCGTGAGTCCGTCAATCTGCTTCTAACCGGTGAAACAGGAACAGGTAAGAACGAGATTGCTCGCTACGTTCATGAGGTGTCACCAAGAGGAAGCAAGGCATTCTGCGTCCGCCACTGCGGCTCCCTGTCGGCCGACGGCCTTGAGCGTGAGCTGTTTGGCGGTGGCGGGCCTAGTCCGTCTGACCCGGCGAACGGCGGGCTCATCATCGCCGCTGACGGTGGCACCATCTTTCTCGACGCGGTGGAGGCTATCCCATCGACCGTTCAAGAGAAGCTGCTTCCGCTGTTCGATGAACGTCGATTTCGAGCAATTGGCGAAACAAAGGACCGAGTTGCCAACGTTCGGATCATCTGTGCTACGGACGCGGACCTCGAGAATTGTGAAGGGTTCTCAAAGGCTCTGTTCCACCGAATGGCGGGGTACACTCTGAGGGTTCCGCCTCTCCGGGATCGAAAGGAAGCTATTTATGAACTCGTTCGAGGCATTCTTGCTGCGCTCGCCGGGCCCAATGGCAGAGCGCTCGATCTAGAGTCCGATGCCTTGAGCGCTCTGATGAGTTGTGACCATCCGGGTAATATCCGAGGACTTCAAAATCTTCTGAGGAAGACGGCCATCGACCACCAAGGTGACGGCCCGATTTCGCGCAGCGAGCTCGAAGCCGCAGGTCTTCCTCACCCGGCACCTCCAACGCCCACTCGTGCTACCGATGACTCCTTAGATCCGTGGCGCACAAACCATAGATACCAACTGCTGGTCAGCGCGGCCGGCTCATTGATTGGGTTCGAAGACCAAGCGGCGCGAAATCCGGCATTCCGACACGCCGTCGTTTTTGGCGCCATGGCCCTCCTTGCTGATCCCACCTGGAACAGCAGGCCTCCGGCAATGGGGCCCGGGTATTCGCTGCCTCCCGGCTCCCCGATGTTCGTGCTGACGGCTTACACGGTCGCAGCGGCAAGACGCGTCGCTCGCTCCACGTCGGCTGATGGTGACGATGGAACACCGCGAGGCAGGTACAGCTCCCCCTACGCCACGCAACGGGCCGGCGGTGAACTTGAGGCGTATGTTGAACTGCTTGTCGGCCGTTCAGTTTAAGGCTTCGGGCGGTCCCGGCCGGGAGCTGAGGCTCTTTCGTCACAAGGGACGAGTCGTCGGGGAAGTGTCAAGGCTGGCAGCGGCATCAAGTTTGACTGCAGCTTCGGCTAGTTCGCTTTCCGAGACGATGTCATATCGCCGCAAGACCGAACATGACCATCCCGGACTCAGACGGCAACCCGTTGCGTTTCATGGATCCGCCGAGCACGAGGGCGTAGCAACAGCATAGCCGACGATTCTCCATCGCTGAGGCAGACCAAGTCGCCTGACGGAAGTGTGCGTTGACTCCTCCCATCGGCAGGAATTGCTGCCCCAAGCAGATGCGCGAGATCAACCTTCGACCGCCGTTGATCCGGAGGCGGGCGAGCGCGATGTGCGAGCGCGTCGAACGCGAACCCTGACTTCAACGCGCGAGCCAAGCCGGTTGATGATCGACATCAGCCGGTCGACGGTGAACCGGCCTAGGTCTGCGCTGCGGATGCGCGAGAAATCAGCCGCCGCGATCCCCGTGCGCGTCTGCGCCGCTCGCACGCTCAGGCCGTCCCGATCGAGTGCCTTGAGGATCTCGGTGGCGAGAAGCGCCTTGAGTCGGAGCACGTCGCCGCTCTTGTGACCGAGGTCACGGAATACGTTTCCACTCCCTCGCACGACGTCCACCGTGTCTCCACTCATCGCCTCTCTCCTCACGCCGCTTCAGCTGGTCGTTGATCAGAAGGCATCCGGATCGGCGGTACCATTCTGAAAGTAGTCACATATGACAACGTTGAACGATTCGAAACGGAGTTCTGTTCCCAGATTGTTCCCAGAAAGAACTAACGTAAACCTCCACCCAAACGTGGGAACAACGTGGGAACAGAACCCCCCAAAAACGGGCGAAAACGAGGGATCAAGGCCGAGCTAAAGGCAAAGCGAATCAACAAGTTAGCGACCCTCGACCTTGTCTGCAAAACCTCCACCCCCGGTTCAAATCCGGGCGGCGCCTCCAATTCAAGTCCTGCCACCTCCATTACTTAGTGTCACACTCGGATCGGGCGCCTCGCTCGATGTGGGCGCAGCACGGGACATCAGCCCCGACCACTCGTCAGCGTAGCCAGGCGCATCGTCAGGGCCTTCTGGGTTTCTAGCGTGATCGCGCGATCGATCGCGGCCAGGTCCTCGGTCTTCCCGACGACTTCAAGCGCCTGCGAGTCCGTTCCAACACATTCATCCAGTCGAGCCTTGTTCGTGGTCGTGAGGACCACGCCACGACCAGCCATGTGCGGTGTGCGGCGAATGGACATGAAGTACGTCCAGTTCTCATCGTAGGGCGGCGAGAGATCGAAGATCACGACCTCCGGGTTGTGTGTCGCCAGATAGGTGCCGGCATCGACGACGCCCTTCTTCAAATCGGCGAAGTGACAGGAGACAAGCGTTTGGTGACGGCCCGACTGCGTCAAGAGCGACTGCATCATGTCCACGGTGTCGTCGCTCGCATTGAAGAGCGCGACGACCCCTTCTACCGTTCGTCGTGTGTCCGCCATGGGTTCTCCTGCAATCCGCAACGCGTCACGGCTCAATGTTCATGGTGGCGTTGCTGCGCTGGCCAGCCGGGATGCGTGCTGTCCCTGGCAACGCCGTTCGCCGGCAGTGGCGGTCGCAGACCGTCGGTTGCCAGGCGCCGTGGCAGATGCGGGAGCGCCCCGCAACGCAGGAACGTTGCGCACTCATCGGCGCTGACGGGTCGACTCAGGTAGTAGCCCTGTGCTTCGTCACAGCCTTCGTCCTGCAGGAATGCCAGTTGCGCCGCCGTTTCCACACCCTCCGCGATCACCCGATGCTTCAGGCTCTTGCCCATCGCGATGATGGCTCGCACGATGGACGCCGCATCTGAGCCGTCGGCCATTTCCTGCACGAATGACTTGTCGATCTTCAAGGCGTCGATCGGAAAATGCCGCAGGTAGCTCAGACTCGACCACCCGGTACCGAAGTCGTCGATGGCGAGGCGCACACCGAGCGCCTTGAGCGAGTGCATGACATCTGTGGCGCGATCGACGTGCGACATCAGAGTGCTCTCGGTGAGTTCGATCTCGAGTTGCCGCGGATCGATGCCTGTCTCGCGCAGCACATCGGCGAGGTGCGGCAGGAAGCCTTCGTGCCGAAACTCGATCGCCGAGATGTTGACGGCGATGGAGACCGGCGGGACGCCGGCCGTCTGCCAGGCATTGGCCTGCCGGCACACCTCGCGGAGGACCCAGAAGCCAATCGGTTTGATCAGCCCGCAATCCTCGGCGATGCTGACAAACTGCGCCGGTGCGATGAGGCCGCGTTCGGGGTGCCGCCAGCGAATCAACGCCTCGATGCCGACAATCGCGTTGGTGTCCAGGTGCACCTTGGGCTGGAAGAACAGTTCGAACTCCCGTCGAGCGAGCGCGTGGTGCAGGCTCGCTTCAATCGTCTGCCGCTCCACGGCCCGCGCATTGAGGCGCGATTCGAAGAAGCGGTAACAGTCCCGTCCCTCATCCTTCGCGTGATACAGCGCCATGTCGGCTCTGGTGAGCAGCGTCTCCGCGTCGTCGCCATCGTCCGGATACACGCTGATCCCGACGCTGGCCGTGACATGCAGTTCGAGACCAGCCATGTGGTGCGCTTTGGCCAGGGCGTTCATGATGTGCTGCGCGCCCCTGGCCGCCTGCTCGACCTGCTCGAGTTCCGAGAGCACGACGACGAACTCGTCGCCACCTTGCCGACTGACCGTGTCTGAGCTGCGCACGCAGGTGGACAACGTACGGGCGATGCTCCGAAGCAGTTCGTCGCCAACGGTATGCCCCAGCGAATCGTTGATGTGCTTGAAGCGATCGATGTCGAGGAACAGCACGGCGAGCCGACGTGAATGACGCCGGGCCAGCGACAGGGCCCGGGCCAGGCGGTCACCGAGGAGGAGCCGGTTCGGGAGCCCCGTCAGGACGTCGTGGCTGGCCAGATACGACACGCGAGCGGAAATGGCGCGGGCATCACTGACGTCGCGAAGGACGAGCGTCATGCCCAGCGTCCGGCCCTGTCCGTTGTGGGCGGCCGCCGCGACGCACTCAACGGTCGATTCCGTACCGTCGTGACGCAGCAGCACATACGTCGACACCGGATGCGCACCGCTCGCGGATTGCGGTTGCCTGATCGCGAGCGTGGCGGGTTCACGCGAGTCGGCCTCAACGAGTTGCATGACCGCGTCGATGGACTGGCCCGCGGCCTCCGCTCGCGACCACCCGGTCATCTTCTCGGCGATCGTGTTCAGGTACAGCACCCGGCCGGAGGTGTTGGTGCTGATCAACGCATCGCCGATGGAATCGAGCGCGACGCGTGCGTCATCACGTTCGAGGCGGAGGGTCTCTTCGGAGGAACTGCATTCGATGGCTCGGCGGACGGCGAGGGGCAGCCAGTAGCTGTCGAGATGATTCAGCGATAGATACAGGTGAGCGCCCGCAGCCGCGACCGACGCGTTGAACGCATCGTCTTCCTCAGGCCCGAGCACCAGGATTGGGGTCGCGTGCGCCGCCTGTCGCAGTTGCTCGAGCGTCTCGAGGTCTTCGCGGTGTGATGCACTGACAGTGAGGAGTACCGCCCCGACATCGCCGAAGGCGAGCGCGTGCAGCGCCTCGGGCAAGGTGCGCACCCATTCGAGGTCGAAGGCGCCACCGGCCCGACCGCAGAGCGCACCTCTAACCGCTCCGGCTTCAGCGGCGGTGCCACCGACGTGCAAAACGCGATACGAGTGAATCATCGTCATCGCCCGGACAGTTTCTATGGAACCGCAACTCATCAGTCTCAAGCTGTCCTGAATTGCACATCACTAGCTGGGCCGCTCCGTATCATGCTTGGCTACGCGCGCAGATATCGCTGCCGTCCTCGCGTGGTCTCACATAAGCGCAGCGGTCGGCCAGCGCCGAAGGAGCGCGTTTCCGATGCCAAACAGGAATAAGGGAGTGGTGCCACGCGTGGTCGCGCTGTTCAATGCCAGCGACGACACCGTGGAAATGGTGCGAGCGATGCTCGACGCCTCAGGGCATCACTGCCTTGTCGGATGTCACTTATCCGATTTGAGGAAGGGACGCATCGACTTCGACCGCTACCTGACCCAGCACAAGCCGAGCGTGCTGATCTTCGACATCTCTCCGCCGTACCTCGAGAACTGGATGCTCTTCAAGACGCTGCGCGACGGCCGCGGCGCGAAGGGCCTTGGCATCGTCCTGACGACGACGAACAAGGCGAGGCTCGACGAAGCGGTGGGCGCCGACACCAAGGCTCTGGAGATCGTCGGCAAACCATACGACCTCGGTCAGATCAACTCCGCTATCAACCTCGCGATGGCACAGGTCGAGGCCAATCCGCCTGTTGCAGACGTGGCGATTTCACGCCCTGGCTAGTGCCGGACGCAGCCGGCGGCGGATGTTGTCTAAGGTCGTTCACGACGCGGAGCTGGTGGGGGCGCAGCCTCGATAGCGCGACCGTGACTGCCGTTCCTGGCGACGCCTCCAGTACTCTCGTGCCGGTTCACCGAGTTCGTCGTCAGCGTCGAGTTCGTGGTTGGAGGGGGCGTGGCCGCTCACTTCCTCCGCGACACCGTGACTTCGGCGGTGAAGGCACCGCTCGAGTCATTGCGCAACGCCCACGAGTCGTAACCGCTCCGATCGCAGGCCATGTGCCGATGATTGATCCCGAGGAACAACTCTCCGGTTGATGCGGTCGTGTTCGCCATCGGTGTGGTGCCGTTCCAGCGAGTTCCCACAGTGAAGCCAGCGCCAGCAAGAGAAGAGGCGGGTGCCACGTCAGCGACCAGCGCGCCTTCGCGTGCGCCTTCATCAAGCAACAGGTGCTCGCACCCGCGGCCGCTCGGCGGTGCGCCACCGGGGCCAAGTGTCTGGGCATGCGTCGACTTGTCGACAACGATGGTGCCCCAGGCGCGAATCGTCACACGATCACCCTGTTCAAGGTGCAGCCCTGTCGCGGTCCAAGAGTCGGAGACAGGCACGCGCACGAGTGCGCGCGACCCGGCCGACCCCGTGGACGCCGAGCCGGCTTGCGTACGTGTCGGGGCCATCGCGTTCGACGGGCCCGGGGTCTTGTTCTGCGCAGGCATCATCTCCCGCGTCAGCGGCGGATTCGACGCGTGGCTGGTCGCCACGGTCGGTGAGCCGATCGCCAGATGAGCGATGAGCGTGAGCGATGCTCCGAGCGCGGTGGTAATGGCGATCGGTTGCGGTCGTGGTGGAAGTCGGAAGGACACGGCGTCGATCATTTCGATTCCGTAGTCACGGTCAATTGCCGGTTGACGACACGCGTTAGCGAGGGACGAAGCGAAGAGGTGAGGGATGGAAAAAGGGCGAAGAATTCGGCTTGATTCGCCTCTATACGCTCACTAACATGCGCGCCATGTCGTCGGCGACCACGTACTCGGGTGCCGCGCTGGCGCAATCCTTCGAGCCGTCTGGCACTCGCTCTGCCTCCCTGTCGCTCGGGACCTGGCATTCGCACGTCGCCCTCGGCGTCTACGCCGTCGCGCTCAGCCTGATGGACGGATTCCACATGGCGCTGCGCGAGCCGCCGGTGCGCCCGCCGGTCATCTGGTTGCACCTCATCCTCGGCCTCGCCATCTATCCCGTCTTCATCGCGCTCGCGCTGTCACTCACGCGACGTTTACGCCTCGACGGCGACCGGCGCATGCGCAATGCCGCGTTGCACCTGTGCGTCGGCTTTCTGCTGCAGTACTTCCATTACCTGTTGCTGCACTGGTTCCTGGCGAACATCGTGTGGCCTGTCTTCTATCCGGGCGCGACGCTCAAAGGCACTCTGATTCTGGGTATCGCTGCGACGCACTACCGCGAGTACCCGATCGACCTCCTCGCATACTGGGTCGTCATCGCGTACGAACATGCTTCCGAGTATTACCATGCGCTCGGCGAGCGGCAGATCGCCGCGGCCAAGCTCGAGGCCAGTCTTGCTGAGGCACGGCTCGAGGTTCTGCGTCGCCAGCTGAGCCCGCATTTTCTGTTCAACACGCTGAACACCATCTCGGTGCTGGCGCTTCGCGGCGACAAGAGCGGCGTGGTCGACACGCTCTCCCGCCTCAGTGATCTGCTTCGTATCGCCATCGATGAAGACCACCCGCAGCTCGTGACCCTCAGCGAAGAGCTGTCTTTCCTCGACGGATACGTTGGCATTCAGCAGGTCCGGTTCGGCGAACGGTTGAAGGTGTCGCTCAAGGTCGACCCTGAGACGCTGTGCGCCCTGGTGCCGTTCATGATCCTGCAGCCCATCGTCGAGAACGCGATCGAGCACGGCATCTCGGCGCAGACAGGTGGCTCCACCATCGCCATTGAAACCAGTGCAGACGCGACGAACCTGCGGCTCGTCGTCCACGATTCTGGTCCTGGCTTCTCACTGCCAGACCGGCACCGCGGACCGCGCCACGGCATCGGCCTCGCGAATACCACCCAGCGCTTGCAGCAACTCTTCGGGCGCGAGTACACGATTCATTGCGGCGACTCTCCTCTCGGCGGCGCACTCGTCGAAATCGGCATCCCGTTTCGAACCCACTCGTAACACGCGTGAGGCGACATCATGCTCAAGGCACTGATCGTCGACGATGAAGAGCTGGCGCGAGAAGGCATCAAGATGATGCTCGGACGTGAGTCCGACCTGGAAGTGGTCGGTGAAGCGGCGGATGGTCCGAGCGCCGCAGAGGCCATCTCGCGATTGACGCCGGATATTGTGTTTCTCGACGTGCGCATGCCTGGCTGTGACGGCTTCTCGGTGCTGGAACAACTTGGCGGCACCCATCATCCACAGGTGATCTTCATCACGGCCTACGATCAGTACGCGGTCAGGGCGTTCGAAGCCAGCGCACTCGACTACCTGCTGAAGCCGATTAACGGCGCGCGCTTGAGCGAGGCCGTCCGCAAGGCCCGCGTCAACCTCGCGCAGCCCCAGACACATAGTGAACCGGCAGAAGTGCGACCGATCCGTTTTGCCGACATGCGGCGAACCATCGTGGTAAAGGACAGGGATCGGTTTCTGGTGGTGAAGACGAGCGAGGTGGACTGGTTCGAATCAGCGGCCAACTACGTCGAGCTTCATATTCACCGGCGTTCATTTCTCGTTCGCATCACGATGAATGAGCTGCAGACGCAGCTGAAGGGCACCAGCTTCGTCAGGATTCACCGCTCGACGATCGTCAATCTCGATCGTGTCACCGAAATTCGTCCCTCACCGCACGGCGATTTCCAGGTCCACCTGCACGATGGACACGTCCTCCGTCTGAGTCGTGCGTATCGCGATCAATTGCTGCCCTGAGGCATGTCGGGGCGCGTCTACTTGAGCGCCACGACTCCGGCAGGATCCACGCGCACCACTGTGCAGGTGATCGGCTGGTCGACTTGCGAGAACCAGTGGGGCGTACCGGCCGGGATGACGATCACGTCACCCGGGCCCACTTCCTGCGCGTGTCCGTTGCGAATGGACGTGCCGCTGACACCGGGTCCGTTCACCTGTCCGACCAGCTCTCCAGCGCTGTTGCGGCGCTGCGGATTGACGATCTCTCCGCCCGTGACGAGCGTGCCTGCCCCAGCGACGATCTGATAGACCTCGGTGACCTTGTCGTGTGACGAACTGCCGGAGGGACTGGCGCCCTCCGCGCGGTACACCACGCCAATCCCGACGTGGGCCCCGGCGGTGTCGATCATCCGAATGGGTGTGTCCGATCCCCGGCTGCCAGACGCGATGCTCGCGTCGACGGCCGAGCGCAGTTGATGACGGCTGACGAACACACTCGCGGAAGACCGCTCCCCGGTTTGTGCTGAGCCGAGGAGCAGAATACCCGCCAGGAGCCCTCCGGTCTTCATCGCTGCGCCGTGCTCTGTACGTCTTCCGAACTGAGCGCCTTCCGCAGGTTCGCGCGATCGAGTTCCGCACCGCGCAGATAGACCTTGTTGATGCGGCGTGTGTTCAAGATGTTCTCGAGCGGATTGGCGTCCAGAACCACGAGGTCCGCGCTCTTGCCTGGAGCGATGGTGCCGAGGTCATCCAGCTTGAGCAGGCTAGCCGACGTCTTGGTGCCGGCAACGATGGCTTCGGCTGGTGTGAGGCCGCATGCCACCATGTCCGCGAGTTCGATGTGGACGCTGTAGCCGATATCACGATCGGCATCGGTTCCAAGCCCGATGATCATGCCGGCGTCGTGGACACGCTTGAGATTCCGGCACTGGATGCCGAACATGTCGGAGGGCATGCCAGGCGGTGGCGCGTTGCCGCGGCCGCGCCCTGCCTGACGGGCGGCGACCTGATCACGCATGCGCTTGATCTGGCTGGGTGGAAGCGTCTCGCTCAGCCACGTGATTTCCTCGAGAGACTCTTCCGGGCTCAGCGCTCGACCAGGGAGGTTCGGACCTTCCCACACCTTCGGGTGCTGCTTGAGGATGGTCATGTACTCCTCGTCCACATCGCGGTCGCGCACCCCGTGCGCGAAGCCGTCGATGTTGGCTTTCAGGAGATCCTTGGCATCGACCAGATTGAAGATGTGGGCTACTACCCGCATGCCGTTCTTATGCGCTTCATTGATGATCGCGCGGTAGACGTTTGGCTGGATCTTCGGGACCGAACCCTGACGGTCGTCCACCCAGATCTTGATCATCTCGACCTTGCGGTCGCGCAGTTCGTGCACACGCTGGATGCCCTCAGCTTCGGTCTGGGCGCCGTAGGGCACGCCGAGCCGGTACTCAGCCACTGGACCCGCCATGGGGGTGGCCGCGATACCACGTCCGACCGTGAGGAAACGCGCGGCATTCGGAATCACCTCGTTGCGCAGCTGAAACGGCAGGTCCGGATTCACATCCCACCGGTCCAGGCCCATGCTGAGCGCCGCTGCGACGCCGTAGTAGGCATACCGCTCCAGTTGATCGACGACACTGGCGCGCGTGTACGTGGTCTTGGTGGCGACGCCAGTTCGCTGGTTCGTCCAGCCGATGTGATTGTGCATGTCGACGAGCGCGGGCATCATTGTCTTGCCCGTCAGGTCGACACGGGTCCCGCCAGCTGGGAGGGCAACCTCTCCCTTCCGCCCGACTCGCGCAATGTGTCCGTTCTCGATGAGGACTGCGGAGTTATCAACCGGGGCTGTGCCTTCGCCATTGATGAGGCGTGCACCTTCGAAGAGGATGGTGCCGCGATTCGCATTCGACTGGGCTGACAACAACCCGAGGCTCAGCGCCGACAGACACAGAGTGACGAACACCTTCGCTGAACTCATATCAACCCCAAGAGCAAACGAGGACGCGTTCGAGGCGGCGATATCGCCGCCCCAGTTGACTGGCCGCTTCGGGAACCCGCTCGGCTACCACTTCACCTGCATGCCGAGCCGTAGAATGCGCGGCTGAAGAATCGTCGACGGCTGCAGGTAGGACGAGGTGCCGTAGTTCAGCGAGCGCACCGCATACACCGCGTGATTGTTCAATGCGTTCAACACTGATAGCTCTGGCTGCAGGCGCACCTTGCCGAGCGTGATCCACTTGCCGAACGTCACGTCGAGCTGCTTGATGCGATCTGAGAGCTGGCGTCCGGGGGCTTCGAGCGGAACGTTCAGCGTTGCCACGGTCATCCCGGGATCGACCAATGCACCCGGTGTGCACGCACCCTTGCAGTCAGCGGCGTAGCGGGTGGTCGGTGTGATCTGCCACACGGTGCCGCCGGCGAGGATGTAGCGGTAGCTCTGATAGGCCGCCCCGAACGTGATGCCCCACTTGAGCGGCACTGAGCCGGCAATCTTGAACTGCGTCAGCCACGGAATGTCGTTCTTCGTCTGGTCGCAGTAGAGCAGGTTGTTCGGGTTGGAAGGATCGTCGCAGGCCACCTGCAACGTGCGATCGGTGGAGAGACCTCCAAAGAGCGTGGCGCTGTGAGGAAGCCTGGCGTTGAAGTTGAATTCGAACGCCGTGTTCGTCCGCTGCCGATCAGTAGCGTTTGTCTCGAGCGTCAGCACGCGCGTGCGCGCGGCGCTGCTCACGTTGTACATCGCGATCGGCGCGCCATCGATTGGACTGGCGACACTGAACAACGTGTAGTCAGCGAAGGTCTGCAGTGAGTTGTAGGTCACGCCGAGGTTGTAGAAGTCTGAGTGGAACCAGTTGCCGCTGACCGAGACACGGGGGAATAGCTCGTGCTGCACGCCGACGCCGTAGAGAACGCTGTATTCGCGCGTTCGATTGGCGTCGAGTTGCGCCGTGCCGCATGGGGTCGTTCCGTCACCACGCAGCACCGAGCACCCCGGTACGACCTGCCCGAATGTCGAGGGCAGCTGTGCGAAGTTGATCTCGCAACCCGCCGAGAGGTAGGTGCAACCGCGTTCGCCCTGCGCTACATCGTCGCCATTCAGGTCGGTCCACGACAGCGTGGACGACTGCGCGCGCATGGGGTTGTAGGCGTTCGTCAGGCCGTCGGTCATCTGCGCGAAGTACTTGTTGGCGCTGAACTTCACCGCGGTCTTCGCGTTGCCGAAGACGTCGAGCACCACGCCGAAGCGGGGGGTGAGCCCCTTCCAGACGGGGAAGGTCTGCGGGCCAAAATGCCGATCGCTTGTCGGGCCGAACCTGCCTGGCGTGCTTACTTCATCGGGAATGGACGCCTTGAAGTACTCCCAGCGAAGACCGTAGTTCAGCGTCAGGCGCTTGAAGGACCAGGAATCCTGCGCGTAGAGACCGACGTTCGCGTCGAGCGAGTTGTTCCAGACAACCGGGGTGTTGAACACGACCACCGCGGACGGCACACCATTCTGATAGTTCTGTTCGAGGTCGGCGTTCTTATAGAGTGCAAACCACTCATAGCCCCAGTTCTGCTGAAGGCCGACCTTCACGTTATGGGAGCCGGTGACGTATGAGGCCGCGGCCACCAGGAAGCGGCGTGTCGGATCCTGGATGGAGTTCGTCATCGGATACGCGGTGCGAATCGTTCCGAGCGATGTGTCGCGGCGTGTGGCCTTCGCGTACCACGCAGGCGTACCGTACGGCTCCTCAACACCGTCCTGATAGACGTTTGTCCGATAGGCCTGGTACTGATTGAATCCGGCTTCGAGATAGAGCTTGCTGCTGATGGTCGATGTCCACTTCACCTGTCCCTGCTCGTAGAGTGGCGAGGGGAGCGTCAGCATCGCCGCCTGTGGCTCGTAACCCGCAGATTTCGTGCCCGAGGTACTTGAAGACGCGGTCATGGAAGACGTTCAGCTGGTTGCGCTGATTGATCTGCCATGTGAGACGGAGGGAGACGTTCTTGATGTACTGCTCGTTCACGCCCTGGCGACCGTCAGGGTAGAACGTGTCAGCCACCTTGACGTTCGACGCCTGCTTGCGCGCCGCGCCGAACCACCACAGGCGATCCTTGACGAACTTCCCGCCGAAGCCCGTCTCGAAGGTGTAGAGGCTGTCGAAGGAATCGCCCTGCTTCAGGCCGCGCGCCGCGAGTTCTGGCGTCACGGCCTTCGCCTGCCAGTTGCCGCTGCTGTAAATGGCGGCGCCAGACCCATGGAACTCATTGCCGCCTCGCCGCGGTACCAGGTTCTGTCGAACTCCACCAGCCGAGACGTCCGCACCGGCGCCTGCATTGGCAACCGTAATCTCTTCGTAGTTCTGCGTGTTCGAGTACGACTGCGTTGAACCGTTGCCGCACATGCCGTTCAGCTGAATGCCGTCGAGCAATACGGTCGTCTGCGCACTGTTGAATCCATGCGCCGTCGTCGCGTTCTGGTTCATCGCGCCGGATCCGCCAACGTCGGGCGTGCCCATGATGACGCCCGCGACGAGCGCCGCCGCCGTCTGCGCTGTGTGCGCGGTCGGAATGGAATCGAGCATGTCGCGGTTGATCACCTGCGCCTTGGCTGTGCTTTGCACGTCGACGACCGGCGAGGCGCCAGAGACAGTGACGGTCTCCTCGAGCGCACCGACCTTGAGTTCGCCGTTGACGGTGGCGGTGAAGTCACTGGGCAGTTCGAGGCCTTCGCGCTTCGAGGTGCTGAACCCTTCCAGCGTGAAGGTGACGCTGTAGATGCCAGGCCTGAGATCGACCAACTGGTAGGCGCCCCGCTCGTCGGTTACGGTGCTGCGGGTTCGCTCGATCAGCTGCGGACTCGAGACTTCGACGGTGGCGCCTGGCAGAACCGCGCCCGATGAGTCCTTCACGACGCCAGCAATTGCACTCTGGGCCAGTGCCGCCGCTGGCAGCATCCAGAGGAGGCCGGCCACCAGCACGCGCGCCAGGGCAGTGGTTCGTGACATGTCTTCTCCTTTGAGTGACGCGCGAGGTTTTTACGTGATGCCAGCAGCGCGGAACAACGCAAATGGGACCGGGCTTCACACGAGGGGACGGCCTGAGCCTGGAGGGGACGAAACGGGAACGATGGCGGACGACCCACACAGTGGAGGCTCTGCGTGCATCGTCCGCCCCTGGGGAGATCAGTTCGGCGGCGTGTAGGCGATGAGTTCAGCGGGGAAGCCGGCTCCGCTGACGGCGACGACGAGGTACTGCTTGCCGTCGAGCAGGTACGTCATGGGTGAGCCTGTCTGCGGTGCGGGCATCGTGAGGTCGGCGACATCCTCACCGGTAGCCTTGTCGTAGGCGCGAAGCATAGCGCCACGCTGGCCGTTTCCGAGCGACGTGAAGCCACTCTCGCCGGAGATGACGAGCGTCTTGGTCGTGAGCGTGCCGATGGGTCCGATGCGTCCCGTCCTCGGAATTGTCACGCCCTTGAGCATCGGGTGATTGGTCACGGTGTCGAGCGTTTCGCCATGCGCGACCTGCCAGACGATGTCGCCCTTGTTCAAGTCGATGGCGGTGATGCGGCCCCATGGTGGTTTCACCAGCGGCAATCCCTCCACGGTCAGACCTCCACCGGTGTCCCCGCCGCCAGCGCCGTTCACGTAGTCCATGTCAGAGCGCTTTGCATCGTTGACGAGCGAGATGGCGCGCGTCAATGTGTTGGAAAACACATAGAGAATGCCGGTCTCCGGGTCGAACGATCCGCCGGGCCAGTTGGCGCCGTTTGGAACGTAGACCATCGCCTGCTTGCCGCCGTCCCCCTTGACGATGGGCGGTGTGAAGAGCGGACCGAGCTTGTACTGGGACGCCACCTTCAGGGCGGCCGCCTTCAGCTCCGGTGTGAAGTCGATGAGATCCTTCTCCTGGATGCCTTGCTGCTCGAACGCCGGAGGTCTGGACGGGAAAGGTTGCGTGGGGCTCGTCCGTTCACCAGGCACCGTCGACTGTTCGACGGCCCGCTCTTCGATGGGCCATACCGGCTTTCCTGACTGCCGGTCGAAGACGAAGAGGAAGCCCTGCTTTGTCGGCTGCGCAATCGCCTTGACCGGACGTCCGTCCACCCTGATGTCGACGAGGATTGGCGCGCACGGAATGTCGTAGTCCCAGACGCCGTGGTGTACCAGCTGGTAGTGCCACAGTCGCTTGCCCGTCTTGATGTCTGCTGCGACCAGTGTTTCGGCGAAGAGATTGTTCCCGAGCCGATGACCACCGTAGTAGTCGCCCGTTGCTAGCTCGATCGGCAGATACACGATGCCGAGCTGTTCATCGACTGTGAAGGGCGCCCACATGCCGGTGTTGCCCGAGTACGACCACGAGTCTTTCTCCCACGTCTCGTTGCCGAACTCCCCAGGGAGCGGAATGGTATGGAAAATCCACGTGCGCTTGCCCGTTCGGACGTCGAAGCCACGCACGTATCCCTTCGCGTTGGTCTTGCTGCGCGGCGCGTTGCCGGCGCGATGCGCCGCGCCGACCATGACCATGTCGCTCGCGACGATCGGCGCGGAGTTGAGCCCGATTTCGCCGGTGACCGGATCGAGGATCTGGTCGTCCTGCTCCTTGAGATCGACAACGCCGTTTTGGCCAAAGCCGGGGACCGGTTGCCCGTTCTTCGCGTTGAGCGCGACCAACTGGTAGCCCATCGTCACGAAGAAGATGCGTTCGTCGGTACGGCCGTCGCTCCAGTAGGCCACGCCACGACCCGAGAGTGGTCGTGGGGACGCCGTCGCGCGCCTGCCTTCCTCGAGCCTGTACATCCACAGCAACTCGCCGGTGCGCGCGTCGATGGCGACGGCATCGCGATGCGAGCCTGCTGTGGCGTAGAGGACGCCGTTGATCATCAGCGGCGTGGTCTGCAGGTTGAAGTCCGGTCTGGCGCCGAGAATGTCGGTCTTGAAGCGCCAGGCAACCGTGAGCTTCGAGAAGTTGGTCTTGTCGATCTGATCGAGAGGCGAGTACCGCGTGCTGCCAAGATCGCCGGCGTAGGTGCGCCATTCGCCGTTCTTGCCAGCGCCTGCCTGTGCCCGCAGTGCGACCGCGGATGCCGTGGCGAGCAGCAGGACCGCCACCATCACCTTCACACATGAACGCAGCATCATGTTGCCCTCACTGCGCCGTCGGCGAGGCGCCGCCCAGCGCGAATGCGACCAGTGCGTTGTCCGCACCGGTACCGGTAGCCATGAGAATGAACTGGCGCCCGGCCTTTGTGCGGTAGGTCATGGGGTTCGCGTTGTTGGCGTAAGGCACTTTGCCGCGCCACACTTCCTTGCCGGTCTTGGCATCGAACGCGTAGAGATATGTGTCGCCGCCGCCGATGAAGACGAGACCACTTGCCGTCACCATCGCTCCGCCGCGGCTGTTTGGTGAGCCAAGGCGATCGGGCAGCGTGACCCCGCGCAGCAGTGGGTGGTTGCGTAGCGAGGCACTCCCTTCACCAAGTGGCACCTTCCAGGCGAGCGTGCCCTTGTTCAGGTCAATGGCGGTGAGCACTGCATACGGTGGTTTCAAGAGCGGCATGCCGCCGCGCAACGACAGCTCTTCGCCACCGCGCGCGAACATGTTCGAGTAATCAACTTCCACCAGCGTGTCGGTGCCATCGTTCTTGCCCACCTTGTTGCGTCCGATGGAGTGTGCGGCGCGTACGAAGAGGAAGCCGGTGTTCGGATCGAAGGCACCTCCTCCCCAACTGGCGCCGCCTCCTTGGCCGGGTGACTGCAGCGTGCCGGCCAGAGAGGGCGGGGTGTAGAGGGGACCGATGCGGTACTTCTTCATTTCCTGCTGCGCCATCGCCTTGATCTCGGGCGTCAGATCGTTGGCGTCGTCCAGCGTGACGCCCTGGTCGACAAATGCCGGCGGCTTAGTCGGGATGGGTTGCGTCGGGTACACCTTCTCGCCCGGCACGTCAGAGTCGACGGGCACGGGCCGCTCGATGATCGGCCAGACCGGCTTGCCGGTGACGCGATCGAAGACATACGCGAAGCCTTGCTTGGTGACCTGCGTGACGGCGTCGATCGCGCGTCCGTCCACGGTGATCGTCGAGAGCACAGGCGGCGCGGGATTGTCGTAGTCCCAGAGGCCATGGTGCACTTCCTGGAAGTACCACTTCATCTTCCCGGTGTTCGCGTCCAGACAGACCACTGACTCGGCGAAGAGGTTCGCACCCGGACGATTGCCTCCGTAATAGTCGCTACTTGGGGTCGTGGTCGGCAGGAAGAGAAGCCCGCGCGCTTCGTCGAGTGCCATCGGTGCCCAGACGTTGCCGTGGCCGTTCTTCTGCCACGATTCCTTCTCCCACGTTTCTGCACCAGGGTCGTTCGATGACTGCGGGATCACCGAGTAGACCCATTCGCGCTTACCTGTGCGGGCGTTGAATGCCTGCACTTGCCCGACCGGGTCGGACGACTGGACGCGGTCGGGTACCTGGCTGCCCATGATGACGAAGTCTTTGTAGATGACTGGTGGCGAACTCTGGGTCGCGTGTGTCGGCTCGGCGATGCGCGACATACCGTCGACGAGAGAGACCCAGCCGTCCTTGCCGAACGTGGTGATCGGCTTGCCGGTCTGTGCGTCGAGCGCAAACAGGCGATGGCGACTGTTCAGGAAGATGCGCAGCTTGCCGTTGTCGCGCCAGAACGCCGTGCCTCGAAGCTTCCAGCCGCTGCCCGAGAGCACCTGTCCGAGCTTGTACGCTTCGCCGTCGAAGCGCCACAGTTCGCGTCCACTCTCTGCGTCGAGTGCCGCGAGGCTGTTGTACGGTGTGGTGACATAGAGCACGCCGTCGATCATGAGCGGTGTGCTCTCGAAGAAGCCGGGAACGGTCTTGTACTGTTCGAGTGGTGTCTCCCAGTGCTTCCAGGTCCACGCCACCTGGAGCTGTGAAACGTTTCCAGGGTTGATGTCGGTCAGCGTCGAGTACTTACGACCGCCCTGATCTCCCCCGTAGTAGAGCCATTCCACCTGCTTGCCGGCATCGCGGCTCTGACCCCGCAGCGTCAAACCCGACATCGTCAGCAGCAGGAGCGCCGCTGCGACCAGCACCGATCGCGCACTCACCAGCGTCGTTCTCGAACTTCTGGCCATTGATGACCTTCCGATGTGAATACGGGTTGAACGATTTCGACGAGGCATTCATGTACGGCAAGCACCGGATGGCCGCAAGGTCCGTGGGACAAGTCGAGCCTCCAAGGGACATCTCGCGGCCGGACGGGACGACTGGATCGCGCTCTGGCACGCTTGACAGAACGACGCCCGGTCCATAGCATCGCCCGCCCAAAGGTGGTGCACGCATGATGCGATGGCTTCTCGCGACGACGGCGACGGCGCTCGTGACGCTCAACATCGCGACCGGAGCGACGGCGGCGGCACAAGACGAACAGGCAGGTAAACAGGCGTTCGATCGCGTCTGCAAGGTCTGTCACGGCGAGGACGGAAAGGGCGGAGCCGGGCCGACACTGGTGCCCTTCGATCGCGAACTCGAAGACGTCATGACGATCGTGCGCGACGGCACGGGGCAGATGCCGCCAATCGCCGCAGAGCGAGTCAGCGACGATGAGCTCGCGGCTATCGTGCGTTATCTGAAATCGCTGAAGGCCCCGGCGGCGTCGCACGGAGTGCCGCGGCGGTGATCGTCGCGCGGCTTCCCATTGTGTCCCGTGGTATTGCGCTGTATCCCCGGCGCCCTCCGGTCATCCCGACGTTCTTGCGGTCTTTCTGACGCTCCTGCTCAATTGCGCCTGCGTTTGGCAACCATCGAACGCGAACGCGTCATCAGGAGGACTGAATGAGCAGCAGAAGAATCCTGGTCTTGCTGGGTACGGTGCTCACGTTGCTCGTGATCGCACCGGCCGCCGCCAGAGCAAGTGGAATTGCCGGTACCGTGAAGGACGGAAGTGGTGCGGTCATTCCCGGTGTCACGGTAGAGGTCGCGAGTCCAGCGCTCATCGAGCGCGTGCGAACGGCCGTGACCGACGACCGCGGCGCCTACCAGGTTGTGGACCTGAGGCCGGGCACCTACTCCGTCACCTTCACGCTCGCGGGCTTCAACACGGTGAAGCGCGATGCGATCGAACTGCCGAGCGACTTCACAGCGACCGTTGACGCCGACCTGCGTGTCGGCGCGCTCGAGGAAACGATCACGGTGTCCGGCGCGTCGCCGGTTGTCGATGTGCAGAGCACGGTGAAAGCCCAGGTGCTCACACGCGAACTGCTCGACTCGATTCCCACCGGGCGCACCGCGCAGTCCTACGGACAACTGGTCACCGGCGTCACCATGGCAGCGCCCGATGTGGGAGGCGCGCGGTCGATGTCGCAGGCCGGAGCGCAGGTGCACGGCATGGCCGGCAAGGAAACCGTCGTCACGCTTGACGGCATCCAGCTGAACGGCATGTGTGGCGACGGCTCGACGCAGGCGTACTCCAACGCGCAAGCCTACGAGGAGATGGTCTTTCAGACGAGCGGGGCCGGCGCGGACTTCTCGGCCGGCGGCATGCGCCAGAACATGGTGCCGCGAGCCGGTGGCAACGAGGTGCACGGGTCATTTGCCGCTTACGGCAGCCGTCACACGTGGCAGGCGTCGAACATCACGCCGGAATTGATCAGCCGAGGTCTGACCAAAGGCGACAGTCTCGATGGGCTGTACGACGCTGAAGGTGGTCTGGGCGGACCGATCATCAGGAATCGGTTGTGGACCTTCGGTGCGGCCCGCCGCATCAGCGCGAACAACGCCGTGGCCGACACGTTCTATCCGGACGGCAGTCAGGGCGTCAGCGATCAGCACGTCTGGAATATCTCAGACCGCATGACCGCGCAGCTTTCGAGGAACAACAAGATCACCGCCTACGCGGACCGCGTCAGCAAGTTCATCGGCCACGACATGGTGGCTGGCTACGACCCGGTGACGGCGTCTCGTGTGTGGGAACCGTCCAAGCTGTACATGCAAGGCCAGGCGAAGTGGACGTCGACCATTTCGAGCCGGTTGCTGCTCGAGTCCGGGTACTCGCAGTATCAGGCCTATCGGCACACGACGTATCAGCCCGGCATCGAACAGCAGTACTTCACGCCCTCCTGGTATGCCACTGCGACGCGTCAGGACACGTCGCTTGGCAAGGTGTGGGGCGCGGCGCCCGGTGGCAACTACTACTTGATGCCGACGCGGCGTTTCTTCTCGACGGCGGTGTCGTATGTGACCGGCTCTCACAACATGAAGTTCGGTGTGCAGGATACGTGGGGGTTCCTGGAACAGGGGACGCAGCTCAACGCCGACCTGTTCCAGATCTATCAGAACGGTGTCCCGACACAAGCCGCACTCAAGAGCACACCTGAACGTGATCGCTTCGTCATGAACGGGCAGTGGGGCGTGTTCGCGCAGGACTCGTGGACCTTCACGCGCTTGACCATCAATGCCGGTCTGCGGTGGGAATACTTCAAGTCGTCGATCGACCTGGAGTCCGCCGGGCAGGGGCGCTTCGTGAACGAACGCACGTACGGTCCAGAGGTCATGCCGGTCTGGAAGACCATCACACCGCGATTCGGTCTGACGTATGACCTGTTCGGCAACGCGAAAACCGCGTTAAAGTTCAGCGCCAACAAATACATGCTCTCGGCCACCGACGGTGTGGCAGCCGACTACAACCCGATGCGACTGCAGACGCAGAACGTCGATTGGCGCGACCTGAACGGTGATGACATCGCGCAGGGCGAGCGTGGCTGCGTGTACCTCTCGCCAGGCTGCGAACTGAACTTCGCGCAGTTGCCGGCGAACTTCGGTGCGATCACGCCAGGCTGTCAGGTCGTCTATGCGCCCGGCTCTATTCCGTGCGGCACCGACCAGGTGGATCCGAGCGTCAAGCGTCCCTACAACGTGCAGTACAGCCTCGGCGTACAGCACGAGCTGGTGCCTCGTGTCTCGCTGTCGGCGAACTGGTTCAGAACGCGGTTCTACAACCCCTACCTGAAGGTCAACACGCTGCGCTCGGACGCGGACTACACGGCGGCGGCGATTGCGAATCCGATCGATGGCAGTGTGGTGACCGTCTACAACGTGAGCAGCGCCAAGGTGAGCGCGGTCCAGAATCTGAACACCACTGCACCGAACAACTACACCCTCGACAACTCGCTCGAGGTCAGCTTCAACGCGCGCCTGAATGGCGGCGTGACGGTTTTCGGCGGCTACGCGGCCGAGCGGACCGTCACCAACTCCTGCGACTCGAC
>Ga0209023_10001976_pt1 | contig 26430 bp, 22 predicted proteins | sample LakOneMetagenome_FD_187468 | JGI IMG/M metagenome (GOLD analysis project Ga0209023, IMG submission 187468) | Freshwater and sediment microbial communities from Lake Erie, Canada (SPAdes) (version 2) | ecosystem: Environmental > Aquatic > Freshwater > Lentic | place: Lake Erie, Canada...
ACGTGGCGTCTATGCAACCTTTCTTGCCAAGCCGATGAGCGACCAGCCGGGCAGTGCGATGCATATCCACCAGTCGCTGCTTGACCTTGCAACGGGCAAGAACGTGTTCAGTACCTCGAACGGCAAGGATAGTGTGTTGTTCCGCAGCTATATTGCCGGGCTTGCCCGCCTCCTGCCTCAGGTCAGCCCGATGTTTGCCCCGAATGTGAACAGCTTCCGGCGGATGCGGCCCGATTCCGACGCGCCGATCAATGTGCAATGGGGCGTGGACAACAGGTCCTGCGGTCTGCGGGTGCCGGTTTCCGACGGAAAGAACAGGCGCATCGAAAATCGCCTGCCGGGGGCGGACGCCAATCCTTATCTCGCCTTCGCCGCCTCGCTCGTTTGCGGGTATATCGGGATGGTCGATCGCATGCAGCCACCAAAAAGCATCGAAGGCAGCGCCTACAACCGGGCGCGGACGCTTCCACGTACACTGGAGACAGCGCTTGACCGGTTCAGCCATTGTCGCCCGGTCAAGGCGCTGCTCGGCGAAGAGTTTTTCGACATCTTTTATGCCATCAAGGAATGCGAGCTGTTCAACTATCAGTCGGTGATCAGCTCCTGGGAACGCGAGCATTTGTTGCTGCGGGTCTGATCGTCAATGCCCCGTTCGCCCAATAATAGTTATTATGCGGCTTCGGCGCGGCCATTTGCGCCATTGCCGGCGCTCGAAGGGGGCCACAAGGTCGATCTTTGTGTGGTTGGCGGTGGATTTACGGGGCTTTCGACCGCGCTTGCCGCCTCCGAAGCCGGGATGTCCGTGATCCTTCTTGAAGCCGAGCGCATTGGCTTCGGTGCGTCGGGGCGGAACGGCGGGCAGCTTATACCGGGGCTGAGATGGCCGATGCGCGATCTGGCCGCTGCGTTCGGGATGGAGCGCGCGCGGGCTCTGTTCGGCGTTGCGCTTGCGGCCCGGGATTCGGTGCACCGGCGCATTGCAAAGCACCGGATTGCCTGCGACCTGAAGCCCGGCCATCTCGAGGCCGCCTTCAAGCCCGCGCATTTCGAAGAGATGTGCCGCGAAGTCGAATTCCGGCAGCGCGAAATGGGCGATCAGTCGCTGCAGATCATCAAGCCTGGCGATATGATGCGCCATGTGGGCACGCCGCAATATCATGGCGGCGTCCTTGACCGGAATGGAGGACATTTCCACCCGTTGAATTATGCGCTCGGTCTTGCCGAGGCGGGGCTGGCTGCGGGCGCGTGCCTCTTCGAGCAAAGCCGTGTGACGCGGCTGCGCCAGAACGGCTCGGTAGAAATCGAGACCGCCTCGGGATCGGTGGTGGCAGATCATGCCGTAATCGCCTGCGACAGTTGGACAGGCGATCTGATGCCGGATCTCGGACGGTACACAGTGCCGATCATGAACTACAACATCGCCACTGCACCGCTGCCGCTCGTTCAAGCTCTCGACTTGTTGCCGAGCGACGCCGCAGTTGCCGACAGTCGGTTCGTTCTCAACTATTACCGGCTTTCCGCCGACCGGCGGCTGATCTTCGGAGGCGGGGAGAAATATGTCCAGCGCCCGCCGGCCGATATCGGGGGTTTTGTCCGCAGCTATATGATGGGCTTGTTCCCATCGCTCGAACATGTTCCGATCGAATATGGATGGGGCGGCACAGTGTCGGTCACGGCGAACCGGTTGCCGCATCTGGGGCGCGTGGGAAACTGCTATTACGCGCACGGATTTTCGGGGCATGGCGCCTTGCTGACGACCCTTGCGGGCGAACTGATCGTGGACGCGTTGAACGGAACCTCCCGGCGCTTCGACCTGTTTGCAGATCTGCCGCACAAGCGCTTTCCGGGCGGGCGGTATCTGCGACGCCCGCTCGCGACGCTGGGGCTGCTCTGGTTTGCGCTGAGGGACAGGCTGTGACCTTGAGTGCCGTAACGGAAGCCCTGCGCCAGGAGGAATTGGCGCGGTTTGTATCGGCCAATCCCAAGTCGGCCGCACATGCGGCCGCGCGGGCCCGGCACTGGCACGAGGGCGTCCCGTTCCACTGGATGCGCGATTGGCCAAGCCCGTTTCCGCTTGTGGTTGACGAAGCGCGTGGTGCACAGTTGAAGACCGTCGACGGGCAGATGCTCGACGATTTCTGCCTGGGCGATACCGCGGCCATGTTTGGCCACTCCCCACCGCCGGTTGCGGCAGCGATCGGCCGGCAGGCGGCGATTGGCTTCAGCACCATGTTGCCGACCGTCGATGTGGAACCGGTCGGCGCGCTGCTTTCCGAGCGGTTCGGGCTGTCGTTCTGGCAGGTCACGACCACCGCGTCCGAAGCCAACCGCGCCGTGATCCGCTGGTGCCGGGAGATGACGGGGCGGCGGAAGGTCCTCGTCTTCAATGGCTGCTATCACGGCGCGGTGGACGATGTATTCGTCGACCTGCGCGATGGCGTGCCCGAGACGCGGCGCAGCCTTGTCGGGCAGGTCAATGACCTCACCGCGACGACGACGGCAATCGAATTCAACGATCGCGCTGCGCTCGACGCCGCGCTGTCGGCAGGCGATATCGCATGCGTCCTGGCAGAACCGGTCATGACCAATGTCGGCATGGTTCTGCCCCAGCCGGGGTTCCTCGAATATCTTCGCGACGTTACGACCCGGGCCGGGACGCTGCTGGTCTGGGATGAAACCCACACCGTCTCATCCGGTTGGGGCGGACACAGCGCCACCTATGGACCGCCGGGCGACATGCTGGTGATCGGGAAATCGATTGGCGGTGGCGTACCGTGCGCGGTGTATGGCTTCAGTGCAGAGGTTGCTCGAAGAATGACGGCGGCGCGCGGTGCGCTTCCGCCGGGGCATTCGGGGATCGGCACGACGCTTTCCGCGAACGCATTGGCCATCGCCGCGATGCGCGCCATGCTCGAACAGGTCATGACGAAGCACGCCTATGCGCACATGATCGGGCATGCCGCCGAGCTTGTGAATGGGCTGAGCGCCGTCATAACCAGTCACAACCTTCCCTGGCACGTCAGCAATGTTGGCGCCCGTGTGGAACTGGTCTTCGCTGCCGTTCCGCCCCGCAACGGCAGCGAGGCAAGACAGGCAATGGATCATGAGCGGGAGGCCTTGTTGCATCTGATGTTGGTCAATCGCGGGATCCTTCTTGCGCCATTCCACAACATGATGCTTGTCAGCCCCGAAACCTCATCCGACCAGATTGCGCGACTGGTCGAAACCATCACCGAGTGCGTAATCAGGATGAACGCATAGGTAAGCCATCGGACGCTTGCCCTTGATCGCCTTTCATGGAACTGGACTAGGAATGACCGTCAAATCCTCACACAAGATCGCACCGCTCGCCGAAGCTGAGGCTTTTTTTGCAGCGCACCCGGACATCGACGCCGTCGATATCATCTTCACGAACATGTGCGGTGTCCCCCGCGGCAAGCGGCTGCGCAAGCATGAGGCGCTGGCGGTCTACAAGGCCGGGCGCTTCCTGCCCGGTTCGGTGGTGATCGTCGATACGACCGGACGCGACACCGAAGAAACCGGGCTGGTCTGGGAAGATGGCGATGCAGACCGGCAGGTCTGGGCGATCCCCGGCACTTTGGTGGCGTCCCCCTGGGCAGGACCAAAGGCGGCGCAATTCCTCACAGGCTTCTATGAGCTTGATGGCACGCCGAACGATCTGGATCCCCGCCATGTTCTGGGTCGCGTGATCGATCGCATGACCGGGCTTGGCTATACGCCCGATGTCGCGGTTGAGCTGGAATTCTATCTGGTCGACGCGAAGCGCGGAAAAGACGGGCGTCCGCTGCCGGCCCGCTCTCCGGTCACCGGGCTGACGCCGCACGATATTCAGGTCTATGGCCTTCAGGAAATGGAGGATTTCCGGCCCTTTTTTGATGACCTTTATGCGTTCGCCGCTATTCAGGGCCTGCCGCTCGAGGCGGGTATTGCCGAATATGGCCAGGGACAGTTTGAAATGACGCTGGCTCACAAGGCCGATGCGCTACGGGCCTGCGACGAAGCGATCATGTACAAGCGGATGGTCAAGGCGGTGGCAAACAAGCACGGGATGGAAGCGACCTTCATGGCCAAACCGTTCGAAACCAGCGCCGGAAACGGGATGCACCTTCACGCCTCGCTGCTCGACGGCGAAGGGCGGAATGCCTTTGCGAGCGAAGCCGCGGCCGGCACGCCACTGCTCCGCAATGCCATTGCAGGAATGCAGGCGACGATGGCCGACGCCTTCCTGATCTTCGCGCCCAACGCAAACAGCTACCGGCGTTTCAAGGCCAATAGCTATGCCCCGGTCGCACCGACCTGGGGCGTCAACAATCGCACCGTCAGCTTCCGCGTGACCGCAGGGCCGGCACCGACGCGGCACGTCGAGCACCGGATCGGCGGCGCCGACGCCAACCCCTATCTGGCAATGGCGGCGATGCTGGCGGGCATGTGCCACGGCATCGAAAACGTTCTAGACCCCGGCACGCCGGTTATCGGCAATGGCTATGAAGCGCAGGTTGACGCGCCGCCAATGCCCGGGAACTGGTTCTCAGCGGTCGAGCGGTTCGAGCAATCGGCGCTCATGAAAGATCATCTGGGCGCGCGGTTTGTCGAAATGTACAGCATCGTCAAGCGGACCGAACAGGAGCGCTTTTTCGCGGCGATCCCGGTGCTGGACTATGACTGGTATTTGCGAACCGCCTGAGCGCGGGATGCCTCAGCGGCGCTTGGCGCGGGGCGGGAAAAGGGCGTTGAACAGGCTCAGGAAAATCAGGGGGCGCATTTCTTGTCTCGATGATGTTGGAACGTCGCAGTTTTTTGGCGACGGCGGGCATTTATGTTGCATTGCACAAAAAGTCAACGCTGTCCTTTTGTGCTGCGCGCTTTCTCTACAAACATGGCGGCTGCCTCGCTGTGATGCGTAAGCCGACGCCACACGAGCGCAATGTCAACGGTCTGCAGATGCTCACGCGTGCGCTTGGCGAGGATCCGGTCCCCCTCAAGCGACCAAGGGCGATAGACAAGGTCGGGCAGGATGGCGACCCCGCCATTGGTCGCGACCAGCCCGCGCACAGCCTCGACCGACGAGCTTCGATAGGCGGCTTGCGCCTGGAATTGCTGCCCATTCCAGACATTTGCTGATGCCGAGGCAAGTTCATCGCGCGCGAGAACGACTAGCGGTTCGCCAGCGAGATCGGCCAGGCTGATCGTGTCGTTTTCGGCAAAGCGGTGTCCTGGTGCCATCCAGACGCGCATCTCCGATCGCAACAGCACTTCGTGGTCAAGCGCTTCAGGGCGGGTCAGTCCGGGGACGATCAGGACCGCAAGGTCCAACTCGCCATTGACCAACATGTGTTCGATATAATCGGTTCGGTTCTCGACGACCGAAATCCTGACGTCGGGAAAGGCCTGACGGTAACGGGCGAGCAGGTCCGACAGGAAATAACCCGTCACGACCGGTGTTGTGCCGATCAGGAGTCTCCCGCCGATCTGTGGGCCACCGCTGCCAATCCCGCTCCGCAAATCTGCCATTGCGGCCATCACCTTACGGGTTTGCCGGAGAAATTGCTGCCCCTCGCGCGTCAGCGTCACCCCCTTTGCGTGCCGGATAAACAGGGCATGACCGATTTCAGCTTCAAGGAAGCGGATCGCATCTGTCACCGCCGATTGGGAAATCCGGATGATTGCAGAGCCGCCCGAAATCGAACGCGCCTCGGCGACGGCCAGAAAATACCGCATTTGCCGAAAGGTGATATTCATGCTGCTCAATCGGTTTTATCGATAGCCCGGATCGCGCATAACCGACTGGTCCTTGCCCGTCCAGCGCGCTTGAATATGCTGAGGGCAAGGCCGGCACGATCAAGGGGACACGGGAGCGTCACAATTCGCTTTGCTGTGGCGCGATTCCGGTTCATCCTGCGGCAGACACTATGGCGCTGAAAGGGGTTGTTTATGGACGGACAGGCGAAATTGAAGCAGCTGATTGCCGACAGGCGTTCGCTTCTCAAGGGTTTTGGCGCAGCGGCCATCGGGATCAGTTTCGGGGGCGCACTTGCAGGATGCAGCGACAAGACGAAATCCGGTGGAGCCACCAAGATCCCTTCGACCGGGGAAGAACCCAAGCTCAATTTCTACAACTGGGACACCTATATCGGCGAAACCACGCTTGACGATTTCAAGGGCGCAAGCGGAGTGGACGTAAACATGTCGCTCTTTGCGACCAACGACGAGCTGTTTGCCAAGCTGCGGGCCGGCAATCCGGGATTCGACGTGATTGTGCCGTCCAACGACTTTGTCGAACGCATGATCCAGTCTGACATGATCATCCCGCTCGACAAGGCGCAGATCCCCAACTTCGCGAATGTCGATCCGACCTTCATTGACGTTCCCTACGATCCACAGCGCAAATATTCGATGCCTTATACCTGGCTCGTGCTGGGCATCGGCTATCGTAAGTCGAAGGTGAATCCGGTGCCTGACAGCTGGAAGGTGTTGTTCGATTCAGACCAGTACAAGGGAAAGATCGCGCTTCTTTCCGAAGCGGGCGACATGTTCCGCCTTTATGGCAAGTATCTCGGCAAGTCGGTCAACGCGCTGACGCCGGCGGACGTGAAGACGATCGAAGCGATGATGATCAAGCAGAAGCCGTTCGTGAAGGCTTTCCACGAAGACAATGGGCAGGACCTTCTGGTCAAGGGCGAAGTCGATCTCGTGCTCGAATATAACGGCGATATCGCCCAGAAGATGATCGAGGATCCGGACATCGACTTCTTCGTTCCCAAGGAAGGGAGCCAGCTCAATTCGGATACGCTTTGCATCCCCAAGGGCGCGCCGCACCCGAAGAACGCGCATGCCTTTATCAACTATCTCCTCGACGGCGAAGTCGGCAAGGGCATTACGGAGACGATCAAATACCCGACGCCCAACGCGAAGACCAAGGAATTGATGGGCAAGGATTATGCCGAGAACAAGGTGATCTTCCCGCCTGCCGACATCATCGCCAAATCCGAATATGCGCGGTTCCGGGCCGATATGCAGCCGCTTTACGAAGAGGCGTTTACACGCGTCCGCGCTGCCTGACCGGACTGGCGGGCGATGGAGGACTGGAAGCGGCAGCGGGGCTTGTTTGCGGCGGTAGCGCTGGCCCCGACGTTGTGGTTGCTACTGTTTTTCATCGTGCCGCTGGCGATCATGTGGGCATTCAGCTTTGGAACCAATGAAGGCCTGACGACGATCAAGATCACCGGCACGTTCGGCAATTATGCCCGGGCCGTGGAACCGCTTTATCTGGAGATCTTCGGCAAATCGGTTGCTGTCGCGGCGCTTACAACGGCGATTTGCCTGTTCGTCGGATTTCCCATTGCCATGGCGATCTCGTTCGCGAGCGCGAAATGGAAGCCCTGGCTGCTTCTGCTGATCATGCTACCCTTCTGGACCAACCTTCTGATCCGGACTTATGCGCTTCTGTCGCTTCTCGGTACCCGGGGTGTTGTCAACCAGCTGATCGGCTGGGCTTGGGCAAAGGCGAGCGCGTTGCTCGTGCTCATCGGCGCCGGGCCGCTCGCGGCCTATGAGCCGCTTCCCTTGCTGTACAATAATTTCGCGGTCGTGTTCGGGCTGGTCTATGTTCATCTGCCTTTCATGGTCTTGCCGCTCTATGCGGCGCTCGACCGGCTCGACAAGTCGCTGATCGAGGCCAGCCTCGATCTCGGCGCCGGTCATTGGACAACGATCAACAGGATCATCGTTCCGCTGGCCGCCCCAGGGATCATCTCGGGCGTGATCATTACCTTTGTGCCGGCGCTCGGCTCTTACCTCACGCCCGACCTGATGGGCGGGACGGATAGTCAGATGATCGCCAATGTGGTCGAGCGCCAGTTCAAACGTGCCAATGACTGGCCCTTCGGCGCCGCCCTGTCGTTCGTGCTTATGTATGCGACGTTCATCCTGATTGCGTTCCAGGCGCTGCGCAACCGCAAGGCGGAGGCAAGGCATTGAGCTTGTTTGCGCGCAAACCCATTGCCCCGCTCGAATATACCAAGCGACTGTGGATGCGCAGTTGGATCGCGGCGGTGACCTTTTTCCTCTATGCGCCGCTGCTGGTCCTGTTTGTGTTCAGCTTCAACGACAGCAAGGCCAATATCGTTTGGCGCGGCTTTACCTTCAAATATTACGGCAAGGTGTTCAAGAACGAGGCGCTGATGGCAGCGCTGGGCAATTCGCTGACGATTGCTTTTCTTGCAACTGTGTTCAGCCTCATCCTAGGCGCGCTTGGCGCCGTGATGCTGTGGAAATTCCGCTTTCCACTGAAAGCCGGCGTCGAGGGCACGATGGCGCTGCCGATCGTCGTTCCCGAGATTTGCATGGGAGTTGCGATGCTGATGTTCTTCGCGGCGCTCAAATGGCCGACCGAATTGCCCTGGCCGCTCAATCTCAGCGCGATCACGATTGCGCATATCACCTTCTGCTTTCCCTTTGTGACGATGGTCGTCCGCGCGCGGCTCGCCAATTTTAACAAGGAGGAGGAAGAAGCGGCAAAGGATCTGGGCGCGACCGAATGGCAGGCGTTTCGCGACGTGCTGCTGCCCCATATGAAGCCGGGGCTGATTGCCGGCGCCCTGCTGGCCTTCACGCTCAGCCTCGACGATTTCGTGATCACCTTCTTCACGAGTGGCCCGAATACCACGACATTCCCGGTGAAGGTCTATTCGATGGTCCGCTTCTCCGTCACGCCGGAGGTCAATGCGGTTTCCGCGCTCCTCATTCTCCTCACCATCATTCTCACCACCATTGCCTTGAAATTACAGGATATTTCGGGCGAGGCAGGACTGCGCCAATGACCGAACCCATCATCCAGATCCGCAATGTCACCAAACGCTTCGGCAATATGGTCGCCGTCGACAATGTCTCGCTCGATATCGAGGCGGGTGAGTTTTTCGTGATGCTCGGCCCGTCGGGCTGCGGCAAGACGACCTTGCTGCGCATGATCGCGGGCTTCGAACTGCCGACCGAAGGACAGATCCTGATCGACGGGCAGGATATGGCCGGCGTCCCGCCCAACAAGCGCCCGGTCAACATGGTGTTTCAGTCCTACGCGGTCTTTCCGCATATGAGCGTGCTCGACAATGTCGGCTATGGCCTCAGGATTGCGGGAACGCCCAAGGCCGAAATCCGCGAACGCGCCGAAGAATCGCTTGCGCTTGTCAAGCTCAATGGGCTGGCCACGCGAATGCCCGACCAATTGTCCGGCGGCCAGAGGCAGCGCGTGGCGCTGGCGCGCAGTCTCGTCATGAGGCCCAAGGTGTTGCTTCTGGATGAGCCGCTTTCAGCGCTCGATGCGAAATTACGTGCACAGATGCAGTTCGAGCTTGCGGAATTGCAGGACAAGGTGGGCATTACCTTCGTCACCGTGACCCACGATCAGGATGAAGCGCTGTCGATGGCCTGCCGGATTGGGGTGATCAACAAGGGGCATGTCGCGCAACTCGCCAAACCGTCCGATCTGTATGAGTATCCGGCCAATCGCTTCGTGGCCGATTTCATTGGCTCGGTGAATATCTTCGAGGGCAAGCTGACGGTCGACGAGCCCGAGCATGCGGTGGTCGATTGCCCGGAAGTCGGAAAGATATTCCTCAACCACGGCGTGACAGGGCCGCATGAAGCCAATGTCTGGGCGGCGATCCGCCCGGAGAAGATGGTCCTCTCCCGCCCGGGCGACGCAAGCGGAAATGCGGCGCCGGAGGGGCACAATATGGCAAGCGGCACGATCATGGGCATGTCCTACCTAGGCGATTGCACGCTTTACGAGGTCAAGCTCGATAGTGGCAGGACGGTGCGCGTTTCGCGGGCAAACCTGTCGCGCTTCGATCAGGACGAATTCACCTGGGATGAGAAGGTTCTGCTGCACTGGCATCCTTCGAGCCCGATCGTCCTTCTCGCTTGAAGCGCTGAGCACCCACAGGCCCAAACTCGACGGTAGGTATAGGGAAATCCGATCCATCCTGTTTCGGTTTTCATATTTTGGCATTCCGCGATCAAACCCTAGGGTTCAATCAGCGACACGTCGCAAACAATGAGGGATTTTCATGACCGGAATTCCAGGTGTGTTTCTAGACGGCAGGGGCGGGGCTGGGGGCGGACCCGGCGAAACCGTGAATAATCCTGCAACTGGCGAACGGATAGTGGAACTTGCGAGCGCCAGCGCCGCGCAAGTGGACGCAGCGGTGCAAGGCGCGCACCATGCTTTTGCCGGTTGGTCCGCAATGCCGCCACGCGAGCGTTCGATCCGGATGCTCGGCATTGCCGACAGGATCGCCGGCTGCCGCGAGGAACTTGCGCAACTTGAGACGCGGAATTGCGGGAAGCCGATTGGCGAAGCTCGCAATGTGGATGTTGGGAACACCGTCGACGTGTTTCGCTTCTTTGCGGGTGCCATCCGGACGATGACGGGCCTGCCGGCCGGCGAATACCGCAATCCAGGCTATACTTCGATGCAGCGGCGAGATCCTTTGGGCGTCGTGGTGGGCATTGCGCCGTGGAACTATCCGCTGATGATGGCCGCGTGGAAAATTGCCCCGGCAATTGCCGCGGGCAATACGGTTGTGCTCAAGCCTTCTGAACATACGCCGCTGACTGCGCTCAGGCTTGCTGAAATCTGTGCGGAATTCCTTCCGGCGGGCGTCGTCAATGTCGTGACGGGCAACGGCAGCGACGTCGGTGCAAGACTGGTTTCGCATCCCCTGGTGAGGATGGTCTCGCTGACAGGCGATATCGCAACGGGTCGGCAAGTGATGGAACTGGTGGCGCCAACGATCAAGCGCACCCATTTCGAATTGGGAGGCAAGGCGCCCGTTATTGTCTTCGATGATGCCGATGTCGAGGCTGCCGCTTCGACGATTGTGGAAGCGGGATATTACAACGCCGGGCAGGATTGCACGGCGGCATGCCGCATATATGCTCAGGCCGGAATATATGGAAAACTTGTGGAACGACTTGAGGCCAGGGTGAAGGAAATTGTCCTGGGCGATCCGAGCGATGCGGATACTGGCCTCGGCCCCCTGATCTCGGAGCGCCAGCGTAATCGGGTCGATGGATTTGTGCAGCGCTCGATCGTCGATAGCGGTGCCGAACTGGTCACCGGCGGAAGGGCGCCCGAGCGTGAGGGTTTCTACTACGAACCAACCCTGATTGCCGGCGCGGCGCATGATGATGAAATCGTGAAGCGCGAAGTCTTTGGGCCGGTTGTGTCTGTCACCCGTTTCGAGGATGCCGACCAGGTTTTGGCCTGGGCCAATGACAGCGATTACGGGCTGGCCTCATCGGTGTGGACACGCGACATTTCAATGGCGGCGCGTTTTGCGGCGCAGCTCCAATATGGCGTGACCTGGATCAACACTCACGGGGTCAACGCAACCGAAATGCCGCACGGGGGCGTCAAATCGTCGGGCTATGGGTCCGATCTATCGGTCTTCAGCCTTGAACACTATACCTCGCCACGCCACATCATGATCAAATATTAGGATTTTTGGGTGTCATGACTGCGCGTCCTGTCCTCGGCATCATCTGTTGCAACCGGATCGTCGGTTCGGAAGCCGCGCAGGCGGTGATGGATCGCTATGTTCGTTCCGCGATGATCTATGCCGATGTCGCGGCGCTGCTGGTTCCGTCATTGCCCGACCTGATGACGGCTGCGGAGGTTGCGCCCCGCCTCGACGGCATCCTGTTGACTGGAAGCCCCTCCAACGTCGAATCCGCGCGGTATAGCGACGACGGCGGCGAGGGGCCGTTCGATCCTTCGCGTGACGAGATCGCGCTGACGATGGTCGGCAGGATGATCGACGCCCGAAAGCCCGTCTTCGGCATTTGCCGAGGATTTCAGGAGATCAATGTCGCGCTCGGCGGCACGCTGCGGCGCGATACCAGCGCCAACAGCCAGCTTTTGCAGCATCATGCTGCGGACGGGACAGGCTTCGATGCGCTGTTCGATCATCGCCACCCGGTTCGCCTCAGAGCGAGCGGAGTGCTGGCCAAACTCTATGATCGCGAGAGTCTGGACGTCAATTCGGTTCACTATCAGGGCATTGCGGACCTTGCGACATCGCTTGACGTCGAAGCGCTCGCGCCTGATGGATTGGTGGAAGCCTATTCGGCGACGATTGCCGATGCGCCGGTTGTGGCCGTGCAATGGCACCCCGAATGGCAGGCCGAACGAAATCCCGACAGCCAGGCCTTCTTCAAGCTTCTTGGCCAGGTGCTTCGTGGCGACAAACTGACAACAGCGCCTATTCCCTGAGTCCCGGCGTCGGGCCGCGGACAGGCGGCAAGCAGATCAAACAAATTTTGGAGAATTCCCAATGCCGCGCAACTATAACATCGCCGAACTTCGCCGCCTCGATATCGCCCATCACTTGCCTGCCCAGGCCGACTGGCAGGAGATCGAAGATCTGGGCGGAAGCCGGATCATCACCCATGCCGAGGGCTGCTATATCCATGATGGCGACGGCAACCGCATTCTCGATGGAATGGCCGGGCTGTGGTGCGTGAATGTGGGCTATGGGCGGGGCGAACTGGCCGATGTCGCCGCCGAGCAGATGCGCGAGCTGCCCTTCTATAACACCTTCTTCAAGACGGCGACGCCGCCCACGGTCATGCTCGCGCAGAAGATTGCGGGGCTAACGCAGAACCGCTTGCCGCACGTATTCTTCAACGCGTCGGGCAGCGAGGCCAACGACACGATTTTCCGGATGGTTCGCCACTACTGGAAGACCAAGGGCGAACCCAAGCGCAAGATCTTCATCAGTCGCTGGAATGCTTATCACGGCTCGACCGTTGCCGGTGTCTCGCTGGGCGGGATGAAGGCGATGCATGCACAAGGCGATCTTCCCATTCCGGGCATCGAGCATGTCCGCCAACCCTATCGCTTCAACGAAGGGCGCGACATGAGCGCGGAAGATTTCGGTGCGACCTGCGCTCAGGCGATCGAGGATCGCATCCTCGAAGTTGGGCCCGAGAATGTCGCCGCCTTTATCGGGGAGCCGGTGCAAGGCGCGGGTGGGGTGATCATCCCACCGGCGAACTATTGGCCGCTCGTCGAAGCAATTTGCCGCAAGTACGGCATCTTGCTGATCTGCGACGAAGTGATTTGCGGGTTTGGCCGCACAGGCAACATGTGGGGCCATGAGACGATGGGGGTGAAGCCCGACATGATCGCGATGGCGAAAGGGCTATCCTCGGGATACCTGCCGATTTCGGCGGTCGCTGTTTCCGAGGAGATGGTCAAGGTTCTGAAGACCGGGGGCGATTTCGTCCATGGCTTCACCTATTCGGGCCATCCCGTCTGCGCGGCAGTCGCGCTGCGCAATATAGAGATCATGGAACGCGAACATCTCGTCGAGCGGACACGTACCGAAACCGGTCCTTATCTGGCGAGAGCGCTCGCGACACTCGATGATCACCCGCTGGTCGGTGAAACGCGTTCGGTTGGGCTTTTGGGCGCGGTTGAAATCGTTGCCGACAAGGAGAGCGGTGCACGCTTCGGCGGAGGGGAAGGGACGGCGGGACCCATCGTGCGCGACCTGTGCATCTCTGGCGGCCTGATGGTGCGCGGCATCCGCGACAGCATCGTCATGTGCCCGCCGCTGGTGATCACGACCGCCCAGATAGATGAGCTTGTCGGCAAGATCAGGGCAGCGCTCGACGCCGCGGAGCCCACGCTCCGGGCGATCCCGCTACCCGGTTAGTATCTGCGGCGGCACTGCCCGATTGACGACTTCGCGCAGGGCGAACGCCGTTTCGATCCGCGCGACGCGGGGCAGGGTGGCGATCTCCTGGCGGTGGATGCGCTCATAATCCTCTATCGACCGGGCAGCGACCGTTACCAGATAGTCGTCCCGCCCCGACATCAAGTGGCAGCGCAGCACCGAGGGGCTGGCCGCGACTGCCTTTTCAAAGGCGGCAAGGGCTTCGTCGCTCTGGCTGTCGAGGCTAATCGAAACGAAGACCGTCGCGGTATAGCCAAGCTCGTGTAGGTTGATGTCGGCGCGATAACCGGAAATTACGCGCGCTTCCTCGAGCGCCTTTTGCCGCCGTGCAGCAGCGCTGGGCGAGAGTGCGGCGGCCTCGGCCAATTCGAACTGGGTGCTTCTGCCCTGTTCGACCAGTTTGCGGAGTATTTTGCGATCAATCCGGTCCATTGCAGTGAATTCCATCACAAATATCGATATCGGCGTAGATTATATGCGTTCGCAGAGGATATGCCAGATTATTCGCTGAGATCGGTCACCGGAAATCCGCTATGACTCGCCCAGAGACATAAAAAGGATGACCCGTCATGCGCATTGGTGTTCCCACTGAGATCAAGACCCATGAATATCGTGTCGGACTGACGCCCGCCTCGGTTCGCGAATATGTTTCGCGCGGTCATGAAGTGATCGTCCAGTCGGGCGCCGGCGCGGGCATTGTTGCTGATGACGCTGCCTATCGCCAGGCGGGCGCCTCTATCGCTGCCGACGCCTTGGAAGTGTTCGCCAAGGCCGAGATGATCGTGAAGGTCAAGGAACCCCAGCCGAGCGAGTGGATTATGCTGCGCGAAGGGCAGATCCTTTTCACCTATCTCCACCTTGCGCCCGATCCCGAACAGACCAAGGGCCTGATTGCATCTGGTTGCACCGCTGTTGCCTATGAAACGGTAACCGACCGCGACGGCAGCCTGCCGCTGCTCGCACCGATGAGCGAAGTTGCCGGTCGTCTGTCGATCGAGGCTGCGGGCCTGGCCTTGCGCCGCTCGAACGGCGGTTCGGGCGTCCTGCTCGGCGGCGTGCCGGGCGTGCAGGCCGGGCGCGTGGTCGTGATTGGCGGCGGCGTTGTCGGCACTCATGCGGCGCGAATGGCGGTAGGGCTTGGCGCGGAGGTGACGGTCATCGATCGCTCGATCCCGCGTTTGCGCCAGCTTGACGACATGTTCCAGGGCAGGGTGCGCACACGCTTCTCGACGACCGATGCCATCGAAACGGAAATCACTGCGGCAGACGCCGTGATCGGTGCCGTGCTCGTGGCCGGGGCAAGCGCGCCGAAGCTCGTGACGCGCAAGATGCTGGGCCTCATGAAGCCGCACTCGGTGCTGGTCGATGTCGCGATCGACCAAGGCGGCTGCTTCGAAATGAGCCACCCGACAACGCATGCCGATCCGACCTTCGAAGTCGACGGAATCATCCATTATTGCGTGGCGAACATGCCGGGTGCCGTGCCCCAGACATCAAGCCATGCGCTCAACAACGCCACGCTGCCGTTCGGCCTTTCACTGGCCAACAAGGGACTCGACGCGATCCGCAACAATGCCGGGCTTTTGGCAGGATTGAATGTCCACAAGGGGCTCGTGACGAATCGGGCCGTCGCGGACAGCCTTGACCTTGCCTATAAGGATGGGATGGCCGCGCTGGGAAGCTAAGCGGATAGCTTGCTCATTGCCGCCGCCGCGACAGCCGAAAGGCCGTCGCTGCCATGACTGAACAGCCCGCCCTTCATCCACGGATCCCAAAACAGTCGGATATGCTCGGCGGTTGCTGCAGCCGGATCCGGTTCATGCGCCAAGTTTGCAGCGATCTGATTGGCCATCAACACAAGCTTTTCGGCGGTGTTCATTCGGCCGGAACCTCATGGACGATCCGGCGTGACCGTTCGGAAAGCGCTTCGTAATCCTCCTGCCAGTCGGTCGGTCCATTCGACGCGCTGATCTGGACGGCTGTGACCTTGTATTCGGGGCAGTTTGTTGCCCAGTCGCTATACTCGGTGGTGACAACATTGGCTTGGGTCGCAGGATGGTGGAAGGTCGTGTAGACGACCCCTGGCGCGACCCGGTCGGTGACCGTGAGGCGCAGCGTGGTCTCACCCGAACGTGATGCGAGCTTCACCCAGTCTCCGGTCTTGAGGCCGCGATCCTCGGCATCGACCGGGTGGATTTCGAGCAGGTCCTCGGGGTGCCATGCCACATTCTCGGTCCGCCGCGTCTGCGCGCCGACATTGTACTGGCTGAGTATACGGCCTGTGGTCAGGAGCAGCGGGAAGCGCGGGCCGGTCTTCTCGTCTGTGGGGACGTAATCTGTAACGACGAACTTGCCCTTGCCGCGGACAAAACCATCGACATGCATGATCGGGGAGCCGTCTGGATTGGCCGCATTGACCGGCCATTGCAGCGAACCTTCTTCGTCGAGCCGGTCGAAGCTGACGCCTGCAAAGGTCGGCGTGAGCCGCGCGATCTCGTCCATGATCTCGGACGGGTGGGTGTATTTCCATTCGAGCCCCATTGCCTGAGCGAGGCGCTGGGTCACTTCCCAGTCTTCGAGGCCATTCAGAGGCGTCATGACCTTGCGGACCGGCTGGATGCGACGCTCGGCATTGGTGAAGGTGCCGTTCTTTTCGAGAAAGGTCGAGCCGGGGAGGAAGATGTGCGCGTAGTTCGCTGTCTCGTTGAGGAAGAGGTCGTGGATGATTACGCATTCCATTGCCGCCAGTCCTGCCGAGACATGGGCGGTGTTGGGGTCGGACTGGAGGATGTCCTCGCCCTGGCAGTAAAGCGCCTTGAACACCCCATCGGTTGCAGCATCAAGCATGTTGGGGATGCGCAGGCCCGGTTCAGGATCGAGCGGGACACCCCAGTCGGCTTCGAACAGCCGGCGCGTCTCACCATCGGAAATGTGGCGGTATCCGGAGAGTTCGTGCGGGAAGCTCCCCATGTCGCACGCGCCCTGGACATTGTTCTGGCCGCGCAACGGATTCACGCCGACGCCGCGGCGGCCGATATTGCCGGTGGCCATCGCGAGGTTGGCGATCGCCATCACGGTCGAGGAACCCTGACTGTGTTCGGTTACGCCCAGCCCGTAATAGATCGCGGCATTGCCGCCGGTCGCATAGAGTCGGGCTGCCTCACGCAGCAATTCGGCCGGAACAGTCGTCACAGGCTCAAGCACTTCGGGACTGTTGCGGCTCTGGCTGACGAACTCGGCCCAATGGCTGTATTCATCCCAGTCGCACCGTTCGCGGATGAAGCCTTCGTCTGCCAGCCCTTCGGTCACGATGACATGGGCCATTGCGGTCAGCACCGCGACATTGGTTCCGGGGCGCAGTGCCAGGTGATAGTCCGCCTCGACATGCGGTGTGCGGACCATGTCGATCCGGCGGGGGTCGACGACGATCAGCTTCGCGCCCTGCCGCAGTCGCTTCTTCATCCGGCTGGCAAAAACCGGGTGGCCGTCGGTTGGATTGGCGCCGATGACCAGCATCACGTCGCAATCTTCGACGCTGTCGAAATCCTGCGTCCCCGCCGAAGTGCCGAACGTGGTCTTAAGGCCATAGCCGGTGGGCGAATGGCAGACGCGTGCACACGTATCGACATTGTTATTGCCGAAGCCGGCGCGGACCAGTTTCTGGACGAGGAAGGTCTCCTCATTCGTGCAGCGGCTGGAGGTGATGCCGCCAAGCGCATGCTTGCCATATTTGGCGCTGATCCGCTTCAGTTCGGACGCGGCGTAGGCAAATGCCTCATCCCATTCGACCTCGCGCCAAGGGTCGGTGATCGCCTTGCGGATCATGGGCTTGAGGATGCGTTCCCGATGCTGGGCATACCCCCAGGCGAAGCGGCCTTTGACGCAAGAGTGCCCGCGATTGGCCTTTCCGTCCTTCCACGGCATCATCCGCACCAGTTGCTCGCCGCGCATCTCGGCGCGGAAGGTACAGCCCACCCCGCAATAGGCGCAGGTGGTGACGACGCTGCGTTCGGGCGTGCCGATCTCGACGACCTTCTTCTCGATGAGCGTCGCGGTCGGGCAGGCCTGGACACAGGCTCCGCACGAGACGCATTCTGAGCCAAGGAAATTGTCGCTTGCGAGCCCTGCCGAGACCTTCGAGCCGAAGCCACGGCCCTCGATCGTCAGCGCGAGCGTTCCCTGCACTTCGTCGCAGGCGCGTACACAGCGTGAGCAGACAATGCACTTCGACGGATCGAAGTCGAAATATGGATTGGAGTGATCCTTGGCTTGGCCCAGATGCGACGCGTCGGCGCCATAGCGGACATCGCGCAGGCCAACAGCACCCGCCTGGTCCTGCAACTCGCAATCGCCATTGGCTGCGCAGGTCAGGCAATCGAGCGGGTGATCGGAGATATAAAGCTCCATCATCCCCTTGCGCAGCTTCTGCAGATGCGGGGTCTGGGTGTGGACGATCATGCCCGGTTCGACCGGGGTCGTGCAACTGGCGGGCGTGCCCTTGCGACCCTCGATCTCGACAAGGCACAGTCGGCACGAGCCGAAGCTCTCCAGACTGTCGGTCGCGCATAGCTTCGGGATGGCGGTGCCTTGTTCGGCAGCCGCGCGCATCACCGTCGTCCCAGCAGGCACCGTCACCGCGCGGCCGTCAATGGTCAGCTCAACCTGCCCATCCGACCGCGACACCGGCGTCCCGAAATCATCCTGCGGCTGGTAGGTCATGCAACGCGCTCCGATACGGGCTGAACCATAGCACAAATTCGACGGGTATTCATGTCAGACAGCCATTTGGATCATTGATGGCAATAACATTGTCCGAGCGTGCCAGAGCGATGAGCGTCAAGCCCGATGCTCTGGCCCGGTCGACCGCGAGGCTTGTGGGCGCGGAGACAGTGACCAGCATGGGAACGCCACACCGCACCGCCTTTTCGACAAGCTCGAAACTCGATCGCGCGCTGAGCAGGGCAAAGCCGTCCGCCATGTCGACCTTTGCACGGGCCATCGCGCCGATCAGTTTGTCGAAGGCGCTGTGTCGCCCCACATCCTCGCGGAGACCGACAATTTGCCCGTCCACCCTGCAAAAGGCTGCGGCGTGAACTGCGCCGGTGACGAGATTAAGGTGTTGAAGGCCGGGCAGATCGTCCAGCGCCCTAGCAATGGCGGCCCGGTTGATCCGGATCGACGACGTCACTGTAGGTAATGGGCGCAGTGCCTCCTCGATGCTGTCGACTCCACAAAGCCCGCAGCTGCTGTCTGACACACGGGTTCTGGAGCGGGCATGGATGGCGCCGGTTGCCGATGGGGAGAGTTGCGCGCGGGCGATCCAGCCGCCTTTGGCTTCGCTGACATCGACGGGACCGACTTCGCTCGCATTTCGGACGAGTCCTTCCGCCAGCGCGTGTCCGATGACGAAATCCTCGATATCGGCGGGGGTCGCCATCATCACGGCATAGCCTATTCCGCTATATTCGAGCGCAATCGGGGCCTCGACGGGAACCTGTCGTTCGATCAAGCGATCACCCGGTTCGGCCAAACCCACAAGCCGCGCTGCAATCGTCGTCGAGGACGTATTGTCGTTCACCTGTCGCCACTCGTTGAAGCGGCGCGTTCGCCAAAATCCTCAGGAAAATGCCGGATTGCGCTCATCACGGGATAAGGGGTGAAGCCGCCGAGTGCGCAAAGCGAGCCGAACTTCATCGTCTCCGAGAGGTCAGCGATCAGGGCGAGATTGTCCGCGACATGTTCGCCGGCGATTATGCGATCCAGCGTCTCGACGCCGCGCACACTGCCCAGCCGGCAAGGCGTGCATTTGCCACAACTTTCGGCGGCGCAGAATTCGAGCGCGAACCGCGCCATCTGCGCCATGTCCACCGTGTCGTCGAAAACCGTGATCCCTGCATGCCCGATCAGCGCATCGGCGGCGGCAAACGCCTCATAGTCGAACGGCAGGTCGAACTGACTTGGCGGAATATAGGCACCCAGTGGCCCGCCAACCTGTACCGCGCGGACAGGGCGGCCGCTGGCGGTGCCTCCGCCGATTGCATTGATCAGTTCGCCAAGCGTCAGACCGAAGCCGGTTTCATAGAGGCCGCCAAATTTGATGTTGCCCGCCAACTGGATTGGCATCGTCCCGCGAGAGCGACCCCTGCCGAAATCCGCATAGGCTTTAGCTCCGTTTGCGAGAATCCAGGGCACGGCTGCGAGCGTCAGGACGTTATTAATGATCGTGGGGCAGCCGAACAAACCTTTGTGCGCCGGCAGCGGCGGCTTGGCGCGAACTTCGCCGCGCTTGCCTTCAAGGCTATTGAGAAGCGAAGTTTCCTCACCGCAGACATAGGCCCCGGCGCCGACCCGGACCTCGACTTCGAACGGTGCAATGATCTGCGCGCACGTGCGGACGGCCGCTTCCATCCTGGCAATGGCATGCGGATATTCGGAACGGATATAGACAAAGCCCTTGCTTGCGCCCGCCGCAAGCCCGGCAATCGCCATGCCTTCGATGAGCATGAAGGGATCGCCTTCCATCACCATCCGGTCGGCAAATGTCCCGCTGTCGCCTTCATCGGCATTGCAGACGATGTATTTGAGCGGGCCTGCCGCTTCGGCGACAGTTTTCCACTTGATCCCCGCAGGAAAGCCCGCGCCACCGCGCCCGCGCAGGCCGGACGCTGTGACCGTCGTGACAATCGCCGGGGCGCCCATCTGCCGGGCCTTTTCGAGGCCATGCCAGCCGCCGGTCGCGGCATAGTCCTCGAGCGACAAGGGACGGGTCTTGCCCGCGCGCGCAAAGGTCAGGCGCGTCTGGCTGGCAATGAAGGAGTGCTCGGCAATTCTGCCGATCGACGCTACGCTTCCTGCGATGATCGCATCGACCTTTTCGGGGCTCACCGGACCATAGCCGCGCCCGTCAATCTCAACGAGAGGCTCGAGCCAATGCATTCCCCAGCTCGACACGCGTTCCACCTCGGCTCCGGCCTCGACAAACGCCGCTGCGACGGCATCGGCACCGCACGCCAGCGCCAGCGCATCGTCCGAGATGCGAACCTTCACAGGGCCTCCACCAGCCCGACCGCGGCATCACGCGTCAGCCGTGCATGCACTGTCCCGCCGATAATCGCCGAGGGGCCGACCGAACACAAGCCAAGGCAATAGACAGTCTCGACCCTGACCCGGCTTCCCGCCGCCGCTTCGACGGCGCTTACCAAGGCTTCGACACCGCGCGCCTTGCAGGCTTCTGCCCGGCAGAGCCGGATCGTCGGCCGATCGTCAAGCGTGTCCCTGAAGTCATGATAGAAGCTGACGACGCCAAACACCTCTGCCCGCGTGAGATTCAGCGCGTGCGCGATCTCGCGGATTGCCGCTTCGCTCACATGGCCGAAATTGGCCTGCACATCATGAAGGATAGGAAGCAACGGCCCTTCGCGCGTCCGATGTGCCTCGATGATGTCGGCCAGACTCGTCACTAGAACACGACGACGGAGCGGATGCTTTCGCCCGCATGCATCAGGTCGAAGCCCTTGTTGATCTCATCGAGGGAGAGGACATGGGTGATCATCGGATCGATCTCGATCTTGCCGTTCATGTACCAGTCGACGATCTTGGGGACGTCGGTGCGACCTTTCGCGCCGCCGAACGCGGTGCCGCGCCAGTTGCGACCAGTGACCAGCTGGAAGGGCCGGGTGGAGATTTCCTTGCCCGCTTCCGCGACCCCGATGATGATTGATGTGCCCCAACCACGATGGCAGGCTTCGAGTGCGGTTCGCATGACCTCCGTATTGCCGGTGCAGTCGAAGGTAAAGTCCGCGCCGCCATCGGTCAGCTCGAGGAGTTTGGCGATCGTCTCCTCACGCGACAGGCCCTTGCCGTTCACGAAGTCGGTCATGCCGAACTTGCGGCCCCATTCCTCACGCGATGGGTTGATGTCGACGCCGACAATCCGGTTGGCACCGGCCATTTTCGCGCCCTGCAGCACGTTGAGGCCAATACCGCCGAGCCCGAAGACGACAACATTGTCTCCCACCTGCACCTTGGCAGTGTTGACGACGGCACCAACGCCGGTGGTCACGCCGCAGCCAATATAGCAGCTTGTCTTGAAGGGCGCGTCCTCGCGGATCTTCGCAACAGCAATTTCGGGCAGCACGGTGAAGTTCGAGAAGGTCGAGCAGCCCATATAGTGGAAAATCGTCTGGCCTTTGTATGAGAACCGGCTCGTGCCATCGGGCATCAGCCCCTTGCCCTGGGTCGCGCGGATCGCAGTGCAGAGATTGGTCTTGCCCGAGAGACAGGACTTACACTGCCGGCATTCGGGGGTGTACAGTGGAATGACATGATCGCCCGGCTTGACCGAGGTTACGCCGGCACCAACTTCGCGGACAACCCCGGCGCCTTCATGGCCGAGCACGCTCGGGAAGATGCCCTCGCTGTCGAAACCGTCAAGCGTATAGGCATCGGTATGGCAAATCCCGGTCGCCATTATCTCGACCAGCACTTCGCCTGCCTTCGGCCCCTCAAGGTCCAGCTCAACGATTTCGAGAGGCTTTTTCGCTTCAAAGGCAACCGCAGCACGCGTCTTCATTCAGTGTCTCCCGTTGTCAGCATTCTACCACATTGACGGCCAGGCCGCCTTGCGATGTTTCCTTGTATTTGTCGCGCATATCGAGGCCGGTCTGACGCATCGTTTCGATGACCTTGTCAAGGCTGACCATGTGCGAACCATCACCCATCATCGCCAGCCGCGAGGCATCGATTGCCTTGACCGCCCCCATCGCGTTGCGCTCGATGCAGGGAATTTGCACCAGCCCGGCAACCGGATCGCAGGTCAACCCAAGGTTATGCTCCATGCCGATTTCCGCGGCATTCTCGATCTGCGCATTCGTTCCGCCCAGCGCTGCGGTCAAGCCTGCGGCCGCCATCGAACAGGCGACACCGACTTCACCCTGACAGCCGACTTCCGCGCCCGAAATGGATGCGTTCCGCTTGTAGAGCGCTCCGATCGCGGCTGCCGTAAGGAGGAACGTGCGCCTTGTCTCCACTGTGCCCCGATAGCAGCGGTCGTGAAAGCGCATCACTGCCGGGATGATCCCCGCCGCGCCGTTGGTGGGCGCCGTGACGACGCGGCCCCCCGCCGCATTCTCTTCGTTTACGGCCATCGCCCAGAGATTGATCCAGTCGAGCACGACAAGCGGATCGTTGAGATGTGTTTCCTGGCGCACGCCAAGTTCTGTTGCAAGGCAGGGCGCGCGGCGCTTGACCTTCAACCCGCCGGGAAGCGTACCGCGCTGCCTGCAGCCACGATCAATGCTGTCGGCCATGGCCGCAGCGATTGCGTCGAGCCCAGTCTCAACTTCGGCGCGTGGCCGCCGGGCGCACTCGTTGGCCATCATGATTTCGGCAAAGCTCATCCCTGATGAGGCCCCGAGCGCAAGCAGTTCGGCGCCTGACTCGAAGTCATGCGGAACATCGATCGGGTCGAGCGCGCGCGTATTGCTGGTCGCCTCATCTTCATCGACGACAAATCCGCCACCGACCGAATAATAGGTTCGCTCTCCCAGCAACTCGCCGGCGGAACCCAGCGACTGGAATGTCATGGCATTGCTGTGGAACGGCTTGCGCTGGCGCTGCAGGTAGCGAATGTCGACATCGGGATCGAACGACACCATCTGCCGTGAAAGCAGCGCAATGCGCTTGTCAGCAGCAACAGACGAAAGGATGCGCGGCCCGGAATCGATTTCGAAGCTGGCCGGCTCCGCGCCGGTAAGGCCCAGGATCAAGGCGGTATCGGTCGCGTGGCCCTTGCCGGTAAGGGCTAGCGATCCGTAAAGATCGATCACCACTTTCGCAGTTGTGCCCAACACGCCTTGCCCGTCAATCCACTCGCAAAAGCGCCGGGCAGCGACCATCGGCCCTACCGTGTGCGAGCTGGACGGCCCGATGCCGATCTTGAAGAGTTCAAAGACGCTGACGCTCATTGCTGGGCCGGAACCTCTATGACAAGAATATCATGCCCCGTGTCGCGAAGGAATGCAGTCAGATCTGCGCCTGACAATCCGATTGTCGCTGTGTTGCGCAGGGGGTGGACATTGACGCAATCGTGTGCCGCCAGGCGAACGTCGAGGACGACACGCACCAAGTCGCCTTTGTCGTTCATTGCAGCCAGCGGCGTTACGGACCCCGGGGAGATACCGAGAAGCCGCTCCATGTCCTCCGCCTTTGCGAAGCTGAGTTTCTTCGAACCGATTGTGCCGGGCAGGGCCTTGAGGTCCACCCGAGCATCGTGCGGCGCCGTCACCAGCCAGAACTGGCTGCCGGCATCCTTCAAGAACAGGTTCTTGGTGTGTGCGCCGGGGATGGCATCATGCAGCCGAACGCTCTCTTCGACAGTAAAGACCGCCTCATGCTCATGCATTGTCCAAGCAATGCCCATTGCATTGAGCCTCTCGATCAGAGGGTGTTCCACTGACATCCCATTCCCGATGGTCATTTGGATTTGCCTAGTCGATCGTCTCGATCAGGTCGGCGATCCTGCCGACCATTTCATCGATATGCGTCTTTTCGAGAATGAGCGGTGGCGAGAGCGCGACAATATCCGCGGTTACGCGGATGAGAAGGCCGTTGTCGAAGCATTTGTGGAACAATTCGGCTGCACGCTTGCCCGGGGCGCCAGGACGCGCCTCCAGCTCGATTCCGGCAACAATCCCGAGGTTGCGCACGTCGATCACGTGGCGCTTGCCCTTGAGGCTGTGGACGGCATTTTCCCAATAGCCGCCCAATTCCGACGCGCGCTCGAAAAGGCCCTCGGCCTTGTAAAGATCGAGTGTCGCAAGGCCAGCGGCGGCCGCAAGCGGGTGGCCGGAATAGGTGTAGCCGTGGAACAGCTCTATCCCGTCCGGCGCCCCTTCGACGATTGAATCATGCACGGCCCGGCCGACCGCGACAGCACCCATCGGCACGGCGGCGTTGGTCAGGCCTTTGGCCAGGGTGATAATGTCGGGCGTTACCCCGAGCGTTTCAGCGGCGGTGGCGCCGCCAACGCGCCCGAAGGCCGTGATGACTTCGTCGAAAATCAACAGGATGCCATAGTTCGTGCAAATCTCGCGCAGCTTTTCCAGATAGCCAACGGGCGGGACGAGTACACCCGTCGAGCCGGCCATTGGCTCGACTATTACCGCGGCGATCGTCTCGGCGCCGTGCAGCCCCACGATCCGTTCAAGTTCATCGGCGAGGTGCGCGCCCCATGCGGGCCGGCCGCGTGTGAAGGCATTGTGCGCGAGATCATGGGTGTGGGGCAGGTGATCGACCCCGGTCAGCAAAGTCCCGAATTGCCGACGGTTATTGACGATTCCGCCAACCGAGATTCCACCAAAGCCGACGCCATGATACCCCCGTTCACGCCCGATCAAACGCGTCCGTGTCCCCTGGCCGCGGGCGCGCTGGCAGGCCAGCGCAATCTTAAGCGCGGTATCGACCGATTCCGATCCCGAATTGGTGAAGAACACGCGATCCAGCCCTTCGGGCATGAGCGCCGCAATCCGCGATGCAAGGTCGAACGCCAGCGGATGGCCAAGCTGGAAGGAGGGGGCATAGTCAAGCTCGGCGGCAGTCTTCCGGATCGCCTCGACGATCGAGGGGCGGCAATGCCCGGCATTGACGCACCAGAGGCCTGCGGTGGCGTCGAGGATGCTGCGGCCGTCGCTGCTGGTGTAGTGCATGTCCTTCGCCTGGACGAGCTGGCGCGGATTGGCCTTGAAGGCGCGATTGGCCGTAAACGGCATCCAGTATGCAGCAAGCGGGTCGTTTTCGAGTTTCACGGCATGGCTCCAGAATGCGGACGAATAACGGGTACAATCAGGCGGTCGGTGCAGAATGGGCATCCCTGCCTAGCGAACTCCGGATCCAATATCCGGCAAGGAACCCGGCTGTGACAATAACGCTCGTCCAGAGCTCTACCGCATGATCCTTTGAAAGGCCCATCAGGACCAGCACGCCGATCATCCCGGCGATCGCGGTCCAAGTGCCGTAAGGGTGAAACCACATCCTGATCAGCAGGCGCTGGGGCGATTCCGCCTCGAACCTTGTGCGCAGCCGGTATTGCGCGATGGCGATCAGCAGATAGATGAACAGCATGATCGCGCCGGACGCGTTGACAAGGAAATTGAACACGCGATCGGGAGAGAGGACCGATGCCGCAAGCGCGCCGTAGCTGAACAGGCTGGCGATCAGGATCGAGCGGGCCGGGACGCGCGAGCGGCTCAGCTGAATGCACGACTGCGGCGCATCACCGTTCCGGGCGAGGCCGAACATCGCGCGCGACGTGATGTAGATGCCCGAATTCAGGCAGGAGAGAACCGCGACGAGTACGATCATGTTCATGACAAGGTCGGCCGCGGGATAGCCCATTGCGCGGAGCGCGTGGGCAAAGGGCGAAACGCCCACCTGGATCTCGTTCCATGGCACGACCGAGACAATCATCAGGATCGACAGGACAAAGAAGATGAGGATGCGCGCCGACACGGAAATCGTCATGCGCGCAATCGTCCGCGCGCCTTCTTCGGACTCGGCGGCTGCGAGCGTCGCAATCTCGGCGCCGCACAGCGAAAATATCGTCGTTGCGACGCCCGCAAAAATTGCAGCGGTCCCGGCTGGGGCAAAACCGCCATGCGCTGAGATTGCGACG
>Ga0209023_10001977_pt1 | contig 26428 bp, 21 predicted proteins | sample LakOneMetagenome_FD_187468 | JGI IMG/M metagenome (GOLD analysis project Ga0209023, IMG submission 187468) | Freshwater and sediment microbial communities from Lake Erie, Canada (SPAdes) (version 2) | ecosystem: Environmental > Aquatic > Freshwater > Lentic | place: Lake Erie, Canada...
CGACTACCGTTTCAGTTGGGGACACCATGCCGCCAGCATCGGCACCAGCATCGGCGTCGTGCCGATCACCGCCGACAGCGAAAGCGTCGCGAGCCTGCTGAGTGCCGCCGACATCGCCTGCTATGCGGCCAAGGATTCCGGCCGCAACCGCGTGCACGTGTACGACTCGACCCAGGTGTCCGGGCGCCACCGCGAGATGTACTGGGTCAGCCGGGTGACGCGCGCCGTCGAAGAAGGTCGCCTCGAGCTGTACACGCAACCGATCATGCCGACGCGGCGCGACTCGCCGCGGCTGCCGCCGTTCCACGAGCTGCTGGTGCGGCTGCGCGACAACGACGGCGAACTCGTGCTGCCCGGCGAATTCCTGCCTGCGGCGGAACGCTACAACGTCATCGGCGCCATCGATCGCTGGGTGCTCGAGAGCACGGTCAAGCGGCTGCGCCAGTACATCGCCGCGGGCCTCGAGGTGCCGCTGTTGTCGATCAATCTTTCGGGCAGCTCGATTGGCGAGCGCAATTTCCTCGATTTTGTGCTCTCGCTCGTCGAAGACCCGGCGATCGGCGGGCACCTGTGCTTCGAGATCACCGAGTCCTCGATCATCACCGGGCTGTCGCAGATTTCGTATTTCGTGCAGGAAGTGCGCAAGCGTGGCTGCCGCATCGCGCTGGACGACTTCGGCACCGGCCTGTCCTCGTTCCACTACCTGAAGAAGCTGGCGGTCGATTTCCTGAAGATCGACGGACAATTCGTCGGCAGCCTCACCAACCATCCGGTCGATCGCAGCATGGTCGAGGCGATCAGCAAGGTAGCGGGCGCACTTGGCATCGCGACGATCGCCGAGCGCGTCGAGAGCGCCGAGGCGCTCGAGCGGCTGACGGAGTTGGGCGTCGATTTCGCGCAGGGCTACCAGCTTGCGCGGCCCGAACCGCTGGCCGCGTTCGAGGCGGCGCTCGCGGTCGCGCGCGCGCAGGGCTGAACGCCGCCCGCAAAGCCGACTTTCCCCCGCGCCGCCGAGCGGCGACAATGCTCGTCAATTATGAGCGAGCAGGGCGCATTGGCCGGTATTCGGGTCCTCGACCTCTCGCGCGTGCTCGCCGGCCCCTGGGCAACGCAGATCATGGGCGACCTCGGCGCCGAGGTCATCAAGATCGAGCGGCCCGGCGCCGGCGATGACACGCGCGCCTGGGGCCCGCCCGATTTCAAGGAGGCGGGTTTCTCCGCGTACTACGCGAGCGCCAACCGCAACAAGCGCTCGGTCGCGGTCGATATCTCGAAGCCGGCCGGCCAGCAGCTGATCGCCTCGCTCGCGCAGCACTGCGATGTGCTGGTCGAGAACTACAAGGTGGGCGGCGCCGCGCGCCACGGCCTCGACTACGCCACGCTGGGCAAGCTCAATCCACGTCTCATCTACTGCTCGATCACCGGCTTCGGACAGACCGGGCCGTACGCGCCGCGTGCCGGTTACGACGCGATGATCCAGGGCATGAGCGGGTTGATGAGCATTACCGGCAAGCCGCGCGCGGAACCCGACAGCAATCCGCAGAAGATCGGCGTGGCCATGGTCGACCTGTCGACCGGCCTGTACGCCGCGATCGCGGTGCTCGCGGCGTTGGTGCAACGCGCGCGCACGAACCGCGGGCAGTACATCGACCTTGCGCTGCTCGATGTGGGCGTGGCGATGCTCGCCTACCAGGGCATGAATTTCCTCGCTACGGGCGTGGCTCCCGATCGCCCCGGCAACGCGCACCCGAGCATCGTGCCGTACCAGGATTTCCCGACCGCTGACGGCTGGATGATGCTGGCGATCGGCAACGACGGGCAGTTCGCGCATTTCTGCCGTTGCGTGGGCCATGCCGACTGGGCGACGGATGAACGCTTCTCGACCAATCCGCACCGCGTCGCGAATCGAAAGACCCTCATCGGCATGATGAGCGAGGTGACCCGCACGCGCGGCACGCGCGAGTGGATCAAGCTGCTCGAGGCAGAAGGCGTGCCCTGCGGTCCAATCAACGACATCGCAGCCGTGTTCGCCGACCCGCAGGTGCAGGCGCGGCACCTGCGCGTCGACATTCCGATGCCCGCGCGAACCGACGAATCGCTGGCGCCGGCTGTGCCCGCTATTGCGAGTCCGCTGCGACTCTCGGCTGCGCCGGTCGACTATCGGCTGCCGCCGCCCGCGCTCGGTGCGCACACGCGCGAGGTATTGCGCGGCGTGTTGTCATTGAGCGATGTGCAAATCGACGCGTTGGCGAAGCAGGGCGCAATTTGACCGATAACGGTCAATGAATCGCCCGCCGTCGCTGCCGGCCCCGACCGGCGATTGTCATTCGCGCGAATGTCGCCATTAGCATACGCATTTGCACTGAACCGTTCAGATCGCATGGCGCCACCCATACACGCGACCAATGTGGCCGCAGTGCGGGAGAGCGTTCATGTCAGGGCGTACGACATATTTCAATTCAGCGGTGGGCACGCTTTGGAAGGGATTCAATCGGGGCTTCGCAATGGCCCTCTCCCTGGCCATCGTCGCCTGTGGTGGCGGATACAGCGGCGGCACCACTCCCGCACAGAACTTCGGTCCCACGGCGACCACCGTTGCAGTCGGAACGATCACCGGCTTTGGCAGCGTGCATCTGAATGGCCTGAAGTTCGAGACCACGAGCGCGACGATCAAGATCGACGGCGCGTCGGGCGTGCAGGACGACCTGCATGTCGGCGAGGTCATCGAGGTCAAGGGCCATCATGATGCAGCCAGCGGCAAGGACATCGCCGACGAGATCGAATTTCACGCGAACATCAAGGGTCCGGTCGGCGCCGTCGATGCCGCGGCCGGTACGCTGGTGGTGCTGGGCCAGAGCGTCACGGTGTCGGCGGACACTTCGTTCGATGACAGCATCACGCCGGCTTCGCTGGCCGGCATCCAGGTCGGCGATATCCTCGAGATCAGCGGCATGCCCGCGGCCGATGGCACGCTGCATGCGACTCGCATCGAGAAGGAGCCCGCCGGAACGACGTTCCAGGTGATCGGCACCGCGGCGTCGACCGATGCGACTGCGAAGACCCTCAAGATCAACGCGCTGGTGGTCGACTTCTCCGCGGCGACCCTGGTCGATTTTCCGGCCACGGGGCCGAAGGATGGCGATCTCGTGGAAGCCAGCGGCACGACGGTGGACTCGGCCGGCGTCCTGCAGGCCACGCGACTCGAACTGCGCACGGGCAAGGAGATCAAGCCCGACGCGGATGCCAAGTTGGAAGTCGAGGGTCTCATCACGCGCTTCGTATCGGCGACCGACTTCGACGTGGCCGGGCGCCCGGTGACGACTTCCTCGTCGACGGTGTTCGAAGGCGGCACGGCGAACGATCTCGCGCTGAACGTGCGCGTCGAAGCCGAAGGTGCCGTCGACGCCTCGGGTGTGCTGAGCGCGACGAAGATCCAGATCGGGCATCCGGCCGAGGATCGCATGTCGGGCATGGTCGATGCCGTGGATGCGACGGCCGGTACGGTCAAGATCCTGGGAACCACGGTGAGCGTCGATGCGATGACGCGATTCGAGGACCATACGGCCGCGCACATCCAGACCTTCAGCCTGGCGAACGTGCAGGCCGGGGACTGGCTGGAGATTCGCGGCGTGACATCCGCCACCGGCGACTCGGTCAAGGCCTCGCGTGTCGATCGGCTGAAAGCGCAGTCCGGCGTGCGGCTGAGCGGCCCGGTGGCAACGGTGGCTGATCCGAACTTCACCATCCTGGCGACGACCGTTGCGACGACGTCGGCGACGAAGTTCAACCACGGCCTGGACGCGGCGACGTTCTTCGCGACCGCCGTCGGCAAGACCGTGTCGGTGAAGGGATCGTGGAACGGAACCGTGCTGGCTGCGGATGAGGTGCAGTCGGGCGATGGTGGCGAGGACGGCGAGGACTGAGAGCGGCCGCCCCGGGGACCGTGCCGCGGTCCCCGGGGTGGTGCGCTGTTCGACCGACTCCAAGGGCTCGGGTATTCTCCGGGCCCTTGTTCATTCAAGCCTTCCTGGTCTCGACGGGCGTTGTCGCGCTGGCTGAAATCGGCGACAAGACGCAGCTGCTCGCGCTGCTGCTGGCCGTTCGCTTCCGCAAGCCTGTGCCGATCGTGCTCGGCATACTGTCCGCCACGCTCGCCAACCACACGCTCGCCGGATTCGTCGGCGGCTGGCTCGCCACGAGCATCGGACCGGCCGTGATGCGCTGGATCCTCGGCGTTTCATTCATCGCGATGGGCCTGTGGACGCTGGTCCCGGACAAGATCGACGACAAACCGGCTGAGCCTGCCCGATTCGGCGCCTTCCTCACCACGTTGACCGCGTTCTTCCTGCTCGAAATGGGCGACAAGACGCAGCTCGCAACCGTTGCGCTCGCTGCGCGCTACGGCACCTTGCTGCCGGTGATCGCCGGCACGACCTGCGGCATGATGCTGGCCGATGTTCCCGCCGTGCTGCTCGGCGGCGTGGCGACGACGAAGCTGCCGTTGCGCCTGGTGCGTGCGATTGCGGCGACGATATTCATCGTCATGGGCGTGATCGTGCTGCTCGGGCACGGCTTGGCCCTCGGCCCGGCGCCGCCCGAGAAGTGAGTGGGGAAATAGCCGGAATGGACAGGAAGATATCCGTCGCCCCGATGATGGACTGGACCGACCGCCATTGCCGCTATTTCCTGCGCGGCTTTTCCCCGCGCGTTCTTTTATATACGGAGATGATCACGGCCGAGGCGTTGTTGCGCGGTGACGCGGCGCGATTGCTCCGCTACTCGCCGGAGGAACAACCGGTCGCGCTGCAGCTCGGCGGCAGCGATCCGGCGCGGCTCGCGGCGGCCGCGCGGCTCGGGGAACAGGCGGGTTACGTCGAGATCAACCTGAACTGCGGTTGCCCGAGCGACCGGGTCCACGCCGGTTCGTTTGGCGCCTGCCTGATGGCGACGCCTGCGCGCGTGGCCGAATGCGTCGCCGCGATGCGCGCCGCGGTTTCGGTGCCGGTGACCGTCAAGATGCGCATCGGCATCATCGATCGAGCAGCCGGCACGGATGGCGACCCGGACGCGGTTCGCATGCCTTTGCGCAGCCGCCTCGCCGAATACACGGATGCCGATTACCAGCGGCTGTCCGATTTCACGGAACAGGTGAGTGCCGGAGGCTGCGAGGTTTTCATCGTGCACGCTCGGCAGGCCGTGCTCGGTGGGCTCTCGCCCAAGGAAAACCGCGAAGTGCCGCCGCTCCGTCCCGGGGTTGTGCGCCGGCTGGCGGCGCATTTTCCACGGCAGCAATTCGTGCTCAACGGCGGGTTGCGAACCGTGGCGCAGGCGCGCGAGGCCCTGGCGTGGAGCCCGGGCGTGATGCTGGGGCGCGAGGCCTATCACCGCCCGTACATCCTCAGCGAGTTGCACCAACAGCTGTTCGATGACGGCTGGGAGCGGCCATCCGAGCGCGCCCTGCTCGAGCGCATGGCCCGTTATGCTGCGCACGAAAAATCCGCCGGCGAACTGCTCAGCGCGATCACGCGCCACATGTTCGGCCTGTATGCCGGCCAGCCCGGCGCGCGTGCCTTTCGCGCGCGTTTGGCCGAGGGATCCCGCAACCGCGAGGCTGCGGCAGACTTTTTCCTGTACTGATCAGGTACTTATCGTGTACTTTTCGTAGTCTGGAATAATCGCTCGCGTATAATCGCGGCCAGCCGCGGCCAGCTTATGTGAACTAGACCCTATTGGGCCGCCGCCGACGCCGACTACGGGAAACATGGTCAAGGATATCGAGCTCGCCATTCTGTTCGCCGATGTGGTCGGCTCGACCCGCCTGTTCGAGACGCTGGGGGACCAGCGCGCGCGGGCCATGGTGGCGATCTGCATCGACGTGATGCGCACCGCCACGGAACAGCACAACGGCACCGTGATCAAGACCATCGGCGATGAGGTCATGGCGACCTTCCCGAAACCCGACGACGCGCTCAACGCCGCAGGCCAGATGCAGAAGCAGATCGCCGCGCACGCCGAACTGAAGATGGACGGCCAGCCGGTGTCCATCCGCATCGGCTGCCATTTCGGCCCGGTCGTGCTCGAGGCGCGCGATGTGTTCGGCGCCAGCGTCCACACCGCCAATCGCATGACCAGCCAGGCGAAGGCCGGGCAGATCATCACGACGTCCGCGACCGTCGAGCGGCTGTCGCCGGAGTGGCGGGCGTCGGTGCGGCAGATCGACGTCGCGACGATTCGCGGGCAGGGCGCCGAGGTGGCGCTCTACGAAGTACTCTGGCAGACCGAAGACGTGACCAGCATGCTGCCGGCGATCGCGCTGACGACGCGCGACCAGCGCCGCACGCTGCGCATGCGGGTCGCGGTGGCCGATCGCGAAGTCGTCGTCGACCAGCTGCATCCGCAAGTGGTCATCGGTCGCGCGGACGAGAGCGACGTGATCGTGCGCGGCAACCTGATCTCGCGGCTGCACGCCCGCATCGAATTCAACCGCAATCGATTCACGCTCACCGACATGAGCACCAACGGCACCTTCGTGCAGATCAACGGCCAGGAAGAAGCCTTCGTGCGCCGCGACACGATTCCGGTCAAGGGCGAGGGGATGATCGGGCTGGGCAAGAGCCCCGATACCGAGTCGCCGCAGACGCTGCGATTCGTGTGCGAGGAAGCCTGAACCGCTAGGACTCGAGCCGCCGCTCGACGTCGTCGAGTTCCCGGTACAACGCCGCCGGCGTGCGCTCGCCGAACTCCTGCAGGTACGAGCGGATGTCCGCGATCTCGCTGCGCAGCGCCGCGGGCGGCACCGAGGTCAACTCGGCCAGCACCTGGTGGTCGATGTCGAGTCCCGTCGTGTCCAGATCGCCCGGATTGGGCAGCAGGCCGATGGCGCCTTCGCGCGCGCCGGCACGCCCGGCGCAGCGTTCGAGCATCCAATGCAGCACGCGCAGGTTCTCGCCAAAACCCGGCCACAGGAATTTCCCGGCTGCGTTCTGCCGGAACCAGTTGACGTGGAAAATGCGCGGCGGTTTCTTGAGCCGCTCGCCCATGCTGAGCCAGTGCGCGAAATAGTCGCCGAAGTTGTAGCCGGCAAAGGGTTTCATCGCCATCGGATCGCGCCGCACGATGCCGACCTGGCCGGTCGCGGCGGCCGTTGTTTCCGAGGCCACCGAGGCCGCCACCAGCACGCCGTGCTGCCAGCTGCGCGCTTCGTAGACCAGCGGCGCCAACTCGCGCCGGCGGCCGCCGAAGATCAGCGCGGAAATCGGCACGCCGTGCGGATCGTTGGCGTGCGCGTCGTAGCTCTGGTTCTGCGCGGCCGAGACCGTGAAGCGCGAATTTGGATGCGCGGCGGGACCGTTCGCGGGATCGAACGGCCGGCCGCGCCAGTCGATCACCGGCACGTGCTTCTTGCGGCCTTCCCACCAGGGTTCCAGGTCGGCGGTCAACGCGACGTTCGTGAAGATCGCATCGTGGCTGATCATGTCGAAGGCGTTGCGGTTGGTCGCGCGGTTCGTGCCGGGCACGACGCCGAAATAGCCGCTCTCCGGATTGATCGCCCACAGTCGCCCGTCACGGCCGGGCTGCAACCAGGCGATGTCATCGCCGATCGTGAAGATCTTCCATCCCGGCAGCGATTCGGGCGGGATCAGCATCGCGAGGTTGGTCTTGCCGCAGGCCGACGGGAAAGCCGCCGCGACGTAGTGCGTCTCGCCGGCCGGATTCTGCAGCCCGACGATCAGCATGTGCTCGGCGAGCCAGCCTTCGCTGCGCGCCTGGTAGCTCGCGATGCGTAGCGCGTGGCACTTCTTGCCGAGCAGCGCGTTGCCGCCGTAGCCCGAACCGAAGCTCTCGATCGCGAGTTCCTCGGGGTAGTGCATGATGAAGCGGCGTTCCGGATCGAGTTCGCCGGTCGAATGGAGTCCGCGCACGAAGGTGCCGTCGGCCGCGATGCGTTCGAGCGCCGCGCGGCCCATGCGCGTCATCAGGCCCATGTTCAGCACCACGTAGGCGCTGTCGGTGATCTCGACGCCGCAGCGCGCGTACGGTGAATCGAGCGGGCCCATGCAGTAGGGCACGACATAGAGCGTGCGGCCGCGCATGCATCCCTTGAACAGCTCGCGCATCTTCTCGTGCGCGGCCGCGGGCGCCATCCAGTTGTTGTTCGGGCCCGCGTCTTCCTTCGAGCGCGTGCAGACGAAGGTCAGGTGCTCGACGCGCGCCACGTCGGTCGGGTCGGAGCGGTACAGGTAGCAGCGCGGGAAGGTTTGCGGATTGAGCGCCTGCAATTCGCCGCGCGCGACCATCTCAGCGCGCAGCGCACTGGCCTCGGCATCGGAGCCGTCGCACCACTGGATGCGGCTGGGTTGGGTCAGCGCCGCCACTTCGTCGACCCAGGCGGCGACGTTTTTGCTGATATTGGCCAATGATGCGAGGGTATGGGGGTCGCTCGCCATGTCGTATCCTTAGGCGTAATGCACGATTATAGTCGGTGCCGCGCGCAGTGAACCCACAATCGATTTCAGCTGGTCGCCGATGACAGCGCTGGACGACATATTCCGGCCCGGCGGCCCGCTGGCCCGCTCGTTCGACGGATTCGTATCCCGCCCTTCGCAGCGGCGCATGGCCGCGCGCATCGCCGATGCGCTCGAGCAGCGCGAGCACCTGCTCATCGAAGCCGGCACGGGCACCGGCAAGACTTTCGCCTACCTGGTGCCGGCGCTGATGTCCGGATTGCGGGTGCTGGTCTCCACGGGCACGCGCACGCTGCAGGACCAGCTCTACATGCGCGACATCCCGTTGCTCGCAGGCGCGCTCGGCCGGCCGCTGACCACTGCGCTGCTGAAGGGTCGCGCCAATTACCTGTGCCTCGCGCGATTGTCGGGTGCGGGCGCGCAGCAGACGCTGCTCGCCGATGAAGAACCGACCTTGCTCGCGCAGGTGCGCGAGTGGGCCACGACGACGCGCACGGGCGATCTGTCGGAAGTCGCTTCGCTCGGTGAATCGCATCCGCTGCGCGCACAGCTCACCAGCACGCGCGACAACTGCCTGGGGGCGCGCTGCGCCGAGTTTTCGCGCTGCCATGTGTTCGCCGCGCGCCGCGCCGCGCTCGAGGCCGATCTCGTCGTCGTGAACCATCACCTGCTGCTGGCCGACCTGGCCCTCAAGGAAGAGGGATTCGGCGAACTGTTGCCGGGTGTCGATGCATTGATCCTCGACGAAGCACACCAGTTGCCGGACCTGGCGGCGGAGTTTTTCGGCATCACCTGCTCGAGCCGCCAGTTCGACACGTTGCTGCACGATGCGCGCACCGAGCTGGCGGCGCTGAAGGTTCCGGTCGGCGCCATTGCCAAGAGTTCGGCACTGCTCGAGCAACCGCTGAAATCATTCCAGGCGCGGCTGGGCCGGCTGGAACGGCGAGTGGCCTGGCAGGAAATCGGCGAGGCCGCGCGCGCCGATTGCGAAGCGCTCCATGACGCGCTCGAAACCTATGCCGTCGCGCTCGAGTCGCAGGGCGAGTCGGCCGGCATCGCACAGTGTGCCGCGCGGGCGCGCGCGCTGGCCGCTGACATGGCGCAGGTCATGGCCGAACCGGAGCAGCCCGAGGCCGGCGGCGCGCGCAGCGTGGCGGTGGGCGCACGCGGATTCGCGTTGAGCCTGCTTCCCTATGATGTCTCGACGCGCTTCAAGGGCCTCGTCGACCAGCATCCGAGCGCATGGATCTTCACCTCCGCCACGCTGGCGCTGGCCGGCAACTTCCAGCATTTTTCGGCGCGGCTGGGGCTTACCGATGCCGAAACGCTCTGCCTCGAAAGTCCCTTCGACTACGAACGCCAGGCGCTGTTGTACCTGCCGGAAGGCCTGCCCGACCCGTCCGCTCCAAACTACACCGAGGCCGTGCTCGAGCGCGCGCGACCGCTGCTCGAGGCCAGCGACGGCGGCGCGTTCCTGCTGTTCACGAGCCATCGTGCGCTGCGCCTGGCGGCGCAGGCGCTGCGTGGCCAACCCTGGGTCGGCGACTGGCCGTTGCTGGTGCAGAACGATGCTCCGCGCGAACTGCTGTTGCGACGATTCCGCGAATCCGGGCGCGCGGTGCTGCTGGGCACGGCGAGTTTCTGGGAGGGCGTCGACGTGCAGGGCGTCGCGCTGCGCCTCGTCGTCATCGACAAGCTGCCGTTCTCGTCGCCCGAAGATCCGCAGGTGCGGGCGCGCGCCCAGTACCTGCAATCGCAGGGCATCAACGCCTTCCGCGACTACCAGCTGCCCGAGGCTGCGCTGGCGCTGAAGCAGGGCGTGGGGCGCCTGATCCGCAGCGAGGAGGACCGCGGCGTCGTCATGATCTGCGATCCGCGGCTGATGACGCGCGGCTATGGCCGCGCCCTGCTCGCGAGCCTTCCGCCGCTGAAGCCGACGCGCGATGCGGCGGAGGCGATCGCGCTGCTGCGCGACAGCGCGCGCGAGCTGGAGGTCGCGTGAAGCTGCTGGCGCTCGACGCGGCGAGCGACTCGTGCAGCGTGGCCCTGTGGAATGACGGCGCAGTCATCGCTCGCGAAGCGCGCGCGGAACGCGGACACGGCGACCAGTTGCTCGCGATGATCGATGCGCTGCTCGGGCAAGCACAGATCGAGTTGCAAGCGCTCGACGCAATCGCGTTCGGCCGCGGTCCCGGCGCTTTCACCGGCGTGCGCCTGGCGGCCAGCCTCACGCAGGGGCTGGCCTACTCGAGCGGCCTGCCGGTGATTCCGGTTTCCGACCTGCGCGCGCTGGCCGAACGCGTGTTGCAGGGCACTCCGCCGGGCAGCCGCGCCATCGCCTGCCACGACGCGCGCATGGGCGAGGTGTACTGGGCTGCGTTCCACAGTGTCGATGGCCATGCTGCCGCGGCAACGGGCGAAGCGGTCGACAAGCCGGACGCCATGCTCGCCGCCGCCCAAGAGTGGTTGCGGGCGTCCGATGGTCCGGCCGCCGCGGGCGTCGGCACCGGATTCGCGGTCTATCCGCAGCTCGCGGCGCTCGCTGCGCAACTCGCGCCAGTGTTGCCGGAGGCGCGGCCGCGCGCGGCCGAGATCGCGGCGCTGGCCGCGCACGATGGATTGGGCGCCGCGGCGGCGCCGGAGCGGGCGCAGCCGGTCTACGTGCGAAACGATGTTGCAGTCCCGTCGGCGGCGGTGCAGGGCGCATGAGTACGCTCTCCGCCGCGGAGACGGCAACGCTGCTGCCGTACGGGCCACTCGTCGCTGCGCTGCGCGATGCCGCGCTGCAGGTCGCGGACAAAAGAATCACCTGCCCGCAGCGCCAGGTGTTGCCGCTGGGCGAGGGCGGTGCGGTGTTGTCGATGGTGGCGGTTGGCGCCGACCTCGCCGTGCACAAGCTCGTGACCGTCATGCCTGAAAATCGCGCGCGCGGCTTGCCGACCATCCAGGGCCAGGTCAGTGTCGTGCAGGCTTCCACCGGCGAGATGTTGCTGGCGCTCGATGGCGCCACGGTCACGGGGCGGCGCACCGCCGCGCTGTCGATGCTGGGCGTTGCGACGCTGGCCGCTGCGCCGCCGCGCCGCGTGCGGCTCTACGGCACCGGTACGCAGGCGCTTCACCATCTGCAGGCGCTTGCCGCACTGCATCCATCCGCGCGCGTGCATGTCATCGGCCACGCGCCGGGTTCAGCCGAGGCGTTCTGCAAAGCCAACACTGGAAAACTGCCAGCGTTGTTGCCGGCGGCGGCGCAGCCCCTGTCGGACGATATCGACCTGGTCATCACCTGCACGACGAGTCCTGAGCCGGTCTATCGCGCTGCCGCGAAGGCAGGCCGGCTGGTTGTGGCCGTGGGTGCCTATACGCCGGCCTGCGCCGAGATCGATGCGGCAACAGTGCGCGGCAGCGCGTTGTTCGTCGATGACATGACCAATGCGCGCCACGAGGCCGGCGACCTGATCCGTGCGCAGGTCGACTGGACCCAGGTGCGTACGATCGCCGATGCCATCGGCGGGGCCACGCCCGCCGGCGGCGCCGTGCTGTTCAAGTCCGTTGGCAGTGCCGCCTGGGACCTGGCCGCGGCGCGCGTTGCCGTTGCGATGGCTACCGCGGCGCAGCGCGGTGTAACAAATCCGTCATGAGGCGCCGTTAACGTGGCGCCGTCGCAAGACCGGGCCAGCATGACCAGCAAGAACATCCTCATCGTCGAAGACGAACGGCCGATCCGCGAGATGATCGCCTACGGCCTGAAGCGCGCCGGCTTCGAGGTGCGCGAGGCGGAAGACAGCCGCTCGGCCCGCTCGGCGCTGGCCGATCGGCGGCCCGACCTGATGCTCATCGACTGGATGCTGCCGGACACCAGCGGCCTGGAACTCACGCGTTCATTGAAACGCGAACGCGACACGCGCGACCTGCCGATCATCATGCTGACGGCGCGCGCCGCCGAGGCCGACAAGGTCGCCGGCCTCGACGGCGGCGCAGACGATTATCTGACGAAGCCCTTTTCGCCGCGCGAGCTGCTCGCGCGCGTCAACGCACTGCTGCGGCGATCGTCCGGGCAGGACGAAGGCGAATCGGTCGAACACGGCATGCTGACGCTCGATCGGGCCGGGCATCGTGTCAGCGCGTCGGGACGGCCCGTTGCGCTGGGTCCGACCGAATATCGGCTGCTCGAGTTCTTCATGCTGCACCCGGATCGGGTATACAGTCGCGAACAGCTCCTGGATCGGGTCTGGGGAGGAAACGTGTACGTGGAGGAGCGCACGATCGACGTGCACATCCGCAGGCTCCGCAAGGCGCTCGAGGAATGTGCCTGCGACCAGTACGTCCAGACGGTGCGCGGCGCCGGTTACCGATTCTCGGTGCGCGTGGACATTTGACGAAATCGACGCTTCCCAGGCTCAGCATCTCCGCCTGGTGGGGCATGCTGATCAAGATCTCGCTGGCCCTCATCGCGGCGGTGCTGGTGGGCTTGGTCATCGGCCACGTCGGGCGCGCAGTGGCGATCGTTCTGGCGGTGATGCTGGTGCGCGAACTGTACCTGCTGCAACGCGTGCTGTTGTGGCTGCGCGCCGATCGCATCGATCTCGCGCCCGATGCTGGCGGTGTCTGGGGCGACGTGATCGGACTCGTCGTGCGCCTTTTCCGTCGCAAGCAATACCACAAGCGACGCATGCGACAGTTGCTGCGCGAACTGCGCCACTCCACGGCGGCCATTCCGGATGGCGTGGTCATGCTGAGCCCGGCTGCGGAGATCCTCTGGTTCAATCGCTCGGCGGGCGAGCTGCTGCACCTGCGCAACCGCAATGACGTCGGGTTGCGCATCGACAACCTGGTGCGGCGGCCCGAATTCGTCAACTACCTGCGGAGCGGTGATTTTCGTTCGCCGGTGGTCGTGCAGGCCGGCGGCGTGTCCGACCAACACCTGCATTTCCAGATCGTGCCCTACGGCGCCGGTCGGTTGCTGCTGTTGGTGCGCGATGTGACTCGCCAGGCGCATCTCGAAGCCATGCGCAAGGACTTCGTCGCCAACGCCTCGCACGAACTGCGCTCGCCGCTGACCGTGATCACCGGTTACCTCGAGACGATCGCCAACGACGACACGCTCGATGCCTCGCTGGCCGGTCCCGTGCAGGAAATGCGCCGCCAGGCGCTGCGCATGAACGCCATCGTGCAGGACCTGCTCGAACTTTCGCGCCTCGAGGCCGAAGGCGGAGCGCCGCCCGGCGTGGCCATCGACGTGGCCGCGCTGATGCGGCAACTGCGCGATGACCTGCTGGCACGGTTGGGCCGGCCGATGGATGTGCGCATCGCCGGCGCGGCGCCCGAGGCGTTGCTCGGCGAGGAAGCGCAGATCCATTCCGCCTTCGCCAACCTGCTCGACAATGCCGCCAAATACACGCCGGCCAATGGCCACATCACGATGCAATGGCGCTGCGATGAACAGGGCGGACATTTCTTGGTGGGCGACACCGGCATCGGCATCGCCCCGGAGCATATTCCCAGGCTCACCGAGCGCTTCTATCGCGTCGATGCAGGCCGCAGCCGCGCGAGCGGCGGCTCGGGTCTCGGCCTCGCGATCGTCAAGCACGTGTTGCAGCGGCATGGCGCCACCCTGCAGATCGAGAGCGAAGAGGGACGCGGCAGCACATTCAGCTGCCATTTTCCGCCCACGCGCATCCGCGCCGCGCAGCAGGACAGCTAGCGAGTGCGCACCGCCGCGCATTATTTTGCACCGTCGATGCGATATAGTTGACCGTAGTCCGACCAGGAGCCATTTCCATGGAAGCCGCCGATCTCTCGCACCACACTTCCCGCCGCTTCAATGAAGATCTCGAACGCGTACGCGGCAAGGTGCTGGCGATGGGTGGCTTCGTCGAGGAGCAGCTCAGCCAGGCGCTGACGGCGCTCGTGCAGGGCGACAGCGCCCTGGGCCAGTCGGTGGCCAGCCAGGACTACAGGGTCAACGGCATGGAAGTTTCGATCGACGAGGAATGCAGCCGCATCCTGGCGACGCGCGCGCCGGCCGCCGGCGACCTGCGCATGGTGGTGGCGACGATCAAGACCATCACCGACCTGGAGCGCATCGGCGACGAATGCGAGCGCATCGGCGCGATTGCCGCGCGACTGGCCAACGTCGAGCGCCCGGCCGATCGCTACCGCGAGGTCAAGCACCTCGGCCGGACTGTGCAGCTGATGGTGCACAACATGCTCGATGCCTGTGCACGGCTCGACTCCGCACTCGCGCTCGAGACGGCGCGCAACGACCGCGCGGTCGACGAGGAATACGAATCGATCCAGCGCCAGTGCATCACCTTCATGATGGAAGACCCGCGCACCATTCGCCGCGCGCTCGATGTCATGTGGGTCGTGCGTTCGCTCGAACGCATCGGCGATCATGCCAAGAACATCTGCGAGTACATCATCTACATGGTGCACGGCAAGGACATCCGGCATACCTCGCTGGAACGCGTCGCCGAGGAACTCAAGAGCGAAGCGGCGCGCGCGTGATCCTCCGCTCGCCACGTATCCTCAACCTGTCGGGGTTTGCCTTTTGCGCGGGCCTCCTGGCCTACGCGCTCTACGTGCAGGGCGTGCTGCGCATCGATCCGTGTCCGCTGTGCATTTTCCAGCGCGTCGGCATCGCGGCCGTCGGGCTGCTGTTCCTGCTGGCGGGACTCCATGCGCCGAAGGGGTGGGGTGCGAAGATCTACGGCGCGCTGATCGTGCTTGCTGCGCTCGCCACCGCGGCGATCGCCGCGCGCCACGTGTGGATCCAGCACCTGCCGGAGGACCAGCTGCCTTCCTGCGGCGCTGGCCTGGGATTCCTGCTGGAGGAGTTTCCGGTCACCGACGTGATTCGCAAGGTGCTGACCGGTTCCGGCGAATGCCACGCGGTCAACTGGACTTTCCTGTCGCTCGCGATGCCCACGTGGGTGCTGATCGTCGCGCTCGCGCTCGGCGCGTTCGCCCTCTACGCAAACGTCTACGCGCGCCGGCGCTGAACTCGCGCTGCGGCGAGGTCGCTGCGTCAACCCAGCAAATTCTTGAGCGCTTGCACGAACATCGCATGCATCGTATCGATGTCCGCGATGCGCACATGCTCGTTGACCTTGTGGATGCTCGCGTTGGGAACACCCAGCTCGACGACTTCCGCACCCGTGGTTGCGATGAATCGTCCGTCGGAGGTGCCGCCGACGGTCGACAATGCCGGTTCGCGGCCCGAAACGCTCTTTACGGCTGCGCTCACTTCCGCGACCAGGCGCGCAGGGCGCGTATAGAAGGGTTCGCCCGAGAGATACCATTCAAGGGTGTAGCGCACCCGATGGCGATTCAGGATCTCCTCGACGGTGCTCTTGAGCCCCTCGACCGTCTGCACGGGCGCGAACCGCAGGTTGAAGCGTGCCTTCAGTTCCCCCGGGATGATGTTCGGCGCGCCCGTGCCGGCATTCAGGTTCGAGACCTGGAACGTCGTGGGCTGGAAATGCTCGTTCCCCTGGTCCCAACTGCGCGCCGTGAGTTCCGCCAGCGCCGGCGCCAGCGTGTGCACGGGGTTTTCAGCCGTCTGCGGATACGCGATGTGGCCCTGTACGCCGTGCACGGTCAGCCGCCCCGACAATGAGCCGCGCCGCCCGATCTTGAGCGTGTCGCCGGTTTCGCGCTCGCTCGAGGGCTCGCCCACCACGCACCAGTCTATGCGCTGCCCGCGCGCGCGCAGCGTCTCGACGACTCGTTTCGTGCCGTCGACCGACGGTCCTTCCTCGTCGCTGGTGATCAGGAAGGCAATCGCGCCGTTCTGGCCGCCGCCGCCGGCGATGTAAGCCTCGGTCGCGGTCACCATGGCCGCGATGCCGCTCTTCATGTCCGCGGCGCCGCGCCCATACAGGAGGCCGTCGCGGATCTCCGGTTTGAACGGATCGGATTGCCATTCTTCCAGAGGGCCCGTCGGCACCACATCGGTGTGGCCGGCAAAGCACAGCACCGGCGAACCGTTGCCACGGATGGCCCACAGGTTGTCGACGTTTCCGTAACGCAGTTTTTCGACGCGGAAGCCGATCCGCTCCAGGCGCGTCGCGATCACGTCCTGGCAGCCCGCATCAACGGGCGTCAATGACGCCCTGGCCAGCAGGTCGAGCGTCAGCGCAAGTGTCTCGGACATCGGTTCCAACCTTGCTCCTGTCGCGACGGCGGGCACGGCCTTATACGGTGAAAGTTCTTGGAGGGCAATAGCTTGCCGATGCAATTGAACGGTAACACTCATGCGGCGAAATCAGGTGACACGGAACCGTCACATAACGTCCGTATAAAGCCATCCCAGTTCAATCGCTTCCAACAAGGGTAACGCTTACATGAAGAGGAATCTGTTGGCCGCTGGCGTCGCACTGCTGACCACGGCAACCGCCGCCGCGCCTGCATTCGCCGATCCGGCCTCCGATCTTGCCGCTGCGCAGGCACAGATCGAATCGCTGAAGCAACAGCTGGATCGCCTTGAGTCCACCGTCGACTATCTTAAGGCCAATGCCGCAGCCGAACGCAAGGATGCCGCGGTCGCCGCGGTCGATGTCGGTGCACTCAAGAGCGCGGCCTCGAAATACACCTGGAGCGGTGACTTCCGTTATCGCCGCGAGCTCATTGACACCGCCAACGACAACCTATCGCCCGACCACACGCGCCAGCGCGACCGCATCCGCTTGCGCTTCGGCGTGCTGGCCAAGGTCAACGACACGATCAACGCGAAGATCCAGCTGACGACGACCAACGTCGGCAGCGACAATGCGCGCTCGGGCAACCAGACGCTCGGCACGAGCTGGGACAAGAAGCCGCTGTCGATCGACCAGGCTTACGTCGAGTGGAAGCCGAACGCGATGGTCAACGTGCAGCTCGGCAAGACGCCGATTCCCTGGACGACCACCGCCAGCTACCTGTGGGACAAGGACCTGACTCCGGAAGGGGCGGCGTTCCGCTTCACGCGTGGCCCGTTCTTCGCCGGCGCGTACTACGACTGGCTCAACGAGCGCAACGCAGGCAGCAGCCAGGCGGCCAGCGCCGATGCGACGATGGCGGGCTTGCAGGCCGGCATCAAGCAGGGCTTTGGCGCCAGCACGCTGACGATCGCCGCCGGCTATTTCGACCTGAACGGCGTGCAGGACCAGATCGTCAAGTACAGCCAGACGCAGGTTGCCGATACGACCACCGGCGCGATCAGCACGACGACGTGCACGATCGACGGCGCATTCGGCAATGGCTTCGGCACCGGCGACAATTCCTTCGGCAACACGTCGTACACGGGTCCGGCGCCCCAGGTCGGCAGCAGCACCTCATGCACGCGGCTGCTGAGCGATTTCAACGTCATCACCGCGCTGGTGCAGTTCGACACCAAGATCGGCACTTATCCGTTCACGGTGTTCGCGGACTACATGAAGAACAACAGCGCGCTGGTCAACCCGGCCGTCCAAAAGACGCTCGACAGCGCCACGGCTTTCGGCTTCACGTTCAACAAGGCCGCGGCGCCGCAGAGCTGGGAACTCGGCGTGGTGTACGAGCAGAATGGCAAGGACGCGGTGTTCGGCCAATTCGTCGATTCGGACTTCGGCGGCGGCACCACCGACGCGAAGGGCTTCTCTTTCAAGGGCGCCTATGTGCTGGCGAACAACTGGACGCTCAATGCCACGTATTTCCTGAACAAGCTGAACTATGATGGCGTTCTGTCGACCAACTCAAAGCACGAGCTGGACTACAAGCGCGTGCAGCTCGACCTGAACTACAAGTATTGAGGCGGGCCAGAACAGCGATGAATGCCGAGGGCCTCACGCACCACACTTCCAGCCGGTTCAATGAAGACCTGGAGCGTATCCGCGCCAGCGTGCTGGAGATGGGCGGGCTCGTCGAGCGTCAACTTCGCGATGCCCTGAGCGGCCTCGATGGCGGCGATTCGCGGCTGGTCGCGGCGGTGACGCAGCAGGAGCTGCACATCAACCAGATGGAGCGTTCCATCGACGAGGATTGCAGCCGCGTGCTGGCGACGCGCTCGCCCGCGGCGACCGACCTGCGACTGTTGATCACCGTGCTGAAGACGATCACCGACCTCGAGCGTATCGGCGATGAGGGCGAGAAGATCGCCACCATCACCGCGCACATGGTCGCCAATGAACGGCCGCGTTCGCGCTATCGCGAGTTGCGCCATATCGGCGCGCTGGTGAGCAGCATGGTGCGCGATGCGCTCGATGCGTTCGCGCGCCTCGATGCCGAGCTGGCGTTCGAGGTTGCGCGGCGCGACCGGACCGTCGATGAGGAATACGAAGCGATCCATCGCCAGTGCATCACCTTCATGATGGAAGATCCGCGCACCATCCGGCGCGCGCTCGATACGATGTGGGTGGTGCGCGCGATCGAGCGCATTGGCGATCATGCCAAGAACATCTGCGAGTACGTGATCTACACGGTGCACGGCAAGGACGTGCGCCACACGAAGCTGGAGGATGCCGAGCGCGAACTGCGCGCCGCGGCTGGCACTGGCGTGCCCAGCTGAAACTGTTTTCAACCAAGTCCAAAATCCGGAGCACAGAGGAAGTCATGAACATCAAGATTACAGCGGCATTGGTCTCGGTCGGCCTCATGTCGCTGGCCGCGGCGAAAGTGGCCAGCGCGCAGACCATCAAGGTGGATGGTTCGAGCACCGTATTCCCGATCACCGAAGCGGTCGCCGAGGAATTCCAGATCCAGAAGCGCGGCAAGGTGCGCGTGACCGTCGGAATTTCCGGCACGGGCGGCGGCTTCAAGCGTTTCTGCCACGGCGAGACGGACATTTCCGACGCGTCGCGGCCCATCCTGGCCGCGGAGATGGCGACCTGCGCCGCCGCGGGGATCAAGTACATCGAGCTGCCGATCGCCTACGACGCATTGACCGTGGTGGTCAACCCGAAGGCCACCTGGATCGACCAGGTGACCGTGGCGGAGCTGAAGAAGATGTGGGAGCCGGCCGCGCAAGGGACCGTGACGCGCTGGGACCAGGTGAATTCGAAGTGGCCGAAGCAGCCGCTGAAGCTGTTCGGGCCCGGCGCGGATTCCGGCACCTTCGACTACTTCACCGAAGCGGTGAATGGCAAGGCGAAGTCGAGCCGCGGCGATTTCACCGCGAGCGAAGACGACAACGTGCTGGTGCAGGGAATCGAATCCGATAGCAGCGGGCTCGCGTACTTCGGCTACGCCTACTACGCCGCGCAACAGGGAAAGATGAAGGCGCTCAAGATCGTCAATGCCAAGGGTATTGCCGTCGGACCGTCCGAAGCCACAGTGCTCGATGGCAGCTACAATCCGTTCTCGCGGCCGCTCTTCATCTACGTGAACGCGCAGGCCGCGCAACGGCCCGAAGTAAAGGAGTTCGTCGAGTTCTATCTCGGCCAGGGCGCGCAATACATCAAGGAAGTGAAATACGTGCCCTTCGTTGCGTCGGCCTACCAGACCGCGCTCGGCCATTTCCGCAATGGCAAGCTCGGCACCGTGTTCAACGGCACGCCCCAGGTCGGGCTGAAGGTCGAGGATCTGCTCTCACGCGAAGCGAAGCTGTAGCGCTGGCGCCGCCCTGCTATCCAGCGCGGTCTTCGTTTAGACTGCGCGACTTCGGCGGCGGAATCTTCAGGATGTCCGCCGCCGGGTCAGTGGCATACCCGAGCAACAACGAAAGCCAGAATGTCCGTACCCGCCACAACCCTTTCCGCCGCCACCGGCATGCAGATGCAAGGTGCGCAGCGCCGGCTGCGCCTGCGCAAGCTCCGCGACCTGTTCATCGAATCGCTCCTGTTCCTGGCCGCGTTGCTCGCGGTGTTCACGACTGCGGCGATTGTCTACATCCTCGTTACCGAGTCCGTTCCGTTCTTCGCGCACGTCCGGCTGGTCGATTTCTTCACCGACCGCCTGTGGACGCCGATGTTCGATGCGCCGCACTTCGGCATCATGCCGCTGGTGGCGGGCACGCTGGTGACCACCTTCGTGGCGCTGTGCGTCGCCATTCCCTGCGGCACGATCATCGCCATCTACCTCAGCGAGTTCGCACCCTACAAGGTGCGCGAAATCATCAAGCCTGCACTCGAGCTGCTGGGTGCGGTGCCCACCGTGGTGTACGGCTACTTTGCGCTGCTGGTCGTGACGCCGTTCCTGCAGCGTTTCATCCCGGGCCTGCCGGGCTTCAACATGCTGAGCGCCGGCCTCGTCATCGGCATCATGATCGTGCCGTATGTCGCTTCCGTCAGCGAAGATGCCATGCGCGCCGTGCCGAACTACATGCGTGAAGGCAGCTACGCGATGGGCGCGACGCGCATCCAGACCGCCACGCGGGTCGTTGTCCCCGGCGCACTGTCGGGAATTGCAGCTGCGTACATCCTCGGCATTTCGCGCGCCATCGGCGAGACCATGGTGGTCGCGGTCGCGGCCGGCCTGCAACCCAACCTGACATGGAACCCGCTCGAATCCGCGGCCACGATCACGGCGTTCATCGTGCAGGTCAGCCTCGGCGACCTGCCGCACGGCAGCGTTGGCTACCAGTCGATCTTCGCGGCCGGCCTCGTGCTGATGGTGACCACATTGTTGTTCAACATCGCCGGCTTCTTCCTGACGCGCCGCTTCCGGGAAGTGTATTGATGAACACGGCACCCGTAGTCAGCCAGGCGCTGAAGCATTCGGTGCAACGCCGCAAGCTGTTCGACCAGTTGTTCGTGCTGGTCGGCATGGCGATCCTGTTTGCATCACTCCTGACGCTGGCGCTGTTGTTCCTGAAACTGGTGCACGATGGGTCCGGCCGGTTCGGCTGGGACTTCTTCACCAACTTCCCGTCGCGCAACGCGGGGCGCGCCGGCATCCTGTCCGCCTGGGTCGGCACCTGCCTCGTCATGCTGGTGACGGTCGGCGTCGCGATGCCGATCGGCGTGGCCGCGGCCATCTACCTGGAAGAGTACGCGCCGAAGAACTGGCTGACGGCGATCATCGAGATCAATGTCACCAACCTGGCGGGCGTTCCGTCCATCATCTACGGCTTGCTGGCGCTGGGCCTGTTCGTCTACAAGCTGGATCTCGGCGAGAGCATCGCCTCCGCGGGCCTGACGCTCGCGTTGCTGATCCTTCCGATCGTCATCGTCGCCACGCGCGAAGCGCTGCGCGCGGTGCCGCGCGCAATACGCGAGGCGGCCTACGCGCTCGGAGCAACGCACTGGGAAGTCACGGCGCACCACGTGCTGCCTTATTCGACCGGCGGCATCCTCACCGGCATGATCATCGGGTTGTCGCGCGCCATCGGCGAGACTGCCCCCATCATCACGATCGGTGCGCTGGCCTTCATCGCCTTCCTGCCTACGCCGCCAGTCAATGGGCATTTTCCGTTCGTATCGTTCACGTGGCTGACCGATCCGTTTACCGTGATGCCGATCCAGATGTTCAACTGGCTGTCACGCCCCGACCAGGCCTTCCAGGTCAATGCCGCCGCGGCTGGAGCCATCCTGCTGTGCATGACGCTGCTGATGAACGGTGTGGCCATCTATGTCCGTTACCGGTTCCGCAAGAAGATCAACTGGTGAACCATGAATGAAGCGAAGCCTTCCGGCCTGATGCCGGCCACCGACACGGATTCCGGGATCATCCCGATTCGTGAGAGTGGTCGCGGCGCGGTGCACGTCGCCATCGACGAGGCGAGGCGCGCATCGGCCGTCAGCTCGCCGATCAAGGCGCGCGCAACGGGCCTGAATTTCTACTACGGTGAGTTCAAGGCGCTCAAGGACCTCAACATGGAGTTCCGCGAGCGGCAGGTGACCGCGCTGATCGGCCCTTCGGGCTGCGGCAAGAGCACGTTCCTGCGATGCTTCAACCGCATGCACGACCTGACGCCGCTGACGCGCTACGAAGGCAGCATCGAGCTGTTTCCGGAAAACATCAACCTGGTCGCGCGAGGCGTCGATCCGATGGAAGTGCGCATGCGCATCGGCATGGTGTTCCAGAAGCCCAATCCGTTCCCGAAGTCGATCTTCGAGAACGTCGCCTATGGCTTGCGCGTGCGTGGAATGCGCTCGCGGGTGCGGCTGGCCGAGGAGGTCGAGCAGGCGCTGCGCGGTGCGGCGTTGTGGGATGAGGTCAAGGATCGACTGACCGAATCCGGCCTGTCGCTGTCCGGCGGGCAACAGCAGCGCCTGTGCATCGCGCGCGCTCTCGCGACCAATCCCGAGATCCTGCTGTTCGACGAACCCACTTCAGCGCTCGATCCGATCGCCACGGCGCGCATCGAGGAATTGATCACCGGCCTGCGCGACAAGGTGACCGTGATCATCGTCACGCACAACATGCAGCAGGCCGCGCGCGTATCGGACTTCACGGCGTTCATGTACCTGGGCGAGCTGGTTGAGTTCGACGAGACCAGCAAGATCTTCACGAACCCGAGCAAGAAGGCGACCGAGGACTACATCACTGGGCGATACGGCTAGTCGCTTGACACTGGTCTCATGGTCACCGGCAGCGCCGCTTTGGTACCAGCGGGCGAGCGTCAGTCCATCCGCAGCAGTTCGTTGATCGATGTCTTCGCGCGTGTCTGCGCGTCGACCTGCTTGACGATCACCGCGCAGTAGAGCGAATGCGTGCCGTCCTTGGACGGCATGCTGCCCGACACGACGACCGAACCGGGCGGCACGCGTCCCTGCAAGATGCGCCCGCTGGCGCGATCGAGGATGCGCGTGCTCTGGCCGATGAAGACGCCCATCGAGATGACCGAGCCTGCGCCGACGATGACGCCCTCGACGATCTCCGAGCGCGCGCCGATGAAGCAGTCGTCCTCGATGATCGTGGGGTTCGCCTGGAGCGGCTCGAGCACGCCGCCGATGCCGACGCCGCCGGAGAGATGCACGTTCTTCCCGATCTGCACGCAGGAGCCTACCGTGGCCCATGTGTCCACCATGGTGCCCGTGTCGACATAGGCGCCGATGTTGACGTAGCTGGGCATCAGCACCGTGTTCGATGCGACAAAGGCGCCGCGGCGCACGATCGCGTGCGGCACGATGCGCACGCCGCCGGCGCCGAGCTCCGCAGCGCTCATGCCGGCATATTTCAGCGGCACCTTGTCGTAGAAGCGCGTGTAGCCCGCTTCATGCACGACATTGTCGTGCGTGCGGAAATAAAGCAGCACCGCCTTCTTGGCCCACTCGTTGACCCGCCAGCCGCCGCTGGAGGGTTCGGCGACGCGCAGCTCGCCGCGATCGAGCAGGGCGATCGTTTCCTCGATGGCCGCGGCCGTCGCGGCATCCACGTTCGCCGCGCTGAGCGACTGGCGGCGCTCGAATGAGGCTTCGATGATCGGGCGCAACTGCTGCGTGTCCACGGATGTCCTTCTAGTGTGTCGCGCTCGGGCTCAGCGCTTCGATGAGCCGCGTCCGCAGTCGCTCCGCCGCGGCTTCATCGAGCGGCCGGCGTTCGCGGTCGGTGACGTAGAACACGTCCTCGGCGCGCTCGCCCATCGTGCCGATCTTGGCCGCGTGCAGTTCGACGTTCTCCTCCCACAGTACCTTGCCGACGTCGCAGAGCAGGCCGGGGCGGTCGCCGGCGATGAGCTCGAGCACCGAGCGCGCGTTGCGCTCGTCGGTGTTGATCGAGATCTGCGTCGGCGTGCGGAACACCCGCAGCTGGCGCGGCGCGCGGCGCGACACGGCCAGCGGCGCGTCGCGCGACTTGCGCAGCGAGGCCCACAGCGATTGCTCGATCTCGGTGACGCGCTCGGCGTCGGTGATCATCGTGCCGTCTTCCTCGAGCACGTGGTAGGTGTCGAGCGAGTAGTCGTTGTCCACCGGCGTGATGCGCGCATCGACGATGTTGAGCCCGAGCTGGTCGAGCACCGCGGTGGCGCGCGCGAAGCTGTGCCGCCGGTGCGGCGCATAGATCAGCACCGAAGTCGTGCCGCTGCCGCTCTGCGTCTCGAGCGCGACCCGTTCGGCTTCGCCGCCGGCGTCCGGGCTCGCGAGCACACGCGTGTGGTGCGCTATCTCCGCCGGCGTGTAGCGCAGGAAATAAGCCTCCGGCAGGATTCGCCACGCGGTGTCGATCGCATCGTCGCTGAACCCGGCGGCGGCCAGCAGGGCGCGCGCGCCGGCCTGGTTCTCGCGCACCAGCTCATCCTGGTCGACCGGCGTCTCCAGGCCGCGCCGCAGCGCGCGGCGCGTCTTCTCGTACAGGTCGTGGAACAGCGATGCCTTCCATGAATTCCACAACTTCGGATTCGTGCCGCGCACGTCGGCGCAGGTGAGCACGTACAGGTAGTCGAGGTGCGCCTCGTCGCCGACCTTGCGCGCGAATTCATTGATGACCTGCGGATCGCCGATGTCGAGCTTCTGCGCGGTCATCGACAGCAGCAGATGCGACTTCACCAGCCACGCGACCAGGCGCGCGTCGTAGCGCGACAGGCCCTGTTCGAGGCAGAAGGCTTCGGCATCGACCGCGCCGAGGTCGGAGTGATCGCCGCCACGGCCCTTGGCGATGTCGTGGAACAGCGCGCCGAGGTACACGAGCTCTTGCTTCGGCAGCGTCTGCATGATCGGCGAGACCAGCGGCAGCTCGTTGTTGAACGCGGGGATCGCCAGGCGCCGCGCATTGCTGACGACGAACAGCGTGTGCGCATCGACGGTGTAGGCGTGGAACAGGTCGTACTGCATGCGCCCGACGATGCGCCCGAAGGCGGGGATGTAGCGCCCGAGCACGCCGTAGTTGTTCATGCGGCGCAGCTCGTGCGTGACGCCGCGCGGCGCGCGCAGGATCTCCAGGAACAGCCGGTGGTTGCGCGGGTTCTGCCGGAACTCCTCGTCGATCAGCCACAGGTTGCGTCCGACGGCGCGGATGGTGCCGGCGCGCACGCCGCGCAATTCCGGATGCTGCTGCAGCAGCACGAACAGCTCGAGCAGCGCCGAGGGCTGGCGTGCGAACAGGTCTTCGCTGACGGCCTCGAGCGAACCGTCGCGCACCTGGAACTGCGGCGTCAGCGGTTTCGGCGGCGTGTCATCGGTCAGGATGGCCTCGCGGAACAGCTGCAGCAGCAGTTCGTTCAGCAGCTGCACGTCCATCGCGGTGCGGTAGTAGCGTTGCATCAGCTGCTCGACCGCGAGCGTGTAGGTGCCGTCCTCGTAGCCGAAGGCCTGCGCCAGCTTGATCTGGTGGTCGAACAACAGTCGGTCTTCATGCCGGCCCGTCAGCACGTGCAGGCCGAAGCGCACTTTCCACAGGAACGACTGCGCCTGCTTCAGGCGCCGCAATTCGGACGCGGTCAGGAAGCCGTGCGTGGCGAGTTCATCGAGCGATTCCGCGCCGAAGTGGCGCTTCGCGACCCAGGCGATGGTCTGGATGTCGCGCAGGCCGCCCGGGCCGGTCTTCACGTTCGGTTCGAGGTTGTAGGCCGTGTCGTTGGCCTTCAGGTGCCGCTCATGCTGCTCGCGCACCTTCGCGGCGAAGTAGTCGCGCACCGGCCACACCTTGTCGGGTGCGAGCGCCGCGCGCATCGCCGGCAGCAGCGTGGCATTGCCGGCCAACGCTCGCGCTTCGAGCAGCGTGGTCATGACACCGACATCGGCGAGGCTTTCCTCGGCGCATTCGGCCACCGTGCGCACGCTGTGCCCAACCTCGAGGCCGATGTCCCACAGGAAGGAGACGAGTTTTTCGATCGGCTCGCGATCGGATCCACCCAGCGGTTCGGCCGTCAGCACCAGCAGGTCGACGTCGGAACACGGATGCAGCTCGCCGCGCCCGTAGCCGCCCACCGCGGCCAGCGTGATGCGCGAGGCCAGTTCCGCGCCGAGCCGTTGCGGCCAGAGCGTCGCGAGCAGGCGGTCGATGAAGGCGGCGCGGGCGCGCACCAGTGCCTCGACCGGCTCGTCCTCGCGGAATCGCTGCTGCAATTCCTGCTGGCCCTGCTGCAGCAACTGGCGACAGGCCGCGGAAGAACAGCTTTCCGCGGC
>Ga0209023_10001978_pt1 | contig 26425 bp, 21 predicted proteins | sample LakOneMetagenome_FD_187468 | JGI IMG/M metagenome (GOLD analysis project Ga0209023, IMG submission 187468) | Freshwater and sediment microbial communities from Lake Erie, Canada (SPAdes) (version 2) | ecosystem: Environmental > Aquatic > Freshwater > Lentic | place: Lake Erie, Canada...
ATCTGAAGTAGAAATTCGGCAGCACGAAACCGCTGAGATAGGCGTCGCCGCTCTCGAAGTGGCGGGCGCGCTCGCCTGCGCCATGGGTGATCGCGCGGCCCGCCGCGCCCTCGAAGGCTTGCTGCGGCAGCGACTCGATGAACCCCAGGGTCTTGCTGATGCGCTGCTGGAGTTCGGCGAAGGTCTGCTCGGTGTCATCAAAGCGCGGCACCTCGACGGCGGCCAGGCGGGCGCTGGCGCCCTTGGCGAAATCGGTGGCGATCTGCACCTGTTTCGTCAACGGAAACATGTCCGGGAACAGACGCGCCTGCAGCAGGGCTGCAGGCTCGTACTTGCTGGCCTGGGCGTGGGCTTCGGCTTTTTCCAGCACGTCGGCGAGTGCGCCCAGCATCTGGCGGAACACCGGCACGGAGGCGGAATAGTTGGACAGGCTCATCGTGTCTCCTCTAAAAGAATGAATCATAGCAAGTCTTGTCGCGCGCCGCCGACACTCTCAGACGTGCATACACGGCGCCGCACTCAATTTGATGACGCGTGGCAATCTAGCATGCATAATCGGACAATTCCCTTGCCATAAATAAATGAAGGCAGCCGTTTGTCGATGTCGCGGTCACGTTCCCCATTTCGCGGATTCCCGTCCAGCTTGCGCAAGCTCTACGGACGCTCGATCTATGGCGCGCTGCTGCTGGTCGTGTTCGGTGGCCTGGCCGCGCCGGCGCTGCTCGGCGGCTTCTTCCTGATCGGGGTGCAGGAGCGCGAAGCGACCGAGCGCGCCCTGAATGACGCGCTGGCCCGCAACGCCGACATCCTCGCGCTCGGGATGCAGCAGCCATTATGGGACATGAACCCGGAGGCCGCCCGTTCCCTGGTCGACTCCTTCGTGCAGGACCCGGCCATCGTGCACGTCGAGGTGCGCGGCCTCGAGAAGGCCGAACTGATCAAGCAGCGCGTGGCCGTGCCCAAGGGCGCCCGGGTCTACCGCGCCGAGCGTGACGTCGTCGCGCGCGGCATGAAGATCGGCCGGGTGGCGATCGAGATGGCCGACCACCTCGCCCAGCAGGAGCTGGCCACGAAGCGCCGCAACTACGCGCTGGTGCTGGCGATCCAGCTGGCGGTCTCGCTGCTCCTGATCGCGCTGCTGCTCAAGCGCCGCCTGCTGTCGCCCCTGCTCACCCTCACCGGATTCTCGGACCGCCTGGCGCGCGGCGACTTCGACACCCCCTTGCACCTGGCCGACGGCGACGAGCTCGGACGGCTGGGCGGCCAGATGGAGCGCATGCGCACGGCGATCGGCCAGCTGTTCGCCGACATCGGGCGGCGCGAGGAGCAGTTCCGCACCATCGTCACCCAGGTGCCGGGCGCGGTGTTCCGCGCGCGGCCCGGCGGCTCGATCGACTTCGTCAGCGACGCCATCGAGGAAATCTCCGGCTACCCGGCCGAACGCTTCATGCTGGCCACCACGGATGACTGGGCCAACATCATCCACCCGGAAGACCGGCGCATGCAGCGCCAGGTCACGCGCGACGCCCTGATGGCGGGCATCCCCTACGAGGTCGAGTACCGCATCGTCGACGCCGGCGGCATCGAGCGCTGGGTGCTCGAGAGCGGCCAGCCGCAGGGCGTGTGGGGCGAGGACAACTTCCGTATCGACGGCATCATCTACGACATCAGCGAGCGCAAGCACGACGAGATGCGCATCGAGGCCCTGCTCACCGAGCAGAGCGCGATCCTCGACAACGTGATGTTCGGCGTGCTGTTCGTGCGCCAGCGCCGCATCGTCTCGGCCAACCGCCGCGGCGAGGCCCTGTTCGGCTATGGCGAGGGCGAGATGGTCGGCAAGTCGACCGAGATCCTGTTCCCGGGCCGGGCCGAATTCGAGCGCCTGTGGCTCGAGAAGTACCCGCGCATCGCGCAGGGCCCCGACACCGGCGAGGAACTGCAGTTCCGGCGCCGCGACGGCACCGTCTTCTGGCTGCTGGTGAGCGGCTGCGCGCTCGACCCGGCGCGTCCGAACGAGGGCAGCATCTGGGTGTTCGCCGACATCACCGAGCGCAAGCAGGCCGAGGAAAAGCTGCGCCTGGCGGCCACGGTGCTGGAACACATCGCGGACGGCGTCATGGTGCTGGACGCCTACGGGCGCATCATCGCGACCAACCCGGCCTTCACCCAGATCACCGGCTACACCGAGCACGAGGCGCTGGGCCAGCACTCCAGCCTGACCCGCGCCCCGAACGGCGCCCGCCACCACGACGACCTGTTCTACCAGCAGCTGTGGTCCGATCTCGCCCACGCTGGTTTCTGGCGCGGCGAGATCTGGGACACCCGCAAGAACGGCGAGGTCTACCTCGAATGGCTCACCGTGTCGGCGGTGCGCGACGACGAAGACCAGGTCACCCACTACGTCTGCGTGTTCAGCGACATCACCAAGGTCAAGGAATCGCAGGACAAGCTCGACCACCTGGCCCACCACGACCCGCTCACCGCGCTGCCCAACCGCCTGCTGTTCCACGACCGCCTGCAGCACGCCATGGTGCGGGCCGCGCGCGAGCACGAACAGCTGGCCGTGCTCTTCATCGACCTGGACCGCTTCAAGAACGTCAACGACACCCTCGGCCACCAGGTCGGCGACGCGCTGCTCAAGCAGGTGGCGGGCGCCTTGAGCGGCTGCCTGCGCGAGGGCGACACCCTGGCGCGCCTGGGCGGCGACGAATTCATCGTGCTGCTGGAAGACGTCGACGGCGCCGCCAAGGCGGGCCACGTGGCCGGCAAGCTGGTGGCCCTGTTCGAGCAGCCTTTCACGGTCTCCGGCTACGAGCTGTTCGTCACCGCCAGCGTCGGCATCTGCCTGTTCCCGCAGGACGCCGAGGACGTGCACATGGTGGTGCGCAACGCCGACGTGGCGATGTACCAGGCCAAGGCGCGCGGCCGCAACAACTACCAGTTCTATGCGCCGTCGATGAGCGGGGAAGGGATCGAGCGCCTGCGCCTGGAAGCCCTGTTGCGGCGCGCGATCGACAGGCAGGAGATATTCCTGCACTACCAGCCGCAGGTCGAGATCGAGACCGGCCGCCTGGTCGGCGTCGAAGCCCTGGTGCGCTGGCATAACCCGGAGCTGGGCCTGGTGGCGCCGAGCCGTTTCATCCCGGTGGCCGAGGACATGGGCTTCATCAAGCCGCTGGGTCAGTGGGTGCTGGCCGAGGCCTGCCGCCAGATGGTAAGCTGGGACAAGGCCGGGTTCGTTGTGCCGAAGATGGCGGTGAACCTCTCGGTGCGCCAGTTCGAGCGCGGCAGCATCGCCGAGCAGGTGTCGCAGGTCCTGCGCGATGCCGGGCTCGGGCCGGACAGGCTGCAGCTGGAAGTGACGGAGTCGGTCATCATGAATGCCGGCGACGCCCTGCAGCTGGTGAGCGACCTCGATGCCATCGGCGTGGGGCTGGCGATCGACGATTTCGGCACCGGCTACTCGTCGCTCGCCTACCTCAAGCAGCTGCCGGTGCAGACCCTCAAGATCGACCGCAGCTTCATCAAGGACATCTCGACGGATGCGCGCGGCGACGCCAATTCCGAAGCGATCGCGGTGGCGATCATCCAGCTCGGCAAGAGCATGAACCTGTCGGTGATCGCGGAAGGCGTCGAGAACGAGGAGCAGGCCGCCTTCCTGCTGCGCCACGGCTGCCGCCATGCCCAGGGCTACCTGTACAGCCGTCCGGTGAGTCCCGGCGAGATACTGACACGATGGAGACGAGAAGCGGATGAAGCTGGAAGCACCGAACGAGACGCGGCAAGCCAGGCCTGAGGAGACGCTCGGCCGCCAGGGACGCAAGCGCCGCAACTTCCTGCTGGGCGGCCTGCTGGGCACCGGCGCGCTGCTGGTCGGCTGGGGCGTGCAGCCGCCACGCCAGCGCCTGCATACCGGCCAGCCGCTGGCGGTCGCGCAGGACACGGTGGCGCTGAACGGCTGGGTCGCGATCGCCCCGGACGGCGCCGTCTCGGTGGTGGTGCCGCGCAGCGAGATGGGGCAGGGCGTGCACACTGCCCTCCTGATGCTGGTGGCCGAAGAGCTCGACGTGGCGCTCGGCGCCGTGCGCGTCGCGCCCGCGCCGATCGACCCGATCTTCGCCAACCTGACCGTCCTGCGCGAGAACCTGCCCTTCCACCCCGACGACAGCGGCCAGCTGCGCCAGGGCGCCCAGTGGCTGATGGCCAAGCTGGGGCGCGAGCTGGGCATCATGTTCACGGGCGGCTCGACCAGCGTCAAGGATGCCTGGACGCCGATGCGCGAAGCGGGCGCGGTGGCGCGCGCCATGCTGCTCAAGGCCGCGGCCGAGCAGTGGCAGGCGCCGGTGGCGAAGCTGAACACCGAGGACGGCTTCGTGCTGCATCCGGATGGGCGGCGCCTCGGCTACGGCGCGCTGGCGGCAAGCGCTGCGCGGGTGGGAGCCGGCATCGACGGCGCGGATGTGCGCCTGAAGGAGCCGCGCGACTTTCGCCTGATCGGCAAGCCGCTGGCGCGTGTCGACAGCCGCATCAAATCCGATGGCAGCGCGCGTTTCGGCATCGACGCGCGGCCCGCGGGCATGGTGTATGCGGCGGTGAAGATGGCGCCGACGGTGGGCGCCACGCTGGCCGGCTTCGATGCGGATGCGGTGCGCCGGATGGCGGGCGTGCAGGCGGTGGTGCCGGTGCCGGGCACGCCCGCAGACCTGACCGGCGCGGGCGCCGGCGTGGCGGTCGTGGCAGGCAGCTGGTGGCAGGCGCGCCAGGCGGCGAACGCGCTGCCGGTGCGCTGGAACGACGGCGAGCATGCGCGCCTGTCCACGGAATCGCTGTTCGAGACATTCGCGCGCGCGCTCGACGAGGAGAGCGGCTTCGCCTACCACGAGACCGGCAGCCAGGAGGTCAAGGGCGCCGCGCTGACGGTGACGGCCGAGTACCGCGCGCCTTATCTCGCGCATGCGGCGATGGAGCCGATCAACTGCACCGCCCAGTTCGCGGACGGCAAGGTGCGCCTGTGGGTCTCGACCCAGGTGCCAAGCGTGGCGGTGGACGTGGCCGCGCGCGTGGCCGGCGTGGCGCGCGCGGACGTAGCGATCGAGGTGCTGCTGCTGGGCGGCGGCTTCGGCCGGCGCCTGGAAGCGGACATGGTGGCGCAGGCCGTCACGGTGGCAATGAGCGTGCCTGGCCGCCCGGTGCAACTGATCTGGAGCCGCGAGGATGACACCACCCACGACGTCTACCGGCCCGCCGCGCTGGCGCGCTACCAGGCCCACCTCGATGCGCAGGGCGGCATCCTGGCCTGGGACGCCAGGTCGGCCGGCGGCGCCATCGGCCACCAGTACTTCCCGCGCAATCTCGGCCTGCCCGGCGTGGGGCCGGACAAGACCACGGCCGAAGGCGCCTACGACATGCAGTACGGGATCGCCAACCAGCGCATCGCCCACGTGATCGTGGACAGCCCGGTGCCGCTCGGCTACTGGCGTTCGGTGGGCCACTCGCACAATGCCTTCTTCAAGGAGAGTTTCGTCGAGGAGCTGGCCCATGCGGCGGGGCGCGACAGCGTCGAACTCCGGCGCGCGCTGCTGCAGGGCCATCCGCGCGCGCTGGCCGTGCTGGATGCGGCGGTGGCGCGCGCCGGCCAGCCGGAAGAGGGACGGGCGCACGGCGTGGCGCTGCACCGCTCCTTCGGGACCACGGTGGCCCAGGTGGCCGAGGTCTCGGTGCAGGAGGGGGCGATCCGCGTGCACCGCGTGGTGTGCGCGATCGACTGCGGCCTGGTGGTGAACCCGAATATCGTGGCCCAGCAGGTGGAGTCCGGTGTGATCTTCGGCCTGTCGGCCGCGCTGCATGGCGAGATCACGATCAAGGACGGAAAAGTCGAGCAGTCGAACTTCGGCGACTATCCGGTGCTGCGCATGGCCGATGCGCCCGAGGTCGAGACCATCATCATGGCAAGCCACGCCCATCCGGAAGGCGTGGGCGAGCCGGCGGTGCCGCCGATCGCGCCGGCGGTGGCGGCGGCGGTGTTCAAACTCACCGGGCAGCGGTTGCGCAGCCTGCCGCTGCGGCTGGGCTCAAGCAGCTAGCAGTTCGCGCAGGTTGCAGTCGCGCTGCCAGCCGCGCCGCTCTGCGCTGGAGGCGGCCAGACGCGCCAGTTCCTCGGGCGAGTGCGCGGCCTGGGCCTGCACCAGGCGATCGGCCACGCCGCCGTCCGGCACCATGGTGCCGAAGAAGGCGACCGTGTCGCCGCGCTGGACCAGCAAGGTCGGGAAGTTCTCGACGTCGAGGTCGCCGACCAGGTCGGCCTGGTCTTCGATGTCGATCCACACGAAGGTCTTGTCCGGGTGGCGCGTGGCCAGTTCCTCGAAGGTGGCGCGGTAGGACGAGCAGGTGCCGCACCAGGCGGCGCACAGGCAGGCAACCGTCAAGGCGTCGCCGGAGATGGCGGCCAGGATGGCGTCGCGGGTGCTGGAATCCAGTGTCAGACTTTGCATGAGGCGAATTCTACCGCGTGTTGCGCGCAATGTGCCGTCCCCGGCGGCCGCGCCGCCGTGGCCGCCCGCTGGCCGAGCGGGTAAAATAGTCGTATGCCTAAGATTCTTGCCATCGAAACCTCGTCCGAGCTCGCTTCCTGCGCGCTGCTGGTGGGGGACACCGTGTTCCACCGTTCCACATCCGGCGTGCGCACCCATTCGCAATCCATCCTGCCGATGGTGCAGGAATTGCTGGGCGAAGCCGGCATGCTGCTTTCCGATTGCGATGCGGTCGCCTTCGGCGCCGGTCCCGGTTCCTTCACGGGCGTGCGCACGGCCTGCGGCGTGGCCCAGGGCCTGGCCTTCGGCGCCAGGCTGCCGGTGCTGCCGATGGTGACATTGGCGGCGATGGCGGAAAGCTGCCGCGCCCGGACCGGCGCCGTCGAGGTATTGACGGTGCTGGACGCGCGCATGAACGAAGTCTACTGGGCGCAGTACCGCTACGACCCGGCCGCGGGCAGCTGGAGCGAGGTGGTCGCGCCAGGCCTGGCGGCGCCCGAAGCGGTGGCCCCGGTGCCTTGCGATGGCCTGGCCGCCTGCGGCAACGGTTTCCAGGCGTATGCCGAGGCCTTCGCCGGCAAGGAGTTCGCCGTCGGCGCATTGGACGACATCCTGCCGCATGCGCGCGAGATGGCGCTGCTGGCCGCTCGCGCTTTCGCGGCGGGCAAGGGCGTGCCCGCGGCCCAGGCCCAGCCGCTCTACCTGCGCAACAAGGTGGCCTACACCAGCGCCGAGCGCGAGGCGATCAATGCAGCGAAGGCCGGGGCATGACGGTGCTGGATCTCGCTACCCGGCTGCGCTTCGCACCGATGCAGCCATCCGACGTGGACGAAGTGCATGCGCTCGAATGCAGCGTGTTCCCGCACCCCTGGAGCCGCGGGAATTTCACCGATTCCCTGGCCAGCGGCTACGACGCCTGGACCGTGCGCGATGCCGACGGCGTCCTGGCCGGCTACTACCTCTTGATGTATGCGCTGGACGAAGCCCACCTGCTGGACGTGGCCGTGTGCGCCGGGCGCCAGCGCCAGGGACTGGGCCGCCACCTGCTCGACTGCGTCGGTGCGCGCGCCCGCGAACAGGGCATGCTGTCCGTGCTGCTGGAAGTGCGCCCGTCGAACGAGCGCGCGCTGGCGGTCTATCGCCGCTATGGTTACCGCGAGATCGGCCGCCGCAAGGGCTATTATCCGGCGCATGCCGGCCAGCGCGAGGACGCCATCGTGATGAGGTTCGAGCTGTGAACGGCGCCGTCAAGCACATCGGCGCTCGCGACGCGGCCTTCCTGGCCGAGATGGGGATCGGGCCGCTGTGGCAGCTGCGTGCGGCGCCGCAGGTCGAGCCCGAGGTGGCTGCCGAACCCGAGACCGTGGCCGCGCCTGCGTCGGCACCGGCACCGGCACCGGCACCGGCGCCTGCACCTGCGCCGCAGCCGCTGGCGCCTCCGCCGATGCCGCGCCAGGTCGCCGAGCCGGCCGCCAGGCCCGCCTGGACCCCGCCGGTGCGCGACGACAGCGCCTGGGGCCTTGACGCCGAGGAAGTGCGCCCTGACGTGTCGACCATGGACTGGGCCGGGCTGCGCACCGCCATCGCCAATTGCAAGCACTGCAGCGCCTGCAGCGAGGGCCGCAAGCCGGTGCTGGGCGCGGGCGCGCGCCAGGCCCGCTGGCTGGTCGCCGCCGGCACCGCCAGCGCGCTCGACGAAAAGGCCGGGCAGCCGATGACCGGCGATCCGGGCAAGCTGCTCGACAATATGCTGGCCGCGGTCGGCCTCACGCGCGAGCGCGATGTGTATGTGACCAGCCTGGTGAAATGCCGCCCCGCGACCGCGAACGGCGGCGACCGCGCGCCGACCCTCGAAGAAGCGGCGGCCTGCCGCCCCTTCCTCGAACGCGAACGCGAGCTCACTGGCGCGCAGCTGGTGCTGACCCTGGGCCAGGTGGCCGCCAACGGCCTGCTCGGCAAGCCGCTGTCCGAACCCCTGGCGGGTTCGCGCGGCGCGGTGCACGCGCTGAAGGAGGTGCCGATGGTCGCGACCCTGCATCCGGGCGAGCTGCTGCGCCGTCCGGGCGACAAGGCGCTGGCATGGGCCGACCTGTGCCGGGCAAAAGCAGCAGATGAAAGCGCCGGCTGAGAGTTACCAGGACGGCTTTCACCGCCGCTGGGGCCACCTGCGGCGCGCCCGGGTGCGGGCGCTGGCCTGGCTGCTCGACGCGCCGGACCTGCTGGATGCGGGCGATCCCCTGTGGGCAGGGCGCATTGCCACCCTGGACCCGGTAGGGCCGGACACGGCGGCGTGGCTGAACCGGCTCGACCACGATCCCGCGCCCCTCGATGCGGCGCTCGGCGCCAGGGTGCATACGCGCCTCGGCCTGTATGCCGAAAAGCTGATGGCCTTCTATTTTGCCGAGCAGGGCCGCCTGGTCGCGCACGGCCTGCAGGTGCGCGCCAGCGCCAACGACACCGTCGGCGAATTCGACTTCCTGCTCGACGATGGGCCGGATGCGCTCGAGCACATCGAGTTCGCGACCAAGTTCTATCTGCTGGACGGGGACGGCGGGCAGCAGCAGGATTGGCAGCTCAATGCGCTGGTCGGCCCGAACTTGGCCGACAGCCTGGGGCTCAAGATGCGCAAGGTGTTCGAGCGCCAGCTGTCGCTGGGCGGGCATCCGGCCGCCCAGGCCCTGTTGCCGCGTCCCGTCTCGAAGGCGAAGGCGCTGGTGAAAGGCTGGCTGTTCTATCCTTCGGGCAGCTGGCCCGAGATGCGCGGCATCGCCGCCGGCCACTGCCGCGGCTTCTGGTGCGCGCTCGACGAGATCGGTACCCTGGCCGGGGAAGAATTCCTGATGCTGCCGCGCCTGCAGTGGCTGGCGCCCTTCAAGGCGCAGTCCGCAACCTGGATGATGAGCCGCGCCCAGCTGCATGCGGAATTGTCGGCGCAGTTCGAGACCTCGTCGACGCCGGTGCTGGTGTCGAGCGTGCGCTACCAGCCGGGCAATATCGAGGAAATCGAGCGCGGCTTCATCGTGCCGAATGACTGGCGCGAACGCGCCGCCGCACGCAGGATGGTCAAGACCGTCGCCGAACGGTGATATGAGGCAGGCGCATTATCGCGCCCTGTGATACATCCGATGAATCAGTGCTTGTGCTCGCCGATCAGCGCCAGCGAGTCGTGCTCGCGCTGGTTGGCCGCGTGGCGGCGCCCGATGAAGTACATGATGCCCGCTACCGACATGCCGAACATGACGATGATGATGTCGAGGTCCAGGTTCAGCGTGATCATGATGGCGTACAGCGCCAGCATGGTGAGGATCGACAGGTTCTCGTTGAAGTTCTGCACCGCGATCGAGTGGCCGGCGCTCATCAATACGTGGCCGCGGTGCTGCAGCAGCGCGTTCATCGGCACCACGAAGAAGCCCGACAGGAAGCCGATCAGGGCCAGCAGCGGGTAGGCCAGGTTCACCGAGGTCACGAATACCATGCTGCAGACCACGAGGCCCATGATGATCCCGAGCGGGATCACGGTGAGCGACTTGCGCAGCGGGATCATGCGCGCTGCCATGGCCGCGCCCAGCGCCACGCCGATGGCGACCACGCCGATTAGGTTGGTGGCCTTGTCGAGCGGCATGTGCAGCGAGCGCTCGGCCCACTTCAGCACGATGAACTGCAGGGTCGCGCCGGCGCCCCAGAACAGGGTAGTGACGGCCAGCGAGATCTGGCCCAGCTTGTCGCGCCACAGCGTGGCCGAGCAGTTGGCGAAATCGGCGATCAGCTTGGCCGGGTTGCGTTCCTGGTGCTCGTAGCGCGCGCCGGTGTCGGGGATGCGCAGGTTGAACAGGGACGCCAGGATGTAGACGGCGACCACCACCGCCATCGCGGCTTCGGCGCCGCTGTCCACGCCAGGGATGCCCATGCCCAGCAGGAAATTGGCGCCGCGTTCGCTCACCAGCGCGCCGCCTGCCACCGTGCCGAGGATGATCGACATGACGGTGAGGCCTTCGATCCAGCCGTTGGCGGGGACGAGTTTTTCGGGCGGGAGCAGTTCGGTGAGGATGCCGTACTTGGCGGGCGAATACACGGCCGCACCGAAGCCCACGACGGCATAGGCCAGCAGCGGGTGCACGGAGAGGAACATCAGCGCGCAGCCGGAAATCTTGATCAGGTTCGCGATGAACATCACGCGGCCCTTGGGCAGCGAATCGGCGAAGGCACCGACGAAGGCGGCCAGCAGCACGTAGAAGAGCACGAATGACAGCTTCAGCAGGGGCGTCAGCGAAGCCGGGGCGTTCATCGACGTCAGCAGACTGATCGCAACAAACAGGAGCGCATTGTCTGCCAGCGACGAGAAGAACTGCGCCGCCATGATGGTATAAAAACCACGGTTCATTCGAAAAGAGTAATAAAGATCCGAGTTGCTTTATACCATGAATGGTCCCCGCGCCAAAAGAAAAGGCGTCTTGTCAGCAGCAGGCTCTTCTCCACTCCGGTAGAATGGAGGGCTTCCCGGCCAACCAATCGGACCGCTTGCGCAGCGGCCGTTTTCGACCATGCCACGCCCGATTTTCGCCACCATCCACCTCGACTCGATGCAGCATAACCTGGCCCAGGCGCGCACCTGCGCACCCCTGGCCAAGGTCTGGGCCGTGGTCAAGGCCAATGCCTATGGCCACGGCCTGGAGCGCGCCACGCGCGGCTTCGCGACGGCCGACGGCCTGGCCCTGGTCGAGACCGAAGGCGCGCTGCAGCTGCGCACGGGCGGCTGGATCAAGCCGATCCTGTTATTAGAGGGTTTCTTCGACGCCTCGGACATCCCGCTGCTGGCCGAACACAATATCAATAGCGCGGTCCACAATATCGAGCAGGTCAAGATGCTGGAGTACACCCAGCTCTACCGCCCGATCGACGTGCACCTGAAGATGAATACCGGGATGAACCGGCTCGGCTTCCGTCCCGACGAATATGCGGCGGCCTACAAGCGCCTGCGCGCGATTCCGGGCGTGCGCAACATCACCCACATGACCCACTTCGCCAATGCCGACGAACTGGAGCATCCGCGCCTGACCATCGCCGAGCAGGTGCGGCGCTTCCGCTTCGGCGCCGGCGAGCTGGCGGGCGAGCGCAGCCTGTCGAATTCCGGCGGCGTGCTGCACCAGGCCGACCTGGGCGATGCGCTGTCGAACGACTGGGTGCGGCCCGGCATCATGCTCTACGGCGGCACCCCGGGCGGCCGCGCGGCGCAGGACTACGGACTGCGCCCGACCATGACCCTGCGCTCCGAGATCATCGGCATCCAGGAATTGCAGGCGGGCGACACGGTCGGCTACGGCAGCCGCTTCGTGGCGGACGGCCCCATGACGGTGGGGGTGGTGGCCTGCGGCTATGCCGACGGCTACCCGCGCCACGCGCCGCACGGCACGCCGGTGATCGTCGACGGCGTGCGCACGACGCTCGTGGGCCGGGTCTCGATGGACATGATGACGGTCGACCTGACGCCGGTCCGCAACGCGCGCATCGGCAGCAAGGTGCTGCTGTGGGGCGACGGCCTGCCGATCGACGAGGTGGCCTCCAGCGCCGGCACGATCGGCTATGAATTGATGTGCGCGCTCGCAGGGCGGGTGCGCGTGACGGAAGGAAGAATGGGAAGCGATGGCTAAATCAAGAACCGCCTATACCTGCAGCGAGTGCGGCGCGACCTCGGCGCGCTGGTCGGGCCAGTGCCCGGACTGCAAGGCCTGGAACACGATGGTGGAAAGCGTCGTCGAGCCGCAAGGCGTCAATCGCATGTCGCAGACCGCGCACAAGTCGCTGGCGCAGACCGCCCCGGTGCTGTCGCTGAAGGACATCGACGCGCTCGACGTGCCGCGCTTCGGCACCGGCATCGAGGAATTCGACCGCGTGCTGGGCGGCGGCCTGGTGGCGGGCGGCGTGGTGCTGATCGGCGGCGATCCCGGCATCGGCAAGTCGACCCTGCTGCTGCAGGCGCTGGCCAACCTGGCCGCCACCCGCAACACGCTCTACGTCAGCGGCGAGGAGTCCGGCGCCCAGATCGCGCTGCGCGCGCGCCGCCTCTCGGTCGACTCGTCGGAACTGAACTTCCAGGCCGAGATCCAGCTCGAGAAAATCCTCGGCACGCTGGCGGACATCAAGCCCGAAGTGGCGGTGATCGACTCGATCCAGACCCTGTATTCGGACGCGCTCACCTCGGCCCCGGGCTCGGTGGCCCAGGTGCGCGAGTGCGCGGCCCAGCTCACCCGCGTGGCCAAGCAGACCGGCGTGACCATCATCCTGGTCGGCCACGTCACGAAAGAGGGGGCCCTGGCCGGCCCGCGCGTGCTCGAGCACATCGTCGACACCGTGCTCTACTTCGAAGGCGACACCCAGTCGAGCTTCCGCCTGGTGCGGGCGATCAAGAACCGCTTCGGCGCCGTGAATGAACTGGGCGTGTTCGCCATGACGGAGAAGGGCCTGAAGGGCGTGTCGAACCCCTCGGCCCTGTTCCTGTCGCAGCACGACAGCCAGGTGCCGGGTTCCTGCGTGATGGTGACCCAGGAGGGCACCAGGCCGCTGCTGGTGGAAATTCAAGCCCTGGTCGACGCCAGCCACCTGCCGAATGCGCGCCGCCTCTCGGTCGGCCTGGAACAGAACCGCCTGGCCATGCTGCTGGCGGTGCTGCACCGGCACGCCGGCATCGCGGCGTTTGATCAGGACGTGTTCATCAATGCGGTGGGCGGGGTCAAGATCACGGAGCCGGCGGCCGACCTGGCCGTGCTGCTGGCGATCAACTCGTCGATGCGCAACAAGCCGCTGCCGCGTGGCCTCGTGGTGTTCGGCGAAGTCGGCCTGGCCGGCGAGATCCGCCCGGCGCCGCGCGGCCAGGAGCGCCTGCGCGAGGCCGCCAAGCTGGGCTTTTCGATCGCCGTGATCCCGAAGGGGAATGCGCCGAAGCAGAAAATCGAGGGCATGACCATCGTCGCGGTCGAGCGCATCGACCAGGCCTTCACCAAGCTGCGCGAACTCGACTGAGCTTCTATAATGCGGCCTTGTCCAATTTTCTCTCTTTCGGCATAACGTGTTTACAGAACAAAGGAAGTCCGAGCGCAAGGTATTGCGCACGCGGGCCAAAGTCGCCATGGAAGGCGAAGCGCCCGTCAGCGGCCGCACCAGCGACCTGGGCGCCAACGGCGTCAGCATCGGCTTGCCGGACCCGCTGCTGGTCGGGCAGGCGGGCGTGGTCGCCTTCGAACTGCTGGTCGACGGCAAGATCGTGCCCATCAGTGCGCGCGCCAAGGCCCTGTACTGCATCTTCAGCGGCGGTGAATTCAAGGTGGGCTTCCAGTTCCTGAACCTGGAACTCGGTGCGATGACGGCGATCGCGCGCTACCTGCGCTGAGCTGTCACCATCGGGCGCGTTCGATGCGCGATCGACCAAATGCAAAGCGGCGAGCGCCCTCCGGGCCTCGCCGCTTTGTCGCTTTATGACATGGCCCGAATGGTCGGGCCGGCACTATTCGTGATAGTGATCGTGCCAGGGTTCCGAGCCGCTGCGAGTCTCTTGGTAGATCTCGTATGCCACCAGCCCGGCCAGGCCTGTAAGTATGCCAAACACCATAATACTGAACATGACCATCAACGCTTTTCAGCATCCCCTCCCTATGAAGAACACGCTTTCAGCTTAGCAGAGGGCGGCGTATTTACAAGGCCGCGGCAGGGGCCTTCCATGAATATTTTTACATCGCCGGGTTCGGCCTGGAAGGGGGGAGTGGCGTGTCCATACCAGGGTGTGCGCCCGGCGCGACAAGCGGTGCATGATGGCGGCGCTTCGCCGGATTATTACATCTGTCATGAACTTGTCATATTCGGCCAGTAGACTTCGCAGCGTCAATGAACCGGGACCCGTCCCAGCCCCCGAAAGGACCTATCATGCGCATGAAGCAACTGTTCGCCTCGATCGCCATCGCCGCCACGGCATGTGCCGCCAGCGCTCAGGCCGCCGACATCACCGGCGCCGGCGCGACCTTCCCGTACCCGATCTACGCCAAGTGGGCCGAGATGTACAAGAAATCCTCCGGCAACGGCCTGAACTACCAATCGGTGGGCTCCGGCGCCGGCATCAAGCAGATCAAGGCCAGGACCGTCGACTTCGGCGCCTCGGACATGCCGCTGCCGGCCGCCGAGCTGAATGCCGCGGGCCTGTTCCAGTTCCCGGCCATCATGGGCGGCGTGGTGCCGGTCGTGAACGTGCCCGGTCTCGCCGCGGGCCAGCTGAAGCTGACCGGCGCCGTGCTGGCCGACATCTACCTGGGCAAGATCACCAAGTGGAATGCGCCGCAGATCGTGGCTTTGAACCCGGGCGTCAAGCTCCCGGCGGACGACATCACCGTGGTGCGCCGGGCGGACTCCTCGGGCACGTCCTTCCTGTGGACCGACTACCTGTCGCAGCTGAGCCCCGAGTTCAAGAGCAAAATCGGCGCCGGCGCCACCGTCAAGTGGGCGGTCGGCGTGGGCGGCAAGGGCAACGAGGGCGTGGCCGCCAACGTGCAGCGCATCAAGGGGTCGATCGGCTATGTCGAGTGGGCCTACGCCAAGCGCAACAAGATGCAGCACGCCCAGCTGCAGAACAAGGACGGCGTTTTCCTGCAGCCGGACGACGAAGCCTTCAAGGCGGCGGCCGCCGGCGCCAACTGGACCGGCACCCCGGGCTACGCCGTGGTGCTGACCAACCAGCCGGGCAAGGCCAGCTGGCCGATCACCGGCGTGTCCTACATCCTGCTGCACAAGAGCCAGGCCGACGGCACGCGCGGCAAGGAAGTGCTGAAATTCTTCGACTGGGCCTACAAGAACGGCGACGCCGCAGCGGTCGAGCTGGACTACGTGCCGATGCCGGACAGCGTGAGCAAGCTGGTGCAGGACGCCTGGCGCGCCAGCGTGAAAGACGCTTCGGGCAAGGCGATCTGGTAATCCTACCTTAGCAGGGGCCGCCGCCGCGGCCCTTCCGTTTGCCAAAAAGATTACAAAAAATCCATGAGCGTACAACCCTCCGTCGCGCTGGACGAGCTGAACGGCCAAGCCATGCTTGAAGCCGAAGCGCGCCAGGCCGCAGCCCTGCGCAACACCATGCGCAAGCAGCGCATCCAGGACTTCTTCTTCCACAAGCTCACGCTGCTGTTCGCGGCCTCGGTGCTCCTGGTGCTGGTCGGGATCATCGTGTCCCTGGCGCTCGGCGCGGCGCCGGCCCTGAAGGAATTCGGCGCCGCCTTCATCACCCGCGTCGAGTGGGACCCTGTGGGCGACCAGTTCGGCGCCATGATCGCGATCTGGGGCACGCTCGCCACCTCGATCATCGCGCTCGCCGTGGCCTTCCCGATCAGCTTCGGCATCGCCCTGTTCCTGACCGAGATCTGCCCGGCCTGGCTGCGCCGCCCGCTGGGCACCGCGGTCGAGCTGCTGGCGGGCGTCCCCTCGATCATCTACGGCATGTGGGGTTTCTTCGTGTTCGCGCCGCTGTTCGCCGACCACGTGCAGCCGCTGCTCAAGGGCACCCTCGGCCAGCTGCCGGTCATCGGCCAGCTGTTCCAGGGCCCGATGATGGGCATCGGCATCCTGACCGCCGGCCTGATCCTGGCCATCATGATCATCCCCTTCATCGCCTCGGTGATGCGCGACGTCTTCGAGATCGTCCCCACCGTCCTCAAGGAATCGGCCTACGGCCTGGGCTGCACCAAGTGGGAAGTGGTGCGCAAGGTGGTGCTGCCCTATACCCGCAACGGCGTGGTCGGCGGCGTGATGCTGGGCCTGGGCCGCGCCCTGGGCGAGACCATGGCCGTCACTTTCGTGATCGGCAATGCCCATGACCTGTCCTGGTCGCTGTTCGCGGCCGGTAACTCGATCTCCTCGACCCTGGCCAACGAATTCAACGAAGCGACGTCCGAGATGCACCTGTCCTCGCTGTACGCACTCGGCCTGATCCTGTTCGCCATCACCTTCATCGTGCTGTCGGCCGCCAAGCTGATGCTGTTCAAGATGTCCCGCAACGAAGGAAGCAAATAATGCACGGAGCAGCGAAAAACCCGGTCTACCGCAGGCGCCTGCTGGCGCACCGCGTCGGCATCTTCCTGTCGGTCTGCGCCATGGGCATCGGCCTGGCAGTCCTGCTCTGGATCCTGGCGACCCTGGTCAAGGAAGGCTTCGGCGGCCTGTCGACGGCCCTGTTCACCATGGACACGCCGGCCCCGGGCAGCCCGGGCGGCCTGCGCAATGCCATCGTCGGCAGCCTGATGATGGTCGGCCTGTCGACCCTGGTCAGCACCCCGGTCGGCATCCTGGCCGGCATCTACCTGGCCGAGTACGGCGAGAACAACCGCTTCGCCCAGGTGACGCGCTTCGTGACCGACATCATGCTCTCGGCCCCCTCGATCGTGATCGGCGTCTTCGTCTACGCCCTCTACGTCTCCAAGGTCGGCAACTTCGCCGGCTATGCGGGCTCGATCGCGCTGGCCCTGATCTCGATCCCGGTCGTGGTGCGCACCACCGACAATATGCTGCGCCTGGTGCCCAACAGCCTGCTGGAAGCGGCCTACGCCCTCGGCGCGCCGCACTGGAAGGTGGCGATGACGGTGCGCCTGCGGGCCGTCAAGGCCGGCGTGATCACCGGCGTGCTGCTGGCCGTGGCGCGGGTCTCCGGCGAAACCGCGCCGCTGCTGTTCACCGCCCTGAACAACCAGTTCTTCAGCACCGACATGAACGCGCCGATGGCCAACCTGCCGGTGGTGATCTACACCTACGCGATGAGCCCCTACGACGACTGGCGTTCGCTGGCCTGGGGCGGGGCGCTCCTGGTGACCTTCACCGTGCTGGCCCTGAACATCGTTTCGCGCACCCTGTTCACGCAGAAGACGCCGCGCTGATCTGATCGATAACGAACTCAATTGGAATGACCAACGTGATGAACCAAGCCACCATGACCAAACCGGCGCCGGCCGCCGCCAAAGCCAAGACGATCGAGATCGAAGGCCTGAACTTCTTCTACGGGAAGACCCAGAGCCTGAAGAACGTCTCGCTCGACATCCACGACAAGCAGGTGACGGCCTTCATCGGTCCCTCGGGCTGCGGCAAGTCGACGCTGCTGCGCACCCTGAACCGCATGTACGATTTGTATCCGGGGCAGCGCGCGGAAGGGTCGATCCAGTACCGCGGCCGTAACATCCTGGAGCCGGGCGTGGACGTGAACATGCTGCGCGCGAAGGTGGGCATGGTGTTCCAGAAGCCGACCCCGTTCCCCATGTCCATCTACGACAACATCGCCTTCGGCGTGCGCCTCTACGAGAACCTGTCGAAGGGCGAGATGGACGAGCGCGTGGAGTGGGCGCTGAAGAAGGCGGCCCTGTGGGAAGAAGCCAAGTACAAGCTCAATAAAAGCGGCCTGTCGCTGTCGGGCGGCCAGCAGCAGCGCCTGTGCATCGCGCGCGGCGTGGCGGTCAAGCCCGACGTCCTGCTGCTGGACGAGCCGACGTCGGCGCTCGACCCGATCTCGACGGCCAAGATCGAAGAGCTGATCAGCGAGCTGAAACAGGACTACACGATCACCATCGTGACCCACAATATGCAGCAGGCCGCCCGCTGTTCCGATTACACTGCCTACATGTATCTTGGCGAGCTCGTCGAATTCGGAGAAACCGACCAGATCTTCATGAATCCGGCGCGTAAAGAAACGCAGGATTACATTACCGGTCGTTTCGGCTGATCGGCAAGATACATACACAAGAACACGGAGAGCAATATGACGGGCGAGCATTCATCCAAACAGTACGACCACGAGCTGGAAGCGATCCGCTCGAAGGTGCTGCTCATGGGCGGCATGGTGGAAACCGCATTCGACGAGGCGCTGGAGGCGTTCCGCGTGGGCGACGCCGCGCGCGCCGAGCGCGTGATCCTGGACGACCAGGCCGTCAACCAGCTGGAAGTGCAGCTCGACGACGCCTGCAGCCACCTGATCGTGCGCCGCCAGCCGACCGCGAACGACCTGCGCACCGTGATGGCGACCATCAAGGTCATCACCGACCTGGAGCGCATCGGCGACGAGGCCTCGAAGATCGCCCGCACGGCGAAAAACCTGCACGAGCGGGGCGGGGTGTCGTTCGCCCACTACGACATGATCCGCACCATCGCCAAGGGCACGGTCGACCTGCTGCACAATGCCCTCGACGCTTTCGCGCGCCTGGACGGCAAGCAGGCTTTGGCCCTGATCGCGGCCGACGAAGTCATCGACCACGAGTTCCGCACCATCCTGCGCAACCTGATCACCTTCATGATGGAAGACCCGCGCACGATCTCCTCGGCGCTCGATACCCTGTGGGTGGCCAAGGCCATCGAGCGCATCGGCGACCATGCGAAGAACATCGCCGAGTACGTGATCTATGTGGTCGAAGGCCGCGACATCCGCCACAGCAAACCTGTGGCCAGCGAGCCGGCGGTCTGACGATGGCCGACAGCACCCGCGTTCTGGTCGTCGAAGACGAACCCGCCATCGTCGAACTGGTGAAGTACTCGCTGCGCGAGGCCGGCTGGGACATCCGCACCGCGGACACGGTCGCCGGCGCCTGGGACAGCATCACCCATGGCAAGCCCGACCTGGTGCTGCTGGACTGGATGCTGCCGGACCAGAGCGGCCTGCGCCTGCTCTCGCGCCTGCGCGGCGACCGCGATTTCCAGGACATCCCCGTCATCATGCTGACCGCGAAGAGCATGGAAGAGGACAAGATCGCGGGCCTGAACACGGGCGCCGACGACTACGTCACCAAACCCTTCTCGCCGCGCGAGCTGCTGGCGCGTTCGCGCGCGCTGCTGCGCCGCAAGAGCCCGCACCTGGCCGAGGCGCCGCTGCGCGCCGGTTCCGTGGTGCTGGACCCGAACAGCTGCACGGTGAACGTCGAGAACCAGCAGATCGACATCGGCAATGCCGAGTACAAGCTGCTCAAGTTCCTGATGGCGCACCGCGAGCGCGTGTTCTCGCGCGCCCAGCTGCTCGACAAGGTGTGGGGCGACCACGCCGTGATCGAGGAGCGCACGGTGGACGTGCACGTGCTGCGCCTGCGCAAGGCCCTGAAAAGCGCCGATGGCCTGATCCGCACCGTGCGCAGCGTCGGCTACATGCTGTCCGAGAAGTGAAGCGCTTGCGATGAGGTCGATGAGTTCGAAGGTCCTGTTCTGGGTGCCCGCGGTGCTGCGCCTGGGCCTGCTGTTCGCGGCAGCCGGCGTGGTGTGGTGGATGGGCGGCATGTTGGCCGGCCTGCTGTTCGCGCTGGCGTCCGTGGTGGTGGCCCTGTTCGTCCAGTTGCGCTACCTGCACGAGCTGGGCGAATGGCTGGTCGATCCGCACTCGAGCCGCCTGCCGGACGGGTGGGGCGCCTGGACCGACGTGTTCGCGCGGCTCTACCGGCTGCGGCGCGAGGACGAGCGCCACCAGGCCGAGATGGCCGAATGGCTGGCGCGCTTTCGCGAAGCCATGGGGCTGCTGCCCGAAGGCGTGGCCATCATGGACGATGTGCTGTTCCTCGAGTGGTGCAACGAGGCCGCCGAGCGCCATCTCGGCCTGACCATGGCGCGCGACAAGGGCCTGCGCGTGACCAACCTGGTGCGCCATCCGGAATTCATCGACTACGTGATCCTGGGCCGCTACGAGCAGCCGCTGACCCTGTCCTTCCGGGGGCGCAAGCTCGAGTGCCGCATCATCCCTTTCGAGAACCGGCGCCAGATCCTGGTCACGCACGACGCCACCGACACCGAGCGCATCGAAGCGATGCGCCGCGACTTCATCGCCAACGCCTCGCACGAACTGCGCACGCCCTTGACGGTGATCGTCGGCTTCCTCGAGATCGCGATGTCGGACCCGGGCCTGGACGTGGCCACCCGCACCGCCCACCTGGATCTCATGACGGAACAGGCGCACCGCATGCAGCGCCTGATCGGCGACATGCTGACCCTGTCGCGCCTGGAGTCGGACGAATTCCCGCTCAAGCGCGAGCGGGTCGACATGAAAGCCATGGTCGAGTCGGTGGCGCTGGAAGCGCGCGCGCTGTCCGGCGGGCGCCACGAGATCGCGGTCGAGGTCGACGGACCGGACGTGATGGGCAGCCTGGAAGAGCTGCGCAGCGCTTTTGCCAACCTGGCGTCGAATGCGGTGCGCTATTCGCCGAACGGCGGCACCATCCGCCTGAAGTGGGCGCGCGGGGAGAATGACCTGCAGTTCGCGGTGACGGACTGCGGCATCGGCATCGAGCCGATCCATATCTCGCGGCTGACCGAGCGTTTTTATCGTGTGGACAAGAGCCGTTCCCGCGAAACCCAGGGAACCGGGCTGGGGCTGGCGATTGTCAAGCACGTCCTGATCCGCCACGGCGGGCGCTTGAGCATCAGTTCGGTGCCGGGGCAGGGGAGTACGTTTACGGCGTCGTTGCCGAATACTTCCTTGCCGGGGTAAGGCGCTTGCCCCGTCGTGCAGCGCGGTGTTGCTCGGCCGTGCGCATTGCCGGCATCTCCCGAAACGCGAGGGTTTGGAAATCCTCTGAGACGACAGCCGCGAGTTCTCCCTCACGACTTCCGTGAGTAATTGGGGTCAGAATCAAATTATTGGGAAAGATTGTTAAGTTTCCCAATAATTGCACTCCGACCCCGATTGCTCTTCGGTACCATTTTTGCTCGACAATTAGGGTCAGAGTCGAATTACAGGCAACTTCAGAAAGTTGCTCGATAATTCGACTCTGACCCTATTTAACGATTGCACGCTGACTCAGTACTTTCTTCGAAATTTGTAACTAACCAACGTTAGAAGAAGGGACCCAAAAAATCGGCCGCCAGGACCGGGAGGTGGCGGCAAATGCGGGTCGGCTGACGGTAGAACGCCGGCCCGGCCAGCCGTCCTGAGCGATGCGGTAGGGAGTCGAGGTACAATCGGGCCTCGTTCCCATTTCCTCCGCATATGTTCTCTCGCCGTAGCTCCCTGATCGCCTGCGCCGCGCTGCTCCTGACTGCCTGCGGCAGCACCCCGACTCCACCCCCGGCCACCCCAGTCGCCCAGCAAGTCACCCCACCCGCACCCCCACGCAAGGTCCGCATCGGCCTGGCGCTGGGCGGTGGCGCCGCGCGTGGCTTTGCTCACATCGGCGTCATCAAGGCCCTCGAGGCCCAGGGCATCGTGCCCGAGATCGTGGTCGGCACCAGCGCCGGCTCGGTGGTCGGCTCGCTGTACGCCTCGGGCATGAATGGGTTCACCCTGCAGAAGACCGCCATGGCCATGGACGAGGCGACGATCTCGGACTGGGCGCTGCCGCTGTTCGGCAAGTCGACCGGCGTGCTGAAAGGGGAGGCGCTGCAGAATTACGTCAACAAGGCCGTGAACAATGTGCCGATGGAGCGCCTGAAGATTCGTTTCGGCGCCGTCGCCACCGACCTCAAGACCGGCAAGCCCATTCTCTTTAACAAGGGAAATACTGGCATGGCCGTGCGCGCGTCCTCGGCGGTGCCGAGCGTGTTCCAGCCGGTGAAGATTGGCGCGAATACCTATGTCGACGGCGGGCTGGTGGCTCCCGTACCTGTCAAGTTCACCAAGGACATGGGCGCGGACTTTATTATTGCGGTGAACATTTCAAGCGCAACCGAAGGGGCGGCCACGGCCAGCTCGCTCGATGTGCTGATGCAGACCTTCAGCATCATGGGCCAGCGCCTGAACCACTTCGAGCTGAAGGAAGCCGACGTCGTCATCACGCCGAACCTCGGCAATATGGGCAGCGCCGATTTCACGGGCCGTAACCTGGCGATCCTCGCCGGCGAGCAGGCCGCCGCTGCCGTGATGCCCCAGATCAAGGCCAAACTCAAGGCCAAGCAGCAACCCTAAGACCAGGACTGAACATGCAATCGAAACCTTTCCTCACTATCGAAGACATCAAGAAGATCGCCGCAGGGGCGGAAGCCGAAGCGCTGCGCAACAACTGGGCGGTGTCCTTCGCCATCGTCGACGACGGCGGCCACCTGCTGTGGTTCCAGCGCCTGGACGGCGCTGCGCCGACGTCTTCCTATATTGCGCCGGCCAAGGCGAAAACCGCCGCGCTCGGCCGCCGTGAATCGAAGATCTACGAGGACGTGATCAACAACGGCCGCGTGTCCTTCCTGTCCGCGCCGGAACTCGAAGGCATGCTCAAAGGCGGCGTACCGGTCATCGTCGACGGCCACGTGATCGGCGCCGTCGGCGTCTCGGGCGTGAAGTCGAACGAGGATGCGCAGATCGCCAAGGCCGGCATCGCGGCCCTGACGCAAGGCTGAGTTCCAGAGGGCCTGCGATGCAAAGGCGCCTGCGGGCGCCTTTTTTGCGTATTTCACGAAAGCAGCAAAAAAGCGCCGGATGGAGCACGTTTCCGCCGTGAAAATGCAGAGATTGCGCGCATTTTTTAAAATTGCTGCATTGCCGAATAGAGCCGATCCGCGCTATAATTTGGAAGTTTAACCATTCATACATCAGCCGTAGCGCCTACCCACCATCCCTCATTCAACTAGATGTCCATCTCCCGGCAGGCAGCAATCGGCCCGGGCATTTTGGATGTCGGTCTGACGTGGCGCAGCTACGGTAACTTTATTGGGAGTTACCCTTGCCGCCATTTTTTTCTGGCCCAGCCGTCCCGGCCATCCTGGCCCTCGCAGACGGAACGATTTTCAAAGGAGTTTCCATTGGCGCCGCCGGTCACACGACCGGTGAAGTGGTGTTCAACACCGCGATTACCGGCTACCAGGAAATCCTTACCGACCCCAGCTACTCGCGTCAGATCGTCACCCTGACGTACCCGCACATCGGCAACTACGGCGTCAACCCGGCCGACGTGGAGGCCGCCAAGGTCCACGCGGCCGGCCTGATCATCCGTGACCTGCCGCTGCTGGCATCGAATTTCCGTTCCACGCAATCGCTGTCGGACTACCTGAAGCAAGAAAATGTGGTGGCCATCGCCGGCATCGACACCCGCAAGCTGACCCGTATCCTGCGCGAGAAGGGCGCCCAGGCCGGCGCCATCGTCACCGGCGTGCAGGGCAAGGAGCCGCTCGAAGCGCAGGCGCTGGAGCTGGCCCGCTCCTTCCCGGGCCTGGCAGGCATGGACCTGGCCAAGGTCGTGTCGGTCAAAGAGCCGTACGTCTTCACCGAAACCGAGTGGAAGCTCGGCCAGGGTTTCGGCAAGCAGGACAATCCCCAATACCACGTGGTCGCCTTCGACTACGGCGTCAAGCGCAACATCCTGCGCATGCTGGCCGAGCGCGGCTGCAAGGTCACCGTGCTGCCGGCGCAAGCCACCGCGGCCGATGCGCTGGCCCTGAACCCGGACGGCATCTTCCTGGCCAACGGTCCCGGCGACCCGGAACCCTGCGACTACGCGATCAAGGCCAGCGCCGAGCTGATCGAGAAGGGCATCCCGACCTTCGGCATCTGCCTGGGCCACCAGATCATGGCGCTGGCGTCCGGCGCCAAGACCATGAAGATGAAGTTCGGCCACCACGGCGCCAACCATCCGGTGCAGGACCTCGATTCGAAGAAGGTGCTCATCACCTCGCAGAACCACGGCTTCGCGGTCGATCCGGAAACGCTGCCGGCCAACTGCCGCGTGACCCACGTCTCGCTGTTCGACGGCTCGCTGCAGGGTTTCGAGCGTACCGACAAACCCGCTTTCTGCTTCCAGGGCCACCCGGAAGCCTCGCCCGGCCCGACCGACGTCGCCTACCTGTTTGACCGCTTCATCAGCCTGATGCAAGCCGCGGAGAAGAACTAATATGCCAAAACGTAGTGATATCAAAAGCATCCTGATCATCGGCGCCGGTCCGATCGTCATCGGCCAGGCGGTCGAATTCGATTACTCGGGCGCCCAGGCCTGCAAGGCCCTGCGTGAAGAAGGCTACAAGGTCATCCTGGTCAACTCGAACCCGGCAACCATCATGACCGACCCGGAAACGGCCGACGTCACCTATATCGAGCCGATCACCTGGAAGGTCGTCGAGCGCATCATCGACAAGGAGCGTCCCGACGCGATCCTGCCGACCATGGGCGGCCAGACCGCGCTGAACTGCGCGCTCGACCTGCACCACAACGGCGTGCTCGAGAAATACAATGTCGAGCTGATCGGCGCGACCCCGGAAGCCATCGACAAGGCCGAGGACCGCTCCAAGTTCAAGGATGCGATGACCAAGATCGGCCTCGGTTCGGCGCGCTCGGGCGTGGCGCACTCGATGGACGAGGCGCGCGCCGTGCAGCGCGAGCTGGGCTTCCCGACCATCATCCGTCCGTCCTTCACCATGGGCGGCAGCGGCGGCGGCATCGCCTACAACGAGGAAGAGTTCGAGCAGATCTGCAAGCGCGGCCTGGAAGCCTCGCCGACCAACGAGCTTCTCATCGAAGAATCGCTGCTCGGCTGGAAAGAGTACGAAATGGAAGTCGTCCGCGACAAGAAGGACAACTGCATCATCATCTGCTCGATCGAAAACCTCGATCCGATGGGCGTGCACACCGGCGACTCGATCACGGTCGCGCCTGCGCAGACGCTGACGGACAAGGAATACCAGATCATGCGCAACGCGTCGATCAACGTGCTGCGCGAGATCGGCGTCGACACCGGCGGCTCGAACGTGCAGTTCGCGATCAACCCGAAGGACGGCCGCATGATCGTCATCGAGATGAACCCGCGCGTCTCGCGTTCCTCGGCGCTGGCCTCGAAGGCGACCGGCTTCCCGATCGCGAAGGTTGCCGCCAAGCTGGCGGTCGGCTTCACCCTGGACGAGCTGCGCAACGAGATCACCGGCGGCGCCACCCCGGCGTCCTTCGAGCCATCGATCGACTACGTCGTCACCAAGATCCCGCGCTTCACCTTCGAAAAATTCCCGACGGCGGACAAGCACCTGACCACCCAGATGAAATCGGTCGGTGAAGTCATGGCGATGGGCCGCACCTTCCAGGAATCCTTCCAGAAGGCCCTGCGCGGCCTGGAAGTGGGCGTCGACGGCTTGAACGAGAAGACCCGCGACCGCGAGAAGATCGAAGAAGAACTGGGCGAGCCGGGTCCGGAGCGCATCTGGTACGTGGGCGACGCCTTTGCCCAGGGCTTCACCCTGGAAGAGGTGCACAACCTTACCAAGATCGACCCGTGGTTCCTGGTCCAGATCAAGGAAATCGTCGACATCGAGCTGTGGCTCGATCACCAGAAGCTCGACAGCCTGGACAAGCCGCTGCTCTACAAGCTCAAGCAAAAGGGCTTCTCGGACCGCCGCCTGGCCTTCCTGATGCAGACCACGCCGCAAGCCGTGCGCGAGCGCCGCCATGCGCTGGGCATCCGCCCGGTGTACAAGCGCGTCGACACCTGCGCGGCCGAGTTCGCGACCGACACGGCCTATATGTACTCGACCTACGACGAGGAGTGCGAGTCCAACCCGACCGACAAGAAGAAGATCATGGTGCTGGGCGGTGGCCCGAACCGTATCGGCCAGGGCATCGAGTTCGACTACTGCTGCGTCCATGCGGCCCTCGCCATGCGCGAAGACGGCTACGAGACCATCATGGTCAACTGCAATCCGGAGACCGTCTCGACCGACTACGACACCTCGGACCGCCTGTATTTCGAATCGCTGACCCTGGAAGACGTGCTGGAAATCGTCGACCTGGAAAAACCCGAAGGCGTGATCGTGCAGTACGGCGGCCAGACCCCGCTCAAGCTCGCGCTCGACCTCGAAGCCAATGGCGTGCCGATCATCGGCACCTCGCCGGACATGATCGACGCGGCCGAAGACCGCGAGCGCTTCCAGCAGCTGCTGCAGAAGCTCGGCCTGCGCCAGCCGCCGAACCGCACCGCGCGCACCGAAGCCGACGCCCTGGCGCTGGCCGA